>ENA-UOJJ01004295-UOJJ01004295.1-human-gut-metagenome-genome-assembly--contig:-CS66-NODE-4295-length-13591-cov-5.462840_pt1 | contig 13591 bp, 8 predicted proteins | sample MGYA00242343_ERZ723890 | MGnify/ENA metagenome assembly ERZ723890 | reverse complement strand
GACCTTCCTTTTTCTCTCTCCATTCTCTTTCTGCCTCACTCTCCTTCTCTCTCCTCTTTTCATTTCACCCACTTTCCATCTCTCTCCCAATTTCACCTCAGCCTCTCTGATTTTTGTTTTCCTACTCACCACCCTTCTCTCCCCTCTCCAATCCCTCTCCATTCAAAGATCGCTCAAGATGGATTCTCAAGTGCAATGAGCACCAATAAATCTCAGCCAATGCTCGATCCAATACAATCTGTTTGTTTCAATCCCATTCACACCCAATTCAAAACGGTCCAATCCGAATCTATTTCGACGATGGACCGATCAGGGCTCCAAATGAGTGGCTGCGCCGTTCACCTTTTTTTCGACTTTGAATTCGTGAAGTGGATCCACTTTGCGGTTTGTCCTCCTCGAAATAGGTGTCAACAGTGTGTATAGAGTGTCCATTGCACAGGATCCCCGGATATGAGACGTTTTGCTGTTCGACAAAGACCCCTCCAACCAGGAAAACGAATACGAATCTATCATCTAGCGGTGGACGGGTCCTTCATCAACGAAAATGGAGACCGCGTCGCCGCCAACGCCTACGAACTCGATGACTGTGTAAGTGTGGTTTGTTGAGGCTCTGCGGTTCTTCCCAAGCAAACGGAGCGATTCGCTCCATTTGTGACGCGTTTCCTCTTCGGAGGGAAGCCTTTTTTGGGAAGAGAAGCCGCTGCCATTCCGCCGGTTTGCAGAGGGATTCTAACCAGTGCGTAGTCGCCTGAGAAAACGTCGTTTCTGACCAAGGCGCGCATTTCCATCCCGAAGCCGCCTATTCGCACCATTCCCAACTATGACTCGGAAGTCTCCCACACCTTCAAGCGATCCAACGGCTTCATCAAGTACATTCCGCTGACGCTGGAGGAGGAGGCGAATCGTGTCGAGTACAATCTCGACACCAATGACGAAGTGGGTGAGGCGGAGGGGAGTGATTCGTAGATGTGGCTGCGCAAGAACAAACTGTACGGCGACGCCGCCCCCGAATCCAAGCGCATCTCCCTCGACTTGTTCGAGCGAATGATCGACTGCACGGAGAAGTACTGCGGCGAGCACCACGCGGAGCCGACGGCCGTAGGAGAGGATGCGTTCGATCACTCTCAGGACATCTTGGAGACGCTCTTCATCCAAAAGTTGCAATTCAACCGCGTGGACTCCCACGAGGTGTGCAAACACGTCCTGGAGTACTGGAAGAAGAAGCGGAAGGAGCTGGGGAAGCCGCTGCTGCGTCGCTACTGGCCACTGACGAATGTGAACGACACGAACCCGAACCTGGTGTTCCGTCCGCGAGGGAAGGTGAGGATGGAAAACAAAACTGATTTGCAGGACGAGCACTACCGTCTGCGGAAGAAGACGAAGCCGAACGAGGAGATCGTGGAGCGCATGGTGGAGCTGCGCGGCAATCTGGAGGAGGCGCGCACGTTGTGCCAGCTGACACACCAGCGCGAGCAGCTGAAGCTGAAGAAGCTGCTGTACATCTGCGAGACGGTGGTGGAGGTTCACTACCTGCTTACCAAACACTCGGGCGCGCGACCGCTGACGTACAACGTAGTTGTTTGCAATGCATTCCTCACGCGCAGCTGAAGGACATGTTTGTGTACGAGGGTCGCACCAGCTCCATTCTCTCGGCGACCTCCTCCGCGAGCGCCTACGCGACCTTCAACCCGGTGGCGAGTCACGGCTTCGGCACGGACGCTCGCTTCGGAATGAACACGCTGACGGAGGAGTAGGAGAGAATTCACCGAATGATCAACAGAATGGACGAGATCACGGCGCTGACCACGTCCTCGTCACTGAGCCACGTGACGCCCGAGGAGAAGCAGTATCTCCAGCTGCTGGCGCTGGCGCAGCTGGGCGGCGTCTTCGACGGTCGTTCGTTCGTGCGCTGTGCGACGCCGGCGCTGGTGATCAACCAGGCGGGCAGCACGGAGACCACGGGCGCCAACTGGCTGCTGCCGGTGGAGGCGCGCGACAGCTACGCGCAGTTCGCCTGCGACAGCATCGACGTGGCGACCTACTCGCTGGAGGAGACGAGTAAATTGCCGCGTCGCACGCGATTGTAGGGGAGAGGAGGGGGTGAGACGCAGACGAGGACGTGTGGGACGTGGCGGACGCGTGTGGATCGACCGGCTGAGCGAGCGGAAGCCGCTCTTCGGCAACGTGACGCACGAGGTGTATCGCGGCGACCTGCCGATGGCTGCGGTGCGATACACGCCGCGGGAGAAGACGGAGGAGACGAACCCGCTGGTGCCGTCGCTGGAGTTCAACCGACACCTGCCGGAGCGACTGGGCGTGAAGCGAGCGTATGAGGAGGTGGCGCCGAACGAGTCCGCCATTTCCTACTGTAACATGGATGCTTCCATGTCCTTCAATCTGGCGTCGGAGATGCTGGTGCGTGTGGACACGGTGAAGCGGCTGCTGCTCACGCGGAACACCTCCAACGACCAGATCCAGTTTTTTCTTTAGCTTTGTACATTATGGGATGGTGTTTGTTGGATACGGCGAGTGGTATTGAATGGGTTTTGTAGGGTATACACCGTTTTCTACGGATAGACCATTCCTACGGATACAACGCCCATTCATTTTGCACTCCCATCATGCAAGTGAATCCAGACGACGTGCCGCTCATGACACGCTATTTGCGCATGAAGGGAACCATCGTAGAGCGTTCGGTGGGTCATCTAGCGAGTAGAAGAAGAGCAACCTTCCCGTCTTCCTGAAGATCATGGGCGAAATGGTATTTCACGGAAACCAGCCGGTAGGAGGGATGAAGTGTGATGCGATCCGTAGCTGCAGTTCACCGAACTGCGGACCTACTACTATTTGAAATCGGGTAATTCTGCTAATAATCTCCCATGCAGATCGACAGGACGAAATCCTCCAGTTCGTGGAACGCTCCAACCGGACCTACTCGATCGTGTACCGCGGAATGACGTTCAAACGCTGTGACAATCTGAGGGAAGGAGCCGGAGGCGAGTATTCCTGCTCGGAGGAAGGCGGAGGGTACATCCAGGAAACCGGATTCACGTGTGTTTTGAGAGTGGAGCTGATGTCTAGTCCAGTCAAGAAGAAGTCGTGCGTTTGTCGACAATGGTGTGTGGCACCGGGAATCTTCCTTCGTGTCTATGACGTAGGGGCGGGTTTCCTGTGAGAAGGCAGATGAAGGAGGGATACAAGGGAGCGAAGAAGATGCAGGGGAGGGACGACGCCTCCTTCTTCGAGCTGTATTCCTACTGTAACAGTCTGAATGTGGAGTCGACGGGAAAGGCGATGCGAACCATCGTTTCCCAGCTGCAGCCGTAGGTGTGGGAATGGGAAGTGAGTCGGAGGTACTTGGCTGTGGAGCAGAAGAAGAATATTGGTTGTTACACTGTTTGTTATACTCATGATGATCGTCATCTCCAGTCCGATCTCATTTCGCTCCGTCTTTGATGAGGACTTCATTTCCTCTTCCTATCCACATGATACAGTCATACCTGAGTAACAACTGAAATAGACCCTTTTTCGCTCATTCAGTTAAACACTCTTTGTCAATTTGTTATTGCTTCTTCTCTTCGCATTTGTCGTGTATGCATATTCTAATTCTTATCAACTTGCTTCTTTGTTGTCATTCGTGATTTCCATCACATCTAGTGGCATGGGTCGTTTCATTGCAGTGTTCAAGCGACGAAGCCTATGTCCGCATCTGGAAGGCCAGCGGGTCCGATGCTTCGCATGAGTCCTTCACGCTCTCAGCCGATGGAGCGGTCGTTTACTCCTCTCCTCCGCTGAACGGCGACGGCGTAGAGTCTTTTGAAGTGTGTGTGCCCGTGTCCTCCACTTCCATCTACACACTCACCCTCAAAGACTCCAATAATATCTGGTCCGACTCCTCCTGGATCTCCCTCTCCGATATCAACGAAGCCGTCGTGCTGAGGGCATTCATGATGGCCAGCCACGAGGAGACCTACAACGTGGCGCTCTACACTCCGGTTCCGAAGCGAGTCTCGTGGGCGCACTCCACCTCGTTCAGCAGCAAGTGGAAAGACTTCACCTTCAACGATGAAACCTGGTCTTCGTCCATCGTCGGATCCACCTTCCCTCCAGTCCAAACCATGTACTTCCGCAAGTACTTCACGGGAATTACAGGCATGGCTGCCGTCACTCTCATGTTCCTTTACCGCATGGGCATCGTCAGTTACATCAACGGAGTGGAGGTCTATCGCGACCACATGCCAGCTGGAGAGCCTTCCTATTCCACGAAGGCAACGACTAGCTACAGCACCGCCGACTGGCACGGCATTCTGCGTCCGGCGTTCGTTGCGGAGGCGCCGCGACTGATTTTGGCGGTGGAGCTCCACTCGCTCTCCACTCCATCCATCAACACCTTTGATGCCTATCTGCTCTATCACGCTGGCGTGTCCGATTCCAATCTCTGTTTCGTGTCTCCGATGGACGTTTCGGTGACAACTGACAAGTTCGCCAATCCCTCTGCCACCTTCAACTTCCTCCACTCCTTCAGCTCAGTACTGTCCTCCTCGCTTCCCGCCTCGGTCACCGCCACCTTCTCCGCGAATCCTCCTCTCGTCAACGGGATTCGTCTGTGGATTCCCCAAGATCCCTCCTTGACGCCGTCTGCCTTCACCTTCAGCGGAGTGAATCCTTCGATCACTCTCCTGTCGGTAACAAATCAAACCTATTCCGAATCCGTGTGGAAGCAGTGGTACATCAATCCACCCTTGCGTTACAACTCCTACAAGATGATGGTGACGAGCGGAAACGGCAACACGGTTAACCTCGCCATGCAGTTCCTGGTCTGCAACGAGCGAGAAGTCGCCTATCCCCTTTCCACCTACATCTTTTACGCTCTCTACAGCACATTGGATCTGCGTCTCACTTCCAACGACGTCTCGGACTGCCAGATTGCTCCCTCGCTTCCCGATGGTCTCAGTCTGGGTGCCTCCTGCACGATCACGGGAGCGTCGAGGGTGACGACGTCGCCCACCACGTTCACCATCACGGGAGTGGACAGCAGTCAGCACGTGAAGGGAACAGTGACGCTCTCCTTCGAGAAGTGTCAGGGATCGCTGTATCACGTGCTGCGAACCTATCGCGTGTCTCCAAATGCTGAGTTCTACCACATTCGTGATGCTTCCACGGGAGAAGTGTTGCTGGAGGCAGGAAGCGGACATGAATTCCCTGCCAACAAGGATCACTCGGACTATCTCTGTGTGAAGGCAGCCAGCTTCGACGTCAGCATCGATGCCTCAACAGCGTACTGGCAGCCAGGCTCCTATCTCTTTCTCTATTCGGTTATATCGAATACGGAGGAGGAGTTGATTCTGAAGACGCGCTTTGACTCGTATCTGGAGGTTCCCACCGTGTACTCCTTCTACCGCAACTCGATCAACAGCTTCGAATCCTGGTTCTACAAGATGAGCCTGCTTCCTGCCAAGTGGTTCGATGCGAACACGGAGGGATGGCGAGAGGCAAGTCGGGGAACCTTCCCGCTCTCCTCCAACCAGATCCAGCTCTACAAGAAGACCTTCATCATTGACTCGGTGGAGCAGGTCACAGGACTGGTTCTGAGCGTTCGGTTCTTGTTCGGCTGCATCGTCTACGTCAATGGCATCGAGGTGTGGCGAAACCATGTCGTCGGTGATTTGACGGGCGCCAGTCTGTCAACGGAAACCTATTCCGAGTTGACCTACCACACCATTTCCCTTCCAGGTCGCGTCGTGAGTGAGCACTCCACCACTGTCATTCACAGTGGAGCAAACGTGATCGCCATCGCCATTCTCGCCAACTCCACGTCCACTCAGCGCGTTTCCCTGTTCGATGCGTCGCTTCGGCTGATGAAACAGTCCGAGTCGCACATGTGGGAGTTTGAGGGCAGCATGGAGTCCATCTCCGGTGACGCCTCCAACGCCTTCGACCTGAACTATCAAACCGTTATCGAGTCGTCCTCCTGCTCCTCGAATTCGATTCTTCTCACGCTGAACAACGATCGACGCGAGTGGGTGAACATGGTGCAAATCCAGAACTCCCACAGCAAGGCGGCTCCGGCTCCCGTTTCCTTTGACCTCTACGGCAAGAACCCCGAGGACTCCGAGTGGACACTTCTGACGCGAGTGCGCGCACTTCACTTCATTCTGGCGTATCAGAAACGGTCCGTGTTCTTCATCAACAACCGCGCATTTAACCAGTTCAAGTTTGTCGATTTCAGTGTTTCCGGCTGCTCGTGGCGAGTCCAGTCGCTCAACCTCTACGCAGTCACCGTGATGACGCCTCCATCGCCCCTCACGTATCCCTCCGCCACCACCGTCTTCACTGGCATCGAGATGGAGGCGCTGACTCCCGAGAACGAAGGACTCTTTAATTACACGATTCGACCGTCGCTTCCCTCCGGTCTCCTCTTCGATGTGAACAACGGTTGGATCACGGGCGTGTGCAATCTCATTGTCCCGTCGACCAAGTACTCTGTTTCCGCCAAGACCATTCTCGGCACCACGGTCACTGTCACCTTCTCTCTCGCCGTGCAGAGATGCACTGGCGATCGCGGTCTGGTGACGATCCACTACCAGGCTCAGAGCATGCTGAACCGTTTCACGTGGAAACTGATTCTCGGTCGTGGAGCCACCGGATCCGTTCTTCGCTCCTTCCAGCCCTATCCCTTCACCATGAACGGTTACATCGATTTTTGTCTTCCCGAAGGCGTCTACACGTTCCAGCCCCACATCGTCAACGATGATGCGAGTCTGTTGGGCTACACGCTCAGTGTGGACGACGAGGAGATGATCATCGAGACGGAAATGGTGCGTTCCGCGTCCCAAGTGATTTCCACCGTGTTCTCGACTTTCCTTCCGTTCCAAGTGAACAGCACGCGGTGGAAGGTGTATCAGCGAACAGATGCCATTCCGGAGAACTGGAACCTGCCTTCCTTTAACGATTCGCAGTGGAGCACCTATCAGGCGGCTGCCATTCCCAACAGCGGCAGCGTCATCACCACGTACATCCGCAAGTCCTTCACTCTTCTCGGAGCCAACGAGTTCCGCGTCCTCAACGTCCGTGTGAAGTATGCCGGCGGAGTGGTTGCCTACTTCAACGGCAATCGAGTGGCTCGGTTCAACATCGACGAGCACTTCGACCCCGACACGGAGTCCATCCAGATCCACGATCCGACGCTCTTCTCCAAGTTCCACGTGATTCTCTCGGGCGCTACGGTGCGACGCGGGACGAATGTGATGAGCTTCGAGGTACATCGTCCCTACGGCAGCTCCTCCTCGGATCCGTTCGTGTTCGACGCCACTGGCGTGTTTGGCGTGGACGACTGCGCGACGGTGGTGGACACGTACTCCTCGATGGATTCGTCGTTGGGTTCTAGCGACCTGATCTCACTCTTTGATCTCGATCCGTTTACTTCCGTCACGCTTCCCACAACGAGTGGTTCCTTCGTCGAGTGGGAGGTGGAAAACCAGGAGGGAAGCCAGTGGAACGCCTTCAACATCCTCAGTACCACGACAATGAACTACTTGCAGTCCTACCTGTACGGATACGCGTCAGCAGGACAGAGTGATCGTGTGACGCTGTTGTCGAAGAACGTGAACATCCAGGGAGGAGTGAAGCAACCGCTGATGATTTCGTCATCGGAAAACCGCTATTATCGTATCCGCCACGAACTGGTTTCTACCCAGTCTTCCCAGGTGCTTACCGGTTTGTTGACAGCGTATTGCGAGTCTCCTGCATCCTTCTGTGCCTCGGCTGATGGATTCCCGTCGGCTGGAGAGGATCAGCTCTCGTATGCAAGTTGTCCGGACGGGTTTGGAGGGTATTTGTATCGCGTTTGTTCAGGAGGCGTGCTTGGCAGTGTGGTGACGAGCCGTTGTTTCGCAAACAAGGACTCCAAGGTGCGTCCTTCCAACTTCAGCTATCCCAAACCCACAATCACGGTCATCAAGGGAAAGGCGTTTTCGATGATTCCCTCGGTCCATGGAGACTATCTCCGTTTCCGCATTGTGGAGGGAACGCTTCCCGAGGGCATTCGGCTGGACTTGTTCTCAGGGGAGTTGAGTGGGATGACGAGTGCTGTTGGAGTAGAGGCGGTGACGATCGAGGCTTGGAACACGCTAGGGTCGGTGAAAACGTCGGTGGAAGTCAAGGTGGATCTGCTTCCGATGTGGATAATGATTTGTGTTGGCGTTGCTGCGGTGGTAGTGGTTGTTTTAGTGATTGTGTGTATTGTCCGTTGCTGTTATCGCAAGTGCATATCAGGAAAGTCGAATATGGATATTGTGTGAGGTGTTTGTTAGAAGGAAAAGAGAATGGTGTGGGGAGGGATTACTAGAAATGGTATGATTGTAGGAAAGATGAACAGAAGGATGAAAAGGATATCCACGTGTAGCAATCAGGTTTCATGCTTGTATTCAAGAAATACACTGTCTAGCTTCCAAACAAACAGAAAGGTGATTCTTACACCAGCAGGTTCTTATTCTCCATAGCAGGAGGTTGAGGGGTTCTCTTCTTTCGGATGACCATAACGATAGCAAAGACAACACCCACGACAACAGAGATCACATACGAAATCATAATACCATATCGCAAAACACTACCCCATTCTCTCTGCTTCTTGCAGCCATCAGACACGAGCTTCCATTCTCCATCGTTCTTACCAAACACACACATGTAAGTTTCCACGCCAATCTTGTTATCTTGCGTACAGTGATACTCCATACTCTCTCCGATAACCATACTGCGTCCATTACGTGGATTGACGCACAAGGGATCACGAATCTCGATATGAATCTCCGTCGATATCGTTCCATTCTCAGTCATCGCAGTAATCGAATACTTCATCTCTTCACGCTCTTCCATTGGAATACCCGATATCTCACCTGTCTCCACATTCATCTTCAGACCAGAAGGAAGGGAAGGAGACACCATCCAGTTGAAAGTCGGTTCACTTGTCGTAGGAATGTCCGTTGTTCCAAACACTCCTTTCACGAAGATGTAGTGACTCTTACTGTAAGGAGAATCACGAATCTCGATATGAATCTCCGTCGATATCGTTCCATTCTCAGTCATCGCAGTAACAGTGTAAAGTGTCTTAGGAGTTTCTCTCATTGGTATTCCAGTAATGGCACAAGCAGTATCAACTACAATACCCTCGGGAAGGGAGGGTATAACCGTGCACATCTGAAGACGAGAAACTTGAGGTCGAATATCCACAGTAGAACGAAGAGTGTAAAACACATACTCTGATTTCGGGTAAATTGGAAGGATAGTATGTTTTGCAACATCTCCCTCACAAGCAAACTCACCAACACAAACACGTGACAGTGAGATACCAACTACATGGGATCATGAAAGAGGATCTTACATAATAAGCATATCACAACGATAGATTTCATCATAAAATAATAATGATGATAAATACACGCAGCAGCGTTTCATTGAGTAACCAAGAAGAACCGCGGCAACACGAACTCGCTCGCCATCATGTCATGAATGTCGTGGATGGAATGAATCAAGTAAGTATCCACTTGCTCATGACATCGGTATCAGAAGCACTTATTCTCAATAACCATGTAACTTTTAGCATAGCGATAATGCTCATATGAATACGGACAATCAACAAATACGATAGTACGCTGCGAGCAACTAGTTGCTCCTTGGTGGGGTTGCTACACAAAGAATGAATAGATTCCAGTTCGAATTGTACTGACGTACTTATTACGGCGTACCAATTGTACTGGTTGCATACACAAGTAGATGGGTGTACATCTTGGTTGTCGATAGGAATGATCCATGAGAACGATATGGTATTACCAGTAATCTGTTTTGCATTAGTATATTCCGATCACCAAGAAAACAACAAATGATTGATTATGATGCTTACTATCGAGAAAGTGTGCAACTGATATAAAAGAAATGTAATGTTAATGAAAGTGTTCATGTATGAGAGAAATGAAATGATGATGGATGGATGGCTTCACAGTGTATTGGAATGTAGATACGATTGAAACATCGAGTAGAAAAAGGTGATAACAATACATATGAGAGACTCTTTGTTGGGATCTGTCCATTCATCTTGCTTTGGTTGAATAGCTGCTATTCTTGTTGTGAGACATGCATTCTCTGTTCGGATTATGAGGAGGGAGATCAACAGACCTTCCTTTCCATTTCCACAAGAATCCAGAGTTTAATTGTTCAATGAATGAATGATCACCACATTTCATTCAATTGTGATGATGAGAGAGCAATACCGAGATGTTGACGAATTTGAGTGTATGTGAAAGATATGAAAGAGCCGTAGCTATTCTGAAGATGAAATAGTGAAGTTGTACCAGAGAATAGAGAATGATATGTGTTACCGGTTTTTGAAGCTGGGCTTGTGAGAGGGTATTGAGGATTGAAGGAAATTGGTTATCAATGAGTGCGAGTTGATGTGATTGGTTCATGGTTATTCAACGGAATGAAATGATTGTATATGGATGATACTGTTCCTTGAAACTGGAGTTGGCTTGATTGGAGCGTCAGTGTGGATGTAGTTGATGGTTTTCAGTGCGGTTTTATTGGTGATGTATCGGATGTGTAACAAACAGGGAACGTAAACGATTCGTTTATTCCATTCATTCTTGATTCCCGTTCTTTTGTTCTTTGCTGATACAGTGGGTTTTGGTTGTTATGTCTACTGATATTGCTGTGTATCTTCGTCCTGCGAATCAGACCATTGTGTCTGGTTCTACGAGTTTTACCGCCCAGAGCGAGGCAGCGCTGTCGCTACCGGAGGGAGTTTGGGTCGCAGGAGTACTTGCCATCATAGCATTGATCCTGCAGGCGGTTTTCCTGATCTTCAAGGGAAAGAAGGTTCGTGGACATGGAGTACCCTCCGTATGCGTGGAGTAATGCGAATAGAATAAGAACGAGTCGTTGGAGATTGTGATTCGTGGAGGAGATGAAGCTGCGAGTCTACCTATCGATATTGAGATGGGGCATCGCCCCATTTTCTATTTCAATGCTAATACACAAGAAAGGGTCAATGGAGGTGAATTCACCATTCACCCCATTGCATTGTTGATAACGTTACTCCATAATTGGCTTTACTATGCATTCTCCAAAATGCACCCAGTTATGGACGATGGTGACGCAGATGCCGTAATCGTCACCATTAGCGGAGTAGAATAGAACAGAATAACAGATTCTTCCATTGGCAACGCATCACATCGAACGAGTTCCATGTCCAGATTGTTCCAAAGAATCCATAACCAGGAATAGGCAGTTGTTGCGGGTATACAAGAGGATCATCCCTATTGAGAGAAATGATCCCTTGGCTGTGGATATTGCTCGGGAATCGAAATGAAAGAAAGAATGAGCAATCAACTTGATATGCCAACACGATAATCCGTTTTCGTGTTGAGGTAGATGTCGTGTTGTCTGATCACCATTTGTTTCATCCCTTGATAGTGTCGTGTTTTCTAACGATTGTGTATTGCTTTTTTCATGGGGTTTTCTCTTTAACAAGACGTTTGGATGAATGAGGCGATGGGTTATCCCTTACGAAGATGGAACATAGTATCGCACAGCATGAGTAGTCCATCACACCTTCTTGCGGTGATATAATACAATTCTCCAGTTTCAGCCGTTCGTGTCATAAGTCTCTCCATGTCAGTTGTCTCGTAAATTGAAACATTTCATTCTTTGTCAATTGATCGTCTTAAATCCTCAATAATCACTGATATGAATGATGATCCCGAATCATCTTGATGTTCAGGATTCCTACCGATATCAATTGCCTCATGATGGTTATGAACAATACTCTGAGTATTGTAGCTATTCGAGATCATTTGAACTGTCACATTAATTACACTACCAGTGATAGGACAATACCATTATGTAACGAATAGCAAAGGGTCATTTGGTACTGGATCATTTGCTGATTCCATAATAGGCGTCTAAACTGTTTAATGATTCTATCCGATTCAGTCCATCACAATGACTAGCAATAACTCATAAAAAAGGTCCAGTCAATCACAATGCAATTCCATACTGGAGTACTCGCATATACACAGGAGTTTAGTTCGAACAGTATCGATTCCATAAATCTAGAACTCATTTTCATTGAGAATCAGATTATCGGCAATGGCGCAAGAAAGTGGCGTCATTTCATCTGCATGGCGCAATGGCAAGATACCTAATCATGATTCAGTAACCGAATGCTAGAATATGGAGAATGTATTGACATGTTCATGGTTACTGCGTGCTTGATCTGATTACACTCTCCATTAGTACAAATGCGCATGTGACAACAACAGTATCATAGTACAGATACACATTTCCATTCCATGTTCCTTAGTTCTTGGAGAATTGCGTCGAATCCTAATACTCCATAGAATATCATCATTCCCGTGGGATGGAATAACCGCGATAACTTCCGGAAATGACAAGGAACTCCAGTTTATTTTAGTATAAAGGAATGAGTGTACTTGGTAACTATAAGAAGAAGCCGGAGTGTATTTTCTCTATTAGAGAAGAGATGGAGAAGGGAACGATTGATGGTGACTATATCTATGCTGTGTTGGATGGTTCGCTTTTCATGAAGACTGCACATGCGAACCTTCTTCATAAAAAGATGGAATGTGCTCTTACCTACACTTCCATCAAGAACTACATCAACAGGTTCATCAACAAATTGAAGCAGTATCATGTCTATGTCAAGTGCATCTGCTTCAATACCATCAAGGATCCGAGGAAGCTGAGTGAATTTGAAAGACGTCACAACGATAGAATGAAAAACAGAGGGATGTTGTACCGCTGGGAATTCGATGAAGTGGAGAGGAAGAAAGTCAGGTTTTTTCCCATGATATGGACTGCCCGCTGGATGTTTCAAGAGTGTTGTAGAGAAATACTAGGTTCAGAGAATGTCCTCTTTGGAGGAAAAGCCGTCAATACGTAGTTCATTATGGTGGAAACGAAACCTAGATATATGGCACATCTCTGTGGAGAATCTGGTCTTGTGGTTACAGATAACAATGACTTCTTGTTGATGCCGATTCGAGGCGTATTCCCCATTCGAGGAGTGATGTCAAGGGGTAACAGCTTTTGTTCTTTCAAAACAAGATTATGACCCTGTCTACTACAGTTTGTCCAGACTATCCCAAGAGGAAAGAGATGAAGTGTTCCTGAGGTGCTACAGAAAAGGAAATGATTTCTTCGAGCCTATTCGTGTCGATTCATTAGATGAAGTACGCGACACAGATCGTTTTAAGGAATTCATGTCCTTCTACTCCCCTACGAGAAGATGTCCTATGGATCGAACTCGTTTCCTGGCTTATACGAAGGAGGAAAGCTGTTATTTGGATCTGGACGCAGAGGAAATGGAAGTGTTGAACATGAACATAACTGTATCACCCGATCCTTTGATTATCATGGTTTGCTCGTTGATTTCGCGGTTGGAGTGCATTGACGATGATTATCGTGAAAAGAGTGAGTACATCTATTCTCTTCCCATGTAGTGGATGCGGTGTTGGATCATTTGCTGAAGAAGTGCATCGATTTGATTCCCTTTGATCCTGAGGTGAAGATGATTGAG
>ENA-UOJJ01004289-UOJJ01004289.1-human-gut-metagenome-genome-assembly--contig:-CS66-NODE-4289-length-13611-cov-8.366480_pt1 | contig 13611 bp, 11 predicted proteins | sample MGYA00242343_ERZ723890 | MGnify/ENA metagenome assembly ERZ723890 | reverse complement strand
GCCCGTCCGATTATTTCGAAAAATGATACAGCAAAGGGGTCCGGAACTTTCGTTACGGGCCCCTGTTGAATCTTATACCCTGATTTAGTAGAAGCGGGCGAAAAGGACGCGGCGGTGCGAGGGTTTGCCGGTGTAAACGCAGGTGCCCACCTCCTCTTCGGCATCGACGGGGATGCAGCGGATCGTCGCCTTGGTAGCCTCCTTGATGGCGACCTCGGTCTCGACCGTGCCGTCCCAGTGGGCCGACACGAAACCGCCCTTGTTGTTGAGCACATCGACGAACTCCTCCCATGTGTCTACCTTCGTAATCATCGAATTGCGGTAGTCGAGCGCCTTGCGGAAGATATTCTCCTGAATCTCGGTCATCAGGCCTTCGATCCGCTCGCAGAGACCCTCCATCGGCACGGTCTCCTTGGTCAGCGTATCGCGGCGCGCCAGCTCGACGGTGCCGTTCTCCACGTCGCGGGGACCCATAGCCAGACGCACGGGGACGCCCTTGAGCTCGTAGTCGGCGAACTTGAAGCCCGAACGGACGTTATCGCGGTCGTCGATCTTCACGCTGATGCCTTTGGCGCGCAGCTCGGCGGCAATCGTCTCGAAGCGGGCGACGATCTCCTGCAGCTGCTCGGGGCCCTTGTAGATCGGCACCATGACCACCTGAATCGGGGCGAGCATGGGCGGCAGCACCAGACCGTTGTTGTCCGAGTGAGCCATGATGAGGGCACCCATCAGGCGGGTCGATACGCCCCACGACGTTGCCCATACATACTCCTGCTTGCCCTCCTTGTTGACGTACTTCACGTCGAAAGCCTTGGCGAAGTTCTGACCCAGGAAGTGCGAGGTACCGCTCTGCAGCGCCTTGCCGTCCTGCATCAGGGCCTCGATGGTCATCGTATCCTCGGCGCCGGCGAACCGCTCGTTGGGCGACTTGTGACCCACGATGACCGGCAGGGCCATCCACTTTTCGGCGAAGTCGCGATAGACATGAATCATCTTCTCGGTCTCGGCGATCGCCTCCTCGCGCGTAGCGTGGGCCGTGTGGCCCTCCTGCCACAGGAATTCGGCCGTGCGCAGGAAGAGGCGGGTGCGCATCTCCCAGCGGACCACGTTCGCCCACTGGTTGCAGAGGATAGGCAGGTCGCGGTAGGACTGGATCCAGTTCTTGTAGGTGTTCCAGATGATAGTCTCGGAGGTGGGGCGGACGATCAGCTCCTCCTCGAGTTTGGCGTCGGGATCGACGATTACGCCTTTGCCCTCGGGATCGTTCTTCAGGCGGTAGTGCGTCACCACGGCGCACTCCTTGGCGAAGCCCTCCACGTGGTGAGCCTCCTTCGAGAAGAACGATTTCGGGATGAAGAGCGGGAAGTAGGCGTTCTGGTGCCCGGTCTCCTTGAACATCTTGTCCAGTGCGTCATGCATCTTCTCCCAGATCGCGTAGCCGTAGGGCTTGATGACCATACAGCCTCTCACGGCCGAATTTTCGGCCAGTCCGGCCTTGACCACCAGCTCGTTATACCACTGCGAGTAGTTTTCGTCGGATTTCGTTAAGTCTTTCAGTTCGACTGCCATAGTATTCTGAATTGTTTTGCCTGCAAAAGTACGAATTTCTTTTAAGAAAAAAAACTTATGGTTACAATAAACTGGTTTTAGAAATAACTTATAAGTGTATTTTTTTTGAATAAATAGACATTTATTCAAAAAAAGGTATTATCTTTGTATTTGTAAATTTATACGGATTTGTGAGAAAACAAGTTGACTTAAAGCCTGTTGAAGAATCTGATTGTGTCGGCATATACACTTTTCAATTTCGAGATCAAGCCCGAACGGAATTTGAGGACTTTATGCTTCGATATAAAGACTCTCCCGATGATCTGTTGAAAGATGATTTCGACAGAATTATCAAAATGATATCCAAAATATTGGAACATGGTGCGCTGGAGCGTTTATTTCGGACAAATGAAAGTAAAATGCGGGATCATGTAGTTTCTATTCCTCTGGATATCAGACCTCGAAAAAATCATGATACATTGAGGTTATATTGTGTCAGAATTTCAGAGGAAATCTTGATTATTGGGAACGGAGGTATTAAAAAACAAAAATATAACGATAATATCGAAACGTTATCTCACGTTCAGAATTTAGCAAGATTGGAACAGGAGATTGAATCCAATATCAGAAAAGGTAAAATTTCTATTCTTGATAAGAATTTGTTAATTGACAAAAACGTCATAATAAGGATATAAATCAAAAAGCAATATGAATACGAAGAGTTTATTTTCAGAATGTCTTGCTAATGTACCAAAAGATATTAGCATTGAAATTGATTTATCGTTTGATATTGCAGCGAGAATCGAAGCGCTATTGGTACAAAAAGGAATTTCTCAAAAAGATTTTGCTCTCATGTTGGGCAAACGTGAATCGGAGATATCCAAGTGGTTGAAAGGTTCTCACAATTTTACGTTAAGAACTATAGCAAAAATATCTAGTGCATTGAACGAATCCATTATTCAAGTTGCTCCAATTCGTGAAAGGGAATATAGTATGGACGTAAAACTTTCTTTGATTATCTCTCCTCGTCAGAATAAAATGAAAGAAATTAGTTATAGTTCTTATTCGAATACGTACAACATTGTCAATCTTAATAAAAATAGATACAGATATGATTGCTAATCAAAAAAATATACAACTATCTCTCGCCTCATGCAAAGAGGTGAAATTTATGTTAAATGTTCCTACGGATTCTATCAAGGTCAATGAATTGAAATTCGGAGTATTGAATCGTATTACTCCTAATCTTGATAAGAATCTGTTAGTCGTCGATTTGGGCATTCAATATACGTACTTATCAACTCCGATTATGGAATGTCGATATGCTTTTTCTTTTCATTATGAAAGTGACGAAGGCAGTATGTCGGTTACCAAAAGTGATACGGGAATACAAATTAACAACGAATTGCTTTCGACAATAATAAATATTGCTGCAGGAGCGATACGAGGTATCATGATAGCAAAAACGGCAGGAACATTATTGGCTGAATATCCTTTGCCTTTGCTGAGTACCGATCTTTTGATGAAAAATATGGTATTGGTGAAAAACGATTAGATCTTAGTGCGTTAATCGGATAAAAGGGACTGTATCAAAATACAGTCCCTTTTATCCGATTAAATATGTTAGAACTTCACCCCCAGCGTGAGGGCCACGTTGTGACGCGTGTAGTCGGTCGAGAGGGGCTCCGAAGCGTCGAGATAGGCGAGGGCGCCACCCGTCCGTTCGGCCGCGTAGAAGAGGCGGTAGGAGCTGTTCTCGGTCTTGCAGTACTGGTAGGCCGCATCGAGCGACACGCGGCGCGAGAGGGCGAAGCCCACGCCGGCCGTGCAGTAGTAGACCCGTTCGGCGAGCGGGGCGCTCGCGGTCAGCTCCGCGCTGCGGACCATCGACGAGGTATAGGCGAAACCGGCGCGCAGGGCCAGCCGGTCGATCGGCTTCACCTCGGCGCCGATGCGCAGCATGTTCGTCGCCCGGAACTTGCGCTTCATCGTACCGCGGGCGTAGGCCGTCTCGTCCGGGATCCAGAACGGGGTCTGCTTCACCCGGATGCCGTTGTACCAGTCGCGCTCGTAGTCCACCGAGAGGATGGCGCGCCGTCCGAACGTATAGGAGGCGCCGAACATCAGCCGGGCCGGCGTCACGAAGCGATAGGCGTCGTTGCCCGAGTCGGTCCACGACCCGTCGGTGTTGACGTCCGAGGGGTAGTATTTCTTGTCGTCGTTGTTGTAGCACATGGCGGCCATCTGTCCGGCATAGGTGCGGTCGACCGAGTAGTAGGTCGGCGTGTGGAAGGCCATGCCCAGCCGCAGGGCGGGGATGGGGCGGTAGATGACGCCCAGCTTGAAGTCGACGCCCACGCCGTTCACGTCGGCGGCCTGGTTGTAGTGCATGTAGTCGACCTGCTCGATCAGCTCCTGGCCGCTGCCGTTGACGGCCGGGGCATCTCCGTAGCGGAAATCCTCGCCGTAGTAGAGGCGGATGCGCTGCGAGATGCTCCGGATGCCGATCGTAGCGCCCACGTAGACCTTGTTGTCGATGTTCAGGCCGAACGAGATGTCGTACTCGCCGATCGAACCCCGGCTCTCCAGATCGTAGAAGTGCCCCACGTCGGCGTTGGCGCCCACGCGGTCGGCCTCCCAGTAGGATCCGTCGGGATCGTCGACCGGATTGATGAGGTAGGAGTTGTAGGCCATCATGGCGCCCCACAGATCGGGATAGCTGTCGCCGTAGTAGCCCAGGAAGCCCTCCGAATCGGGATACATCCGGTAGGTGGTGAGCTGGCCCGCCATCACGTCGAGGACCGACGGAGCCTTTCCCGTCAGCGAGGAGCTGTCGTACTGGAACGAGGTGCGGTAGTTCAGGTCGGCGACGCGGTTGTAGCCCAGACCCATGTTGACGCTCACCACGCGGCCCGTCCCTTCGTAGAGATTGTACACCACGCCGAAGTTGGCCAGCGCGAAGCGGCCCTTGTTGTTGCTGTCGTAGCCCGCTGCGCCGTTCGAGGAGCGCGATACGGTGACGAGCGGCGTGATGTTCAGCTCGTTGTGACGGTACATGCCCAGTCCGGCCGGGTTGATCGACATCGATGCGACGTCGCCGCCCAGCGACGCGAAGGCGTTCGCCATGGCCATCGAGCGGGCCGTGCCGAAGAGCTGCGGCTGGGAGAGCCGGGCGATCGACTCGCCCGAGAGGGCCGCCTGCTGCAGGACCTCGCCCTCGAACAGGACGCCGGTTTGTGCGGAGAGCGTCGTCGCGCAGAGCGACAACAGGGCTCCGATACCCCATATTTTCAACGACTTCATAACCATTCGTAATTATCCATCATGTACTGCGGCTAACGGCGGTAGTTTCCGCCGCCCCGCGAACCGCCCGATCCCGTGCCGCCTCCGCCCGAGCGGTAGCCTCCGCCGCTGCCGCCTGCCGGACGATAGTTCGAGCCGCCGGCGGGCCGGTAGTTCGTATTCTCGCTGCGGTTGTAGTTCGGCGTGTTGCGATCCGGACGGGTGCTGTTGTTGCGGTAGTCGGTCGCACCGTCGCGCCGCGGCGGGGTGACGGCTGGCGAGCCGCTGCCGCGGTAGTTTTCCGATCCCGTGCCGCGGTAATTACCGCGGCGGGGCGAGTCGTAGGGCGACGAGTGTCCGACGCCGGACGGGTTGCCCCGGTAGCCCGACTGGCCGCCCCAGGGACGGTAGTTCGGATAGTGGGGCGTGGGCCGGACGCCGTGCGGCGGGTGCGGAGCGCTCCAGCCCGGATGGTGCCAGCCCCATCCCCAGCCGAAGTTCCAGCTCCAGTCGTAGTGCCAGTCCCACCAGGAGTAGTGCGGATAGCCCCACGGGGTGTAGCCGAATCCGTAGGGCCAGCCCCAGCCGCCGTAGACGGCGTAGGAGGGGGCGCCCCAGAAACCGAACATCGAGGAGATGTATTTGGGCTCGACCCACACCTCGTCGCCCATCACCACGATGTTGTAGTTCATCGGGTCGTAGGCCGTGACGTAGTGGTAGGCCGGCGAATAGCGCAGATCGTAATAGCTCGACGGCATCCGGTAGGTCGGCGACCGGAATCCGCGCAGACGGCGGGCGTAGGCGCTTTCGTAGGTGTCGGCCAGGACGTTCGAGTAGGTGTAGCGCTCGTAATCGTCGCGGGCCGAAGCGGCTTCTGCCTCGGCCAGCATGGCCTCCCACTGCGCCTTGCGGGCCTGAGCCTCCAGCCGGGCCGCCTCGGCTTCGGCCTCCTTGCGGCGGGCGATCTGCGAACGGTCGTGCGTCAGGTAGAGGTCGTCGGCATACGGGTCGCCGGACGTCGGATAGAAGGCGGTGGAACACCCCGCCGCACCGAGCGACAGCAGCACCGAAGCCAGGATGAATCGCAACTCTTTCATGGTTCGTAGCGGACTTGAGTGAAACTTCTGTTTCCGATAAAACGAAAACCGTACCGGAAATATTGCCATGCAATTTTCACGCAGGCTTTTCGCAAAGATAGACATTTCGGCGCGAATCCGAAAAAAAAGGTTAATTTTGTCTTCCGAAATCACGCGAATCATGACTATTCTGCCCGTCGCCTACCTGCCCTCGGTGGCCTACATGACCCACCTGCTGAAGGAGGATTGCATCATCGACCTGCACGAGCACTACATCAAGCGCTCGGAGCGCAACCGCACCCGGATCATGACCCCTTCGGGCGTCATGGAGCTCACGGCCCACCTCCGGCAGGCCAACCGCCCGCAGACGCCCGTCTGCGACCTGCGGCTCGACTACTCGAAGCGGTGGCAGCACCAGCACGCCGTGGCGCTGCTGTCGGCCTACAAATCCTCGCCCTACTTCGACTACTACTGGGACCTGCTGGCCCCCTTTTACGAACGGCGGTACGAGTTTCTGGTCGACTACGACCTGGAGATCCTGCGGCGGATGCTCGAAATGGCCGGGCTGGAGAGCCGCATGCCCCGGCTCTCGGAGCGATACGTCGAGGCCTCCCCGGCGGACTGCGACCTGCGGCCCAAAAAGTACGCGGGCCCGGCTTTCGAAGCCGAGCCCTACGTGCAGGTCTTTTCCGACCGACAGCCCTTCGCGGCTAATCTCTCGGCAATCGATTTATGGTTTGCAGAAGGTCCGTCGGCACGGGACGTTTTAAGTCGCTGCCGCATCGGATAAGGGCCCGGTCGCGCAGCGGTCCCGCCGTCACCACCGCCTCGTTCTCCCGGCCGAGTTCGATTTCGGCCGTGCGATAGATCGCCGGGGCGTACCGCTCCAGCGCCACCGTGTCGCCGTTGACCGTCAGCACGGGCTCCAGCCCCTCCGAGGCATAGACCGTCAGCCGCTGCGGCGCCGCAGGCCGGTCCGTCCAGCGCTTCTCGGTCAGATGGAGCGTCGGTTCGCGCCGGTTCCAGAGCGCCCGGTAGAGGTAGAAGGCATCTTTGCGGGTCTTGCGGTCGAAGCTCACCAGTCCGGAGCCGTTCCGGCCGCCTCCGCGGCGGGCCGATCCGAAGTCGCTCAATCCGTCGATCCACCACCCCCACAACAGCGAATCGGCCGCCAGCCGGCTCGCATACTCCTCGTGGAAATGGGTCTGCCGCCGCTCCGGAAGCTCCAGCGTGCCCGGAGTCGGACGGCCGTACTCGTCGGGCTGCTGCTCGACGAATCCCTCGAAGCCGTAGCGGACGGCCGATGCCAGGTGGCTCCACTCTCCGGCCAGCTTCTCCAGCCAAATGCCGAGATCCTCCACCAGTCCGCGGTTCCAGCCCGCCTGCTGCCGCCAGATCACGCCGTCCGAAAGGAAGTTCAGCGGACCGTTCTCGCAGCTCGTCACCACGGTGGGCCGCGACGGGTCGATCGCCCGGGCCGCCCGGTTGAGCCGGCCGACATAGTCGGTCAGGTGTTTGTCCACGCCGCGCAGGTCGGAGAAGAGCCCCCACAGCACCACCGAGGGGTGGTTGATGTGCTGGGCGACGATCTCCTGCAACAGCCGCTCGCCGTTCTGCTCGAAGGTCTCCGAGGCGAAGTAGCTCATATCGGAGAGGAAGGGCGTACGGATGAAGGGCAGGTCGATCCGGACGAGCATGCCTTCGCGGTCGCACCGGTCGTAGAGCACTCCGGGATGGGGTGCGGCCGGCGAGCAGAGGGCATTGGCGCCCAGATCGCGGACCAGTTCAAGGTCGGCCGCCGCCTCGCTGTCGCCCCACAGGGTAGCGACGTCGGGCCGGTCGTAGGCCAGCGACACGCCCCGCAGATCGATCCGCTCGCCGTTCAGGAACAGCCCCTGCGGCGTCAGCTCCACGCGGCGCAGCCCCGTGGTCACCTCCACGCGGTCGGAACTATCCTCCGTCGACACCTCCGCCTCGAAGCGGTAGAGCACCGGAGTTTCGGGCGACCAGAGCCGCGGTTGCAGGATGGAGAAGGGGATCGAGAGCGGTTTCGAGCGGTCGTAGGAGCTCTTCAGGGTCCGGTGCTGCCGGAAGAGCAGCCGGTTCTGCGGATCGTAGGCCCGCAGAGTCACGTCGACGGTGCGGGGCGAGGGGATCGAGAGGTGCAGTTCGGCATAGCCCTCGACCCGTTCGTCGGAGATGTCCGCGGCATGGATCAGCAGCCCCTCCGTACCCAGATAGAGCGGCGAGACGGCCACGGGATCGGTGACGAGGAGCTCCACACCGCGCACGATGCCGCCGTAGAGGTTGCGGTCGGCGGCGCTCATCAGGTCGCTGCGCGGCGTATTGGCCACCAGCACCAGCAGCTGATTGTCCGCCCCGAAGCGGATGCAGTCGGTGATCTCGAAGGTGAAGGCGACGCCCGCGCCGACGTGGTTGCCGGCGTGGTTGCCGTTGACGAAGAGGTCGGCCGTGTTCTCGACCCCCGCGAAGCGGAGGAAGAGCCGCTTCCCGCTCCAGTCGGCCGGGATGTAGAGGCTGCGGGTATAGACGGCCTGGGTGCGCTGGTAGGGGTAGACGCCCGCCAGCGCGTCGAAATTCCAGGTGTGGGGCAGCGAGACGGAGCGCGCCCGGTCGCCGCTGTTTTCGTGAACGAAGAAGAACGACCAGCCATCGTCGAGCGGCCGGGTCGTGCGAGCCTGCGCACCGCCCGTGAGAGCGGCGAGAGCCAGCAGCCAAAGAAGAAGTCGTTTCATGATTCGATACGTTTTATTATCCGATAACGGGGGCGAGGTATTTCGCCAGCAGGTAACCGCCGAAGAAGAGCCAGAGGTAGATCAGAGCGGCCAGCAGGAAGGGTTTCGCACCGGCCTGCCGGAACTTGTCGAAGCTGGTCTCGGCTCCCAGAGCGGTCATGGCCATCGTGAGCATGAAGTTGTCGGCGTAGTTGATGGCGTCGACCGCCGGTGCGGGCAGCAGGTCGAACGAGTTGAAGCCGATGACGGCCAGGAATCCGAAGGCGAACCAGGGGACGGTGATCTTGCCGCCTCCGGCTTCGCCTCCCGACTTGCGGACGGCGCGGGCCAGCAGCCAGCTCATGACGAGCAGCACCGGAGCCAGCATGATAACGCGGATCATCTTGACGATGATGGCCGGCGCGGCCACCGCATCACCCATTGCGTTGCCGGCGCCCACCACGTGAGCCACCTCGTGCAGGGTCGCACCCGTGTAGAGGCCCATCTGTTCGGGGGTCAGGTCGAAGGCTCCGGCCCGCCACAGGGCCGGGTAGAGGAACATGGAGAGGGTGCCGAAGATCACCACCGTCGACACGGCCACGGCGGTCTTGTGGGGCTGGGCCTTGACGACCGGTTCGGCTCCCAGCACGGCGGCGGCTCCGCAGATCGCGCTTCCGGTCGCTGTCAGCAGGGTCAGGTCCCGGTCCATCTTCAGCACGCGGCCGAGCAGCATGCCCAGCAGCAGGGTGCCGACCACGACGACGGCATCGACCGCGATGGCGGGAAGACCGACGGCGATCACGCTCTGGAAGGTCAGCCGGAATCCGTAGAGTACGATGCCGGCGCGCAGCAGCTGCTTGGTGCAGAACTTGATGCCCGGCACCCAGGTCTCGGGCAGGCGGTTGCGCAGGCTGTTCGCATAGAGCATGCCGAGCAGGATGCCCACGATCAGGGGGCTGAGCGACATCTCCTTCACGAAAGAGATGTCGGCCAGATAGAAGGCCGAGCAGGAGAAGAGGGCAATGAGCAGCATGCCGTGCAGCATGTTGCCTTTCGATTCGCTGAACATAGCTGGTTTCATTCGGATTTCTGCGTGCAAAGATAACTATTTTTGGCCATGATCGGAGTAGCGGAGCACCGTTTCGTGCACGAATTTTTCGAACGCCCCGCATTCGGCGCGGGTCAGCGGCTCCGGACGACTCATCAGGACCAGCCGGTGCGGCTCGAAGGGGCGGGTGAAAGAGGGGTGCACGTAGGGGCAGTCGTTCTCGACGAATCCGTTGCGGCGGTAGAACCCGCAGCGGCGGCGGGTGAGCTCGTCCTCGGGCGGCTCGATCTCCAGCACGATCGGGGCCCCTTCGGCGGCCAGGTGCTCCAGCATCCGGGTGCCGAGCCGGCAGTTGCGGAGTTCGGTGTCGACCGCCAGATGCTCCAGATAGATGGCGCGGGGCATCCGCCAGCAGAAGACGATGGCGGCGACCCGTCCCCGCAGCAGCGCGATTTCGGGACGGAAGAGCGGGTCGGCCAGCGCCTGTACGAGGTGCTCCCGGCTGCGCTTCTCGCACCGGGGGAAGGAGGCGTCGTAGATCCGCCAGGCATCTTCGAAGCCGGGATCCTCGGGGCCGGTCAGCAGCCTCCACTCGAGAGAAAGTGTCGATTCTTCCATGATTGAATCCGTAAAATTTCCCGAAAGATACGAATTTTCTTCCGTTCGCCCGAAATATTTCCGGAATGGCGGTGCGGTGCGGGAAAAAATTGCTACCTTTGTGTCGGAAACCTAATTTTTTACATTTTAACTCAATAAGCTATGCGTTTTTTAACCGAATTCACCGCATTGTCGTTGTTGCTCGCCGTCTCGACCGCCTGCAAAAACGACACCGAGACGATTCCGATCGTAATTCAGGACGAGGGAGAACCCGACTTCCCCTTCGACGAGCCGCAGCCGGATGAGATTCTCTTCACGAATGCCGAACTGATCTACCGCGGAGACGACGGCGGCACCGGAGTTTCGGACCTCTGGCAGCTGTCGCTGTGGACCGACATGCTGATCGACGACACGGGCAACCCCGTCGGCCCCGGCAAGCTGATCCGCCTGAGCCTCAACGCCGAGATTCTGTCCGAGGGCGCCGAGATCGTCCTGCCCGCCGGCATCTATTACGAGCCCGAAAACTACTGGAGCTTCCTCCCCTTCACCTTCAACGAGGGCGAGATACAGTCCATCCCGCTGCCTACCGGCACGGTCGACATGCCCGCCTACACCTTCTTCGGCGAGCTGGCCGCGGGGCAGACCGACTACGAGCCCGACCTGCTGCGCGAGGGCTACTGCCAGGTGCAGCTGCTGCCCGACAATACCTATAAGGTATCGGGCATTCTGGTGGGCCACCGGTTCCTGAAGCGGGTCTTCACCTTCACGGGCGCTCTGGAGGCGATCGACCGCCGCGAAGAGCCCCAGACCGGCAACAGCACCCTGACGGCCGATCTGGAGATCAACGGCCTGAAGCAGGCCCGCCTGAAGGATACGGGCAACCCCTACTACCTGCCGGCCGACGACGGGTCGGGCAAGCCCAACGCCACCTCCTACCGGGCGTTCCGGCTGGTGCTGGCCGAGAACGGCATCGTGATCGACGACCTCGACCACGCCGATTCGGGCAAGGTGCTCCAGATGGAGATCTTCGTCCCCTACGAGACCGATGTTCAGGAGGGTATTCCGGCCGGAACCTACCGGATCGTTCCCCGCATCGAGGGCGGCGTCGACCGGTCCGACATCGTGCCGGGCAACATCCCCGCGGGTGTCTACGACGGAGAGTTCAAGGGTGCCTGGTACCGCCGGTTCGCGGCCGACTCGATGCAGGACTTCGCTGCCATCGAGGGCGGTACGCTGACGGTCGTGCGCACCGAAAACGGTCATCGTCTGGAGTTCGACTTCACGGACGGCGCCGATAACCCCCACCGTATCTACGGTTCCTGCACGCTGGAGGGGGCGATTCCTGTTTTGTAACATTAAAAAAAGACTTTGCAGATGAAAATGACGAAACTTTTTGCCTGGGCGGCGATCTTCGCCCTGACGGCGGGAGCTGCGGCGTGCAGCGACGACGATCCCGAAATCGTTCCCGCTCCGACTCCCACCCCGGATCCCGTTCCCACGATCGAGGAGGGGCTGCACTACGACGGTCAGCCGGTCGAGATCAACTCGGTCTTCATGTATGAATATATGTCGGGCGGCGTATCCCGCAGCATCATCGCCCTCTCGCCCGAGAAGGACGCCCCGTCGGGCGACTACCTCTTCTCGAACCAGCGTCCGGGCCTCTATGCGATCGTCAACAGCGACGCGGCGACGACCTTCGACCTGAAGGAGGAGCCCGGCTATGCCATCCTTACCCTGCTGGCCGGCACCGCATTCGCCGATCAGGAGATCTCGGCCGAGAACCGGGGGAACATCCGCAGCGGCGAGTGCACCTTCGAGATCGTCGAGGGCGAAGGCCGCTTCACGCTGGATGTCACCCTTTTGAACGGCCATCGGCTGACCGCCAAGTTCGCGACCCCCTATCAGGCGCTGAACAAGGAGAACCTGCTGGTGATCGGCAACACGAGCCGCACCATTCAGACCGCCTTCCTGGCCGAGATCGACGAGGGTCTCTTCGGCTACTACTTCACCGCGCAGGTGATCGATCCCGATCCCGAGAACATCACCAAATGCAGCCAGTGGGCCTGCCTGATGGTGCCCGCCGAGGCGCTGGACGGCAAGAGCTACGACCTGCAGGCCGAGACCTCTCCCTACCTGGCCTTCATGGCGGGCGACCTGATCGACCGGGAGAATACGACCTTCTACACGGTTCAGGCCACGCCCGGCGGCGAGAGCAAGGGTGCCTTCTCGATCGCGATGACCGGCGACGGATACGACGTCTCGGTGAACTGCACCGATGAAAACGGCGTCGTGACCACGCTGAAGTACACCGGCGAGATCGCCATCTACACCGAACCCGAGAAGAAGAACGAGTTCCTGATCGACGGCGAGCTGAACTGGGAGATACAGTCGGTCGTGATCGATCTGCGCACGACGATCTGCTCGATCTACCTCTCTTCCCAGCGCGGCATCGCCTCCATCGAGGACATGCTCGACGACAACGACCGCGTGACGCTGACGCTGCCCGTGTCGATGCTGGGCGAAAACGGCGCCGGATTCTCGCTGAGCGATGACGTAAGCATCTCCTACGGCGGCCGGACGCTCAACTATCAGTCCGGAGCGATGGGCCGCATCGACTATGCCGTCATCGAGGGCGATCAGCTGTCGCTGAACTTCTTCACCATGGATCCCGTCAAGTGGTCGGGAACCTACGAAGGCACCGCACACATCATCCGCTAACGAGAGAAAACCATGAAACGATTCATATCCCTGCTCTTTCCCGCGCTCGGCCTGCTTCTGATGGCGACGGCCGTCTCGTGCAGCGACACGACCGAAGAGTATGTCTACATCCACGAACCGGCGCCCGAACCGACCTTCCCCCTGCTCGGAACCTACACGTTCGGGGCGGAGGAGTACCCGATCTACAACGCCGGCTGCACCATCGACGATACCTACTGCACCTTCCGGTTCTCGCCGGTCAAGGAGGGGCCGATGACCACCAGCATCCTCTTCCAGCTGGCTAAAGTCTACGTCGGCAAGACGCAGCCGGTCGACCGGCTCTACCACAACGACGACTACCGGCTCATCTACGAGGATCCCGCTCATTATTACTCCTATTACCGGGCCTTGAGGGGCGGCACGATCCTGGTCGAGCCCCATCCGACCGAGGGCGAGAACTACTTCGTCATCCGGCTCGACGTCCTGCTGGCCGACGGCACGCCCCTCAAACTGGAGTACGAGGGCGATCTGCCGATCATCGAGACCGAGTAAGAAGACCAACGAATATCCGAAAGGGGCTGCCGTCGAGGCAGCCCCTTTTTTCGGTCGGGTAAGTTTCGGAAAGCAG
>ENA-UOJJ01004287-UOJJ01004287.1-human-gut-metagenome-genome-assembly--contig:-CS66-NODE-4287-length-13613-cov-18.565496_pt1 | contig 13613 bp, 6 predicted proteins | sample MGYA00242343_ERZ723890 | MGnify/ENA metagenome assembly ERZ723890 | reverse complement strand
TGGTTTCCGTCTTCGTCTCGCCGCAGCGCGTGCAGGTGAAGGTCTTCACACCGGTCTCGGTTTCCGTCGGCTCCCTCGTCACTTTGCCGTTGTCCCATGCGTGGCCGAGTGCGTCGGTATAAGTATCCACGTAGCTGTCGCCGCAGGCGCAGGTGTGCGTCGTGTAGCCCTTTTCCGTGCAGGTCGGCGCTGTGACAACATCCTTGTAGCTGTGGGTATGGGAAACATAATTGTAATGGATGTTGGCGGTCAAAAGGTCATCATTTCCATTGGAAGAAATAGAGATCGCTTTCCATTCCGCCTCGCTCCCGGCATAGTACACATCGGTCAGAGATGTGCAATAAGAGAAAGCCCAATCGTCAATGCTCGTCACGCTGTCCGGAATCGTCACGCTGGTCAGAGATGTGCAATCATAGAAAGTATAATTGCCAATGCTCGTCACGCTGCCCGGGATCGTCACGCTGGTCAGAGATGTGCAACCCTGGAAAGCACCACCAATGCTCGTCACGCTATTGGGAATCGTCACGCTAGCCAGAGATGTGCAGTCACGGAAACACTCACCGCCAATACTGGTCACTCCATTTGGAATCGTCACGCTGGTCAGAGATTCGCAGCCATAGAAAGCACTATGGCCAATGCTTGTCACGCTGCCCGGGATCGTCACGCTGGTTAGAGATTCGCAGCCCCAGAAAGCATCATCACCAATGCTCGTCACGCAGCTCGGAATCGCATATGCCTTAAATGCACCAGGGCATTGTACCAAGGTTGTCTTACCTTTATTAAACAGAACACCGGATGCATCACTGGAGTAATACTCATTCCCTTCATTGACCCAAATGCCAGCTAAAGAATCACAACTCGTGAAAGCACTTTCGCCAATGCTCGTCACACTGGCCGGAATCTCCACACTCGTCAGCAAGCCGCACGAAGAAAAGGCCTCATTTCCAATCGTCGTTAACCCATCCGGAATTATTACACTTGTCAGCGAACTGCATCTGTAGAACGCTAATGTGCCAATGCTTACAACACCGTCAGCAATGAAAATGCCGGTCAGGGAATTGCATCCACTAAAAGCACCTTCGGCAATACTTGTAACACCATCCGCCACAATGTACTCTCCAGAAAAAGCTTTTGGACAGAAAAGAATTTCTGTTTTGTCGCAGTTGAGCAAAACGCCCGATGCATCACTGGAATATTCGCTATTACCCTCAATTACATGGATTACAGATAAACGGTAACAATCGTTAAATGCATCTTCACCGATATAGGTTACGCCTGCGGAAATACTCACTTCCTGGATTTGTCTGTTATAATTGCACCAAGGAGTGTCATACTCGCCAGACATATAGTCCTCCATTTTTCCGCTTCCTTCGATCTTCAGCACACCGTCACTGTCCAGCGTCCAGGTCAGGTTGCTGCCGTCACCCTCCGCGCCGCAGGTACCGCTGGCCACGATGTCTGCCGCCAGCGCCGTGGCCGGCAGGAGCGATGCGATCATCAACACCGCGAGCACGAAACTCAAAAGTCGTTTTTTCATGTGTTTCCTCCCTATTGTTTTTTCCCGCTATTTTGCAGCAGCCCCGCCGCCGACCTGCCGGGCGCGGCAGCAGGGAAAATCAAGTTAATTATAATAGTTTTTATAATATATGCAATACAATTTACATTATTGGCATACTTTTCTGCAGAATTTGCGCACAACTCAAATTAAAACAGCAACATCCCCCTCTGATTCCGGATGAATCAGAGGGGGATGCATTTCTAACGGGTCACTTCTTTACGTTCTTGCAAAACTCCATCAGGATCGTCGCGACCTGTTCACGGGTCGCGCTGCCCTGCGGCTCGAGGAGGGTCTGGCCGCCGTTGCTCGCGCCGGAGATCAGGCCAAGCCCGACCGCGTCCGCCATGGCATCCTTCGCCCAGTCGGACACGCTACCAGCATCCGGGAAGATGCTCAGGTCAGCGGGCTTCCACGTGCGCTCGAGCTTGAGCACACGCGTCACGTATTCCATGAGGATGACCGCGATCTGCTCGCGCGTCACCGGCAGGTCAGGCTCAAACGTCGTGCTGGACGTGCCGGCGACCACGCCGGTCTGATAGGCCCAGAGGACCGCGTCCTGATACCAGTCCTGTGTGAGATCGGTAAACGGCGTGGTGCCGCTCACCTTCGGCTCGCCCTCGAGGTTATACAGGATCTGCACGATCTGCGCGCGCGTCGTGGTCAGCTTCGGCCCGAACAGGTCGTTGCCGATGCCAGACATCAGCTGATGCGTCACGCAGTACTGGATACCATCATCGGCCCAGCTGTGCGATACGTCCGTGAACATTTTCGTGACATCCATGACGCCTGTGGCCGGGATAGTCTCGGTCTTCGTCTCGCCGCAGCGCGTGCAGGTGAAGGTCTTGACGCCGGTCTCGGTTTCCGTCGGCTCCTTTGTCACTTTGCCGTTGTCCCAGCTATGGCCGAGCGCGTCCACGTAAGTGTCCACGTAGCTGTCGCCGCAGGCGCAGGTGTGGGTCGTGTAGCCCTTGGCCGTGCAGGTCGGTGCCGTGACAACATCCTTATAGCTGTGCACATGCGGAATCACCGGCATAGTCTCCGTCCTGGTCTCGCCGCAGCGGGTGCAGGTGAAGGTCTTCACACCGGTCTCGGTTTCCGTCGGCTCCTTCGTCACTTTGCCGTTGTCCCATGCGTGGCCGAGCGCATCGGTGTAAGTATCCACATAGCTGTCGCCGCAGGCGCAGGTATGGGTGGTGTAGCCCTTGGCCGTGCAGGTCGGCGCTGTGACGGTCACCGCATAGTCATGCATATGCGGTGCAGCGGAAACCAGAACGGAACCCGCTTCAAACGCCGCGCGAAGCGCCCGACCGTTTTCATCGACGCAGTTGGACGCCTCATCGTCCTTGAGCGCAACGGAAATCTCATATTTCCCGTCCGGCGCATTGTCCGCAACGGTAAACGTCAGCTTCAACAGCACGCCGTCGCCGGTGATATTCCGGTCGCTCGTCCAGTTGATGACGCCGCCCTTGACATTGTCTACAAACAGGCCGCTGTTTGCCTTCTCCATCAGCTCGCCCTTGGCAATGCCGGTCAGAGTCAGGTTTGCATCAGCGGTGATCTTGAGCGTAAAGCCTGCAAAGCCGGTGTTGTTCTTGATCTCGACCGGAACCGTGACCGTGTCGCCGGCCTTGGCCGTCACTGCACCGAGGGTGAACATCGTCACCTTGTCGCCGCAAGCCGTGCAGACACCGTCCACGTACTTATGCGGAAGCATGGCAGTCTCCGCATCGCGGTATTCATCGCCGCAGCGGCTGCACTTGTTGAGCGTATAGCCCTTGGCCGTGCATGTCGCCGCGACGACCGTCTGCCGGTAATCGTGACCCAGCTTTGCGATCGGCTCCGTCTTGGTCGTCTGGCACACAGAGCAGGTATATGTCTTTGCGCCGTCTGCCGTGCAGGTCGCGGCGGTGGTCACGGTGCCCGCGTCCCAAGTGTGCTCTTTGGCAGCGGTATAATAACGGTAGACCGTGCGCGTCTCCACCTTGCGCGTGTCGCTCGCGCTGATCTCCTTGTCGCCCCAGTCGGACCAATCCGTCCAGCGCTCATAAGTAAAGAGCTTTTTATAGTTCGTATAGCTCTGGGTATAGACCGGGATCTGGAAATACCAATACGTATCCGCGCAGCAGCCGCCATTCAGATAATACTTGCAGTTACCGCCGTTGGCGCCCTCCTTGTCCGTCGACGAGGCATTCGAGGTGCTGAAGAAAGCGTGGAAGGTCTGGAACTCGCCCTCGCAGACATCCGACACCCTACGATTGATGGGGCCGGCGGTGTAGCTGCCGCGGCACCAATGCCAGTAGATATAGCCGCTGACGGCTTCGCTGTTGACAACGGTCTTTGCCGTGGCCGTCTCCGAGGCGGAAACCGGCGTCTTGTTGTAGGTTCCGTACAGCGCGTTTCCGGTGTGGAAGCCGCCGGGCCAGGACTTGACATAGGTGACCGAACCGGAATTGGCCTTTTCCCAGTCGCTGCTCTTGCGCGTCCAGCCGCTCTCGGACGCGTTGTACGAGGTCTTTGTCTCATGTTTGGAGGAGCGATACTGCGTCTTGCTCTCAATCAGGCTGTCCTCCACGCCGGCCGGCTTGGTCTCCGACCAGTCGGACCAGCCGACGGTGGCAGTTTCCGTGTAGGTCTTGCCGCAGACGGAGCATGTGTATTTCGTGCCGCCGGGGGCAGAGCACGTCGCGGGGATCGTCTCGGAAACGTACTTGTGCGCAGCCATTTCAATCACCGCGGTATCCACATTTCCGCAGGTAGAGCACGTTCTGGTTTTGCTGCCTTGAGCCGTACAGCTGGCTTCTTGAACGACCGTCCAGTCCCCATAGGTATGGCCGCTTTTGGGTATGCTTCTGGTTTCCACACCGTTACACTTGGGGCACGTTCTCGTCTCTACGCCATCCTCTGTGCAGGTTGCCGACTTGGTCACAACCCAATCGCCATAGCTATGCAGTGTCGGCGCAATTGATCTTGTTTCCGTATGACCACATTTTGTACAAGATCTAACTTGCGTACCCGTTTCTGTGCAGGTCGGATATTTCGTATAGGTCCAGTCACCGTATGTATGCTGCAGGCAGCTACCATCGTAAATATAGTTATAATTGCCGGCAGCCGGGTCAGGATTCGGTCCATACTCCCAATATTTATTCGGCGTTGTAGATATGCCAAAATGCAGATGCGGCCCAGTCGCACAACCGGTAGCGCCAACTCTTCCGATTGTTTGACCGGCAGTAACATATGCACCATGATACACATTCGATGGAATACTTCCGCCCTGCATATGTGCATATTGATAGATTCTTCCATCATCCGCTTTAATCACAAGACCGGTTCCAAAGCCGTTGCAATCTGTGCTCTCCGGATGCTGAATAGAATAGGAATCATTATGCGTATTTGAGCAAAGATAAATATGCGTTACCGTGCCGGAAGCGGCAGCAATTACCGTTGCACCGTTAATGCTGCCATCGCTGATATCAATCGCATTGTTCGCATGGTATCCTTGGCTCAAACGTGTATGCCCCGGAACCGGCCAGTAAATGGTCACTGCCGCGTCGGCGTGCAGCGGCACCAGCGCCACCAACAGCACCAGTACAAGCAGCATACTTAGTATTCGTTTCTTCATTTCATCCTCCTGTTTCTGTTTTCCTTCTGTATCTTCAGCGGAAACGCACTTGCGCAAAACGATAGATATATGTCCTCCGCTCACCGGAGCGATGGGATCAGCTCGGCAAGGAAGCGGACCAGGATCACAGCGTCGGCGGACGTGATCACGCCGTCACCATTGATGTCCGCGGCTTTCTGCTGCTCGGCCGTGAGCTTCACCAGATCCGTCAGGCTGCGCGAGAGCAGCACCGCGTCGGCAGAGGTCACCAAACCGTCTCCGTTGAGGTCGCCAAGCAGATACTCCGTCTCCCCGCACACGGTGCACTTCCCATCCTGATAGGTGTGCCCTCTGGCAGGGATCGTCTCCTGCGTGACCGCGCCGCAATCCAGACATGTCACGATCCGCAGGCCGTCCTCCGTGCAGGTCGGGGCAGTCTCCTCGGTTTTCGTGTGCGTATGGCTGCACGGAGCCGCTTCGCCCACACGGAAAGCGCTCTCCTCCGTCGTCACCAGTGTCGCGTCTTCCCGGCCGGGATAGGACGCCAGCTCCGTGACCGTGAGCACGAACCGGTAATCTCCAGCCGCAAGCGTCTGGAACGGCAGCGCGCTGTCCAGCTCGCTGCCGGCGAGCGCATAACTGTCGGCACGATCGAGCACAATACGCTTTTCCAGCACCGGCTCCGCATCCTCCTGCGCCGGATAGACCGCCGCGCAGATCTCCGTCATGGGGTTGACGGACCGGACCGTCCCCTTCAGTGCAAAGGCGCTGCCGGCAGGAAGCTCGTCATTCGGGAAAGCCTTGTCCGTGACGGAAACCGTTTTATCATAGGAAACAAAATCGACATCCGCAGCCTTCAGCCACTGGCCGTCACCCGTTTTGCACCAGACGCCGCTGCCTGTCCGGGCGCAGGTACCGACCTGGATGTCAACGCCCTGATACACCGTGCCGACCGGCTCGGCGGCATCCGGCTGGGCGTACAGGTTCGTATCCGCCCGGGTGCGGAGCGTCACCGCGACGGTCTGCAGCTGCAGACCGTAACCGCACTGTGCGCACACATCACCGGCGAGCGGCACACTGCACGCGTGCGTATAGGTCACGGAGTCGCGCGTATTGCTGCGGTAAAGAATATAGCCGTTATTGAGATACTTGGACTGAACTTTTGACAGCGGGTAGGCATGCCCGTCGCCGTACCATGTCTTCTGGCAGCAGTAGTTCGTCGCCGCATTGACGGTCGATTCCGAGATCTCCATGCCGTTGATCTTATGATTGCTGTCATACGTGAGCGCTGTGATCAGCACCACGTGGGTGCCTGCCAGACAGAGGCAGTCGCCGACCTGCGCATTTTCGTAGGAGGTCGTGCTGATCTCGGTCGCATAGTTGGCGATGGTCCTCGTCGTCTGTCTGCCGCCAAGTCCCCACGCCCAGGAGACGAAGGCGCTGCAGTCGCAGGAATAGTAAGGCGCTCTGCAGTTATACGTCGAATAGGAGGTATACATGCGGCTGTTCGGATCGTTGACCGCCGCCGCAAAGCCGTCCAGATCAGTCACCCACGGCACATAGGCGGCGTAGACCGGCTGGCCATAAGGAAGGCCCGTATAGGTAACGCCGGCGCGATATGTAAGGTCACCGTTCCAGCCGAGGACATCCGCCTGCGGCGTCCACTGAATGTCCGTCATCTGATACGCGCGCTTGACGATATTTCGGACGCCCTCGGACAGCTGCACATCGCGCGCACTGTCGGCGGCCGCGCCATCCATGCCAAACGCCGCGAAGGTCGTCAGCAGCAGCGCCAAGGCCAGCAGAAAACTGAAGATCCGTTTTTTCATCTGATCCACCTCATCCAATGCACGTTTCGGTTACACCAGCCCGGCGAGCAGGCGCACCAGCGCCACTGCATCCGCGGACGTGATGCGCCCGTCACCGTTCATATCGGCAGCCAGCAGCTGCTCCTCCGTCAGCTCCTCAAGATCGGAAAGGTAGCGAACAAGCAGGACGGCATCCGCCGACGTGCACTTCCCGTCACCTGTCAGATCGCCCAGAAGCAGCTCCGGGTCCCGCTGGCCGCAGACAGTGCACTTCCCTTTTTCATAGGAATGTCCGGCAGCGGGCAGGGTCTCGTCCTTCGTCGTGCCGCACTGGGTGCAGGTATAGCGTCTGCATCCGTCCTCGGTGCAGGTCGCCTCCTGCACGAGCACACCGGCGTCCCATTTGTGCACGCCCGTTGCCGCGACCGTGCGCTCCTGATAAGCCGCGCATCTGGTGCAGACAGAGCGCTCCACACCCGCCACTGTGCATGTGGGCGCAGTGTATGTCGTCCAGGCGCCGTAGTTATGGCCCAGCGCAGCCGTCGTCTCCGTCTTGGTCGCACCGCAGGCGCAGGTATAGGTCGTCTGGCCGGGCTGTGTGCACGTCGCAGCCGTCTGCGCCGTGACCTGATAGGTATGCCGGTGCGTCCCGGTCAGCGGTGCGCCGTACCAGTAGTCCAGATCCACATTGCCGCTGATGCCGCTGATCTGTCCCTTGCTGCTGTACTGCCACATCTGATAGGGCTTGTTATAATTGGTCTGATCGGCCCAGACGGCGATCCAGCGCTCCCACTGATCGTAAGCTGCGTCCGTCAGGAGCGTTGTCCACCAGTTCCGGTTGGCATACACGCCCGCCCGATAACCGGCCGCCTGGATCGTATTGCAAAAAATCGTCGTGTGGCGCAGAATGTCCGCCGCGGAACAGTTGCTGCTGATCACGGAATCCTCCAGATCGAGATAGACCGGCAGCTGCGGGGTGTGCCCCTGCAGCAGACGCAGCACGTGCTGTGCCTCGTCGCTCGCCTCGTCGTCCGTTTCCGCGTAGGAGTACAGATACACGCCATACGGGATGCCGAGCCGCTCACAGGCGGCAACATTTGCACTCCACTGGCGGTCATCCTGTGCGGTCAGATTGCCGCCAAAGCCGCAGCGAATGACCGCAAAATCGATCTGCCCCGCAACAGCATCCCAGTTGATAGCCCCCTGGTGATGGCTGACATCGATTCCCTTTGCAACGGCCGCCGCATCCAGCAGCTCCGGGGACTGCTCCTGCGCCGCAGCCAGCGCTGCTTCCGGCACCTGCGCCGACACCGCGGGCACGACCAGCCCGAGCAGCAAAATCAGAGTAAGGAAAAGCGTGATCCCATACTTTTTCATCCGTGCATCCTCTCATTCCGGCAGTCGGGCGCATCCGGTTCGGGCTTGCTGGTTCAAAGCACCATCGCAGAGCAAAAATAACCAGAAAGCGCGCGAAACTGCCACAGTTGTATTCCCTTGTCCAACTTTTTATTATACACAGCCACCCATGGGCTGTCAAACGCATCCTGAATTTCCATTTCGTTTACTTCTCCCAATGGTGCGCGGATAACAGCAGCAGTGCCGTCCGCTGTGTTCGGGCCGCTCGCTCATCCACACTGCAAGGCGAAAAAAATCCTCCGCAGGCCGGGCCTGCAGAGGATTTGCTTTCCTGTTTCATGTTTTCTTTCCCGGGGCGGCAGCTGTTGCGCGCCGCGTGCGCAGACGGGCCGAGCCCACATCAATGAGCCAGACAAGCAGAACAAAGCCAAGGAAAATAGCGCTGACATCATTCCACGCATACTGGTTCATGGCGAAGATGAGCGGCGCGCCGATACCGCCGGCGCCGACAAGGCCGAGCACGGATGCCTCGCGGATATTGACATCGAACCGGTAGAGCACAGCCGAGGAAAACGCCGGACCGAGCTGCGGCAGCACTGCATAGCGAATGCGCGGCAGCAGCGAGACGCCCATGGCGCGCAGCGCGTCGTAGGCGCGAAAATCCAGCGACTCGATTGCCTCAGTGAAGCGCTTGCTGAGCAGGCCGATGCTGCACACCGCGAGCGTCAGCACACCGGTGAACGCACCGGGGCCGGAGACGCGGATGAAGATGAGCCCGTAGATCAGAAACGGCACGGAGCGGATCGCCACGATCAGCACCCGGAACAGCAGCGCAACTGGGCGCGGCAGCAGCTTCGGCGTGCTCAAAAACGCCAGCGGTGCCGCAAGCAGTGCGCCGAGGCCGGTGCCGGCCAGCGCGATGCCGACCGTCTCGAGCAGCAGCCAGCCGAGCCCGTCCTTGCCGGTGCCGAAGAAAAAGCCCCAGTCCGGATGCAGCAGCCCATCGCCCATCGCTGCGAGCACACTTTTACTCGTATGCGCCAGATCCGGCGCTTCGATGCCCGCCGTGCAGACGGCCACGCACACCAGCACCGCCGCCCAGAGCACACGCTTTGCCCTGCGCGAGATGCTGCGCTCGCCGCGGATGATGCGCCCGAGCGCATGGCTGAGCCACTCGATGCAGCAGACGGTCACGAACAGGCACACGAGGATCGCGCCGACACGGCCGTACTCCCGCCACGAGATCTTCTCATTGAGCAGCAGGCCGATGCCGCCAGCACCGACATAGCCGAGGATAGCGCTGTGGCGCACATTCGTCTCGAGCAGGTAGAGCGCGTTGGTCAGGTAGCCGGAGGCGATCTCCGGCACGACGGCGCGAGCATAGGCACGTGCTGGAGAAGCCCCCATGGCGCACAGGGCGCGATAGGGCGCGAGCGTCAGCGTTTCGATGTCCTCATACGTCAGGCGCGTCATGACGGCCAGTGTGAAGAGCGTGATGGCAACCGTGCCGGAAAACGTGCCGAGACCGAACAGGAACGTCGCCAGCAGCGCAAGGATCAGCGCCGGAAACGAACGCAGCACCTGCACCAGAAACCGCAGGATGCGGCGCACCGGCGCCGGGCACGGCAGATTCGCCGCGCACAGCGGCGCGAGGATGAGCGCCAGCAGCACGCCCAGCGCCGTACCGGTGACGGACATGCGCAGCGTGGCCAGCAGCGGCGCGACGATCGCGGACAGATAGCTCCAGTCCGGCGGGAAGAGCTGCGAGGCAATGTCGCGCAGGTGCGCCCGCCGCGCCCAGAATACCGCGGGGCCGCACCCCGTGAGCCGGAACGCCAGCACAAACAGCGCGAGCACACCCAGCGCCCGCGCCCAGCGCTTGCCGCGGGAGCGCGTCATGGCGCAGCCTCGCTTTCCGCATCGCCATAGATGCGTGTGAGGTCTGCGTCCGTCACGGCGGCGGGCGCGCCGTCGAGCACGATCTGCCCGGCATGCAGGCCAAGGAGCCGGGTGGAAACCGCCCGGCTCTGGTCGAGATTATGACTGTTCATGAGAATGGCGACGCCCTCCGTGCGCTGAATATCCTGCAGCAGCGCAAGGATCTGCCGGCCGGTGACCGGGTCGAGCGAGGCAACCGGCTCGTCCGCCAGCAGCAGCGAAGGCTTTCGCATGAGCGCACGCGCGATGGCAACACGCTGCTTCTGCCCACCGGAGAGATCACAGACCGGCTCATCGTACTTGTCCGCCAGACCGACGCGCGCGAGCAGCCGCTCGGCCTCCGCGATCTGCGCGCGCGAAAACAGGCCCAGCAGCGCCGCCGGCAGCGCCATGTCCGGCAGGCAGGCGTTGAGCACGTTCTGCCGGCAGGAGACCGGCTCCACGAGTGCGAAATCCTGATAGATGGTGCCGATGTGCTTTTGCACGGCGCGCTTGGCACGGCCGCGCGCGCGGGAAAACGGCTGCCCGTCGATGCACACTTCCCCGCCGTCGCACGGCAGTGTGCCGTTGAGGATGCGAAACAGCGTCGTCTTCCCCGCGCCGGACGGACCGATGACGGACACGAACTCGCCCGCCTCCAGCCCAAAGGTCACATCCGTCAGCACTTGCGGCCTGCTGCCGAAGCGCTTGCTGATGTGCGCAGCTTCCAGCAGCATGGTGTTACTTCCCCGCCGACTTGAGCATGGCCTGCGCGGCACGCTCGCCGTCATAGTCCGAATCCTTGCCCCAGGTATAGCCGACCTGGCTGAAGACGCTGATAATCTCCTTGCCCTCGTCGGTCTGGGCGATCTCGATGAACGCCTCGCCGAGCGCCTTGCGGAAATCCTCGTCCGCCATGAGGTCGGAGGTCTTGCTGTAGGCGATCATGTCGTTGTAGATACCCTCGGTCACGCCGATGATGCCGGTCTGCTCGACCATGGGGGCCGTGCCGCCGAGCTTCTCCTGCCAGATGGGCGCGTTCTTGATGCGGATGTGGCCGTAGGAGACCATCACGTCCGCCTGACCGGTGGCCAGACGTGCGAGCGACGTGCTGTGCGAATCGGACTGCACCACATGGTCCAGATCGGCGATGGTCTTACCGTAGTGCTCCTGCAGCCAGAGGCTCGGGTAGATGTAGCCGGACGCGGACGTCGGGGCGAGCACGGACCAGGTCGCACTGTTGAGGTCGTCCCACGTCAGTTCCTCGCCGGCGTTGACCTTCTTGAGCAGCTCCTGCCCCTTCGCGCTCGGGCCGGCCAGAATGATCGAGCGGTAGTAGGTCGTCATGTCCTGCGTGTTTTCCTCGATGGTGCCGTCGTTCCAGTCGGCGGGGTTGTCGGAGTCCTTGTTGATGCCGTAGCGCAGCGCCGTCAGCAGCACGTCGCAGTCATCGGAAAACAGGACATAGTTGCCGCCGGAGATGAAGCCGATGTCCGCGCTGCCAGCGCTGAGCGCCTCGCCCACGGCGGTGTAGCTTGTGCCGACGGTCATGTCGATATTCTGCACGTCATAGCCCTTTTCCAGCAGCTTCGCCTTGAGCAGCGCCTCGAGCGGTTCGGTCGCCGTCGTGATCTGATCGGCGTCCGCATACGGGGAGAACGCGATCTTCAGACTCTCGATCGTCTTGGTGCCGCCGCTGGCTTTTCCGGCATCCTTCTGGCCGCAGCCGGCCATCAGGCCGAGCACCAGGACCAGAGACAGCATCATTGCCACTACTTTTTTCATGTACATACCCTCCAGATTTTTTCTTTCCGTCGGCCGCAGGCATAAAAAATTGGCATATGCAGCGCTGCATATACCATACCTGACGACCGGCAGACGCTGAGAATCCGCCCCCGCGGACGGATTTGGCCGGTCGATCCTCTCTGGGATCCTCTCAGCCCGGAACACGGGCTCCCTCGCAATCTGGTTTCGTCATCATTTTCTGTTGAGCGCGGCGCCAGGGCGCTCCCCCTTTCGCCGCATTCCGGAAACCAATCGACAGCTTACCACATAGCCCCGGAGAATGCAAGCAGTTTGTAAAATGGAAGTAAAATTTCTGCTGCCGCAGCATTTTCACCGGCGAATGCACAGCAAAACGCGGGCGGTGCTAATGCACCGCCCGCACATATTTTGTGCCGCGTGGGTCACTTCTTTACGTTCTTGCAAAACTCCATCAGGATCGTCGCGACCTGTTCACGGGTCGCGCTGCCCTGCAGCTCAAGATAGGTCTGGCCGCCGTTGCTCGCGCCGGAGATCAGACCAAGTGCAACGGCATCCGCCATCGCGTCTTTTGCCCAGTCGGACACACTGCCCGCATCCGGGAAAGCGCTCAGGTCAGCGGGCGTCCACGTGCGCTCGAGCTTGAGCACGCGCGTCACGTATTCCATGAGGATGACCGCGATCTGCTCGCGCGTCACCGGCAGGTCAGGCTCAAACGTCGTGCTGGACGTGCCGGCGACCACGCCGGTCTGGTATGCCCAGAGGACAGCGTCCTGGTACCAGTCGTTCGTCAGGTCGGTAAACGGCGTGGTGCCGCTCACCTTCGGCTCGCCCTCGAGGTTATAGAGGATCTGCACGATCTGCGCGCGCGTCGTCGTCAGCTTCGGCCCGAACAGATTGTTGCCGATGCCGGACATCAGCTGATGCGTCACGCAGTACCGGATGCCGTCATCGGCCCAGCTGTGCGATACGTCCGTGAACATTTTCGTGACATCCATGACGCCTGTGGCCGGGATAGTCTCGGTCTTCGTCTCGCCGCAACGGGTGCAGGTGAAGGTCTTCACACCGGTCTCGGTCTCGGTCGGCTCCTTCGTCACTTTGCCGTTGTCCCATGCGTGACCCAGAGCGTCCACATAAGTATCCACGTAGCTGTCGCCGCAGGCGCAGGTGTGCGTCGTGTAGCCCTTTTCGGTGCAGGTCGGCGCGGTCACAACAGCGTTATAGTTGTGCTCGTGCGTGAGCTTCGGGATGGTTTCCGTCTTCGTCTCGCCGCAGCGGGTGCAGGTGAAGGTCTTCACACCGGTCTCGGTTTCCGTCGGCTCCTTCGTCACTTTGCCGTTGTCCCATGCGTGGCCGAGTGCGTCGGTATAAGTATCCACATAGCTGTCACCGCAGGCGCAGGTGTGCGTCGTGTAGCCCTTGGCCGTGCACGTTGGTGCCGTGACAACATCCTTATAGCTGTGCACATGCGGAATCACCGGCATAGTCTCCGTCTTCGTCTCACCGCAGCGGGTGCAGGTGAAGGCCTTCACACCGGTCTCGGTTTCCGTCGGCTCCTTTGTCACTTTGCCGTTGTCCCATGCGTGGCCGAGTGCGTCGGTATAAGTATCCACAT
>ENA-UOJJ01004276-UOJJ01004276.1-human-gut-metagenome-genome-assembly--contig:-CS66-NODE-4276-length-13644-cov-5.969019_pt1 | contig 13644 bp, 13 predicted proteins | sample MGYA00242343_ERZ723890 | MGnify/ENA metagenome assembly ERZ723890 | reverse complement strand
CATTTGGAAAAATCCATATGGCGAGAAGCCACAGCGAGATGAAGCGTAAGCGAAATCGAGCTGGAGCTCTGAATAGTTATTCATAATTATAGTACAAAACCAAGGAGGAGACACAATGGAGAGAACTTTATTTACTTCCGAGTCCGTAACCGAAGGACATCCCGATAAAATCTGCGACCAGATTTCCGATGCGATCCTGGACGCCATGATCGAGCAGGACCCGATGAGCCGTGTGGCATGTGAGACCCTGACGAACACCGGTTTCGTTGTTGTTATGGGTGAGATCACCACGAAGGCGAATGTAGATATTCAGAAGATTGTACGCGATACCGTGAACGAGATCGGATACAACAATTCCGATTACGGTTTCGATGGAAATACCTGCGCGGTATTTATTGCGCTGGACAAGCAGAGCCCGGATATTGCCATGGGCGTAGACAAGGCCCTTGAAGTCAAGGAGCGTCAGATGAGCGAAGAGGAGATCGGCAATTTCGGCGCCGGTGACCAGGGCATGATGTTCGGCTTTGCTTCCAACGAGACGGAAGAGCTGATGCCTTATCCGATCGCGCTGGCACACAAGCTGGCACGCCGCCTGACCGAAGTTCGCAAGAACGGCACCCTTCCTTACCTTCGTCCGGATGGCAAGACCCAGGTTACGGTGGAGTACGATGAAAATGGCAAGCCCGCTTCTCTGGACTGCGTGGTACTTTCCACACAGCACGATCCGGATGTAACGCAGGAGCAGATCCATGAAGATATCAAGAAGTATGTATTCGATCCGATCCTGCCGAAGGAGATGGTAACGGAACGAACGAAGTTCTTCATCAATCCGACCGGTCGTTTCGTTATTGGCGGACCGGTGGGCGACAGTGGTCTGACCGGCCGCAAGATCATCGTAGACACCTACGGCGGATACGCTCGTCACGGCGGCGGCGCATTCTCCGGTAAGGACTGCACGAAGGTGGACCGTTCCGCAGCGTATGCGGCACGTTACGTAGCCAAGAACCTGGTAGCAGCCGGACTGGCAGATAAGTGTGAGATCCAGCTGTCCTACGCCATCGGTGTAGCGACTCCTACCTCGATCAATATCAATACTTACGGCACTGGCAAGCTCAGCGACGCTCGCCTGATCGAGATCATCCGCGAGAACTTCGATCTGCGTCCGGCAGGCATTATTCGTATGCTGGATCTGCGCCGCCCGATCTATAAGCAGACGGCAGCTTATGGTCATTTCGGAAGAACCGATATCGATCTCAGCTGGGAGCGCACTGACAAGGCAGAGGAATTAAAGAAATATCTGAACGCCTAAAAGCCTGAACGCAGAAATATAGAAGGCATATAGAGTATAGAACGTATAGCATATAGATATGTAGGGAGGGGAACTGTTACTTGACAGATTCCCCTCTTTTGCTTAGAATGACAGTGAATAAATTTAGAGGCAGCGCAAGCGGAATCGAGCCAGGACTCTGAAGAGTCACGAAGACTTGCAGCAGCATAGTGAAGAAGGAGGACAAGAATATGTCTATCTTAGTGACCGGAGGCGCCGGCTATATCGGTAGCCATACCTGCATCGAACTTCTCACACAGGGCTATGAAGTTGTCATTGTGGACAACCTGTACAATTCCTGTGAGGAGGCTGTTCGCAGAATTGAAGAACTGAGTGGTAAGAAGGTAAGCTTTTATAAAGCGGATCTTCTGGATAAAGAGGCCGTGGAGGAGATCTTCGAGAAGGAGTCGATCGAATCCGTTATCCATTTTGCCGGATTAAAGGCAGTGGGGGAATCCGTGCAGAAGCCTCTGGAATATTTCCACAACAACCTGACGGGAACCCTGATTCTGTGCGATGTGATGCGTCATCACGGTGTGAAGTCGATCGTGTTCAGTTCTTCGGCAACCGTATACGGCAATCCGGCCAGCGTTCCGATCTATGAGGATTTCCCGCTGTCCGTAACGAATCCCTATGGACGCACGAAGCTGATGATCGAGGAAATCCTGCAGGACGTAGTAGTATCCGATCCGGAGTGGAAGGTAATCCTGCTTCGTTACTTTAATCCCGTCGGCGCTCACAAGAGCGGCCGCATCGGTGAGAATCCGAGAGGAATCCCGAACAATCTGACGCCTTATATTACACAGGTGGCAGTTGGCAAGCTGGATCATGTGAATGTATTCGGCAATGACTATGATACGCCGGACGGCACGGGTGTGCGCGACTATATCCATGTCGTAGATCTGGCTCTGGGTCATGTGAAGGCGATCGAGAAGATCAACGCCATGGACGGCGGCGTTAAGATCTATAACCTGGGCACCGGCATCGGCTACAGCGTACTGGAAGTGATCGAAGCCTTCCGCAAGGCTACCGGCAAGGAGATCCCCTATGTAATCGGACCGCGCCGCGCGGGCGATATCGCAACCTGCTATGCAGCGACGGACAAGGCGGAGAAAGAACTTGGATGGAAGGCTCAGCGCGGACTCGATGAGATGTGTGAAGATGCATGGCGCTGGCAGAGTATGAATCCGGACGGATATCCGGAGTATTAACTGGTATGTAATTTTACTATGGAGTCGATATGGGTGGAACCACGATCAAGATGGGCCGCTTCGACAGAGAAGGTACATTACTGGAAAAATGGGAGATTCCGACCCGCAAGGAAGACGGCGGCAAGCACATCTTTGACGATATTGCGGAAGCTATCCTGACGAGAACGGCGGCAGCCGGGGGCAGTGTGGACAGCATAAAGGCAGTCGGCATCGATATTCCGGGCACGATCTGGGAGGATGGATATCTGGAGCTGAGCGTAAATGTCGGATTGAAGGATATCTACCCGACGGAAGAGCTCTCCCGCAGACTCAATCATGTCCCGGTGGCCTGCGGGAATGACGCGAGTATCGCGGCGCTTGGCGAATACTGGAAGGGCGGCGGCGCCGGACACCGCAGTATGGTGCTGATTACACTGGGAACCGGTGTCGGCGGAGGCATTGTCCTGGATGGCAAGGTGATCGCCGGTGCGCACGGAATCGGCGGAGAGATCGGTCATCTGCCGGTTCGGTTCGGGGAGCAGGAAGTATGCAACTGCGGAAACCGCGGTTGCCTGGAGCAAGTTTCCAGTGCGACAGGCATTGTGCGCGAGACAAAGCGTACGTTGGTGAGCTCGGATCAGCCCAGCAGTCTGCGTGAGATCCGCAATCTGACGGCGAAGGATGTTCTCGATGCGGCAAAAGCCGGGGACGCTCTGGCGAAATCCGTGATGGACACGGTGACACATTATCTCGGCGTGGCGATGGGAATTGTCTCCAACATCGTCGATCCGGAGGTCTTCGTAATCGGAGGCGGCGTATCGGCCGCCGGGCAGGATCTGATTGAATGGATTCGGGAAGCTTACGATGCGAATATGTACATGACGAAGAAACGGGCGGATGTTCAACTGGCGCAGCTGGGAAATGACGCCGGTATTTACGGATCGGTACGCCTGGTGCTTCCGGAATAATCCGGCGGTTCCCATTTGCCTTTGATATTTGACGCAAAGGTCTTGCCAAGCGGCTGTTTTCGTTGTAGAATGTAACTATTCAGTGCCATGCAGATTTTGAACAAATGCACGAGCCGGGGCGTTGAATAGTTACATTCGGGCATTCATTACCGGATGCTGTATTCATTCTATTTATTAAGGAAGGTCTTAGATTATGAGCATAGAAAAGGTAGACGCATATAAGAACGAGAAAGCCAATCGCAAGCAGACGCTGGCGAAGGAGAAGTCGAAGAAGAAGAGAGACAAGATCATCGGAACCACTCTTGCAGTAGCATTTGTAGCGATTATTGCCGGAGCGATTATTCTTACCTTTGTAAATGAATTCAAGAGCTATCAGGAAAGCCGTCCGAATTATAACCGGACAGAGATGGTAGTGCCGGATTACACCGGAATTACCTCCGAGAGCAGTGCAGCAGAATAATTAATCATAGCGGTTGCGGGATGCCCGCGAATTACTCCGCAGCCAGATCGGCTGCAGGTAGTTCGCGGGTATTCTTATCTGATGGTGATGCCGCATAAGCGGAATCAGGCGGAAGCTTTGAATCGTTACAATTATATAAAAAACGGGAAGTGACAGGAATTATGTATCAATTAGATTTTAATCACCCGGTCTGGGTGCATTTTATAGGCATCGGCGGTATCAGCATGAGCGGTCTCGCAGAGGTTCTTCTGGGAAGAGGCTTTCGGGTCAGCGGTTCCGATGGAAAGGAATCCGAGCTGACACGGAAGCTGGCAGCGGACGGAGCGGAGATCTTCTATGGCCAGCGTGCGGGTAATATTTCCGACGGGATTGACGTCGTTGTGTATACGGCGGCGATTCATCCGGATAATCCGGAATTTCAGGCAGCAGTAGAGAAGAGCATTCCGATCCTGACGAGAGCAGAGCTTCTGGGACAGATGATGCGCAACTACCGCACGGCGGTTGCCGTTGCCGGAACCCATGGCAAGACAACCACGACATCCATGATCACGGAGATTCTTCTCGAAGGTAACTGTGATCCCACCATTTCCGTGGGCGGTATGCTGGACTGCATCGGCGGCAATATCCGCGTTGGAAAGTCAGACAGTTTTGTAACGGAGGCATGTGAGTATACGAACAGCTTCCTCTCGTTCTATCCGACGGTTGGCGTGATCCTGAATATCCGCGAGGATCATCTGGATTTCTTTAAGGATCTGGCAGATATCCGCCACTCCTTCCGTCTGTTCGCAGAACGGATTCCGGAGGAGGGTCTTCTGATCATCAGCAGCAATATTGAGAATTACGAGGAGATCACTGCGGGACTTCCCTGCCGCGTGCAGATGGTTGGTATGCGCGCGGAGGACGATTATCGTATGGATCACATTACTTATAACGCATCCGGCAAGCCGGAGTTCGACTGCTATGTAAAGGGCAGTGACGCGCCGGAGCATATGGTGCTGAATGTACCCGGCGAGCATAATGCATGGAACGCGCTGGCGGCGATCGCTGTTGGGCGTGAGATGAATGTCTCCATGGATATCATTGCGGAAGGACTGCGCCATTTCACGGGAACCCATCGCCGCTTTGAGTACAAGGGTAAGCTGGGGGGTATTACCATCGTGGATGATTACGCGCACCATCCGGACGAGATCCGCGCGACGCTGGCAGCGGCAAGAAGATGCGACAGCAAGCGCATTGTCTGTGTGTTCCAGCCGCATACGTATACGCGGACGAAAGCACTGATGGATGAATTTGTGGATGCCCTTTCACTGGCGGACCGCGTGGTGCTGGCGAAGATTTATGCAGCCAGAGAGACGGATACTCTGGGTGTAAGCTCCGGAGATCTGTGCAAGAAGCTGAAGGCGAAGGGCGTGGATGCCTGGTACTTTTCCACATTTGACGAGATCGAAACTTTCCTTCTGGAAAATTGTATCAACGGCGACCTGTTGATAACTATGGGTGCCGGAGACGTTGTAAACATTGGGGAAAAGCTGTTGGGAAGATAGTTATCCACATTATCCACAAGGTTATCCACGAAGAAAGGAGTGGATAGCCTTGTTCATTTTTGAGTATAAAACAGGGGTTATCCACATTATCCACAGAAAATGTACCATCTGTTGGTGGATAAGCTTTCTCTTGCAAAAAAAAGAAGCTGTGTTATAATAAGCGCGAAACGGGGAAAAAGACAGATATAAAGAGGGATCGATGTGCTATTAATAAATGGAATGCATACAGGATATACAATCATTTCCAGCGTGTTTATTGACCGTTATCTTCCGGGAGCCAACGGAGAATTTGTGAAGGTTTATCTGACGTTGGTGCGCTTGATGGAGGATCAGCGCCAGGAAGTTACGGTGGCGGCTCTGGCGGATCGTCTGGAGCATACCGAGACGGATGTGGTGCGTGCGCTGACTTACTGGGAGCGGCAGGGGCTTCTGACATTGTATCAGGAGAATGACAGGATAACAGCGATCGAGCTGCTTCCTGTACTCGCAGAGGCAGAGCCGGAGAAGGAGCCGGAGGCAGCTGTGTCTGCGGAGCCGGTTTCGACTGCTTCGGAGCCGCAGAAGCCGTCTGTTCCTCCGAAGCAGTTCGACCTGACGGCATTGCAGCAGGATGAGGATTTCCAACAGCTGATTTTCCTTGCGGAGACGTATCTCATGCGGCCGATGACGCCGAAGGATCTGGATCTGTTCGGATATTTGTATGAGAACCTGAAGTTCCCGGCGGATCTGATGGAGTATCTGATTGAATACTGCGTAGACGGCGGCCACAAAAGCACCAAATACATGGAAGCGGTGGCACTGGGCTGGCATTCGGAGGGAATCCGGACGGCAGCTGAGGCCAAAGAAGCGAACCGCGTGTACAGTAAGGAGAACAAGCGGGTGATGCGTGCCTTCGGCATCAACGGACGTGTTCTGGGAACCGAGGAACGCAAGTTTGTGCGGATGTGGATTCACGATTACAAGATGCCGCTGGAAGTTGTGGTAGAGGCCTGCAACCGCACGATAAAGGCGATTCATCAGCCGAGCTTTGAATATGCGGACAAGATTCTACAGTCCTGGAAGAGCCAGGGCGTGATGACGGCGGAGCGCGCGAGAGAGGCAGCAGAAGCACACCGGCAGGAGAAGAAGGAGAGCGGGACGAAAGCGGCGGGAAGCAGTTCCGCCGGAGCGAAGAACCGTTTCCACAATTTTGACCAGAGAAGTACGGATTACGACACACTACTGCGGGAAGGAATGAAGTAGAATGGGGCTGACGAATTCTCAGTTGGATCAGGTAATGCGTGAATATGACCGGCGGCAGTTGGCGGACCAGGCCGATCAGACGGCGCGGATTCGCTATGCCATGGAGAAGGTTCCCGGACTGCGGGAACTGGATCAGGCCGTCTCGGATCTTTCCGTGGAGCGCAGCCGCGCGCTCTTAGGCGACCGGACGGAGGATGCGGCGCGTCTAGCGCAGCAGCTGAAGGATCTGAAGGAGCAGAAAGCGGTTCTCCTGGCTTCGGCCGGGCTTCCCGCGGATTTTATGAATAAGCATTATACATGCCCGGATTGCCGGGATACGGGATATATCGAAGGACAGAAATGCCGCTGCCTGAAGCAGGCAATTGTGGATTTTCTGTTCGCCCAGTATCCGATCCGGGATCAGCTGTCGAAGGAGAATTTTGATACATTTTCCTTTGACTATTTTGACACTGACCGGAGAGATCCGGTCAGTGGAAAGACGTCGCTGGAGAATATGCGGAAGGTCTATGAGACCTGCAGGGAGTTTGCAGATTCCTTTATCCCAGGCAGGAAGAACCTGTTGTTCACAGGGCCTGCCGGTGCAGGCAAGACCTTCCTCTCAAACTGCATCGCGGACGCGCTGATCCGTCAGGGCTTTTCCGTGGTCTATCTTCCAGCAGGACGGCTGTTTGAAACGCTGGCGGACGCGACCTTCGAGCGCACAGATGCATCGAAGGATTCCTACTCGTACATTCTGGAGAGCGATCTTCTGATCATCGATGATCTGGGGGCGGAGATGAACAACAGCTTTATCAATTCGCAGCTGTTTTTCTGCCTGAACGAGAGGAACCTGCGGAAGCGCTCCACTCTGATTTCCACGAATCTGACGCTGAATCAGATGCGGGATAACTATACGGAGCGAGTGACCTCGCGTCTGGTTGAGCAATACGTGATCTGCCACTTTTTCAATTCCGACATTCGGGTAAAGAAGCGCCTGCAGGGCGTGGTATCATAAAGGCAAGGGCAACTATTATATTGCACGAAAGTGCTAACTATTCAGAGCCATGCGGATTTTGATCAAATGTACGAATCATGCTTGCATGAATGAGGACATTTGGAAAAATCCATATGGCGAGAAGCCACAGCGAGATGTAGCGTAGGCGAAATCGAGCTGGGGCTCTGAATAGTTACCGAAAGTGTACAAAAAGGAGAAGAGCAATGAGTGACTCAGTAAAGACAGAAAAGGTAGACTATTCTGCCAGCATTCCCATGGGACCGTTAGGAATTGCGGCCGTACCCGGCTGCGAAGCTCTGGTGGAGCGCGTGGACGCTTATCTTGCCATGTGGCGCAAGGACAGAGACAATGAGTTCGCCGGTTACAAGAAGGATTCCTACGTGATCGATGTGGATCTTCCCCGTTTCGGGTCCGGCGAGGCCAAGGGCGTGGTAAATACTTCCGTCCGCGGCGATGACCTGTATATCGTGGCGGATGTAACCAACTACAGCCTGACCTACAAGATGTACGGCATTGAGAACTGCATGTCCCCGGATGATCATTTCCAGAACCTGAAGCGCGTTATTGCCGGCTGCATGGGCAAGGCGAAGCGCATCACGGTCATCCTCCCCTTTCTGTATGAGAGCCGTCAGCACAAGCGCTCTGCCAGAGAGTCTCTGGACTGCGCTGTTGCGCTGCAGGAGTTGGTGGCGATGGGCGTATCCAGCATTATTACCTTTGATGCGCACGACCCCAGAGTGCAGAACGCGATCCCGATGACCGGTTTCGAGACCACGGTTCCCACATATCAGTTCATCAAGGCTCTGCTCCGCGTAGAGAAGGATCTGCAGATCGATGCTTCTCATATGATGGTGATCAGTCCGGATGAGGGCGCGGTTGGCCGTGCGATCTATTTCGCAAATATGCTGGGACTGGACGTCGGCATGTTCTATAAGAGAAGAGATTACACGAAGATCGTGGACGGCAAGAATCCGATCGTTGCGCATGAGTTTCTTGGAACTTCTGTGGAGGGCAAGGACGTCATCATTGTGGACGATATGATCGCTTCCGGCGACAGCGTTATTGATGTTGCGAAGCAGCTGAAAGCCCGCAAGGCCCGCAAGGTATTCGTGTGCGCAAGCTTCGGCCTGTTCACGAAGGGCATGGGCGTCTTCGATAAGGCGGTGGAGGAAGGTCTGATCGACCGTATCTTGACCACGAATGCCATCTACCAGAGCCCGGAGACCCTGAGCCGCAGTTACTATGTCAGCGTGGATCTGAGCAAATATATCGCTCTGCTGATCGATACCATGAATCACGATACGACGATCGAACCGCTGTTAAGTCCGACCGACCGGATTCAGAGACGTCTGGCCGAGTACAAGGAAAGACAGAGAAAAGAAAGAGAAGAGCAGAAATAGAAAAGCAGAAATAGAACAGCAGAAATAGAACAGAAAGACTCCGCAGACCAGATTGGGATGCGGAGTCTTTGGTTAAAGAAGTCTAAGATACATTCCTATGGAACACTTTTTGGGCAGGAAGATCAGTCCGCAGGAAATAGTTCTCCCTGCTGTACATGCTCTTCTTTAAAATAACGCGTGATCGCATTCAGTACCTGGCGTTTGTTCCCGGTCCAGAGCGGCGCGAGCAGGAGGCTCTTCGGCCCGTCGCCGGTGATCCGGTGGACAACCATATCCGGCGGCAGCCGCCGGATACAGTCCGCAAGCAGCGGAAGATATTCTTCCAGTGTCATTACAGAGAAGTGACCGGCGAGGTAATCCTCAGCCAGATCCGTATTTCGCAGAACATGGAGCAGCTGCAGTTTGATGCCGTCGGTGCGTGTATCTTTTATCCCTTTTGTCAGATATTTTATTGTCTCCAGCATATCTTCCCTTGTCTCGCCGGGCAGTCCGAGAATCACATGCGTGATCACGGTAAGACCGGCTTCCTTTAAGCGGCGCAGCGCGTCCTCATAGACGGCGAGCGGATATCTGCGCCGGATATAGCGGGCGGACTCCTCATGAATCGTCTGAAGACCCAGCTCCACCCACACCGGCTTGATCCGGTTCAGGCGAGCCAGCAGCGCTATCGTCTCCTCCGGCAGACAATCCGGGCGCGTTGCGACCGAGAGCACACGCACATCCGGATGAGAAATCGCTGCAGTAAAGAGTTCTTCCAGCTTCTCAATCGGGGCGTACGTATTCGTATACGCCTGAAAATAGGCGATGTAGTGACCGCCGCTCTTCATTTTCTTTTCTACTTTCTTCTTCCCGGCTTCGATCTGTGCCACCATAGAGGCATGAGGATCTTCCGCAAAATCCCCGGAACCGCCCGCACTGCAGAATATGCAGCCGCGGCTGCCAAGCGTCCCGTCCCGGTTCGGGCAGGTGAAGCCGCCGTTTAAGGAAATCTTGTACAATTTTTCGCCGAATGTTTCCCGGCAGTAATCATTTAAGGTATACATAGTAAGCTCTATTGTAAAGTCCTGTGGCAAATCTGTCAAATCTTCCGCCTCAATGGAACAAAGAAAATATTGCCGACTTGTAAAAGAAAAACCGGCATGATAGAATGTAGGCAGTCAGTATTTTGCAGTTAGTATGCAGCGGTAAGCATATAGCAATTAGAAGAAAACAGTTAGCATTAACAGGGGAAAGGAGCACAGCGTATGAACATTCCGGTAGGGGTTTCTGATTTCACGGAGATTCGTCAGAACGGCTATTATTATGTGGATAAGACAGGGCTGATCTGTGCGCTGCTCCGGACAACAGCGACGAAAGTTACGCTGATTACCCGGCCCAGACGATTTGGCAAGACACTTGGTATGAGTATGCTGGCATCTTTTTTCGATATTCGCCGGGACAGCGAGCCTCTCTTTTATGGCCTGGAGATTGCGCAGGAGAAAGCGCTGTGTGCACAGTGGATGAACCAGTGGCCGGTGATCTTTATTTCCTTTAAAAGCGTGGATGGGAGGAACTTCTCCGGCGCTTATGATATGCTTCGCCTGGCAGTGGCCGGTGTATTTAAGCAGCATCTTTATCTGGCGGACAGCGACAGAATCAATGCGTATGACCTCGAGATTTTTCTTCGAATTGCGCAGGGAAGCGCGTCGGAAAGCGAGATCAAGAACAGTCTGACACTGCTTACGCATATGCTGCATTCCCACTATGGGAAGCCGGTGATTCTTCTGATGGATGAATATGATGTCCCGGTGGCGAAAGCAAGCAGCCACGGCTATTACGATGAAATGCTGGATATCATGAAAGGGCTGATGCAGGCCCTGAAGGATAATTCTTCCCTTCGCATGGCAGTGATTACAGGATGTTTGAAGATTGCGAAGGAGAGCATCTTTACCGGAACGAACAACTTTGTATCAGATACAATTGCGAATTCTCGCCTGAACGAATACTTTGGCTTCACGCAGCCAGAGGTGGATCGGATTCTGAAGGATGCGGGCGCAGAGAAGCACGCCGGGACAGTGAAAGAGTGGTACGACGGATATCATTTCGGCTCATTCGATGTCTATTGTCCCTGGGATGTGATGAATTATCTGCTGGATCTGCAGAGCGATCCGAATGCGGAGCCGGGGAGCTACTGGAAAAATACGAGCGATAATGCGATTATCCGTACCTTCATTGACTATGCCGGAAGCAGTATCACACAGAAGCTGGAAACACTGCTTGCCGGAGGCTATATCCTGCAGCGAATCGATGACAGTCTGACGTATGATTATCTTCACTCATCGGAAGAAAATCTGTGGAGTATTCTTTATCTGTCTGGCTACCTGACCGCAGTACGACCGGCAGATTTGCCGGAAATGCCCGCAGGACTGACGGCGCTGACAATCCCGAATGTGGAGATTCGGGAGATTTTCGAGTCTACGGTTATGAAATGGTTTGAGGACAGTGCGAAAGAATGGAACCGGCAGGCGCTGATCCATGCAGTATGGAATGGAGATACAGAGACGTTGACGCAGGAAATGAATCGTTTGCTGCGAAGAACCATCAGTTATCACGATTACAGAGAGGACTTTTATCACGCATTTCTTGCCGGAATCTTTGCCGGTGCCGGATATGTGACGAGATCTAACCGGGAGCACGGTGAGGGCCGCAGCGATGTTGCAGTATATGACAGCGTTAACAGCCGTGCCGTGATTTTTGAAGCGAAATATTCCCGGCGGAAAGAGGATATGGAGAAAGATTGCGATCGGGCAATTCATCAGATCGCAGAACGAAAATATGCGGAAGACCTGGAGGAAGATTATGACAGTGTTCTCTGCTATGGAATCTCCTTCTATAAAAAGCGCTGTCTGATCCGGGAATGGCGCAAAAGTCAGCCGCAAATGTGATTTTGTCAGCAAATATGTGCTTTTTTGACGAAAAGAAGACCTCTTTGACCGGCAAAAAAGACTTGCGGAAAAGGCAGAATTATGCTAAAATTTCTAATTGTGACATATTAGCACAAACATCCTTGCTTCCCGCAAGTCGGGAGGCCAGAGACCACAAGGAGGTAAAGAGCATGAACAAGTACGAACTGGCTGTTGTTCTCAGCGTAAAGCTGGAGGACGAAGAGAGAGCTGCTGCAATCGAAAAGGTTAAGGAAGTTATCACCCGTTTCGGCGGCACCGTGACCAGCGTAGATGAGTGGGGTAAGAAGAGACTGGCTTATGAGATCCAGAAGATGAAGGAAGCTTACTACTACTTTATCCATTTTGATGCAGAAGCAACCTGCCCGGCAGAAGTTGAGAAGCGTGTGCGCATCATGGAGCCCGTAATTCGTTATTTATGCGTTAAGGAAGAAGCATAAAGAGAGAGGTATTGTATGAACAAAGTCATTCTTATGGGTAGATTAACAAGAGATCCGGAGATCCGTTACGGTGGTCAGGACAATCAGATGGCCATTGCACGCTTCAGCCTGGCAGTAGACAGACGTTTCAAGCGCGCCGGAGATTCCGCAGACGCAGACTTCTTCAACTGCACCGCATTCGGTAAGCAGGCGGAGTTTGTAGAGCGTTACCTGAAGCAGGGAACCAAGATCCTTCTGAGCGGACGTGTTCAGAATGACAACTACACCAATAAAGAAGGACAGAAGGTATACAGTGTACAGATTATTGCCGAGGAACTGGAATTCGCAGAGAGCAAGAACGCTTCTGCCAACAACCAGAACATGGGCGGCGGATACGCTGCTCCGGCTGGTCGTCCGAGTCCCGCGGCTGCTGTAGGAGATGGCTTTATGAACATCCCCGACGGCGTAGACGACGTAGATCTCCCCTTCAACTAAGGCGGAGAATTAAAACAGGAGGTAATGATCATGGCTTATAATAAAGAAAAAGCAGATGCTCCCATGAAGAGACGCGGCGGCATGCGCAGAAGAAAGAAAGTTTGCGTATTCTGCGGCGAGGAGAATGCTGTTATTGATTTCAAGGATACCGCAAAGCTGAGAAAGTACGTTTCTGAGAGAGGAAAGATCCTGCCCAGACGTATCACCGGCACCTGCGCAAAGCACCAGAGAGCTCTTACCACGGCTGTAAAGCGTGCAAGACACGTAGCTCTGATGCCTTATACCGTAGACTAATATATAAAAGTCCCGGACAGCGGCTGTACAGCTGGCAAGCTTGCTTGCTCAGATGGACAGACATTGGACGGGAAAACCCGAATGAGCAAGAAGGCGGATACGCCGAATTGCGAATACGGGTGAGGATTGCGGGAGTGCGTTAGCACATAGCAATCCGTTTATATATAGATCAATTGAATCAGAATTATAAGCCGCGTATTTCGCGGTTTGACAGAAGGGAAGAGACCCGCCAACGGCGGGTCTCTTTTTCGTACAAAAAAATATTATGCACAAAATTATTATAATTTCACGCATAATAATTGAAAACATAACATTTTAGGACAATAAGCGGGAATCCTCGGCAATTCAATTACCGAGATGAAAGCGCAG
>ENA-UOJJ01004272-UOJJ01004272.1-human-gut-metagenome-genome-assembly--contig:-CS66-NODE-4272-length-13665-cov-9.426892_pt1 | contig 13665 bp, 13 predicted proteins | sample MGYA00242343_ERZ723890 | MGnify/ENA metagenome assembly ERZ723890 | reverse complement strand
TATATATGATGGAAATTATTATATAGTAAAAAATGTTAGTGTATTAGAGGAGAAATTATGCCAAGTGCTATATTTAAAAGAAATTTAGAGAGCATAAATGTAGAATTATCGGATAAACAGATTGAACAGCTTGATAAGTATTATGAAATTCTAGTTGAGTGGAATAGTTTTATGAATCTAACGGGAATTACAGAATACGAGGAAGTTATGTTAAAGCATTACCTTGATAGTCTTGTATTAAGACTGCCTATAGATGGAAGTAACCTCAATATTAAGCTTATTGATGTGGGAACAGGGGCAGGATTTCCAGGACTTCCATTAAAGATAGCCTATCCTGATACAGAGGTTGTGCTATTTGATTCTCTTAATAAAAGAATTAAATTCCTTGATGAAGTTATCGCACAGTTAGGCTTAAAAGGAATAAGCACAGTTCACGGACGAGCTGAGGATGGTGGAAAGTCTAAAGAATTAAGAGAACAATTTGATGTCAGTGTATCAAGGGCAGTCGCTGATTTATCAGTGCTTTCAGAATATAATCTTCCATTTGTTAAGGTAGGTGGATATTTTGTTGCATACAAATCAGGTGAGATTGATGAGGAGCTTGAGAAGTCTAAGAAAGCTATATTAATACTTGGAGGGCAGATTGAGAAAGTTGACAAATTCAAATTGCCTGAAACAGATATTGAGAGGTCACTTGTATATATAAAGAAGGTTAAGAATACGCCTAAGAAATTCCCGAGAAAAGCGGGATTACCTGCTAAAGAGCCGATAGGGTGATTGAATTAAAATAATATTTTATTGTGGTAGTTTGTTATATAGAATAACGCATATGTCCGATTTATTCAAAGTACTGATTAAGTAATAAGTTGTAGAGATAAAATGTATTGTATGTCTGATTTATTCAATAACATATTATATATGAAATGTTAATGCCAAAATATAATAGCCTTTTCCTTTTTTCGGTTTAAATCTTCTTATATCGTATCAAACCCTTGTGTTTCAAGGCTTCCGAGGTGTTACGAAAAGGAAAAGGCTTTATAAATCGGCTTAAATCGGCTTAAAAAACACCCTTTCAAAGTAGTAAATTGAGTAGTAAAACTCACGCGACTATACTCAACATTTCTGTCATTGCAGATTCACAAGAAGCATGTGTGTAATATCCAAGCGTCATTGTGATATTCTTATGCCCCATGATGTACTGTAAATTGTTTGGTGTCATTCTTGCATTTGCCATATTTGTACAGAATGTATGTCGTAATACATGTGGGCTTATATGTGGAAATTCATAATCTTTGTACATTTTATTATGCTTTTTAACCAATCCGTTTAAAGCATTATTATAAAGAACTGCATACATCGGATAGTTTCTAGCATTCAAAAATATAAAATCTGAATATCCGTCTACTGCAATCGCACATTTCCCCTTGCTTTTCTGTAGCTGTTCCTGTAAAGCTTTACGCGTAACTGCCAGCATTGGTATCTTGCGTAAACCACTTTCTGTTTTAGGCACATCAACATGATAACCGTCCTTATCTCTTAAAAGCTGGTGGTTTACGTTGATAAATCCATTCTCGAAGTCTAAATCATTTACAGTAAGTCCACACAATTCTGAGATACGAAGTCCTGTATTGAGCAGTACAACAACCTCATTATAATATCTGTTGTAAACAGCATCATTCTTTACAAACTCAAGTAGCTTGTCTGTCTGCTCTTTTGTCAATACTTCTTTATGTTTCGTATCATCTGTAAGTATGTCCGTCAGCTTCCAGTTGAAGGGATTCTTGCGAATCAAATCATCATTAACAGCAGTGTAAAACGAAGCCTTTAGAGAACGTTTATAATTATTGATAGTCTGAAATGCGTAATCTTTTTTACTCATGCGTAAAGCCCATTCTTTGGCATCTGATGGCTTTATATTTTCGATACACATACTTCCAAACTTATCCGCTTTCAATAGGTTCATAAGCTGATTACGTCCGTTCAGAGTACCTTTTCTGACGTTGGGTTTTAAACTGTTCTGCTTTTCGTAAAGCTCACATACCGTCATTTTCTTTTTCGATGAATCTATGCCGTCCATTTCATCACGTAAAAGTTCTTTCTTCATCTCACGTAATGATTTACACTGACGTTTTCCCTTTGGAATCGGGTCAGTCGGATTAAGTTTCCATGAATATATGAACTTGGATTCTCCATGCACATTCGTGTATTTGTATGCGTATCGTCCGTCCTGCCTTTGACTTTCTCCTGTTAATAAAATTCTGCCTTTACTGTCTGTTCGTTTTGCTGCCATGTGTAAAACTCCTTTCTGATTATGAAAAGAGCCTTGCTGTTATAAAGAATATCACAGACAAGACTCTTTCACAACTTGGTTATATTAAATTGTTTCTGATTCAAGAAGAATCTTCTCTAACTGCACCCGCTTTACTAAAGCTCTCTGTCCGTTATAGAGAATCCATGAGGGATTATCTTCGATATTTGCCATGTTGCGGAGCTTGCCCTCGCCAATGCCAAAATATTTGCTTGCTTCTGTAAAAGTGAGCAGAAATTTATCTTTCAAACTGACATTATTACTTTCATTTTTTATCATATTTCATAGTTTTTCCTTTCTTAATAACAGGCTTGTACGGTAAAAATCCGCACTGCCTGTTATTATGATTAATCATAGTTAATACGGTGTGTTATTAGATTCTCAATGCACATTAATTATGCTTCATCTGGATTTTCGCCAATGTAGTTAAATACAGTATTTTTTGGAACAATACGTTTTAATCCACTATATTTTTCTTTTACGTAGCTAAGCCATCCGTATGAGTAATTCTCAAATATGAGAGTGTCGTCAGCAAAAGACCTAATATTATATTCTTTAAGAAGAGGTTCATAACCCATCATTCTATCTCTGCTTCGTGTTGAGTTTGTCCACTCAAATTCCGAATTGTTTTTAGGGTCATTTACAAACATTTTGACTTCTTTTATAAAGGTATTTTTGCCGAGAGGTTTGGTACTTGGATAGTATCGCTTGAGCCACTCTTTATACAGAGGATATAAGAATGCATCTGACGGCAATAAATCCCAAACGCACTTAGGCAACATTTCCTCACAAAATGCGTGTACATTATTATTCTGCATTTTAAATTCAATGAGAGCTTCTTTAACACAATCTGGTTCTGAAAAGCTGTCTTTTATTGGCATCATACTAAGGACTTTATACAGTACATATTCACGCAATGCTCTGTCATGAATAAATTCTGTTTTTATCTGCTTGTATTCCCTGCCTGTAAAGCAGCTCGGCATAGGAACGATAAGCGTACGTCTGAGAAAGCTGCCGGATTTATCAGCAATCTTTAGTATGGCGTTGATACATTCTACAATCAATCCAGACCATCTGAATAAGTATTCTGGCTGGAACTTTTCAGCAATTCGGATAGGGTCTCCTGTGATGAGACTTTTTAATGTCTGGTTAGAATCACTAAAATGGTTAGTATCATTTTCATCACACACAATAGCGACAGCCTGTGGCAGTTTTCCAAGGGCAAACTTTTCTGAGAAGTCTGAAATCGGTATGGAAATCGTTCTGTTTTCACCAATCAAAGTGCGAATCAGCGCACATAAAGTTCCTTTACCATTGTTACCAAGCTCAGAATAGAGACAAACCATTTTATTTCTCGGTATTCTCGCAGTCACGCTGGCTTGTAAAATTTCCCAAAGCAGCTCGCGTAATTCTGGATTACCTCCAGCAAATGTATCAATGCCGCTTTCAATATCCCAAGTTGTGCCGTCTGGCAAAATGAAAGTGGGATTAGTGGCAAATGGATTATAAAAAGTACGAGCCTTGCTTGTGAAAATAAATTCTGGTGAAAATTCAAGGAGCTTCTGTGTTGAATAGTCAAAGATGCCATTGCCTACTGGAATTAAATGAATATCGCTGCATTCATTTTTTACAGGAAGCATCGTTTTTAAAATTGCTATAACTTCTAATTTCTCTGAACGCGTTGCGGCAGGATTATATTTTGCAATCAGTTTTCCCAATGCACCGTTAATGTCAACACAAATCTCATAAACTCCTCTGTTTGTTCCATCGCGGATATAGACACCGATTGGAAAATCAGAGGATTTATAAGCTTCTGCATCATCGTCATCATCAAAGATTGAATTCTGCATTTTTGCTGGTGCGATAATGCATACATCCCCTCTGGCACAAATAAATGACGCTATAGAAGGTGGAGACATTTCTTTAGGGTATTTCAACTTTGCTCCTGCTGGTCTGTTATTATTTGCTATTTCAATTTCCGTATAGAGTATTGATAAGTAGTCCATTGGAAGAGATTCTGGTACGTCAATCAGTTCATCTTCTGGTGTTTGTGAAATAATATCCTCAGCAAGCTCTTTCTCTATATAGGCGAGTGTTCGAAAACCGCGATGTGTACCACCAGTATCAATAGGAGTATCTGATTTACTCATAACCAAAACCTCCTTTTGTTTTTTTGATAGAAATGTAGTTGTTTAAAGCCCGAATATCAGTATGTGATACTTTCTCGCCTTTAATAATACGTCGCTTTATATCTGCTGCTACATATTCGTTAACTGCTCTGAAATCTGTAAGTAAATACAAAGCATTACTTTCCTCAACGGTAAGTTTTCTAACTTTTGACTCTCCGAGAAAATTATCGAAAATGTTCCGTAAAGATAACAGGTTATAATAAAGGTCTGTTCCATTATGAAAAAGACCTTCTTCCTCAGCTCGTTCACACATCTCCACATATATTACTGTATCTGGTGGAATCATAGCTGAACTGTCATAATGATATGAACCGTCTCCTTCTTCGTAAAAGATGCCAGCTGGCTCTAATCCACAATATACAGATGCTTGGAGAAGTTCTAAATCATCATATCTTATTTTGCTTTTTTCCATTTGGTATTTCTCCTTTCTCACCTATCTTGTTTTGGGTAAGATAGTGTGCTAATATTTAGTTGTTGTTTTTAAATCAGTCATTCCAAAATATTGGCAATCCTACTTGCTATTTTTGGAATGGCTTTTTTTTGTCGGTGCTCTTATGCTGTTCATAATGAGACTTCCTTTCCTCAGTAAACAGGATAGGAATCATATCGGCTCTGTCCTGTTTCTGTTTTCTTGTTGACTCAAGTATAAAACATCAAAGTTGGACATTCAATTTTTTGTTATTAAACGGCGTTTAAAGCTGTTTATAGTCTTAAAACCCCTATATTTATTGACTTCATAGTGCTTTTAGTATATAATCTGTGTTGGACAAACAGAAATTAATGTTGGACATTTTTGAAAAAGAGGTATTATATGACAAATAAAAAAAATGTTGATTATGAAAAAATATTTGAGCCTTATGAGCTTGACAATAAACACGTAAAATCTAGCGATGGAATTAAAACCGCTGCAAAAAAGCAGATAAGGCGAAAATTCCACAGGATATATGGCGAGGATGCGTTATGGATTGAATTAACGGATATGCAGCAACAACGTTTTATTTATGTAACAATGAAAGATTATTTGCTTAAGGTAGTAGACGCTATAAACGTTCGCAATAATGCAAAAGCAAAAAGGATTAAGAAAAAAATAGATAAGGAGAGTAGACATATTCTTCAAATGATTGATGTGCAGGAACAGCGAAACAACATATCCAATAAATATTATTATCGTAAAGGATTTTATGAAACGATTGAAAATTCAGAAGAACAGATGAAAGTAAAAAAAGAAGATTATAAAGAATTTGAAAAAGCATTCAAGCAGGTTCTTTCTCATTTAAATCCACCAACTTTTGAAGAGTGGGACAGACAGAATCAGCAGGAGCTACGATGTTTAAATGATTATGCGCTGCAATCTGTTTTGGATAATAAGTGCAATGAACAATCTGATTTAGATGGATATGTTGATACAACAATGCCACAGGCTGAATTGGATAAAAGAGTGAACGAAGAAACAGACCATATTGTCTTGCAGTGTCTTGTAAAAATTTTGGAAGAACTTGGAGTTGTCAAAATTAATATAGATGAAATTAAAAATGGCATTCGCACTCTTATTTACGATACTGAGATATTAACTTCATTCATACCAGTATATGACAAACTTCTTTTTATGAGCAAAGAAGAATGTGCAAAGGAAATAGATAGAATGTTTGAAATTGATAAAGACAATCCATCTGAGAATCTGAGTTGTGAAAAAAAACGTGAATATGATGATATGCAAGATAAATACGCTTCAGCACGTGAACTCAGTGAAGAAGATAGGGATGAGGAAAACGAAAAAAATGATGCTCTTGACGAAATATCGAAGAAACTTGAAAATTTAGATTTTTATGAATTTCTCGGAAAGTATCAAGGTATTGCAGATAAGATTAAAGATGAAAAACAGAAAGTGTATGATTGTTGAACATTATCATCTGATTTCTTATCAGAAGATTTTTCTGTCGATTCTGACACTACGGGTGTGTTATCGTCTTTGGACACTGTATCAGTGTTCTTAGGACCACACGCCGTAAACGACATTGCAACGATTAGGGCTGTTGCAAGAAGCCACGCTGGTTTCTTCATAGTGATTATCCTTCCTTTTCTCATTTTGTGTTCACACGTGATAATACTTTCAAATACTTATTGGACGTTTTGCCCTTTCCGTAAGAATGTAAGTTTGAACGAAGTGACACGTTACGTCTCACACTCATTCACACACCCACTCGCCCAAAATGTATGCTTGTATAAGTATTTCACACGTATTCGTTTAAAATTTAGAGTTATGCATAAATTATATCATATATTAATATAATTAGGGAAGGAAATAGATGATTTGCTTATAGCATATTGATATGTAAAAAAAAAAGAAACAAGCCGTCAATCTCTCCTTACGCTAAGAGACTAATGGCTGTTTCTGTTTATTGTGATGACCAAGATTAACTCAAATATTTTGCAGAAGCAATCTATGAGGAACGAAAAAAAAGCTTATCATATGCTTTTAACAATCATAGATATGCTTGACGAAGAATCGAATCTTCAAACGCCTGTATTGCAAGTCAGTGGGAATGGACAGACAGTTGCCGTTCATATGGATATATCGATGGTAATGTAACTGAATCATTGTTTTGTCCATTTTGTCATCGTAGTGTCACCCGGCGGCTCGCAGAGCCGCTTTTTCTCTTTCACGTTTTTATAATTTTTTTTTCTTTGTATAGGCACTCTTTTCTGGTTAGGTAACTGTAAAAAGAAAAGCCCGCCCCGATTAAGGGGTGGGCTTATTATGTAGCTTATCTAAGCTACGCTTTATGGTAAGCGTTCACCGCAACGACTGCAGACATTATAAGTACGTGTCTCAGTTTCTGCTGGGTGGTGAATTGTGTTGACTTGCACAGCATCTGAATAGTAGCTACCACATTTGTCATTTGGAACAGCAAGGATGTGACGACAAACGTCGGTAGTATTCGTGAATTGTTCACCGCATCCACAGCAGATGTAACGTGGTTCTAACACAGGTTCATCCCAAGCTTCTTTGGTAGTAACTGTTTCAGTACGCTGAACAGGGTTATGTCCAAGTGCTGGAATTTTTTCGTCATATGAATCATCACCATCTACGCAAGTATATGTCTTGACACCAGTATCTGTACAAGTAGATTCTTTTGTTACAACACCGCTGTTATACTTGTGTACGTGTGGCTTTTCAGTATTGCCGTTGTGGTTGTCGTTATTGCCACCGTTATTACCATTGTGGTTATCATTATTACCATTACTATTTTCGTTATGGTTACCATTGTTACCACTATTGCTATTGCCATTGTTACCAGCATTAGCATTGTTGTTACTGCTGTTGCTACTGTTTTCATGCTTACCAGTATTGCTGTTGCCAGTATTGCCAGCAGGCTTTTCAGCAGTCTTTTCAGCAGGCTTGCTTGCTACAGCGTTGTCATTGGCTTTAGCCTTGTTGCTCTCAGCAACAGACTTTTCAGTCTCTGGTGTAACGACGTTGGTATTGCCATCTGCGATAGCTTTTTCAGTATCTTCTTCTGTGGCTACAGTGATAGTCACTTTAGTCTTTACGACGATAGTCTTGTCGTTTGTGTCAAAGTTTACGTTAAGGTTGTTCTCTTTGACATAGTCACGGAACTTGTCACCGTCGAAGGTGATAGTGTAGATGACTTCGTAAGTGCCAGCTTTGCTGTAATCAACTTTGCTGTCGTCGATATCGACACTCTTTACGATGTTCTTGTCGGCATAGACAAGGTCGTTAAGATTCACGTCAGTACCTTCTGCTACAGTGATGTCTTTCACACCAGTGATGACACCTGCGTCAGCAAGTGGTGTTAATGCATCTGCTGTAATGTCCTGTTCCTCAATCTGTTCTGTCTCGGTTTCAGTTTCACTAAGCATTTCAGTAGCAGCGGATGATAATTCGTCTTTCTTGTCCGAAGATTTACTTCCACATGCAACACAGCTTGCCGCCAGCATAGAAGCAAGCATCAGTACCAATATTTTCTTTTTCATATGTACTCATTCCTTTCCATTTTGTATTACAATTAAGCAATTATTCTTTATTTTACTCGCATATTCTTAACGTGTCAATTTGCAATTATCATAATGATAATCGTATAGCCAACAGGATAATGCAGTTTCATTCTGGTTATCATACAATCAAAACGAAAGGACGTAGTCAGTATGATAGCAGAACGCATTAAAATGTTAAGAGAGAACAAACAGTTATCCCAGAGTGAGTTATCAAAGAAACTGGGAATAACCAGAAGCAGCATTAACGCATGGGAAATGGGTATCTCTACTCCATCAACAACATATCTTGTTGAGCTATCCCAGATATTCCACGTATCCATAGATTATTTACTCGGACTTGATAAGAACGTGAGCCTTGACATAACAGGGCTTGACACGGAACAAGTGCGGATTCTCACAGACCTCGCGGAACACTTTCGCAAAGAGAAGAACGTCAAATAAAGGAAATCGTTTACAGGGGATAATTGCATGGATGTGGTTATCCTCTGTCTGATTGTCTGACTTTTTTGGGTAAACTCTTTTTTATTTACATCGGATATGTTGTCTTGATTGCTTATATCATATAACACTGTCTGGTTGTCTGGTTTTTTTTAAAGAATCTATATTACTTTTTTATCATATATATACTTTCCCTATCTATCGCACGTAAATATTATATGAACTAGATAGATTATTACATATATGTAAAAAAATAAAAAAACAAATGCGTAAAAAAAAAAACAGACAAACAGACAAGAACATATATCTGTAAAAATATAATTATCTTTCTGCCAAAAAAACCAGACAAACGGACAGGGCAAAACGAACGATGCAACATATCCGTTTCACCTTGCCTGTAAACCATATCTGCCTATCACGCTGGAATCTCTTCAATGTACTCTTTGAGGCTGTCTGTTAATGAGATATATCCATTATCAGTGTGGATGCCGCCCTCTTCCAGACGGATGTCTCGACCATAGCTCTCATAGTCGATATAATTACGCAACACTCCAAGCGTTTCAAATGCTTCTGTAAACATTCCGCTTTCTTCCGCATACTCATAGCCTAAATCATAATCGTTTGCAACATCTGGCATGAAATAGAAGCAGTCTGCACTGTAAACAAGGTTCATCAATTCCTCAACACTTCCTGTTGATTCCCCATATTCTATCATGGATTCCAACTGTTGAAAGCTGATATCTGATTCGACAATCATCTCAGCGAGACGGTTCAGCATCCTCAGATTCTCATATTCACCGAACGATTCTGTTAATCCAGCAACGTTGCTTTCATAATCCGTGATGAAGTATTCCTCGTAAACCTTGCCGTCAACCTTAATTCTTTTCAGCATGTCATTGATTGATTCATCAAATGTCATACCCTCGCGCTCAAGCGGAAAGCTGACCCATTCGCCAACCAGATAGCCATCATTGTAAAGTCCTAAATTTGTCACATACGCTCTGAAAACACAATTTTTCATCATAGCCGTAAATCTCCTTTTTTGCGAATGCTCCCGAACAGCGTCAGCTGTCTCTTCTGTAAATTGAGCCGTAAAGATAAAATAGATAGCCTTAACACTGGCGGTGGCAAAAACAGGAAGTCCAGAGGGGTGTTAACCACCCTTTGGCAAAATATGGCGAAAAACTTTAGTGTTCGCTGTATTTTGCTACAGCGAAGTGGAAAGTTTCGGCACGTTCGCGGTGATGCCATTTTCACAACCTAAAAGGAGAAATAGAACTATCGGGAAAGCCAGAAAATTAACATATTTACAGGAAAATACAGGAAATATTTGCGCTGGTGACATTGACAAAAATTTAACAATCTGGTATAATAATATCATAAAGATATGAAAACTTGATAACAGACGAACATCTGTAAATACATTCAGCTATGACCTCAAGTGCGCTGAGTACCCTCGCTTGAGTGAGTATTGATTAAGGGGAATGGGGACAAGCGGTGTCCTACCACCAGAAGCCGCAAACGCTAAACCATAAAGAGTAGACGAGCAACAGATGTATGGAATTGCACATAGACTATGTGTATTATTTCATACGTTTGTTGCTCTTTTTTGTATTTTTAAATCTATGAAAGAGAGGAAAAAGGTATGGCAAGACTTAGCTTTGATGCAAGCATCAAAATTCATCGTTCTGGATGATTTACAAGTACAAAAACTAAGAAATCTGGACATGGTGGTGTCGCTGGATATTTGCGGCATATCGACCGCGAAACTGACCGCCTTAATAATTGTGAGGTAAGTCATAGCAATCCAAACATAAGAAGCGAATTAACGTTGCTCAATGAATCTTACTTTAAAGATACTGGCGGTAACTGGCGCGGTACGGATAAGCCGCAAGATATGCTCGATGCAATTAACCGCAGAATTGATTATGCGCGTGAACACGGTGCAAGAATCGCCTGTAAAGGTCAGAATGACACGGTTATTGTTCGCCCATTGGTTGTCCAGCTTGACGAGGAAAATATCAGCAAACATCCAAAAACATGGATGTGGGATGTTATTTCAGAAACCGAAGCAATGTTCGGAAAAGATAATATTGTCGGATTCTCTTTACACAGGGATGAGACAAACGAACATCTTCACATTGCGTTTATTCCCTGTGTGGAAAAGCAGACAGATAATGGAACTGTAAAATGTGCAATCTCACAAACCCATTATTTCAGAAATCCGAAATCGCTTGCAGGAATGCACCGCCGCTTGCGTAAAGCATTAGTATCAAAAGGATATGACATTGACATGGAAAACAAGCCGATTGAGGAACATCTTGCAGGGTACACGGATAAAGACGGTAACTGGCATCAGCAGGGATTAACGCCCGACCAGTTAAAGGAACTTGAAAATAGGCAATTAGAATTAAAGATAGGAGAGATACAAATGAATATTAGGAAATCAGAACTGGATAAGTTAGAAGCTACAATGCGTGATGTACAGAGCAAAGCAAAGGAAACGCAGGAAAAACTGGATGCAGAACGTGAAAAGCTGGAATTACAGCAGTCCATTCTTGCTACTGACAGGCAGAACGTGCAGGAACAGTTAAATGCTTTACTCGAAGAAAAAGAGAACGTAAATAAGATGAAAAAAGATGCTGAGAACATGATGGAACAGGCATCTGCTACAGCCGCAGTGTGCGGACAGATTTTAGATGATGAAAAACATCTGAATGCAAAGTTCTTAGAGTTTCTCGATAAAGAGGGAGCAAAGAGAAATAAAGACTTCCGTGGTTTCGTAGAACGTTTATATAAGATGTTTATGAAACAGCGTAAAGATTCAATGAGCCCTTGGGCTTTAGAGCTTATGCGTGAACACCAGAAACAGAGAATCCAGAGAGAACAGGGTCAGTTCCCGACAAATACATCAGCTTATGATAATTCGCCATTCATTATCGACAATAATAATGGTGATATGGACTTGATGTTTTAACTCTGATAATTCGTAAATCGTAAATTAAAAAACATGACATATATTCCTTTCGTAAAGAGATAGCCGTAAAAAGCTATCTCTTTTTCGTGTCTAATCGGCTGGGCATTTTTTGCCCATTTTTGGTACAAATAACAGCCCAAAAACCGCCCACATTTTGCCACAAATGATAATTACATATAAATACGCGTTGTGGGTTGTAAGTGGGCGAAAAATGGGCTATAATTGGGCTATAATTTGCCACTTGCATATGAAAAAAATAAGAGATACCCGATACGCATAGTATCGAATATCTCTTTACATGTTCATAATAGCAAGGCTCTTGAAAAGTAGTAAATTGGTAGTAAAATCACCGTCTTTACCTGTGTAAACCCTTGATTTTCCTTTATTTATGGGCTTTCTTGAGATTTGGTTAATTTTTATATATAAAATATTATATATGAAAATACCTGTTAAAACAGTTAGGTGTGTTAGAAATTAGTTCTAATGTATATTTCTGTTTTAGCAGGTATTTTTATATATCTATGGCAGAAATTATTTAAGTTACTTAAACATAAATTTCATTTTCTTGCCAAACATATCTACAATAGTAGAAATTATTTAGGTTACTTAAACCCTTGATTGACCGATTAAGCCACTTTGATCTACAATAGTAGAAATTATCTTAAATATCAAAAATAGGTGTCACGCACCAATTTACATATCCAGGAAAATATCAGCCTGTTTGGCAAATTCTACAGGTTGTTCTATCTGTGGAAGATTCTTGCTGTTCTTAATCTCAACAACTTCTATTGCAGGGTTAAGATAAAGATACTCTGATACAGAAGTATCCTTGCTGTTCTCGCCAGTTATTATATATATGCAGTTATCAATATCAGATACGGCTTTGGCAATTGAGGCAGTAGTAAAATTGCATTCTGTGCTTGCAAAAAGAAATTTGCTTGAAGCTCCAGAAAGATGTGCATTTTCATAATAAGCATTAAGGTAATCAACAGGAACTATTCCGTTGTCGAATACATTTTTGGAAAGAATATTATTCAGGCGGTCTTTTCGCATACATATATTGTATATAGTAGTCCCAATTACAGGTATATCAAGAAGTCTGCGTCTTATGCCAGCACGTCTGCCAGGTACGGCTTTGGCTTTAGATACAGCCTTAGGACTTACAAGAATTATTTTATTATATAAATCTTTCTTGATATATACTGAACTTATGACCATAGGAGCGGAGTCGCCGGTTGCTATTATATCTGTCTTTTTGCCAATTACATTTGTTATAAAATCATTTAAAAGCTGTGTATACATATAAGTTGTATATGTTATCTGTGGTTTATCAGAATGTCCACAACCTAATAAATCAACAACATACAGATGATGTTTCTTGGATAAATAATGGACTGTATTATCCCATTCGTAGCCAGAGCTATAAGACTTCAAATCGTGAATTAAGAGGAGTGGAGGATTGTCGTAATTGCCATATGTGGAATATGCAATATTGCCAAATTTCCAGCTATAGGTGTGTTTAACAGTTTTGCCGGTATAATTATTAATTGTTGCTGATTCAAATATAAATTTATTAATAATGTGTGAGGTTGTTACAACGGCTGTTCCCATACCAACCGCAAGCCCCAGTTTCTGCCATTTATTCATATATTAATCTCCATTCATATTAATATTTTATGATATTATAATTATAATCCATATATAATTATGTGACAATATGCCTATTAAGTCAAATT
>ENA-UOJJ01004271-UOJJ01004271.1-human-gut-metagenome-genome-assembly--contig:-CS66-NODE-4271-length-13665-cov-10.358633_pt1 | contig 13665 bp, 10 predicted proteins | sample MGYA00242343_ERZ723890 | MGnify/ENA metagenome assembly ERZ723890 | reverse complement strand
TTCTGCCGCATACAGTCGGATAGGAGGAAGCTCTCATGTCACAAAACGCCGCTGAGTTAACCGTGCAGGACCTGCGGAATATGCGCCGCAGCTTCTCGCGGCAGGAACTGCTGGACTTGATCGACCGGATGTTTACCGACGAGCATACTGTGCTGGATATGGACGTGGTAGATGCCGCCATTTTCCGGCTGCTGCTGGCGGAAGGGCAGGAACCAACGCCGGACAATCTGCAAAAACGCTTTTCCGAGGTTGGACAGTATTATCTGCGCCGAAGTCTCGGCCTGCTATAACGAAAAAAATCCCCCTGTGACAGAGTATTTTCTGTCACAGGGGGATTTTCTCCTTACCGGTATTCTGAGAGGTAACGGTCCAATGGGATCTGATTGCGTACACAGTATTGCAGCAGCCGCTCCATGGCATCGGCGGTTTTCTGCGTCATACGCTGTGCTTTCTGGACCCGCCGCAGCACCTTGTAGGACAGGCCGAGCTGCCGGGCCATGTTGTGTTCTGTCAGAAAAACTGCGTCCAGCAGCTTCTGGAACAGATACGCGGTCAATCGTGCTTCTTCCATGTTCGTCTCCTCTGCAATAAAAAATGGAGGGGCGGATGATCCGCCCCTCCGGGAAAAACCGTTTGCGGGATTACTTTGCGATGCTCTGCGCAAAGCGCATGAGGATCGTGGCGATCTGCGCGCGGGAGGCATTGGCCTGCGGGGTCAGCGCATTGCCGCTGCCCTGGATGAGGCCGGAGCCGACCGCCCACTGCATGGCTTCCTTCGCCCAGCCGGAAACGCTGGAAGCGTCCGTGTAGCCGGAGAGGGAAGCGGATGCGGAAACGTCGTAACCCTTCATTTTCGCATAGCGGTAGAGCATGGCGGCAAGCTGCTCACGGGTGATCTTGCCCTCCATATTCGTGCCGTCCGAAATGCCGTTTTCCATCGCCCATGCACGGCCAGCGGTGTACCATGTCGCGCCGCCGGAGGTATTGACGCCCTCCATGCGCGCCAGAATCGTGACGATCATGCTGCGGGTCGTGTCGGCGTTCGGGCTGAACGCGTTCGCGGACGTGCCGTTCATCAGACCGTTGTCGCAAGCATACTTCACACCATCATAGTACCAGCTGCCGGATGCAACATCCGTGAACGGGAGGTTATCCTTGCTGGTGTCGGGTGTCGAGGGCTTGGAGGGCTTCGACGGGCCAACGGGCGTGATCGGCGGAATTTCCGCAAACTCGGCTTCTGCCTTTACGAGGTCGTCGTAGTGCTTCACCAGTGCCTTTTGATCCTCGGTCAGCGCGTCATACGCAGCGCGGGCCATACGGATGGCCGGGCCGCTGTAACGGTTGACAGGGAACAGGCGCTCGATCATCTCGTCCACCTGCGCGGCAGCAGCCAAATCAGCCTCATACTTAGCTTCGGCTTCCAGACGTGCAAGCTCTGCTTCTGCGTCGGTCAAAACATTGTAGTTTTCAACCAGCGGCTTCTGATCGGGTGTCAGCGCGTTATACGCAGCGCGGGCGGCTTCGATAGCTGTTTTGCTGTCCAGTGTGACTTCGCCGATTTCGTTGATCTTTTCCATCACATCGTCAGCTGCTTTCTGGTCAACCAGATTCTTATACGCGGCTTCTGCGGCAGTCAGAGTATTCAGCTTCGTCACATAAGTCTTTTGCGTGGGAGTCAGGTTGTCGTAAGCGGCACGGGCCGTTTCGATGGCCTGTTTGCTGTCCAGCGTGACGTCGCCGATTTCGTCAACCAAGCTATCAACCGCAGCGGCGGCAGCTTTGTCAATGCGTTCCTGCTCAGCGGCTGCGTCCTGAAGCTCTTTCAGCTTCGCTTCTGCATCAAGAAGCGTGTAATAGTTGACCGGTTCAGCGCACTCGACAATATACTGTGCGTACTTGTTCAGTGCATCGTAGCCAGCGCGCGCTTTCTGAATCTGCTTTGCGCTTTCCAGCGTGATTTCATTAATCGGACCGATTGCGGCAATGTCAGCAATGACCTTATCCGCCGCAGCCTGATTGAGTCCGTCAATCTTTTCAATCAGCGCCATGAGCTTATTGTACTCGTTGACGGTCAGACGGTCTTTTTCCTCCTGCGTCAGCGATTCATAAATCTCCTGCGCAGATTTGATCTGCTCCACATCTTCCAGCGTTGCGCGGTAGACGGAGGGCAGAGCGGCGATCTTTACGGACAGATCGGCGGTTTTCTTGAAGCTGGCAACGCCAGCCTCTGCATCGAGCAGCTTCTGATAGTTGGTGACGTTCTGCTTGCTGGTTTCACTCAGCGCCTCATAGGCAGCTCTGGTGATGCTCAGACCGTTTTCCATGCTCTTGTAGTTGTAGCTTTCTACTTTGACGCAATACTTGTCGATCAGCCCCATGACGTATGCGGAGCCGTCGTCAACCTGTGCATTGACCACTTTCAGAACATACCATGTACCGTTCGATGTCTGCGTGTTGCCAGCCTGCGCGTTCATGGTTGGCCAGCCCTTCACACCGCACCCAACGTAGATGGTGTCGCCTGCGACAACGGGGATGGTCTGCGTCCGCTTATAGAAGCTGACACCCTCGGTGTTGTTGGTCACCTGCTCGTTGAGGAAGGTCTTTACAAGGAAATTCTTGTTCGTGGCGGTCGGCGTGATTTTGATTTCGGCCTTTTCATCGTCGATCTGCAGGGTGTACTCGTTTGTCGAGCCGATCGTGCCGGACGTGAACGCCGGGAAGATCGTGCCGTTGGTCACGTCAAGCGCCCTGAGGGTGGTGTTCTGGTTGTTCCATGTGCCGCCGAGGTCCTCGCCGTAGCCGGTTCTGGTATACATGATGCGGATTTCATCGCCGTCGCCCAGCTTGCCGTTGGCAACCGTGAAGTTACCAAAGCCCTCGTTGGTGAACCAGTCGTTCAGCGTTCCCATCCAGCCGGACTGGGAGCCGCCATCGAAAGCGGACAGGCCGTTGATCGACGAGATGTAGTTGCTGGACGCGCCGGTCTGTGACCAGCCGTGCTCATCGAGCGCGTCCACCACGCAGGTCATCATCGTGGAGGCTGCCGTCAAATTCACTTCAAAATGGTTGATCGGCGTACCCTCCCAATACGTTTTGCCTGTGGGCCAGAGATCGTGTGTAAAGGTCGTGTTCTCAATGGTAACGTACACAGTACCATAATCCTGCGCCATGTCCGCGTCCACAGCTGCCATCGCTTCAAGGGCCGCAGTCTTTGCAGCAGTGGCGGTGGTCACATCCTCTGCTTTTCCGATGTTGGCAATGCCGTCATTGTACGCCTTGACCAGCGTGTTCCAATTTGTATTGGAATAATTCGACTTGACATACGCCTGATACGCGGTCGTCAGCTCGTTTTTGAGCGACGTTTTTGCCGCGGTCAGCTCGTCCGGGGTCGCTACCTTTTCCAGATAGACCTTGACGACGATATTGCGCGGCATGACACAGTCAAAGGTGATGATTGCCGCCTTCATACCGCTTTCGCCCTTGCCGTCGTAACCGGTCGAGCTCGGCTCGTAGAAGAAGCGCCTTCTGGAGCTGTCCGGGTTCGCGTCGGTATAGTTCGGAGTCCGAACCGTGACACCCTCGATGGGGCTGCCGTCCTCGTCCTCAACCTCGACCTTCACGACCGTCGCGTTGTAGCTGCACTCGTAAGCGCCGCCTTCCAGCTTGCGGGCGATGATCAGCTGATAGTAGGAGCCCTCCTGCACACGATAGCCATCCGTGCCGTCGAACGCGCCGAGCGCCGCGCTGGTGCGGATGCTGCTGTCCTTCGAGCCCGGAACATTGACACGGGAATCAGCATTCGCGTAATCGCTCGGAACATAGTTATAGCTCCGGTTGTTGGCGACGATGAAATCATTCTGGTAATCCGTGTCGCCCATAACCTTGACCGTCACAGTCGGATCGACCTCAGCGGGAAGGTTCGTGCCATCTTCGCCATAGGCTTCTTTCAGCTTTTCATACTTTGCTTTCTGCGCCGTGGTCATCTGGTTGATCTGGTGCTGCGTTGCGCTGTCGATCATGCTCTGGAGATACCGGAAGCGCGCCGCAAAGCCCTGCGTAAAGTCGCGCACATCATCGGGCAGACGATTCAGTGCGCCCTGAATGCTGTTCTCCTTCTGGAAGTCGCTGTTCTTGTGCGCCTTTTCCAGCTGCGCCACCAGTGCGTCAAACTCACGCACAAGGTTCTTTGCGTCGGTCAGATTGGTCACAGTCTGGAAAGCTTCGCACTTTCCGGCGTAGGCTTCGTCGATCTGCCTCAGTTCGTCGTCTGTGAACAGAGTGCGGTCAACGTCCTGATAGCTGTCGTCCAGTTCCTGCTTGAGCGCGGCAAGACCGGCGGTCAGTTCATCGCCGGATTTGGCGTTCACATAGATCCAGACGGAAGCACCGACTGTCATGCTCGGCAGCTCCTCGATCTGCGGGCCGCCGGACACGTCGGTATTGCCAAAGAAGCCCTTGCCATCGCGCGGGTCAACCGCATACAGGTGTACCCAGCCGGAGCCGTAGAGCGTAACGGTCACGTCGCCGTTTGCATCGGTCTGATAGCCGGTATCAAAGGTCGGCGCGGCAGCCTCGCCCGCAGCAGCAGCCGTAGTGCCGCTGTTCTCCGGGGAAACATAAAGCTTCGCGCCAGAGAATGCGCTATACTCGCCTGTGTAGTTCTGCAAGGACGCATACGCGCGCGAAACGTGCAGCGTCAGCGGTTCGCCCTCGGTGGCGGTCAGTGTGCCGGTGATGGGTGCGCCGTCCTGCTCGAACCGTGCCGTCTGCATATAGCGCATGGTGTAGTTCGTGTTGAGAGAGATCTCGCCCACATAGGAGGATACCGTCGGCGTGGGCAGCAGCGCAAGCTCTACCGTGTCGCCGTCATGCAGCACATACTGATCAGAGTAACAGACATACGCATGATCCTCATAATAATCGTCAATAAAGTAACTGCTGAAGTTCTGTAGGCTGTGGGGATACACGCCGTTGATGATCGCGGCATAGCTGACCGCGCCGAAGCCGTCCATTTTTCCGCCCCAGTAGAGTTTGTCCGCAATCTGTGTTTCCAGTGCGCCGAGCGTCTGGTCGCCCGTCAGCGTGACAGAACCCGTCCATGTCGTGCTGGTCCAATCGTCCTTGAAGCCGTCTGGATTATTCAGGCTGGCAGTGTCCGTGACGCGGACGTTCACGGTGATGCTCTCCGCCGTGTTCGCCAGGCCGAGATAGTAGGCATCGAACAGTTCGCGGTATGCCGTTCTGATTTCCCGATATTCGCTGGCGTTCAGATTCAGCTGCGTTTCCGCGTACTTCTGCCAGACGGCATAGGCAGCGTCACGCTTGGTTTTCAGCGTGTCGCACCCATTCAGCGCCGTATTGCCGATTGCCTTGTCTGCCAGCTTGCAGAGCGCCGGGATCGCGTCCAGTGCCAGCGATACGTCTCCGTATCTGTCCAGCGTCGGGGCAAGTTCTGCGGTTGCCTCGTCCAGTGCGTCAGCATAACCATCCGCCTTGCTTTGATTGGTTTTGACATTCTCCGCCGTAGGAGTACCGTCATCATCAAACAATGACGCAAGATAACGCTCCGCATTATCCAAGGCAATACGGTAGGCATTGGCAGTCTTTTCGGTGTAGCGACTCAACTTGTCGTTGTAGACCTTACACCGTTTAATTGCTGCTTCAAGCTTTGCTGTATCAATTCCAGTATATTCATCTTCAAATTGAACAACGATCATCGGTTTGTCGTATGCCGACTTTCCCGACTTTACTTGAATATCTACGCCATATCCCTTGGTTTTCGGATTTGTTGATATTTTACGAAGGGTTTCGTCTCTCTTCCCTGTAATTCTGGAAAGAAGCTTATAATAGCACGCGCTTGTATTTATGCGCTCGCCTCTGAATTGTGAACCAGTGACATAAGAAATAACCGTCTTATCTTCTACATATTCACTTGTAGTTCCAACATACGATGTTGGTCTGTTCACAAGCTTTTTATTGTTGCCATAGATTCCAACCGCTACATCATATTTATCTGCATCCTGAATTGTTATCTCACTAATCGACGCAGCGCTTGGAAGCTTGCAAAGATAGACGTAACACTCCTTATATTGTGTACCGCCATTCCACGTTCCAATGTTGGTTAATTCTGCGATCTTGCCTGTTTCACTTCCGACTGAATATTTAATAATCGGAGTAACGTTATTCTCTAATGCAGCAAATACATTGATTGGAAGTAGGCTGACAGCTAGTGCGATAAGAATACAAACCGCTAAAATACGTTTTTTCTTCATTTAAGCAATTACCACCCACATAAGGAAAAGGGGGGCAATGCGATTTGCATTGCCCCCACATTCCAATTAGAATTTGATTTTACCTTTCGCCCTGAAGCTTAATATAGCCAATATACGGGGCGGCTGTGCTATCATCCTGCACGATAACCCGGATAAGAGTCTCGTCCTCTGTAAATGTGAAACTGTGTTCATTCGCAATCGCATCATTGATGAAAACATGGCTGCTATCCGTTGCTACAACTGAAATAAGTGCTTCCTCGTCCGTCGTTCCAGTCACAACCGGGATTTCCTCACCAGCAACAGCGGGTGTAACAGTCTGACCATTCACTTTAACAGTAGGAGTGGCAGTAGTTGCTGCTGTTACAGTTCCATTTGTACGGAAAATGCCCGTGATTTCCGGAGAAGTTTCACCGAAAATACCAGTGTTATACAGAACTGCGGAATAGATACGAACGTATTTAGCATTATTGACCTTGACGGGTTCGCCAGTGGAAATATCCACAGCCCACGCAAGGTCAAAGCCGTCGCCGCCGTCCTTGTCGGAGGTATACGGCGTATACGGGTTGACCGGAGTGCCGTCCTTGACGCTCGGCACGGGGGTCACGTCGGCATAGCCGAACGCATAATCCGCATTGGAGTCGCTGTCCGGGATGCTGGTAATACCGGCAAACTTCAGCGTATTGGCCGTATATTCCGTGATATAGGTGTTCGTCAGCGTGTTGTTGATGCCGGAGGTCGCTTCATGGTTCATGTCGCTCTTGGTCGGGAACCACGTCGCAGCCGTTGTGAACGGGTCCTGCGAATGGGTCACGCCATTGACGGCTGCATGGAGTCCTGCATTGTCCTTTGTGTAATACACAGTTGCGTTGCGGACGGCGCTGTCCGAATAGTACATCGAACCGGCCAGCTCATACCACTTGTAATCGCCCAACGTACCGTCAGACAGAACCTCCTGCGCGTAAACCTGCACAGCGGCTGCCTCGGGATTCCCATTGAAGGCATTGCCGTACACGACAAAGTCTACGCCGTAGGGGTTGGTGTCCAGATTCTGAATGGGGTTGCTGCTGAAATCGTACTGGACATAGCCGCCCAGAGAACCGAGCGAGAAGCCGTTTGCAGCAAAGCCCTTGTAGCCCTTTACCTTGGTGGCAGGTGTCAGGAGGTTGTCGCCGCCGGTGCTGATGCTGCCCCAGTCGCCGCGGTTGGCATACTGCGTGATGCCGGGCAGATAGGCAATCGCACCATCCGGATGCAGCTGCGCATCATGGGCGGAGGACGGGTCGTTCGGTGCGCTGAAGTTGATGGTGGTAGCGGTGGTGCTGCCAGCGGTAGCGACCTGAATCGAACCGGCTGCCTTGACGTAAATGACCGTCGAGAAGTAGCCAGTGCCGGACGTGCCGGTGACAGTATTGGTTTCGGTCATGTTGCCGTTGGCATCATAGGTACGGAACACAATGTCCGTGCTGTTGCTGGTAAGCGTGAGTGCAGCGTCGGACTTCAGATAGAGAGAATAGAGATCCGGCACAAAGCCAGCGGTCGGGCCAGCATAGACAGCGTTATACGCATTGGTGCCAGCTGCTTCAAAGCTCATGTAGCGCTCCGGTTCGGTCATGGGATACGCGGGGTCGCCAAAGCGAATCTGTGTGCCGTTGACCGTGATCGGGTTGTTGACCTCTGCCAGCTGGAAGTTGATGACGTAAGTGCCATAGGACTTGACGCTATCTGCCAGATTGGGATAGACATAAACCGTCATGGTCGCCGTGCCATTCTGTACTGTCGCGTTGTAGGTCAGGCTGGCGTGCTTCTTGATATGCTTGCGGGATACCGCGTTCAGGATCGAGTTCGGCTTCGCGGAAGAAACCACAAGGTTTTCATTCGAGGCATTTTCCTTTTCAAACGTCGCCGTTACGACGGTTCCATCAGCCGTGCCGCTGGCCAGCTTGACGTTATACGTCAGGTTATACGGGGCACTGCTGCCCGTCAGGGTGCGATCCTCATTGTTGTTGATATTCGCGCCGCTGATCGTGATGCTCTTGATGCCGTTGGTCGGCGAACCAAGAGAACCCGCAGTATCAGCGGAGGCTGTGACAGTCAGCAGTCCGAGAACCATGACTAGCACAAGGATGAGCGCAAGAGCTTTCTTTGCTTTCATGTTTGTTCTTCTCCTTTACAAATTTTCGTTTCCTGTTTTATCTGACGCAGTCCGGAAGCAGAAGGCTGCGCCGATTCTCACGGCAAAAGCCGTAATATACAGTTTTCGTTCACACCACGCTGCCGGTATCGGTTCCTGCGCCCACTTTTGACCGCGTCCGCCCTCCCTTGGCACGCTCGGCGCTGGCGTCGTCGCGTACTTCCCCAAGAGGGCGGGTATTCTTTCCCGTTGTGGCTATTCAGTTGTCGGCGCGGTTCGCCATAGGAAGCCGGGCAAAGGCCCGATGGATTGGTAGTTTTTTCGGTGTCCCGGCCTGCGGAGCACGCCCGCAGGCCGGGTACCAGAAAGGAAATAAAATGGAAAGAGCAAAGAAAAACTGGTTCCGTCCTGAAATAGCGCACGTTGTCCCGTAAAAAACAAAATGCGCCGATTCCAAGATGAAATCAGCGGCGTTCGTGGGCTTCTCGCCCGGTGCAACAGGAAATCGCTCGCCGCTGCAAATACACGGTCGCGGCTTTCGCCGCGAGTAATACAGATCTTCTGACTTGCGTTAGGGAGTGATAAAACTCCTGCGCCCACGTCCTACCTTCTCACAGGTCGTCCCTGCAATGGCGAACTTTTGTCCCAGCGGTTTCCCGCCTCAGCGTGGTCTCACGCGCACAGCACCGTTTCGTGTCGGCCTTGCGGCCTGCTTCTGCTTGCCTATCCTGCCCGTGGGCGTGCGGAATCGGCGTGTATTACGGTATTAACAATATTGAATTGAATAATCTGCCTCCGGCCCGGTTATGATAAACTCACCAGACCGGTCATTTGGTGTCGTAAAGCATTCTTTCCTTTACGACACGTTTTCACGTTTCTTAACACCTGAAATTATATCCTATTAAAGAGAAAAGTCAACCTGTTTTGGAGAAAACTGTAGTTTTTTGTTGGGTATTTAGGCACATACGTTCCAATATTTGAAATATAGCTGAAATTAGGCTGCAAAAAGGCATAGCTCTTTCGTTTAACGCCGTCAGAAGCGCCGTCAAGGAGGAACAATGGCAAAGTGTGGAGAGAACATTTATAAACGCAAAGACGGGAGATGGGAAGGCCGCTTTATTCGCAGCCGCAGGGAAAATGGTCACGCGATATACGGTTATGTCTATGGCCGGAGTTATACAGAATGCAAAGGCAAATTAAAGGAAGCCGCCATAGCGCCGCCTCGCATGATGTGCGGCTGTCGTCTGACGGCGAAAGAGCTTTTTTCTTCCCTGCTGCGGAAAAAATGCGCGGAGGTCAAACCATCTACCGCCCAGCGCTATCGCTTTTTGATTGAAAAACACATTCTCCCGGAACTGGGGCATCTCCGGGTCGAACAGCTGACGGCGAAAAAACTCCAAGCCTTCCTCCAACGAAAGCGTGTAAACGGAGGCCTGAAAGGCGGGGGGCTTTCGGTCAAAACCGTCCGGGACATCGGGACTCTGATAAAATCGGCGCTGAAATACGCACAAGCGGAGTTTTCGGTCCCCTGTGATGCAGATGCGCTGCGGCTTCCGTCGCCTACGCAGGCGGAGATTTGTGTTTTCACCGAGGATGAACTGCGGCGCATGGCGGAGCAGGTTATGCGGAAGCCACAGCCGATCGAGATCGGCATCCTGCTGGCATTGAATACCGGCCTTAGAATCGGCGAATTGTGCGCCCTGCAGCGGCAGGACATTGATTTTACCGCCGGGACCGTTTCCGTCCGAAACACGGCGCAGCGGATCAATTACGGCGGCAGAACAAAATTGGTCGTTCAAACGCCGAAAAGTGCTGCATCCAATCGCGTTGTTCCCATTCCTGCTGAAATGCTGACACTGCTGCGGCAGTATGTATATGTCTTTGCGCCGGGCTGCTATTTATTCAGCGGAAACCCAGCACGGCCATTGGAGCCGCGCACCTGCCAGCGGCATTTCAAGGCACTGCTGAAACACTGCGGACTTCCAGATCGAAACTTCCACAGTACGCGCCACACCTACGCCACGCGCTGTGTGGAGGAGGGGGCGGACATCAAGACAGTTTCAGAACTGCTGGGACATTCCAATCCACAGATCACGCTGCGGCTTTATATGCACTCGTCCATGCGGCACAAACGGGAGGTCGTCCAGCGGATCAGCTTTCTGCCCTCTGGTGCATGAAGCTTTATCGCCGTCAATTTTGCCGTCAGACTCTCGGACAAATCCTTGCGCCACAGGCGGTTTCGCTGCTTTTGTCGTAAAGGAAAGAATGCTTTACGACACGTTTTTTTACGCAAAAAACGCCCGCAGTACCTTTCAGTAATGGCGGACGTATCCCTTAAAAATGGGCGCACAGTATCGTCCGCAGGCCGTTGACTTGGCGGCTGCTCTTGTAGCTCTCTCAGGCGCGTGTCTGACTAATCTCCTCCACGGGAGCTTCACAGTGACCAGTTCGCCGGGACTCTCACCCGATTCCGTTTCATTGCCGCACCCTCAGCGCGGCAAACCTGAGACTCTTTCTGTTATTTTGTATTTGTATTATACCAAGAGAAGCGCAGAAATCCTATCCGCATTTTTCGTAAAAACGAGAAAATTTCTTTGTTTTCAGGCTTGCTTTCACACTGAAAATGGTTAAGCTGTGACTCACAAGCGAGGAACTCACACAACAAAATCATTTTTCGGAGGTAACTACAATGAAAACAGGGAAAATCACGGCAAAGCTCAGAGACATGGTTCCGGTCTGCTTCATGGTAAACGGCGAGGAGCGCAAGCGCTATGCAAACATCGAAATCCCCGACGAGGTCAAGGAGCTGGATATGCTCGACTTCCATTTCAATACCCACATGGACGGCAAGATCACCTTTGAAATCCACCTCGGCGAAAGCGCACTGCCGGAACAGTGGCCCGCGCCTCGCACCCGCAAAACCCGCGCCAAGGCGAAGGCCGAAGCCCCGGCCCAGCCGGAGACCATGGAGCTGGCCTACAACGTCATCGGTGAGCAGCGGAAGGACCTGCTGACCGCGGTCAGCGCCTATGTAAACGCAGAACCGGTTTATCAGGGTGCGCCGACGTTTTCCTACGCGGTCGGCGGCTACATCATCGACAAGGCCGGAACGCTGAGCGGCCCCGCCGATCCGGCACTTACCGCGGCCCTTTCGGAGAAAGGCTTCACCGCAGCATAAGGTTCCGACGAAAAGCCCTGCTTCGGCAGGGCTTTTTCCGTGTTTCAGCTTGCTTTTTGACCGTCCGTGTGTAAGCTGTGAGTCACATCAAACCAAGCTGAACGGAGGACATCACAATGACCGACTATTATCAGAAAAAGCTGCTGAACGCCTATTGGCTGCATGAATGCAACGGTTACAGCTACAATCAGGTGGCAGAGCACTGCGGCTACGGCAAGGCCGTCAACGACCATATCCGGGCCATGTTCAACCGCTTTGTAAAAATCGGCGCGACGAGCTGGGACGTGGCGGACTACCTCGACGGGGACTATCTTCGCTCCGTAAAGGCGCTGGAATACTATCTCCGCTTTGTCGGTGGACAGCATCGTCAGATCAGCGCCCGGACGCTGGCCGTGGAACTCGGCGTATACGACGTGGAACGGCTGAAATGTCTGCTCCGCGGCTTGAGCGCCACGCAGCCCGATCTTCTGAGTTATACGGATACGCTGGACCTCGATACTTTGACCATCCGATAAACGAAAAATCGCCCTCCGCGAAAAAGTAAAACCTTTTCGCGGAGGGCTGATTTTGTCGGGGACGGCCACGGCGCGGTCGCGCCATGCACCCTTGTCCATTTCCGAAAGGGTGCAGCCCGGCAGCCGGTTTTTCGGCCATTTCCGCCGCCCACACGCCGCTGTGAAATACCGGGCTGCGCAGCGGCTGCCGCGGCATCCGCAAAACCGAAAACCCTAGTGTTTTCAATGGCTTCCGGGCCAGATACAAAAACAGCCATCCGATTTGGATGACTGTTTTTGTATCATAGGTTGTTCCCAGATTTGGTGCCGCTGACGGGACTCGAACCCGTACAGTATTTCTACCGGTGAATTTTAAGTCCACTATGTCTACCGATTCCATCACAGCGGCATATGAAAACTGTAAATTCCAGACAGGAGAGAACTCAGGAGAGAACTGAGCTATTGATTCGGGAAATGAAAACTGAAAAACGCTTGATTTTACTGGGGACTTAAGGTTCGGCGGGCAAATAGACCCACCGGATTTTAAGTCCCTTGTGTCTGCCATTCCACCACACCGGCAGGTGGGAATATTTTAGCACTGAATGGCGGGCGCGTCAAGGATAGAAATCGGGGCTGGGGCGGAAGAATGGGCGGAAGTCCGGTTTTTGGGACAGTATGACATTCGGGCGGATAGAAAATTTCGCCGATTCTTTGTAGGTTCTGCCATATTGCAAAAATGGAACAAATGTTTTAATATACAAATACTGCCTCATACATCAGCTGCCGGAAGAACGGAACGGAATTTTAGGAGTGGATGCAGAATGACGAAACACCGAGCAGACAGACAGGACGCATGGGAAACGGCGGACGAGCGGATCGTCCGGCTGTTTGCGGCGCTGAGCCGGGAGGAAAAACAGCAGTTTCTTACTTTTTTTGAAAACGCTCTAAAAACGCGATCATGGCCTGCTTCAGATCATCGTCAGCATGGGAAAGAAGCTCCCTGAGCTGTGCGTCGAGCGGGTCCTCCTCACCGGACGGTGCGCCGGTGGGGAGCGTTTTTTTATCCGTCGCGCCGGTGAGGTAGGCGGGCGTTGTGCCGAGGGCGGCGGCGACGATCTGGAGCTGGTCGGCGCTGGGCTCGGATTTGCCGGCCTTCCAGTCCTGGCAGACGGTCGGCGTGCGGCCGATGCGGCGGGCGATGGACGCCTTGGTCACGCCCGTCTCGCGGATCAGCGCTTCGAATCTGCTATAAATAAACAAAACAGACACCTCGCATTTGTGCAAAATAGAGAATCAAATAAAAATGCGACATACCTCCCTTGACAATCGCATATAAATGCGATACACTCAGGGGGCAGCTGCGGAGAGCGCTGCGGGCCGGAAGCAAACAGGCTCGTGGGCCAGGGAATCAGAGGGAACGGCGCCGCAGCCGGAGATTCATGCAGATTTATTGTATCCGGCGCGGCGCGTTTTGTCAACTGCGTATCGCATAAAAATATGATTTCGGGAGGTGTGGGAGGATGATGCGCGGCTGTGTCTGCCGGTGGTGCGGCGAGGCCGTTACGGAGGCGGACGAGCGGTATGAGGCGA
>ENA-UOJJ01004261-UOJJ01004261.1-human-gut-metagenome-genome-assembly--contig:-CS66-NODE-4261-length-13699-cov-4.665347_pt1 | contig 13699 bp, 10 predicted proteins | sample MGYA00242343_ERZ723890 | MGnify/ENA metagenome assembly ERZ723890 | reverse complement strand
GGGTGGAGTATGTCTCATTGAGGGGTGTATTCCTACTAAAACTTTGTTATATTCTGCTAAAATACTGGATAGCATCAAGAGTGCTTCCAAATACGGCGTTTCTGCCGAATCTCCTTCGTTCGATTTATCCAAGATTATGAGCCGTAAAGACAAAACAGTAAAAATGTTGACGGGCGGTGTGAAGATGACTGTGAATTCTTACGGAGTGACTATTGTAGAAAAGGAAGCTCTGATAGAAGGAGAAAAAGATGGGGAAATACGCATCACTTGTGACGGAGAAACCTATTCCGTGAAATATTTGCTGGTATGTACCGGCTCTGATACAGTGATTCCTCCCATACCGGGGCTGTCAGAAATCAGCTATTGGACTTCCAAGGAGGCCTTGGAGATAAAGGAACTCCCTAAGACACTGGTCATTATTGGTGGCGGAGTGATCGGGATGGAGTTTGCTTCTTTCTTCAACAGTATGGGCGTGAAAGTACATGTGGTAGAAATGATGCCGGAGATTCTGGGAGCGATGGATAAGGAAACCAGTGGTATGCTTCGTGCCGAATATGCCAAACGGGGAGTCACTTTCTATTTGAATACGAAAGTGGTGGAAGTAAATCCTCATGGAGTTGTGATAGAAAAAGAAGGCAAGACGTCTACTATTGAAGCGGAGAAGATCTTGCTTAGTGTAGGACGTAAGGCAAATCTATCCAAGGTAGGACTGGACAAGCTGAATATAGAACTGCATCGGAATGGAGTGAAAGTAGACGAACATCTGTTGACTTCACATCCTCGTGTATATGCGTGTGGTGATATTACAGGCTACTCTTTATTGGCGCATACTGCTATCCGTGAAGCGGAAGTCGCCATCAATCATATTTTAGGAGTGGAAGACCGGATGAATTACGATTGTGTTCCGGGAGTCGTTTATACCAACCCTGAAGTTGCGGGAGTGGGAAAGACGGAAGAACTGGTAAAATCAGGAGTTCCTTACCGTGTTTCAAAATTACCGATGGCTTATTCCGGACGGTTCGTTGCGGAGAATGAACAGGGAAACGGACTCTGTAAGCTGATTCAGGATGAAGATGGGAAGATTATCGGTTGTCACATGTTGGGAAATCCGGCATCAGAACTTATTGTGATAGCAGGTATTGCTATTCAGAGAGGGTACACGGTGGAGGAATTCCAGAAGACTGTGTTTCCACATCCTACGGTTGGAGAGATTTATCACGAAATTATGTTTTAACTCTTATTCCGCTTGATCTATGATTCGATGTATCTATAGTCCGTTTACTGATATTTACTTTCACTTGGCAGCAGAAGAGTATCTGTTGAAGCAGGGAAATGAAAATATTTTCATGCTTTGGCAGGATACTCCTTCTGTGGTAATAGGTAAGCATCAGCGGTTGCGGTCGGAAGTCGATAAGAAATGGGCGGAACAGGAACAAGTACATATTGCCCGTCGTTTTTCGGGTGGGGGAGCGGTGTATCATGATTTGGGCAATGTCAATCTGACTTTTATAGAAACGGCTCCCCGATTGCCGGAATTTGTTACGTACTTGCAACGGACATTGGATTTCCTGAACTCTATAGGCCTGATGGTAAAAGGAGATGAACGATTGGGAATTTATCTGAATGGATTGAAAATTTCAGGTAGTGCGCAATGCTTGCATAAGAATCGGGTGTTGTATCATTGCACTTTATTGTATGATACGGATCTGGCAGCATTGCATAAAGCTTTGAATCCGGAACCGATGGTTGATGATGAAACTTTATCGTCAGTATATGCCGTTCCTTCCGTTCGGAGTGAGGTAACCAATATTCGGAGTCATTTATCGGAGGGAACTGTAACTGATTTTAAAGAGAAGGCTTTTCAGTATTTCAGTGATTCCCAATCTGTCAGTGCTTTTACCGGGAAGGAAATAGATGCTGTTAATCAGCTCCGGGAAGGGAAATATATTCAGAAAGAGTGGATATATAGTCGTTGATGTCCGGGCTGGCTTTGTCAGCATCCGGTTAAAATTTACTTAACTTAAAACTTTCTATTTCAGCCCGTTGTTGTAATATATCAAGGTTGAATAATAAATTTACTGTCTATGTCAAAATTCGAAATAAAAATGCCTAAGTTGGGCGAGAGTATAACCGAAGGGACAATCGTCTCTTGGTCTGTAAAGGTAGGTGATATGATTCAGGAAGACGATGTGCTTTTTGAAGTGAATACTGCCAAAGTAAGTGCGGAGATCCCTTCTCCCGTAGCGGGAAAAGTGGTGGAGATTTTATATAAGGAGGGTGATACGGTTGCTGTAGGAACAGTAGTCGCTATAATTGATTTGGATGGAGAAGAATTTTCAGGAACGGAGCCGATAAATGTTTCTGAAACATCACCATCGTTAGCGGGAACTGCTAGGAACGAATCAGCGAATACTGCATCGAAACCTGTTGTTGCAGAGGAAGAACGTTGGTACTCTCCTGTTGTGATTCAGTTGGCGCGGGAAGCTAAAATTCCGAAAGAAGAGCTGGATGCTATACAAGGAACTGGTTATGAAGGGCGATTGAGTAAGAAAGATATAAAAGATTATATTGAAAAGAAGAAAAGAGGAGGTAGTGTTGAACCGAAGCCGGCATCTGTTGTTGCTGCCCCGGCCGCAAGCAAAACATCAGTTGCTGTTTCTTCTGAACAGGCAAGTCCGAAGGTTGCTCCTGTAGCAATGCCTGGAGTCGAAGTAAAAGAGATGGATCGTGTCCGCCGGATTATTGCCGACCACATGGTTATGTCTAAGAAAGTATCTCCTCACGTGACCAATGTAGTAGAAGTAGACGTTACCAAATTGGTACGTTGGCGTGAAAAGAATAAAGACGCTTTCTTCCGTCGCGAAGGAGTGAGACTGACTTATATGCCTGTGATAACGGAAGCCGTGGCAAAAGCATTGGCTGCCTATCCACAGGTGAATGTATCGGTAGATGGATACAATATTCTTTTCAAAAAGCATATTAATGTCGGTATTGCCGTCTCTTTGAATGATGGAAATCTGATTGTTCCTGTGGTGCATGATGCCGATCATCTGAATCTGAACGGGTTGGCTGTTGCCATCGATTCTCTGGCCTTGAAAGCAAGGGATAACAAATTAATGCCGGAAGATATTGATGGGGGTACATTTACGATAACCAATTTTGGTACATTCAAGAGCCTGTTCGGTACGCCAATCATTAATCAGCCGCAAGTAGCTATCCTGGGAGTAGGATATATTGAGAAGAAACCTGCTGTTGTAGAAACTCCGGAGGGTGATACGATTGCAATCCGGCATAAAATGTACTTGTCTTTGTCCTACGATCATCGGGTAGTAGATGGAATGTTGGGAGGTAACTTCCTGCATTTTATAGCCGACTATCTCGAAAATTGGAAAGGCTGATAACTGATTGTTTCATTCATTAAGAACTTCATTACTCATGAAAAAGAAATATGATATAAAAACTACAGATGTAGAAACCCTGAAAAAGTGGTATCATCTGATGACATTGGGGCGTGCCTTGGACGAAAAGGCACCGTCTTACCTGTTGCAATCTTTGGGTTGGTCTTATCATGCTCCCTATGCAGGGCATGATGGTATTCAACTTGCTGTCGGTCAGGTATTCACCCTCGGTGAAGATTTCCTGTTCCCATACTACCGGGATATGTTAACCGTGCTTTCCGCCGGAATGACCGCTGAAGAAGTTATCCTGAACGGTATTTCCAAAGCAACGGACCCGGGTAGCGGAGGACGTCACATGTCGAACCATTTCGCCAAACCGGAATGGCACATTGAAAACATCTCCTCTGCTACTGGTACACACGACCTTCACGCAGCAGGTGTGGCCAGAGCAATGGTATATTATGGACATAAAGGCGTAGCTATCACTTCTCACGGAGAGTCGGCTACTTCCGAAGGATTCGTTTACGAAGCTATCAATGGTGCCAGCCTCGAACGTCTTCCGGTGATTTTTGTAATACAAGATAATGGGTATGGTATTTCCGTACCCAAATCGGAACAGACTGCCAACCGTAAAGTAGCCGAAAACTTCTCGGGCTTCAAGAACCTGAAGATTATCTATTGTAACGGAAAGGATGTATTCGATTCGATGAATGCTATGACCGAAGCGCGGGAATATGCTATCAGTACCCGTAATCCGGTTATTGTGCAGGCGAATTGTGTCCGGATCGGTTCGCACTCCAATTCAGATAAACACACCTTGTATCGGGATGAGAATGAATTGGAATATGTGAAAGATGCTGATCCCTTGATGAAGTTCCGCCGGATGCTGCTGCGTTATAAACGTCTGGCCGAGGAAGAACTGCAACAAATAGAAGCTGATGCAAAGAAAGAATTGTCTGCTGCCAACCGGAAGGCTTTGGCTGCTCCCGATCCCGATCCTAAAAGCATTTATGATTTTGTAATGCCCGAACCTTATCAGCCACAGAAATATAAAGATGGTACACATGAGGCGGAAGGGGAGAAGACTTTTCTGGTCAATGCCATTAATGAAACATTGAAAGCTGAATTCCGCTATAATCCCGATACCTTTATTTGGGGACAGGATGTGGCAAACAGGGAAAAAGGAGGCGTGTTTAATGTAACCAAAGGTATGCAGCAGGAATTCGGCGAAGCCCGTGTATTCAGTGCACCGATTGCGGAAGATTATATTGTAGGCACCGCCAATGGAATGAGTCGCTTTGATCCTAAAATTCATGTGGTGATTGAGGGAGCGGAGTTTGCCGATTATTTCTGGCCTGCCGTAGAACAATATGTGGAGTGTACACATGAGTACTGGCGTAGCAATGGGAAATTCGCTCCGAATATAACTCTGCGTCTGGCTTCCGGTGGCTATATCGGTGGAGGCTTGTATCATTCTCAAAACCTGGAGGGAGCTTTGACCACTTTACCGGGGGCACGTATTGTCTGCCCGTCTTTTGCGGATGATGCTGCCGGATTACTTCGTACCAGTATGCGATCCAAAGGCTTCACGCTGTTCCTTGAACCGAAAGCATTGTATAATTCGGTAGAAGCAGCGGCAGTAGTGCCGGAAGATTTTGAAGTACCTTTCGGAAAAGCACGTATTCGTCGTGAGGGATCAGATTTAAGCATTATTACCTATGGCAATACCACCCATTTCTGTCTGCACGCAGCAGAACGATTGGAAAAAGAAGGTGGCTGGAAAGTGGAAGTCATTGATATTCGCTCCTTGATTCCGTTGGATAAAGAGGCGATATTCGAATCGGTCAAGAAAACGAGCAAGGCATTGGTGGTTCATGAAGATAAAGTATTCTCCGGTTTTGGTGCGGAGCTTGCTGCTATGATTAGTGGAGAGATGTTCCGCTATCTCGATGGACCGGTGCAGCGTGTCGGTTCTACTTTTACTCCTGTCGGTTTTAATCCGATTTTGGAAAAGGAAATTTTGCCGGATGAGGCCAAGATATACGAGGCTGCCCGGAGATTATTGGAATATTAAATAGTGTGGATTATGAAAAAGATAGGTTTATTTTATGCTACCAAAGCCGAAAGAACGAGTTGGGTGGCAGAGAAAATACAGAAAGAATTCGGTAAGGAAAAGATAGAGACAGTGCCTATTGAACAGGCTTGGCAAAATGACTTTGCTGCTTATGACTGCTTCATTGTGGGTGCTTCCACTTGGTTTGATGGAGAACTTCCTACTTATTGGGACGAACTGTTGCCGGAACTCCGGACAATGAAATTAAAAGGTAAGAAGGTTGCTATTTTCGGTCTGGGAGATCAGATACGCTATCCGGAGAATTTTGCAGATGGAATCGGTCTGTTGGCGGAGGTATTTGAAGAAGATGAGGCTACTTTAGTTGGTTTTACTTCTTCCGAAGGTTATACTTTCGAACGTTCCAAAGCTTTGCGTGGTGAGCAGTGGTGCGGTTTAGTTGTCGATTTGGATAATCAGTCCGAGCAGGCGGAAAAGAAAATAAAAGCATGGTGTCAACAGCTAAAGAAAGAGTTCGCGTAACAACTTTGTTTCTCCTTATAAGATAGTGACGCTATCCGATACAAATAGTGACGGTATATGCTTGGGATAGCGTCACTATCCCAAGCATATACCGTCACTATTTTTTCTACATCCATCAGGACTCTTATCCTTTATAAACAAACTTCACCTCTGCCCAGCGATTCTTCTCTTTATAATGAACGAAAGTCAATCCGTTCTTTTCCGCTTCTTCGCGGATGGCGGTAATATCGTCTACGTAAAATCCACTCATATAGAGTTCGGAATCCGTATGCATGGAGGCAACATATTGCTTCATATCATTCAGTAATATATTCCGGTTGATGTTGGCGATGATAACGTCGAAAGGTCCTTTTCCTGTAAGCGACGAGGCATCTCCTTGTGAAACGGCAATATCGTCTACGTGGTTCAATTCGATATTTTCGATGGAGTTTCGTACACACCATTCATCAATGTCGATGGCTGTACAGGGGCGTGCGCCCCGCATACGTGCGAGGATGGCAAGAATTGAAGTTCCGCAGCCCATATCGAGCAGAGATTTATCTTTCAATTCGCTGTCCAACAATTCTTCAATGATGAGGCTGGTAGTCTCGTGGTGTCCTGTTCCGAAGGCCATTTGAGGATTGATGACAATGTCATATTCCGCTTTGGGAATATCTTGGTGGAAAGTGCTGTGAATCACACATCGGTTTCCGATAATGATGGGTTGAAAGAAATTCTTTTCCCATTCTTCATTCCAGTCCTTATCTTCCGCTTCGGTGTATGTATAAGTAATATCCGTATCGGGTAGGGGGAACTCGGTGATGGCAATCTTGATGGCGTTTTCATCACAGATTGTCTGTTGGATATATGCGGTCAGTCCGCCTTCACACTCAACAAAACTTTCAAACCCGACTTCACCCAGTACGGCAGCCAGTACGTCAGTGACGATTTCTGTGCAAGGGTGGGTGCGGAATGTGAACTCAAAATACTTCATAGTTGTTTTTAATTCTGGTGAATAATGGACAAAGATAGTTAGAAATAGGGATTTCCCTATTATCCTTTGGGGAAAATCTCCCTCGGACGAAAAATCTCTTCCTTATCTTTGTAACATGAATAAGTTTAAGTAATTACATAAACCGAGATGATATGAAAAAGATTGTTTATTTCTTGCTATTTGCCTTGTGCCTCCCGATAGGCTTGATGGCACAAAGCGTTGATGACGACCTTTACTTCATTCCTTCAAAAGACAAACAGGAGAAGAAAGAAACTCCGGTTAAGAAGGAAACGAAGAAACAGGTGACCAACATCTATACTTCACCGGGTACTACAGTAGTGGTTCAGGACCGTAAGGGAAGAACACGGGATGTGGATGAATATAACCGCCGTTACGATGCACGTGATAATGAATTCGTAATGGATAATGATACCTTATATATAAAAGAAAAATCTAATCCGGATTTGGACGGAGAATGGTTGACAGGCGAATTCAATGGTACGGAAGACGACTATGAATACGCTGAACGTATCATCCGTTTCCGCAATCCTCGTTTTGCTATCAGCATCAGCAGCCCGTTGTATTGGGATGTAGTTTACGGTCCGAATTCATGGGACTGGAATGTATATACCGACGGTATGTATGCTTATGCGTTCCCGACATTCAGTAATCCACTCTGGTGGGATTGGCGTTATGGCTCTTACGGCTGGGGATGGAACTATGGCTGGGGATGGAATCGTCCTTACTACGCTTGGGGATATTCTCCGGGTTATTGGGGCGGCTGGTATGGCGGCCACTGGGGTGGCTGGTATGGCGGTGGCTATTGGGGACATCATCACCACTGGCACGGTGGTCCTAGCTGGGGCTGGGGCGGAGGTGGAAGCGGTCATTGGACAGGTCCTACCTATACAAACCGTCGTTCTTCCGGACAAAGCAGTTACAGGAATCCTTCCACTGTTCGTCGTTATGGTTCGAGTGCCGTTCGTTCCAGTGGTTCTTCTGTTCGGGGAGGCTCTGCAGTTCGTTCAGAAGGTAGTTCTGTTCGTTCTTCTGGTTCTACTTATAGCAGGGGAACTACTTCCAGGCGTGTAGTGGGTACACGGACTTCAGGTGAACGCAGTGGCTCAAGTAGTCGTAGCAGTGCTACTTATTCTCGTCCAAGTAGTACTAGAAGTAGCGGAAGTTCTTCATCTTCCCGTTCGACTGGTTCTTCTGGTTATTCGCGTTCGTCCGGAACCACTACTAGGAGCAGTAGTGCAAGATCAACTTATAGTCGTGGTAGTTCAGAAGCACCGCGTAGTTATTCTCCAGCGAATAATAGTAATACCCGTTCTTCTTCCTATGGTACTTCTCGTTCTTCTTCACGTAGTTATTCTCCAGCTTCGTCAGGTGGTAGTAGTTCTCGGGGCAGTTATTCGAGTGGTGGTTCTTCTAGGTCATCATCAGGTGGAGGCTCCTCTCGTAGTGGCAGTGCCAGAAGATAAGTATTAATTAAACGGTTTTACAAGAATGAAAAAGATAAGTGTTTTAATTGCTCTAGGGATGTTGATGATAGCGCCTTGGGGAATGGCACAAACGATATATGATGGTGCCAAATTAACAGGAAAAGATTTAAATGGAACTGCTCGATTTGTGGGTATGGGTGGAGCTATGGGGGCTCTTGGAGGAGACATATCTACAATGGGGACTAATCCGGCAGGTATTGGTCTTTATCGTAGTAGTGATGTAATGACTTCATTTGGGTTTTCTCTTTATGGGAATGAAAGTCAGTATTTGGGGAAAAAGTTTAATTCCGATTTAACTAAAGGAGATTTTAATAACATCGGGTTTGTGTTTTCTTCGAAGATTGGTAATGAAACTCCGCTGCGTTTTGTGAATTTCGGTTTTAACTATCATAAAGCGAAATCATTTAATAACAACATGCGCATGGAAGGTAATTTGGGGCTTTACTCCCAAACCTATCTAATGGCATCTCAAGCAGCTGGCATTGAAAAATGGGGAGATTCGCCTTATACGGATAATGGTATTGGGTGGCTTTCTATTCTTGGAGCTGATGCTGGGCTGATTAGAGATATTACAATACATGACAAAACAGGAGGGGTAAACAATATTCCTTATACCTATAAGGATGAACAAGGGAAGGAGGTACAGTATAAGGATATAAATGGTAATCCTCTTTATATCTCTCCTGGACATTTTGAAGGAATGTTAGATAATGGATATGCAAATTTTCGTTCGGAAGAACGCGGAGGAATTGACCAATATGATTTTAATGTATCGTTTAATTTTAATGATCGGGTATATTTAGGGTTGACGCTGGGTGCTTATTCTGTAGATTATAATAAGTATACTTTTTATGATGAGGATTATGGAAACGATGAAGGATATAGTTTGCAGAGTTGGAATAGAATAAAGGGGTCTGGCTTTGACGTGAAGTTGGGGGCTATTATTCGTCCTTTTGAATATTCGCCTTTTCGAGTTGGATTAGCTATACATACGCCAATATTCTATAGTTTGGATTATAAAACGAGTGCACAAGTTATATCGGATGTGATGGATGTTGTAACTGGAGAAATAAAAGGATATGACGTGAGATCATGGGATAATCTTCCGGGAAAAGGGGATATGATTCTTCCTTTCGATTTTCAAACTCCTTGGACTTATAATGTAAGTTTAGGATATACGGTGGGTAAGAGTTTGGCTTTGGGAGCAGAGTATGAGTATCAAGATTATTCTTCCATGAAATTTAAAGATACCGAAGGTAATTCTTCTGCTTATGAATTTGAAAATAGTACGACATCTATGTTGAAAGGGGTTAGTACTGTTCGTCTTGGTTTGGAGTATAAAGTGATTCCACAGTTTGCTTTTAGGGCAGGATATAATTATAGTACTGCGGCTTTCCATCAAGATGCTTTCAAAGATTTGGCTATTAACTCTATTCAGACAGATACAGACTTTGCCAATTCTAAATCAATGAGTAATTATACATTGGGTATTGGTTATCGCGGATCAATGTTTTATGCTGATTTAGCTTATAAATACTCTACATATAAAGAAAACTTCTATCCGTTTGTGAATGGATTTACAGATGAAGATGGTAGTACAATCATTGGTTCACCAGAAGCAACGAAAGTTACGAATACACGCAGTCAAGTGTTGTTTACCGTAGGTATGCGCTTCTAATCTAATAAAGAGACAGTTTTCAATTTCAATAATAACTTTTGTGTGTAAAAAATCCCTGGAATGCTGAGTGTCTACAGCGGTTCCGGGGATTTTTATTAGTATCACTTTTTATTCTTTAGTCTTATCTGAATAGTGGAGTTCGTTCGTCAATGATTCCGCGTCTTGCGTACATTTTTACCGCAACAGGAGTTCCGGCTTCTATGGTAATGTCCTCCTCTGCGATGATAGGTTCTTCTTTACCGTCCTCCAGGATAACCGTTCCTATTTTCTCGCCGGCTTTGATGATCTGTGGAATCAAGTTAGTCAAGATACCTTCAGATACTTTCCGAATATCAATGTATTCCGGTTTTGCATTGGGGTCAGCTTCGATTTTGCCGCTGAACAAGTCCTGTACACCTTTGTTCTTCAAGAACAGTTTAACGATTGCTCTACCTTCGTACGGCTGGTTGTTCTCGTCGAGCAGAACGACGGGCGTTGTCATTCTCTTGAATGCAAGAGCAACATTCTTAGAACCTTTGTTGGCTTGGGCTGTACCGAACAAATATTCTAAGCCACCCTTGATTTCACGATAGCGGCTGCTCAATGATCTGGTAGTAGCTGCTTCGTCGGTCAATTCAGGATAATGAGCATAGAAAGTAACCGTTTCCGAATCGGTGCCTGCCTCGTTCCAGGTCTGGCTATCCATACCTATGGCAAATGGATGATAATCCTGCTCGGCAACGGACATTGAGATGACATCTCCGGCAGCGAAATTGTTCTTTAACGGAAGTGTCAAACTACTGCTGTTACGAGTAAGAGCATTGTTGATACTTTGGTCAATAGAAGTAGAAAAGTCGATCACTTCTTTACTGGGATCTTGCAGTTCTTCTTGCTGTTGACAACTGAACAGGCATACTGATGCCATAACAAATAAAAGGCTTTTTCTTTTCATTTGAGGGGTAATTAATAGGTTAATAATAGTGAGAGGTTTTTTAATATTCTACTCTGTCTTCTTTGGCCGCCCAGGCTTTGAAGGCAGTAAGGGCTTCATTATGCAATAAGATTTCGGAAGGAAGCTTTCTGTCTTCAGGCTTCAGTTCCAGTTCGTCATAGATAAAAGAGTCGTCGAAGCCAATATTCTTGGCATCGGTCTTATTGTTTCCATAGTACATTTTATCCAATCGCGCCCAGTAAATCGCACCGAGACACATGGGACAAGGTTCGCAGGAAGTATAGATTTCGTATCCGCTAAGATTAAAAGTACCGAGTTTGGCAGCTGCGGCACGTATCGCACTCACTTCGGCATGAGCAGTGGGGTCACAAGATGCCGTAACACGATTTACTCCTGTTGCAACTATTTCCCCCTCTTTCGTGGCAATCACAGCACCGAAAGGACCTCCACCATTTTCAACATTTTCTTTGGAGAGCTCGATTGCTTTCCGCATTAAGTCTTCTCTAGTCATGGCACAAAAAATATATTGTTAGTTTCATTTTCCCTTTGCTTCTTTTTACAAAGATAGAAAAAACTAACAATATACAATGGAATATTCCTATTAATTTTTTAACAGTATCAGTAAACTTCGCAAGAAAATGATACTTTTTTTTGCTTTTTTTCGGGTTATAGTTTACCTAATATCTTGTCCATTACCCAGTTAGTGAGCGTTGCACTTTCTCCGTCGCAGGAGCAAACGGACTTACCTAACAAGTGATCGACCACTGCCTGAATAAGAGGTTGTTGCACATGTTCCGGGTTACCGATACAGATTTCTTCCCGTCCTTTTTCGGTATGTAAGCCGATAGGCTCATAAGTAAAGACAGAGAAACAAATCATTCCCTTGTCACCGATAATTTCAATACGGTCTTCGCGGGCAGAGTCATGGGCTACGAAACACCAGGAACCGCTACCAACCAATCCGCTATCAAATTGGAAACAGGCGCTTAATGTATCTTCAGCAGGATAAAGTCCACCCCGATTGCTCTTATAACCGCTTGCTTCGAGGATACAACCGAACATATCCTGCAACAAATCAATTTGATGCGGAGCAAGGTCGTAGAAGTAGCCACCTCCGGCAATGTCAGCCTGCACACGCCAGGGAAGGTTGTCACGATTGTAATCCAGATCGCGTGGCGGCTGGGCAAAACGAATTTGCACATTGATAATATTACCGATAGTACCGTTCTCTACCAGTTCCTTTACTTTCTGGAAATAGGGGAGATAACGGCGATAGTAAGCAACGAAACAGGGAACTCCCGTTTCATTGGATATGCGGTTGATGCGCGTGCATTCTTCGTACGTCACAGCCATTGGTTTCTCAATATAGGCAGGTTTGCCTGCTTTCATGGACATAATGGCATACGTAGCATGTGAGGAAGGAGGAGTGGCAATGTAGATGGCATTTACTTCCGGATCATCGATCAGTTCTTGTGCATCGTCATACCATTTTTTGATTCCTCTCTCTTTGGCATACGCTTTCGCTTTCGCACCGTCACGACTCATCACGGCTACGACTTCCGAATGTTCTACTTTCTGGAAAGCGGGACCGCTTTTGGTCTTGGTTACTTCTCCACAACCAATGAAGCCCCATTTGATAATCTTTTCACTCATAATATATACCTATTGTGTCTGCTTAAACAAACCCCAAAGATAAAGCTATTTTTTGTCAAGAGCAACTTTATTGATTATTAACTTAGCAGAGACAGTGGTAAAACAGACATTACGTTTTATTTCAATAGAGGCTCTGTTTTACCTGAACAGAGGCTCTGTTTCTGGCAAACAGAACGTCCGTTGGGGGCGGATATATACTCCATTTCGGTAAGAAGTAAGGTGAACACTGCTGATCCTCCGGCTGAAGAACCGTAACCACCAGGCTAAGCGAAAAGAAAAGCCGGGGCGGGGAGAGGTTTTTCCCGGATGGATAAAAAGAAAGGAGAGAATCGCGATTCCCTCCTTTGCGTGTAGTTTAATTGAAACTACTTTATCATTAACTCTGTAAAGATACGACATTCGAAAGCGAAAGTCAAGTCTTTGGGAGTTTATTTCTGGAAATAGACATGAATATATCCATCTTACATTCTGTTTTTGATTGTTTTCTTCTGACCTGTAAAGTGATGAGGTTATTCTTTGTCATAGTATTTTTTATAAATCTTCTGGTATTCTTTCTCTTTTTGGAATTTATCCAGCCATGTATTCAAACTATCGAGTAAAGCGGGTGATTGTTTGCTGACTGCCCATGAGTAGAATTGTGTAAAGCTGATCGCTGTATTTATATCTATCTGCGGGATGGAATCGGCGGCCGCGCGTGCGATGCTTTCGTCACAAACGGCATAGTCGATATCTCCATGAGCTACCATTGAGATTAATTGTTCGGAACCGTATTTATCTATTTCTTTGATATAAATGGTATCTCCGATTTCATTTCCCAGGTTTTGGATACGCAGGATGGAGGGAGAGCCTTTTACTACGTGAAGTGTCCGCCCGGCCAAGTCCAGTTGGTTACGGATATAGAGTGAATCGTTTTCTCCATTCTCTTTCCGTTGCACGAGCACTTGCTTGTTGAGCGTGATGGGAGAGGT
>ENA-UOJJ01004247-UOJJ01004247.1-human-gut-metagenome-genome-assembly--contig:-CS66-NODE-4247-length-13734-cov-8.054682_pt1 | contig 13734 bp, 7 predicted proteins | sample MGYA00242343_ERZ723890 | MGnify/ENA metagenome assembly ERZ723890 | reverse complement strand
AAAAGAAAGGAGAAAAGTATGAAAAAGATTTCTGTGGTGTTGATTGCGGCGTTGGTCGTATCTTTGCTTTTTGGATGTGGAAAGAGCGACGATGCGAAAGGTACAGGGAAAACAACTTTGAGCGTTTGGTATTGGGGAGAACAAGAAGTGCCGGGATATAAGGCGTATATGGAAGAGATGGTAAAACGGTATGAAAAAAAGAACCCTGATATTAAAGTGGAAGCTGTTCTTCAGGAAAGTGATAATCTGTATACGGCATTTCGTACGGCAGAGGCGGCAGGGGAAGGTCCGGATATTCAATATATGTGGGGCGGAACTCAGGCAATGGAAGATGTTTGGAAAGGAAACGTAGCTCCGATTAGTGACTATATTTCTGAAGAAGAACTCTCGGTTATTCCGAAGTCGGCATTGGCTCAGACGAATTGGAACGGGAAACAATGGGGAATCCCGGCATATGGATTTACATATGGGATTGCCTATGATAAAGAAGCAATGCGTACTGCCGGAGTAGATCCGGAAAATCCGTTTACTACATGGGATGAATTTTTAGAGTGTTGTGAGAAATTAAAATCATCAGGAATTACGCCGTTAGGAATGGGGTTAAAAGACGGATATTTACCGGCGTGGATCGGGATTTTTTTGGGACAGCAAAATATGGACAGCGTGAATGATATGATTTCCCTTATGAGTGGACAAGAAAGCTTTACAGATAAAAAATACTCTGAATGGCTGGAAAAAATTGCAGAGCTGAAAGAAGCCGGATATATTAACGAAGATATACTTTCATTAGACTTATATCAGGGGCAGCAGTTGATCGAAAGCAAAAAAGCGGCAATGACACTTCATACACAGCCGTATGCGGTATCATTGGAAAAATCATTAGGGTCAGATCAGATCGGTTTTGCAAAAGCGCCAGTATTCGGAACCGGAAAATTTGCGGATTCAGTTGCAACTCCGAGTCAGGTATATGTAATACCAAACAGTGCGAAACATAAAGAAGAGGCGGCAGACTTCTTATTGTTTTTACAGGAAGAAGATAATATTAAATATCTGTATGAATCGGCAAATGCGATGATGCCGAATAATAACTTTGATGAAAGCTGGGTATCCAGCGAAATTGACAGAAAAGTTTTGGAATGGCAGAAAGAAGACAATAATTTTTGTTATCAGTTGTATTTTGCACCTATGTTTGAAACAGATGGTCTGATTCCGACGGTACAGAAGATGTTTTCAGAAGGGTTAGCGCCAAAGGATGCAGCGGTGGAATTAGATGAGGCACTCGGGAAATGTATGGAACAAAATCCTGAGGTTCATGATGCGTTTTTAGAATGGAGTGTAGAAGAATAGTTCTGAAAAGAGGAAAGCCTCTGTTTCAAAGGAAGGGATTGATATGAAAACGAACAGGATGAAAAAGTTCACGCCGTATTTCTATATATTACCAACCTTTATCATTTTGGCGGTTGTAATTGTAATTCCGATTATTTATGTTATTATCCAAAGCTTCTATACGACCTTTGCAAATGAGAGTGTTTTTGTAGGTCTGAGAAATTATAAGATGGCATTTGAAGACGAACTTTTGCTGACTGCGTTGAAGAACAACTTGAAATTATTTTTATGCGTTCCGATATTGACAGTGCTTTCACTTGCCATTGCATCAATTTTATATAACAAAATCAGAGGGTGGAGGTTTTACAGAAGCGTTATTTTTATTCCGTACATACTGGCAATTCCGGTTGTGGGCATTGTATTTTCATATTTACTGCAGTACAACGGAGTTATCAATTCTATTTTGCGGACAATCGGGTTGGAGAATATGGCGTTGGATTGGTTGGGAGATCCGAATTTGGCATTCCCGAGTGTGGCAATAGTTATTATGTGGAAGCAGATCGGTTTCGGAGTTGTTTTGTTTTTGGCGAGAATGATGTCAATAGATAAAACATTGTATGAATCGGCTGATGTAGACGGAGCTACATGGTTTCAGAAATTTATGCACATTACCGTGCCGCAGACAAAATCGATTATTGAATTTTATGTGATCATCACTCTTATTGAAATGTTGAGTTGGGTGTTTAATTTCATTTATGTCATGACGGCAGGCGGCCCGGGAAATAAGACGCTTGTGTTGGAATATTTGATTTATAAGAAAGCGTTTGGCGGTGGTGATTTCAATATTGCAATGGCGATCAGCGTAGTACTTCTTGCTATTGCGGCAATATTGATTGTAATACATCAGATTGTTATGAGAAAAGAGGAGTGAAAGAATGAAACGAAAAAGAGGAGGAATAGTCTCCCAGCTATTGATGATTTTACTTGTGGTCGTTATTATCTTTCCGTTATATTTTATGACAGCGAATTCGTTTAAAACGCATGAAGAATATGTCAATAATATGGCAGGCCTTCCGCAAACATTTACAGTACAAAACTTTGTGGAAGCTTTCCGGGGAAAACCGTTCGGACAATGGTTTATGAATAGTTTGATTCTTACAGTTGCAGCGGTTTTTATTACGGGAATCATTGCACTGCTGGCAGGATATGCCTTTGCAAAGATGAGGTTTAAAGGGAAAAAAGTGTTGTTCAACATGATCGTTCCGCTGATGTCTGTTCCTCCGGTTGTTATGATTATACCGCAGTTCCGGATTATTAAAATATTGGGTCTGGTAAATACACGTGTTTCTGTGATATTAATATATATAGGAATTATGTTGCCTATGACGATATATTTGATGAGAAATTTCATGAAAACAGTACCGGATTCTTTGTTAGAGGCAGCGGAGATTGACGGGTGCAGTAAGCGGAAGGCGTTGACAAAGATTATGATTCCGCTGAGCGTTCCGGCGCTTATTACTTCATCACTTGTAAATCTTGTATGGGTATGGAACGAGCTGTTGATTTCGCTTGTTTTTCTTCAGAAAGAAGAATTGCGAACCTTAATGGTAGGGATTACTTTATTTAAAGGACGTTTCACATTAAATATACCTGTTATTATGGCAGGGTTGGTTATTGCGACAGTGCCGATCGTGTTGATATATATATTTGCGCAGAAATATCTTGTTGAAGGTATGTTGGCAGGTTCGGTCAAAGAGTAAGAAATAAAGGGGGATATGCTTTGAAAATCTATAATCCGACAGATATAGGAGATCGAAATAAACTAATGATCTTACGGCTGATAAAAGTATATGATGGAATTTCCAGACAGGAAATTTCAAAAAGGATGCATTTAAGTGCACCGGCGGTAAGTAATAATGTAGCGGCCTTGATCGAAAACGGGATTGTATATGAAAACGGCTGTGACGATACGAGCTTGGGAAGAAAGCCGAGACAATTAAGTTATAAAGGAGACCTTTATTATGTGATTTCGGTTGAATTGATGCCTAAAAAAGTTCGTGCAGGTATTGCAGATCTGTACGGTGAAGTTCAGCAGTGGACAGAAAAGGAGATCATAGTAGAAAACGGAGTGGACGAGGTTCTCGGGCAGTTGGATTCTGCGATAGACGAGTTGCTTGAAAAGCGAAAAAAGGATGTAGATGTGATTACTATCGCAGTAGGTGTTCCTGCGCTGACAGGCCAGAATGATTTAAACGATCTCTTTGGAACATATTTGCCGGAATGGAAAAATGTCGATTTGAAAGAGCATATTTTACAGAAATATAATGTAGAAGCGATTATTGTAAATGACGTTGAATTGGCGCTGATCGGAGAACGTGAAAGAGGCGTAGGAAAAAAACAGACGAATATTGTTTACATAAAATACGGAGAAGGCTTTGCGGCAAGGGCGATTGTGGACGGATATCTTCTAAAAGGAAATAATATGGCGGCGGGAGAATTAGGTTATTATCTAGAATCATTGGAAGAGATGACAGATGAGTTTGTATGTCCCGGACGATTTGAAAAAAAGGTGTGTCAAAATATTTTCTCAGAATGCGGTGAAAAAAACGGCTTGTCAGATCTTATTTTGCGAGCTGAACAAGGTGATGAGGCGGCAGATGCCATTGTGAAAAAAATTATAAGAAAAATCGCCGTTGTCATCGCCAATACCGTATTGATGTTAAACTCTGAGATGGTGATATTAGGCGGAGATTCAGAAATTTTTACAGAGGAAAATATTGTTGAGATCAAGAAAATATTAGAAAAAGTTTGTCCGTTTGTTCCTGAAGTCGTAACTTCAAAGTTAGGCGCAGATGCTCCGATCATAGGTGGGATAAAAGTTGCATTGGATTATGCGGAAGAGCAGATCATTATGCTCTGGAAATCATAGGAGAATGATATGGAGGCATATATGGACATATTACTGAAAGAAAGACTGGTATCTTATTATGAAAAACATATTTTAGAAGATGTGATGCCATTTTGGGATCGGAGGTGCATAGATAAAGAATACGGCGGATATATTACTTGTTTTGACAGAGAAGGAAAGATGACAGATGATAAGAAATATATTTGGTTTCAAGGGCGTCAGCTATATATATATTCACTGCTTTATAACAAAGTACGCAAAAAGAAGGAGTGGTTGGAAAATGCAAAGCATGGTTTTTCATTTCTTGTAAAATATGGGTATGCGGGCGATGGAAGATGGAATTATGTATTGGACAGAAAAGGGAATGTTTTGGAAGGTACAATCTCAATATTTTCTGATTTTCATGTTTTGCAGGGGGTGGCAGAATACCTTAAAATAGAAGAAGTAAGAACGCCGGAAAATATGGAACTTTTAAAAACTTGTTATGAAACGATGGAAAAAAATGTATTTGATCCATGGTTTAAAGAAATATATGAAAATACATGGAGCCCGGTTTTTATATGGCATGACATGTATCTGACATGTCTGTCTACAACGGAAACATGTGCGGAAGTATTGGGGACGGATGTTACAAAAAAACTTTTGAATGAATGTGTCGATAAGATTGCTAACTGGTTTGCAAATGATGAATATAACGTAGTGTTTGAAGCGGTTACAAGAGAAAATAAAATTGATATTGAGTCAGACAAAGGCCGCTTTATTAATCCGGGACATATGCATGAATCAGCATGGTTTCTTATGAAGGCAGGAGTATTGCTGGAAGACAAGCAGATTACTATGCGCGGTATACAGATTGCCCGTTGGGCAAATGCCGTCGGAAAAGATGAAGAGTATGGTGGAATTATTTCATATGCAGACGCATTGGGGGAAACACCTCGCCCGATCGACTGGTTTAAAGAAACGAACTCTTTATGGAATGAAAAAGTATGGTGGCCGAATGCAGAGGCGTTGACAGCTTATGCACAGGCGTATTGCTATACGAAAGATAGTTATTTTCTTCAAGAATTTTTAGATCAGCATAATTATTGTAAAGAAAAGTTTTTTGATTCACAATATAAAGAGTGGTTTGAACGACTGGAATATGACGGAACCGTAAAAAACAGTGCAAAAGGAACACCGTGGAAATGTGCGTTTCATCTTGTGAGAGCGCTTGTGTTTACATTAGAAGCATTTTCGGAAATGGAGGCGGTATAGTGTATTTTCTGGGGATTGACGGAGGGGGAACAAAAACTGATTTTTTACTGTTAGATGAAAACGGAAAAACGATTGCACAGCGCAAGATAGGAACTATTTCTTATAAGCACGTTGGAATGGATTATGTGACAGAATTACTGAGAGAAAATATAAATCAAATATTAGACGGGAATGATGCCTATATATGTCTTGCCTTTCCGAATTGGGGAGAATCAAGAGTAAATGATGAACGCTTTTTATGCCGGATTGACAAAATTACAGATAGGCCGATGAAAATTGTAAACGACAGCGCCGCGGGATGGGCAGGATCTTTGGGATTAGAAGAGGGGATCAATCTTGTGGCAGGAACAGGTTCGATCGCTTATGGACAAAATAAGTTTGGCACAGAAGCTCGTGCGGGCGGATGGGATGATGGTTTTTCTGATGAAGGCTCTTGTTATTGGTTGGGAAAGAAAGCGTTGGAGCTGTTTTCAAAAGAGAGTGACGGAAGGGTAAAAAAAGGAAAGTTACTCGAGATTTTCCGATACAATTTTAATTTAAAAAATGACTTTGACCTTATAGACATTTTTGATGAAGTGTATAAAAATAATCGTACAAAAACAGCTGAACTTCAAAAATTGCTTTTACAGGCAGCGATGCAAGGAGATGAAGAAGCAATACGTTTGTATGAGGCTGCGGCAGAAGAATTAGCGCTGATCATAGGCGCTGTTTATAGAAAACTGGAATTTTCGGGAGACACGATCGTATCTTATTCAGGTGGATTGTTTCATGCAGGAGATTTTATATTAAAGCCACTGGTGCGGAAGCTCGAGGAAAATGGAATTTGTCTTTGTCCTCCTAAATATTCGCCTGTACAGGGAGCGGCGCTTTTGGCGGCGAGAGAATATAGCAGAGACGGTGAATTTTTATCACGAATAAAAGCAGGCTTAGAATAAGAAAAAGAGAATATCCGCGGCAGATTGCGATTTTTTGCTGCGAGATATTCTCTTTTATTTTATATTATGTTTATAATTATTTTGCCGGATATTTTTATTTGGTGATAAAATCACAGACATAATTTCTATTATGTGTTATTATACTTATATAATGTGCAATGAAAATTATAAGAGAGTAAGATCGACACATAAAAACAAGAGAAAAACAGGAGGAACGATTTATGAGATTAAAAGATAAAGTAGCGATTATTACAGGAGGAAGCCGTGGAATCGGATTTGCGACAGCAGATGCATTTTTAAGAGAGGGTGCGAAAGTTGCTGTTGCGGCGAGCAGTGAAAAAAACGCGGAAGCGGCAGTCGAGAAGTTAAAAGCGATTCATCCGGATGCAGAAGTGGTAGGGATCAGTCCGAACCTCGGAAGTTTTGAAAGTGTGAAAGAAGAATTTGATAAAGTAGAGAAACAGTTCGGACGTATTGATATTTTGGTGAATAATGCGGGGGTTTCCGAGAGCACTCCGTTTACATCTTATACAGAAGCTGATTTTGATCGTGTGATCGATCTGAATGTAAAAGGTGTATTTAACGCAACACGCGCGGTAGTTGACGGAATGATTAAAAATCACAGCGGGGTTGTCCTGAATACGTCTTCAATGGTAAGTATTTCCGGTCAGCCGAGCGGATTTGCTTATCCGGCGTCTAAGTTTGCGGTAAACGGTACGACGATCTCTCTGGCAAGAGAGCTTGGGCCAAAAGGAATCCGTGTCAATGCAGTTGCTCCGGGAATTACGGAAACAGACATGATGAAAGCCGTTCCGAAAAACGTGATCGAGCCGATGATCGCACAGATTCCGCTTCGCAGACTCGGACAGCCGGAAGACATTGCAAATGCATTTGTATTTCTTGCATCTGATGAAGCGTCCTATATTACAGGCGTAGTTCTTAGTGTAGATGGAATGGCGCGCGCGTAAATATGGCGTTGCAATATTGTTTGCAAAATAATTTACCGGGAAGGGATTCCTTTTCATATATTTGAACATGTGCTAATATAATATCTCAGCGGAAGTTGTTCCGTTGAGATATTTTAAATTTCTGGGATGGTGAATATATGGCGCGTCAAAATGAGCGGAAAATGAAATTATATATGGAAGCGGGTCTGGCGGTACTTCTTGTTTTAACGATTGCACTGGCATCAGTATCAGGGCGGCTCTCTTCGCAGGCACATGAGAAGGACAAGAATAAGCAGGAAGCGGCTGTACAAGGAGAAGCGGAAGTTTACGAAAAAAACAAAGGAAATGATCAAGAGAAAAATGAAGTGAAAGACCAAAGGGAAAACAACGCTCAAAATACAGCGGGAAATGCTGAAGAATCACAGGAAACGATCGCTGACGGACAGTATCCGATTATGGGAAACAGCCGCGTAACAGTTGATGAGATGGTAGATTATTTTCAGACGGCAGGAAAACCTTATCCGAAAGAAGCTCTTTCCAAAGGTGGAGCAGAGTCTATAGAAGTGTTTTGCAGGATGTATTATGATGAAGCGGTGGCAGAAGGCGTTCGTCCGGAAGTTGCTTTTGTGCAGACGATGAAAGAAACGGGATTTTTGCAGTATGGCGGAGATGCTTCTGTCGAACAGTTTAATTTTGCGGGATTAGGTACAACAGGCGGGGGTGTGCCCGGGAACTCTTATCCTGATGTGCGGACCGGGATCAGGGCGCAGATTCAACATCTGAAAGCATATGCCACAGCAGACCCTTTGAATGGGAAGTGTGTAGATGATCGGTATGAGTATGTAAAAAAAGGAACGGCTCCATATGTGGAATGGCTGGGGCAGCAGGAAAATCCTGAAGGGCTTGGCTGGGCAACGGGAGATAACTACGGATATGATATCGTCCGAATGATCCACGATATGAAGAAATAGAAATATTGTTAGCTAAAATTGTGTAAAATACACAAAAAATTGAAGGGAAACACTGTTGTTTAGCACGAAAAATTCAGTGGTTTTGTCAAGGGCAATCTCATTGAAAAACAATATGGCGAATAGTATAATATAAATAAGGTGTAAAATGGAAAATCGTAGATGGTTTAATACGGTTTTTCTTTTTTGTAATGGCGATAAGCCAAAGTCTGAGTTCGCCGAGAACTTGGCGATCGCTTACAATCCCGGAATATGCCTTTTGGCACTTCGGGGGGATTGACATGAGCCTAAAAATAAACGGAGGGAAAAAGTATGAAAAAAAGAGGAAGGGCTTTAGCGCTTCTGCTTGCCGCGGTTTTAACGGTCAGTAGTGTGCCGGGAACAGTTATGGCGGCAGATGGCGTGAAGCCCCAAGACGGAACAACGAAAGAACAGCCATTCTGGAGTGGAACGGGAGGAAGTACAAGGTTTAGAATTCCGTGTCTTGTATCTCTTGATGACGGCACATTGGTAGCCGGCTGCGATGCCAGATGGAATACGAGTTTAGACGGTGGTGGACTGGATACGATCGTATCCCGTTCGACAGACAAAGGAAAGACATGGCACTATACGTTTGCTAATTACCTTGGTGATAACGGGAACACGCATAATAACAATTCTACAACGTTTATCGATCCTGCCATGGCAACGGACGGAGAAAAGGTGTACATGATTGCAGACCTTTTTCCGGCAGGATATGCGCTGAATGGCGCGAGTCATGCACTGGTCGCAGGTAAAAGTCATGATGAGAACGGAAATATTCTTCTGGCAGACGCAAGGAAATGGCAGAATTGTTGGGTAAATGATCGTCAGAATGAAGCTAACTATACATATCATTTGGAAAAGAATGATAAGAAAGAATCTGATTCTGCATATGTGATTAAAGATGCGAATGACGCAATCGTAGAAGGTTATACAGTTGACGCTTATTTTAATATTAAAGGGAAAGATGTAGATGCGAATCTGTTTGAAGCTGATTCGCCGTTTCAGGTATGGCCGACAGATTATTTGTACCTGACAACATCGGAAGATGCAGGAGCAACGTGGTCTGTACCTACGATTGTCAATATGAGAAAAGATCATGAGCAGTCTCTTTTAGTAGGACCGGGACGAGGTATGGTTACTTCTAAAGGCAGGATCTTATTTACGGCATATGAATTTACAGGTTCAGATAAAAATAGCGTGGCTATTTATTCGGATGATGGCGGTAAGACGTGGGAAAGAGGAAAGTCTGTATCTGGATGGAGTTCAGAAGCAGTTGTAACTGAGGCAGATGGAAAATTGTATATGTTTACTCGCCATGGCGGATATTATACATCGGATGATTTTGGAGAAACATGGTCAACGCAAAAAAATATGGGGATTAGTTACTGGCTGAATTGTCAGTTGACAGCAATTACATATCCGAAGAAAATTGATGGTAAAACAGCAATCTTGTTTGCAACTCCATCGTCTTCATCGGGACGTGCGGCGGGAAAGATTTTCGTAGGCTTAGTGCAGGATGACGGAACACTTGACTGGAAATATAACTACAGCATTAACGGATCTGCATATTACGCATACTCTTGTCTGACAATTCTTCCTGACGGAACGATCGGTCTTCTTTATGAGAGTGACGGAACTGTGATTACGTATGAAGATTTTGATATTGAAGACGTTGCAAAAGGCGCAGCAATCGGAAATATCTGGTGCACAGACGAAAACGGTACTGTGGCAGATGTTACAATGACATCTGATATGTCGAAAAAACTGACAGTAAACGGCTTAAAAGATGGCGCAAAAGTGGAAGTTTCTTCTGACAATGAAAACGCAGTAACAGCAGCATATGCTGACGGCGAAGTGACATTGACATCTAAAACAGTAACAGGAATGGAAAAAGCGACTGTAACAGTTGAGTCTGAAGGTGAAAAGACGACAGTCGATGTAATCGTAACAGATGAAAAAGATTATGAGATCGTAGATCTTCGTGTAGGAGATACGAAAACATATACAGACAAGACAGGAAATTACAGTGACAGCACATTAGACGGTCTTGATAAAAATATTGCAGATGTGACATTGGTAGGAGAGGATGCACAGGCAGTTGAGAAACAGGTAAAAGCACAGCTTGCAACTGCACAGGCGAATTTTAATGGAGAGAAAGTCTCCTTGGATAACTGCATGTTTACATTTGAGAGTGTGGCAAATAAAGAAAATACATATAAAATTTCCGCACAGGCTGGAGATAAGAAAGTATATGTGAACCATAAAAAAGCACCGTCACAGTGTGTAAGCGCAGAGACAGAGACAGAAATTTTATTAGAGTCACATGAGGATGGAACGGTATCTTTAAAAGATATGACAGAAGGAACAGGCGGTGCATATCTTTATTTCTGGAAGGGCGATACTTCTAAGCTGCACTTTGACAGATACAGCAGTGATGTGGCACAGTGTCACATGGAATTATGGAAAGCGGCGCCAGGTGCAAAAAATGATCTGGGAATGCCGGGGTATGAGAAAGTGACAGATATTTCTCAACTTACAAGCGGTACGAAATATTTAATTACGGCAAAGGCGGATGATGGAACTTATTATGCGGTAAATCCATCTGCTACAAGCAGTAATTTTAATCATGTTGCAAAAGTAGTTGAAGAAAATATCCCGATAAAAGAAGAGGCTTCGGTAGCGCTTGGAACTAATGCACAGTTTGATAATGGCGGTGAGAAGAAGATCAGTAAATGCCTGTTTACGTTTGATAAACAGGAGGGAACAGAAAACCAGTATAAGATCACAGCAGTAACAGAGGATGGGAAAAAGGTTTATCTCGGACCAAAATCATCATCAGGAGCTAACAGACCACTTGTCGAGACAGAGGCGGTTATTACGGTTGCTAAAAATGGAGAAGCATTTACGTTACAGCAGGCAGAAGACGCTTCAAACAGCAAATATTTGTATTTTTGGAAAGATGATGCAAGTAAATTCCATTTCGATAGAAATGGTTCTGTAGATAGTGAAGGCAAATGTGATTTTGAACTTTATCGAAAAGATGACAATGTAGTTGATAGTGAGATCCCAGGATATACAAAAATCAGTGAACTCTCAGAAATTGAGAACGGTGGTCAATACTTGATCGCTATGAAGGCAACTGTAGAAGGCAATAATTACTATTTGTTGAATCCGGCAACGGGAAATGAAAAATATAGCTATGTTGCGAAGGTAACAGGCAAAATGTATGAAGATGAGACAATCGGTGCTAAGACAGATATCACAATTACCGGAAAAGCAGAAGGCAAAACATCTGTGAAGATCGGTAACAAGACATACTTCATCTTCGTGAAAAATGATGTGGAAGAAGTAACAATCAAGATCGGCGAGACATATAACGTACCGGGCAAGATTTTAAATGAATCCGAAGTGACAAAAGACGGTATCGTAAGTTTGGAAAAACGTGAGAACATGCCGCCTTACAAAGCAATTTCAGAAATCACAGAAGGAACATATTTATTCGGAAATAATAGTCATATCATGCTGAATACGGTAAGTACAGCAGCAGGTTCTGAAAAAGGTCTTGGAATGAAAGCGGTCAACTTTAATAATGATGAGACTGCGAAAGACTTTATGTGGACGCTTACCAAATCAGGCGAAGGCTATACGATGAAAGATGCCGCGTCAGGCAAATACATTAATATTTCTGGAAATAATGTGGAACTGAAGGATGCAGAGCAGGTATTGACGATCAGAGCAAGAGCAAACGGAGGATTCTCTGTTTCGGCAAATAATTATTATCTGAACAACTGGGCAGGAAATAATAATAAAGTTGCAGCTTATCCGAGTGATGATAACGGATGGAGCTTCTACAAAGCATCTGCCGGAAACGTAGTAACAGGTGTGAAAGAAGGAACAGTAACTGTAGCGGCATCAGAAGGAATAAACTATAAGATCACGGTGGTAAAAGACGTTCCTGAAGTAAAAGAGTACACAGTAACGGCAACAGTAAATGATGAAGCGATGGGTACGGCAAAGCTTAGCCCGGAAGTTGATAAGTACAAAGAAGGAACAGAAGTAACGGCAACTGCGAAAGTAAAAGACGAAAGCAAGTATGAGTTCGTAAACTGGACAGTAGGCAATGAAGAAGTTTCTAAGAAAGCAGAGTACAAGTTTACAGTTGACAAAGACATGGAGCTTAAGGCGAACTTCAAAGCAAAAGAAGAGCCGCAGCCGCCTGTAGAAAAGACATACACAGTAACGGCAACAGTAAACGATGAAGCGATGGGTACGGCAAAGCTTAGTCCGGAAGCTGATAAGTACAAAGAAGGAACAGAAGTAACGGCAACTGCGAAAGTAAAAGACGAAAGCAAGTATGAGTTCGTAAACTGGACAGTAGGCAATGAAGAAGTTTCTAAGAAAGCAGAGTACAAGTTTACAGTTGACAAAGACATGGAGCTTAAGGCGAACTTCAAAGCAAAAGATCCTGTAGAAGAAACATTTACAGTAAAAGTAAAAGCAAATGACGACAAGATGGGAACTGTAGCGGTCGATCCGGTGAAAGAAAACTATGCAAAAGGCGATACAGTAATCGTGATCGCAGAAGCAAAAGAAGGATATGAGTTTGTAAACTGGACATCGGAAGGTAAAGTATTCTCCGATTCTGCAGCGTACGAGTTTGCTGTAGAAAAGGATATGGAACTGACAGCGAACTTCAAAGCGAAAGAAGAGCCGAAACCGCCGGTAACAGAAGATACATTCAAGCTGAACGTAACTGTAAACGACGACAAGATGGGAACAGTAAAACTTGATCCTGCAAAAGAAAGCTATAAAGCAGGAGATGTCGTAACGGCAACTGCAACGGCAAAAGACGGATACAAGTTCGTGAACTGGACAGTAGACGGTAAGGAAGTTTCCGATAAAGCAGAGTATGCATTTAAAGTGGACAGAGATGTAACATTGAAAGCAAACTTTGAAAAAGTAGCGGCAGATCCGAAACCTGAAACTCCAAAACCGGAGGATCCGAAAGATGAGGATAAAGCAATTCAGACAGGAGACAACGGCGTATCACCGATCATTCCGCTTGCAGGATTAGCATTAGCGGCAGGAGCGGCAGTTACAGTTCTTCGGAAAAAAGAAGACTAATCGCCGGATATTCAAACTGATGAGAATAATTTGAAATCAGAATGAAAAAATAAAGATTTAAAACAGTGAGACGGCGCTGATCTATTTTACGGATCAGCGTCGTTTTTACATATTAGGCTTTAGCCTGTCTCAAATAAGTGCGTGGTGTGCAGTTATTTGAGACTAAAATCCACCTGCTATGCGGGCAATGTCATCAACTTAAGATATATCAAAAATATAAAATAAAAATGTCTAAAAGCACTTGATAA
>ENA-UOJJ01004219-UOJJ01004219.1-human-gut-metagenome-genome-assembly--contig:-CS66-NODE-4219-length-13820-cov-140.662623_pt1 | contig 13820 bp, 7 predicted proteins | sample MGYA00242343_ERZ723890 | MGnify/ENA metagenome assembly ERZ723890 | reverse complement strand
AATGGAATCGGCCCTTTCTTTCTATTGCCTCCTAAAGTTTAGCGGACAGTAATATTTCGTGATAGCGGTGGAGAAGCCAGAGCTCCACCATCTCGTCGTAGCTGTAAACCATAGCAGTGAATATTTCCGGCAAAGCTACGCCGACGCGCTCCCCCGCCCCCTCTTTCCCGCATTATCCCGGGCGCCATCGACGACGCCGGAGGAATTCGTCACGAACTCCTCCGGCATTGTATGCGCCCAAGGCGGGCGGGCGCACCTCTGAGTATATTCTTTACTTCTCTGCTTTTTCTTTCTTTGCGGGAGCCTTTTTGGCCGCCGGTTTTCGGGCCGCTGCTTTCTTAGGCTTGGCGGGAGCCTCGGCCGCTTCTTTCTTTTTGGGTTCGCGAAGCCGGTGCTCTTCGTTGAGATGCTCAATGTTCTGGCGCATCGACGCCGCCTCTTTGTTGAGGGTCTCGATCTCGCGCTCCTGATTGCGTATCGTCGTCAGCAGCGCGTTGAGTTCCTCGTTCTCGATCGAAAGGGGATACTGCTCTTCGACGCGCACAATAAAGTCGGCCAACACGTTCATATAATTCGTAAAGGCGTCGAACGGGGTGTCGTAGGGCGAGAAATGGCTGTGGACATCGCCGTCGGCCATATGTTTTGTCGACATATAGTAGAAGTGGTCGGAGGCCTGAAGGCGCAGCCAGTCCTCGTGGAGTTTGCGGTCGGTAGCCAGACGGACGCGCTCGGCAACGCTGTAGAGTTTGTTGAACGCCTCCTGCTGGAGCTGATTGCCGAGCCATGCCGAGGTGTCGCGCGCTTCGTCGGCCCACGATATGGGGTGCATGACCGACAGTTCGGCAACAGATTTCAGCTTCTGCACAGCCTCGGTCGGCGTCCAGAACTCAACGCCGCGCTCTGCGGCGAAGCGCGGCAGAGCCTCGAGGAACTGGAATATTCCCGACGAAGCGGGCTGCAGTTCGCCGAAGGTCTCGAGGTTCATGAACAGGTTTATTATCTGTTCCTCGGCCGGTGTCGATGCGATCCAGTCGATATATTTGTCGGCAGTCATGGGGTAGCCGTCCCATTCGGTGTTCGAGAAGCGGAAGGCGATATCGTCGCTCAGCTTCGAGTTCTTGAGCAGCAGTTTCAGCTTCGGGCACGAGGCGGCGCTGTAGACGTAGTTGGGCGATTTCCAGCCCAGAATATGCTTGGCGCCCTCGGTTATGCACCCTTTGAAGCCCATGTCGTAGATCTGCGGAGCGAGGTCGTCGCAGTAGATGAGCTCGGTGTTGCGCAGAACTTTCGGCTTGACGCCGAACAGCGTGTGGAGTTTCTCGCTGTGGGCCTTGACCTGCAGGCGGAATTCCTCAGGGTCGGCAAGCGACGCCAGCGAGTGGGCGTAGGTCTCGGCAAGGAACTCTACCTTGCCGGTCTTGGCCAGCTTCTTCAGCAGGTCGATAAATTCGGGCACATACTGCTCGAACTGATCCAGAGCCGTTCCTGTCACCGAGATAGCGCAGCGGAAAGCGCCGTTGGTAGCCTCGATCATGCGCAGCAGGCTCTCGGCGGCGGGTATGTAGGAGTTGGCAGCTATGCGAGTGATGATATCGTCGTTGGCGAAGTCGTCGAAATAATAATGGTCGTTGCCTATGTCGAAAAAGCGGTAGCGTTTGAGGCGGAACGGCTGATGTATCTGGAAATAAAAACAGATTGCTTTCATTGTTGTCGTGTTCTATAAAATAAGGTAGTGATAGGTTTATTTGCCGGTGACGCGGTGATAGATGTCGATAACCTTCTGGCCGGCTTTGTCCCAGGTTATGCGGTTGACTTCGTCGAGACCATCGCTGCGGAGCTGGTTGTAGAGCGCCGGATAGGTTATTATGGCGTTGATGGCGTCGGCCATGGCATCGATATCCCAGTAGTCGGTCTTGATGACATTGGTCAGAATCTCGGCACAGCCGCTCTGCTTCGATATTATCGACGGCACACCCATCTGCATGGCCTCGAGCGGCGAGATGCCGAACGGCTCGCTGACCGAGGGCATGACATAGACATCGCTGGCAGCAAGCATCTCATAGACCTGACGTCCTTTCTGGAACCCGGGGAAGTGGAACCGGTCGGCAATGCCGCGGCGCGCGGCCAGATCGATCATCTTGTTCATCATGTCGCCTGAACCGGCCATGACGAATCTGACGTTATGGTTGTTTTTCAGAACCTTCACGGCCGCCTCGACGAAATATTCGGGCCCTTTCTGCATTGTGATGCGTCCTAAGAAGGTGACGACCTTGTCTTTCCCCTTGGGCATCTTTATGTCGAGAAGGTCGGGGCTGAGCGGTGTGACGGCGTTATGGACGGTGGTGACCTTGGCGGGATCCATGCCGTATTTGTTGATGACGGTGTCGCGCGTCAGGTTGCTGACGGTTATGATGTGGTCGGCGTTGCGCATTCCGTCGAGCTCGATGCCGAACACCGTCGGGTTGGGCTTGCCGCGCGAACGGTCGAACTCGGTGGCGTGGACATGGATAACCATAGGTTTGCCTGTTACCTGCTTGGCGTGGATTCCGGCCGGATAGGTCAGCCAGTCGTGGCTGTGGATGACGTCGAAATCAAGCGTGCGGGCTATGACGCCTGCGCAGATCGAATAGTTGTTGATCTCTTCGACGAGATTGTCGGGATAGCGGCCCGAGAACTCGAGACATCCCAGGTCGTTGGTGCGCATATAGTCGAAGTTGGCGTAGATATGGTCGCGCAGCCGGTAGTAGAGGTCGGGCGACATGACGCGCCCGATGCGCTGCTCGACATAGTCGCGGTCGACGTCGCGCCAGGCTATCGGAGTCTGGCTTGTGCCGATTATGTTGGCAAAGTGGCGGTCTTCGTCGCCGAAGGGCTTGGGGATGACGAAGGTTATATCCATGTCGCCACACTGCCACATGCCGCGAGTGAGGCCGTAGCTGGCGGTGCCGAGACCGCCCAGAATATGCGGTGGGAACTCCCACCCGAACATTAGAGCTTTCATTTAGCGGAAGTGTGGAGTGTTTTACGGGTTTAATTTCTTCAGAGTGCGCAGGGTCCGCAGAATCTCGGCAACGTTGGTAACGTGGCTGATGGCGCCGCGTCCCTCATAGGGCGGATTGGCGTCGTAGAGCTGGCTCAGCGACCCTACACAGCCGTTGCCCATCTCGTCTTCGAAGCCGATAAGCATTCTGTCTATATAGCTCACTCCGCTCATACCGAACACTTTCAGGTAGGCGTCGGCGTAGAAGCCCATGAGCCAGGGACGCGCCGGCCCGTTGTGGAGCGCCATCTCGCGGTCGTAGGGCGAGCCGAGATAGAACGGGCGGTAGCCGTAGCTCTTTGGCGACAGTGTGCGCAGCCCTTTCGGGGTCAGCAGTTCGCGGGTGACGACGTCGAGCACTTTCTTGCGCTGTCGGCGGTCGAGCGGCGAATAGTCGAGTCCGATGGCGACAGCCATGTTGGGGCGCACGCTCGGGTCGGCGTAGGTGCCGTCGACATAGTCATAGAGATAGCCGTAGTCGTTGAGGAAGGTGTCGGTAAACGCCGGCTTGAGCTTTTCGGCGAGCGCCGTCCAGCGCCCGGCGGCCTCGGCCATCTCCGGAACTTCCTCGACGAGTTTCGAGGCGAACACCAGTGCGTTATACCATAGCGCGTTGAATTCCACCAGATAGCCGCTGCGGGCCACTACGGGCTTGCCGTCGAGAGCGGCGTTCATCCACGACACGGGAGTCACCGAGCCGTCGGTCGACAGCATTCCGCGCTCGTCGATAAAGAGATTCGGGTGGCGTCCTTCGGCAACGTAGTCGACGAGACCTGCCACCAGTCCGAGATAACGCTCGCGCGTCTCTTCATAACCGTAGGAGCGGGCATACTGCTGGAGCGCCCACAGCGTCCATAGCGGAATGTCAGGCAGGTCGATGCCGGCGATGCGGTTGCCGACAGTCTCGCCCGTGGCCATGAACCGTTCGAGCTCTTCGGCGGCGGTGGCCATTATGGCGTGATAGTCATCTTTATGGTCTATGGCTATGGTAGCGCCCGGAAGCGCCATGAAGGTGTTGCGCGCAAGAATCTTGCCCCAGGGGAAACCCGAGATGAGATACATCTTGTCGTCCTCCTTGATATAGCATTGCTTCACGGCGTTCTTCAGGCAGTTGAAGAACGACGAGCGGCACGTGCGCGACGCTATCTCGCGTTCATACATCTTCGAGAGCTGACGCGGCTGAATCTCGCTGACGCCGGCCGAGAAGATTATCGACTCACCTTTCTTTATAGGGATGTCGAAATAGCCCGGGACCCACAGGTCTTCGACGTAGGGGACGCCGCGCTCCATGTCCTTGACATATTCGAAGCCGTTATACCAGTTCGGCTCATAGTGCCACTCAGGCCGGTGGTTGAACTGCATGTAAAGCCGCGGATAGCCCGGATAGAGACACGCCGAAACTCCGTTGGCGCATTCGGGACACTCCGGATTGAGCTTGTCGTTGGCCTGCACGAGGGCGTTCGCCTCGCGGAAAGCCAGATGGGGCCTCAGCCTGAGCATTGTCGGCGAATGGGCCTCGACGAGGGTGTAGCGGATCAGCAGACGGTTTTCGTGGCTTATGAAGATTTTCTCTTTGGTCAGAATGACACCGCCGACGCGATAGGTTGTCCGCGGAACGCTCTCGCAGTCATATTCGCGGATATATTTGTGCCCCTGATGGGAGTAGACACCCCCCTGATAGCGGTGGAGATCGAGGTTGAACGGCGCGCCGTGCTGAATAACGGTGACATCCATCGACGAAAGCATCACGTGGCTCGTATTGCCGAATTCCTTGATGGGGATTACCAGCAGGCCGTGTTGCTTGCGCGTGTTGCAGTCAACGACCGTAGTACAGTGATAAGCGCCTGACTGATTGGTTCGGAGCATCTCCTTGCGGAGCGACTGCTCGAGATTAATCATCAGGCTTTTATCAAATTTAAGGTAACTCATTCAATCAGTTAAAGGTTAGAAGTTAAGAATAGACACAGGCCCGGTTCGCGGGTCGGCTACGAAAGTAACACTTTTCGACGAAATAGCCAAACAATATGTTGTCAAACACAATAATTGTCGCTCGCTGGGGATTATAAGATTTATAATTTTTATAAGGCTTATAAATATAGGGTCTATATGGCCTATAGGGCTTATTTTAGCGCGCTGCCCGGCTCAGATTAAATTTAGATTAAATTTGCCGAATTTTCAGCTGAAATCTCTCCCCGAATATTTGAAAATTTCGACAGCGTTTTATAACTTTGCGGTGACTATCGCCTATCGGGATTATTCATCTATAAGTTAACCAAATAAATTAAACATGAGAAAACTATTACTAACGATGCTTTGTGCGGCGTCGTTGACTTTATCGGCTACGGCTCAGTCGGTAGTTGTCAGCGTTACGCCTGACAAATCGCATCAAATCGCCAACACTACCGGCTATGAAGTCGCCGGTAAGATTGGTGACGCTGATGCAGGCCAGACGTGGTCCACGTATGGCTTTAACATGAACAACGGAAGCTGGACAACCGACGGCTATATCCGTTGCGGAAGTAAGAGTAAGGCTGTGACTGCAACAATCACGTCTGACTTTGCCATGTCGCAGGAAATCAACAAGGTTTCCGTTGATGTAACCCGCGTTAAAAACGGCACAAACGACACTGCGACTTCAGTCAGCCTGTTGGTATCTGAGAGCTCAGATATGTCCAACGCAGTCACTTACGAATGCGGCTCCGGCGAACTTGCCACCTACAATGCTCTGACAGCAAAAGGAACCGCCACGTTTACCTTCACCGTTACCGCTCCCGCTGCCAACCGTTACTACCAGCTGAAATTTGAAATGCCCCAGACGACCAACAACGGTATCTTCGGCATTGAGAAAATCGACTACTACGGTCAGGCAGCTGTCAACGTTACCGAGAATCCCTCGTTCGTTGACTACGTCGGTGGAACAGGTGAATATTGGGACGCCCTCAACGTCAAGATGAACGTTCCCGAAGGCGCTACCGTCTACTACACTACCGACAACACCACCCCGACAACCTCGTCGACAGTCTACACCGCCGCCGGTATCGACGTTCCCGCCGCCACAACAGCAGGCGAGACTTTCGTCATCAAGGCTTTCGCCGTTGCCGAAGGCAAAGAGCCGAGTGCCATCGTTACGCTCACCCTCACTGCTGTCAAGACCATCACCGCCGAACTTCTTTCGGCCATTGAAGCCGGAGGCTCATACTTCCTCCTTGCCGACAATACCCGTCTCGCAGGCCCGATTGCCACAGGCTACTACATGCCGACTACCGAGGTCGCCCTCGCCGACGGCAAGCTCGTTGCTTCCGACGCCAATCTCTTCACCTTCGAGGCTGGCGACGAGGCAGGCCAGTTCTATATCAAGGACGTCAACGGCAAATACTACGGCATGGATGCTACCCATAACAGCTTCAACACCTTTGCCGACAAAGCATCTGCCACCAACGCCCTCTGGACAGTGACTTTCGCCAACGGTCTCGCCACGATCACCAACGTAGGCCGCGGTAACGTCATCGCATATCAGAGCAACTACAAGACATTCTCGAGCCTGACAGCCGACGCCGCCGCAAGCGCCTCGCTGCCTGCCATCTACGGCGAGAAGCCCGTTGTCAAGCAGCCCGCAGGTCTCGAATTCGCAGCCGCTACAGCCGAAGCTACCATCGGCGAGGCTTTCACCGCCCCGACGCTCACCTTCGCAACGACAGCCGCCATCAGCTACACAAGCTCGACCCCCGCTGTCGCTACCGTTGACGCCGCCACAGGCGTCGTCACCCCTCTGACCGAAGGAACAACCACAATCATGGCCACCTCGGCCGCCAACGACGACTTCGAAGCCGGCTCGGCCCAGTATGTGCTGACCGTCAAAGCCGCCTCGACCCCCGTCGATCCCGACCAGCCCGAAGCTCCCAAGCCCGCAGGACTCGCCTTCTCGGCCGCTACCGCCAAGGCTGTCATGGGCCAGACCTTCACAGCTCCCGTGCTCGTCAAGGCAACCGACGCCGCTGTCAGCTATAACTCGAGCAACTCTTCGGTAGCCGTCATCAACGGCACCGACGGCGCTCTCGTTCTCGTGGCTCCCGGCACTACCATCATCACAGCCACAACCCCCGCCAACGACAAGTATCTCGCCGGCTCGGCCCAGTATTCGCTGACCGTCGAGGCTGCTCCGACTCCCGACCAGCCCGTTGTCCGCGAGGAACCTGTCATGTATTTCACTCCCGGCGTCGTTGAAGCCGAAGTCGGCAAAGCCTTCACCGCCCCCGTGCTGACCAAGCCCGAAGGCGTTGAGGTTCTCTACACTTCGAACAACACCGATGCCGTCGTTGTCGACGCTCTCTCGGGCGCTGTGACCCTCATGGGCCCGGGCAACGCCATGGTAACGGCCACTTCGCCCGCCAACGCCAGCTACCTCGCCGGCTCGGCCTTCTATCTGATCACTGTCAAGGGCGACAAACTCCCCGACAATCCCGATAATCCTGACAATCCCGACCAGCCCACCAACGTCACCATCGTCTACGCCAACCACTCGGCCGACGCTCTCGACGTCACAGTCGACGGCATCAACGCCAAGGCTGTCAACAACGGCGGTTCGACCGACCCGCAGTACCACGCTGCCACAGCAGCTCTGCGCCTCTACGCCAAGAACGACCTGACAATCTCGGGCAAAGAAATCGAGAAGATCGTCTTCACCCTCGCCGAAGACGCCAAATACCGCTACACAACTTTCACACCCTCTGTCGGCACCATGGCAACCCAGGCCAAGGGTGACACCCAGATGACATGGACCGGCGACGCTTCGTCGATCACCTTCACCGTCGGTGAGAAAGCCACTCTCGGCGAAGACGGCGACACCAAAGCCGGACAGATCCGCATCTCGAAGATCGAAATCTTCGTCAAAGGCGGCGGCGACACCCCGACACCTCCCCAGCCCGGCGAAGGCTATTCTTCGCTCGCCGAATGGATGCAGGCCAAGCCCGCTGCCGACGAGGCTATCAACGCTGCTCTGACAGTCCTCTACCAGAACGGCAAGGATCTCTTCGTCAAACAGGCCGACACCTACGGATTCGTCTATGGCGACGTAGCTCAGGAATACACCAACGGTCAGGTTATCGCAGCCGGCGCCACCGGTCACTACGAGGAATACAACGGAATGCCCGAAATCATCCCCGTTGCCTCGACCTTCGCCAAGGGCTACGACGGCGCTCCCGAAGCTCCCCAGCTCATCACCGGCGACAAGGTGACCGACGCCAACCTTCTCCACTATGTCCGCCTCGAAAGCGCTAAAGTCGAAGCTACCGAAACCGACCGCCAGTTCACCGTTACCGCCGACGGAGCCACCTTCACCCTCTGGAACCGCTGGAGCAAGACCGTGACCAACGTCGCTGCCGCTGACGACGCCGACATCTACGGCTTCATCGGCAAGACCAAGATCGGCGACAACATCGAGGTTGTCCTCTTCCCCACCCGCTTCGAAGACAACGGCGGCACTCCCGTCAACCCCGGCGACAACACCGCTACATTCGACTTCACCCAGCCCGGCTCGCTCAGCCCCGCACAGAATATGCCCGGCGCAGGCGCCGATAACGCTGTCGACGTCAGCGGCGTAACCTTCACCTCAGGTGTCATCACCCTCGTCAACGACAAGGGCACGAACAACACCTCGCCGCGCCTCTACAAGTCGAACGAAGAAAGCGAAGTCGAGCTCCGCGTCTACAACGGCGGTTCGACAACCATCAGCTCGACCAACGGCGCTTCGATCACCCGCATCGAGTTCGTGACAGCCTATCCCGCCAACTACGACAACTCTAAGGCCGACAGCGGCTCGCTCGCCGACGCTGTCTGGACAGGCGACGCTACCTCGGTAACCTTCTCATGGGCCAAAGACTCGCAGGGCAAATACTCGCCCTCGATGCAGAAAGTCATCGTTACCTACGGCGAAGGCGGCGAACCCGGTCCCGTCCAGCCCACCGAAGAGACTGCCACCTACAACTTCCAGGATCCGACAACCCTCAGCGATCCTTTCGAAGCTCCCGCTTCGGGCGAAGGCGTCGAACTTGACGGCCGCACATTCACTGCCGGCAAGACCTCGATAACCCTCAGCCGCGGCACCAACGACAAGAACGCTCCGCGCGTGTTCACCTCGGCCAAGAATGTCACCGACCTCCGCTTCTACGGCGACAACACCGCCACTATAGCCGGAACAGGTGTCACCCTGAAACGCATCGAGTTCGTCTGCCAGTATACCTCGAACTTCGAGAACTCGACCGCCAGCACCGGAACCCTCACCGACAACATCTGGACAGGCGAAGCCGCTTCGGTTGACTTCCACTTCCTCAAGAGCAACCCCAACTCGTCGGGCACAACCTTCAATCCCTCGTGCACCGCTATCAAAGTGACCTACGTCACCAGCGACGGTATCGAAGAAGTTGTAACCATCGACACAACCCCGGTTGAATACTACAACCTCCAGGGCGTTCGCCTCGAAGAGCCCGCTCCCGGCCAGATCGTCATCCGCCGTCAGGGCAACAAAGTTGAAAAGATCCTCGTGAAATAAGCACTTCCCGCGGCCCCGTGCCGCTCAAGGGCGCCCCTCGCCGGGCGCCCTTTCTTTTTCCATCCACCTCTAAAAAATCTAAAAAGCTGGCGCCCGTTTGGATTTTTTTGGCTACCTTTAGCCCAAAATTATAACACATTCGCCAAATGACTTCAACCGCTAAATTCTTCAACTCCGTAGCAGCCGGCTACGACGAGCGCCCCAACCGCCCCGACAACGCCAAGCTGCAACATATCATCGACTTCGCAAAAGTTCACCGCGGCGACACTGTGCTCGACGTCGGAACAGGCACAGGCACCCTCCTGCCCCTGCTCGCAAAATCAATAGGCCCCTTCGGCAACATCGACGCCGTCGACATCGCCTCCGAAATGCTCGCCGTGGCCCACGACAAACACGCCGGCCTCCCGCTGCCCGTGCGCTTCATGCTGACCGACATCGAGAAAGACCCCGTCCACTCGCTCTATGACCGCGTGATTCTTCTTGACGTGCTTCCCCATCTCGAACAGCCGATGGAAACGATCATGCGCCTCTACTACCACAACCTCGCCGGCGCCGGCTCGGTCACACTCGCCCAGAGCTGCGGACGCGACGCCGCCAACGCCGCCAATGCCGAGCTCGGAATCCACGCCCACCAGCTTCCGCCCGCTCAGGAGATGGCCACACGCCTCACCGACGCCGGGATCCCCGTGGAATACGTCGAAGACACCCCCGAGCAGTGGCTCATCCGCATCGTCCGTCACTGATCGCCATACTTGCACACACCGCAAATAATTCGTATCTTTGCGGTGTTGTTTATCGGGGCGTAGCGCAGTCCGGTTAGCGCACCTGCTTTGGGAGCAGGGGGTCGAAGGTTCGAATCCTTTCACCCCGACAACAAAACGCCGCACGGCCTCAGGCCGCGCGGCGCTCTTTTTCCATCTAAGATAGCTACATCAGAAACATCAGAAACATCAGAAACAACAACGAGGGCGCCCCGCGGGGCGCCCTCGACTATTCGGAGAACCGTATTTGCTTAGAATGTGAACTGCAGACGGCCCTGGAGAGCGTGGATGTCGCGGTCGAAGGGGAGTTTGTCGCGGCTCAGACGGTTGTAGGTGTAGTCGGCCATAACCTGGACATACTTGTTGAAAGCGAAGTTCACGCCGATGGTGAAGCTGTTGACATTACCGCCGCCTACGCTCGACGATTTGTAAGGGTAGTCAGCCTTGTAACCGTCGGGATAGTACTGGTCGCGGCTGACGTCGTAATATTCGCCGTCGACAACATCGTTGAGTCCGGTGTAGTTCCAGCGGGCAACAACTTCGAGAGCTTTGCCGTCGAGACCGCCGAGAACGGCGTCGGCATTGTTATAACGGTAGCCTTTGCCGAAGATCTGATAGCCGACCTCGATATATCCGCCGTAGAAATTGTTGTTACGCAGAGGGTTGGCTGCAAGCCATGCTTCGTATGTGCCCCATGCGTCGATGTTGTTCTGGGCATCCTCGAAGAGCGAGTAGCTGTCGCGTTTCTTGGTCAGGTGTTTGTAGAGGAATTCACCGCGGGCGAAGAATTTCGGAACACGGAAGAGAACTTCTGCGCCGACGTTCACAACATTGTTAGCCCAGGGGAGAACGGCGCTTACCATGTCTTCGTTACCGTCAACGTAGGTTTCCATGGGCTGGCCGAGGGTCAGGGTCTTCTTCATAATGTTGTTGGTGACTTCGCCACCGCCGAGGTGAGTCCAGCTGAAGTTGGCACCGATATGGAAGGTCATGTCCTCGGTGTTGATCGGGCGAACAAGCCAGCGACCAGAGAGGCTTACGCCGCCGAAGCCGACCGACTGCTCGTTGTAGCTGTTGTCGGTGAAGATACCCTGCTGGGCGAACCACATATTGTTGCGGAACTTGTAGGTGATACCGAGTTCACGGCCGAGTCCGAGAGCCATTGCCGAGCCCGGGCGCGAGATGAAGTGGTATGAACCGAGCGAGGTGTTGCGGGCCATGGAACCGGGGTCATTATAATAACCGGCTTTGATCGAGTTGACGCCGCCTACAGAGTTCTCTTTGCTCCACTGGGCGAAGATGTTCTTCTGCGAGAACTTGCCGCCGCCGAAGCCGAAGTCGGCATAGAAGTACCAGTCGTTGTAGGTGAACGATGTGCGGATGCGGGCATCGGTCAGCGAAGCGCCTGACTTCAGGTTGGTGAAATCACTGTGATAGTAGGCTACATCGCCCATCATGCGGGCACCTACGGTGAATTTCATATCGTTTTTCTCGATGTTGACGGTCGGGGAATTGTCAAAGTCCTGGGCTCCGGCGGTCAGACATACAGCGGCCATAAGGGGCAGCGCGAAATATTTCTTCATTGTTTTGGATTTTTGTCGTTAGTCGTTGAATGAATTATATCGAAAGTCAACCGAAGCGGCTTATCTGTAGTAGCCGAGGTCTTCAAGAACTGTTTCAGCGTCAGGCACAACCGAGGGAGCCTCGGCGTTGTTGTAGATCTTGTTGGTGTAGAAGGGGTTGGGGAGCTTGGCGTTGCAGCGGAAGCCCTGTTCGATCATATAGCGCAGCGACATTTCTGTGCGGTTGGTGAAGAATCCGTCCATATAGATGGGCAGCGAGACAGGCGAGTCGAACACGGTGTACTGGGTCGGGTCGACGGTAATTTTCATCAGGTCGTCGAATTTGGTTTCGATACCATAGTTGTATACACCCATGTATTTACCCATCTGGGCATATGAGTCAAACGAGTAGGGATGGTTGATCATGCCCGATTTGCGGATCATGTAGGCCTGCCAGGGAGCGTTCATCTCGGGATAGTTGTTGGGAGCGCCTGAGATAGCCGGGCCGATGATGTGGGCGCCGTTGTCCTGAGCCCATTTGATGACTGCGGCATAGCCGGTCGGAGTGGCGTAGGTCACGTCGGTTGCGTAGGTGCCTTCCCAGAGGAGATAGCACATCGGCACGCGGCCCTTGAAGATGTCGTTGGCGCGGCGGAGGGCGTCGAACGAGAACGTCTGGAGGATAACCTTACCGTTGGTGTTGGCGATGTTGACCTTGCCATTTACATAGAAGGGAGCGTTTTCAGCTTCGGGCTTCTCGATGATGTTCCAGCCGCAGGCGGTCAGGTCGTTGTAGACGAGCTGCTCCATGTTCGACGGGTTCAGCCACGATTCCTTGAATTCGATGTAGATGCCGGGACGGTTGCCGTTGTCCTTCGGGTCGGCTACGTATGCGTTGGCCCAGTCATATTCCACGAATGCCATATATTTGGCCTGCGGCATCTTCTCGCGGATCTCCTTGAGGCTCATGCCTTCATATTCGGGTTTGATCTTGTAGGTCAGAACGCGCTCGCCCTGGGCGTCGCGGTTGAGGCATTTACCCTCGGCGTATGCGATCTGGTCGCGCAGGGCGCTTACATAGAGGTGGTTGTCTGTGAAACCTTCGCGGGCCTGCTCGGGGCTTGAGTCGTTGAACCATTTTCCGGCGTCGAGGGCGAGAAGCTCGTGGTAGTAGTAGCTCATCGTGTAGTACGGACGGAAGTTGGCGACATCGAGGTTATACTGTTCCTGGATGTCGGCTTCGGTGAAGGCCTGGGTTCCGTCGGCTTTCTTGAACGAACGGTAGAAGTCTTTGCGCGATGCGGGAACATATTCGCTGTAGACATCTTCGACGTTGGTCGTGCGGGCGAGGTTCTCGTCGTGGTTGGCAAGAACGATACAGTCTTTGGTTGCCTGCATGTCGCTCTCGAGATAGTCTGCACCCATATTGCGAGCCCAGCGCCACGAGGCTTCGGTTTCCTCGGGAGCCCAGAATGTTGAACCGCGGTGGGCGATTACAGCATAGAGGGGCACGTAGTCGCGCACCTTCTGAAGCTCGGGCGAAAGAACTTGAACGTCGATGCGTTTTGCATCCTCCTTTTCACTGGTGAACTCCTGGTGGTCACAGGATGTCAGCGTTGTCACGGCAACGGCCATGGCCAAGGCTGAAACTGCAAGATTTCTGTGCATATCAGAGATTTGGTTGGTTAGGTATTATGGTTTTCGGTTAATTGTCAAGTAGCTGCTGGTATAAAGCGTGAATCGTGTGGTTGCGATTTTATCGCGGGAATTATAAAATATAATAATCCTTTGATTCGTTGCAAAGGTAGAACGAAAGGTTGAATTTTCAAAACGAAACGCAAATAAAAAACAGCACGTAACTATTCAGCCAAAGAACCGGTATGCCGGAATGGCTCGCCTTTATCAGACGA
>ENA-UOJJ01004215-UOJJ01004215.1-human-gut-metagenome-genome-assembly--contig:-CS66-NODE-4215-length-13842-cov-19.471966_pt1 | contig 13842 bp, 10 predicted proteins | sample MGYA00242343_ERZ723890 | MGnify/ENA metagenome assembly ERZ723890 | reverse complement strand
GTGTGCTCTATCCAGCTGAGCTACTGAGACATTTTTAAGATTTATGCAATTTTCAAGGCTCGAAGGAATCGAACCATCTGCCGCTTAGGAGGCGGCCGCTCTATCCAACTGAGCTACGGGGGCACAACAGCGTTATTTTAGCGCAAAGGGCGGCGGGTGTCAATGACCGGCGGCAGAAACGGGCCGCACGGTTGCGCGCGGCGGGAAACCATGGTATGATAAACAGACTGCGCAAAGGAGGTAGTCCCATGCGTCTCATCCGCGAGGAAAAAGCCTTCATCCGGGAGGCCGTTTTGCTCATGCTCCCGATGATTTTGCAAAATTTCGTGACATTTTCCATGTCCATGGCCGACACGTTCATGGTCGGCGTGCTCGGCGAGACGGCGCTCGCCGCCGTGACGATGGCCAACAGTCCGTTTTACGTCATGCAGCTGATGATCTTCGGCGTGCAGAGCGGCATGAGCGTACTCGTGGCGCAGTACCACGGCCGCGGCGATCAGGAGGCCATCAACCGCGTCATGGGCATCGCGCTCTTTGTTTCCACGACAATCACGGGCCTGCTCGCCATCACGGCATTCTGCATCCCGGAGCAGATCATGCGCGTGCTCACCAACAACGCTGACCTCGTCGCGCCCGGCGCGGCGTATACACGCTACGTCGGCTTTTCGTATTTCTTCTCCGCCATCAGCGGCGTGTACATCGCCGCCCAGCGCAGCACGGAAAATCCCCGCCTCGGCGCGGTGCTGCTCACCGTGTCCGGCGCGCTGAACATCTTCCTCAACTGGGTGCTCATCTACGGCAAGCTCGGCGCGCCCATGCTCGGCTGCGCGGGCGCAGCCATTGCCACGCTCATCAGCCGCGCGTTCGAGGTCGCGGTGCTGTGCGTGTATGCCCGGTTCAGCCGCCGGCTGCCGCTCATGCCGCGCGCGCTGCTGCACCCCGGCCGCGTGATTGCAAAGGACTTTGCCAAGTACGCCCTGCCCGTCGTGTGCAATGAGTGCCTGTGGTCGCTCGCGTTTTCGCTCTACACGGTCATCATGGGGCATATGGCGGACAACACGCCCATCCTCTCGGCCTACACCATCGCCGGCAACCTGCAGCGCATGCTCACCCCGGCGTCGTTCGCCGCGGGCGGCGCGGCCGCCGTGCTCATCGGGCGGGAGATCGGCCGCGGCAATCGCGATCAGGTGCAGCGCAAGGCCTGGGTGCTCGACGGGCTGGCGCTCGTCGTCGGCCTCGTGTGCATGGGCATCATCGCGCTCGTGCGCAACGTGCTGCTGCGGCCGTACATCCTGCCGCTGATGCACATGGAGGGCGCGGCGTGCGACATTGCCATGTACATGATGGGCGTACTCATGCTCGTGCAGCCGGTGTCGAGCGTGAGCCTGACGAACATCGTCGGCGTGCTGCGCGGCGGCGGCGACGTGCGCTATGCGATGCTGTGCGACGTCGGGCCGCTGTACGCGGTGTGCCTGCCGCTGGCGGCGCTCACGGCGCTCGTGTGGAAGCTCGACATCCGGTATGTGTACCCGCTCATGTCCATCGATGTGATCGTGCAGCTGTTTCTGGTCATGCCGCGCCTGCGCTCCGGCAAGTGGATCCACGACGTGACCCGCGGTGCCGGCGAACTGGAGACGTGACAGCCCCGCAATATCTTAACAAACAATTCAGGTGATCCTTCACAGAATCGTCATCCTTTTTTCGGGAACCAATTTACAATGGGAGCGTCTCATCCTGTAAAGCACCGCGGCCCCTGGATCGCGGGGAAAGGAAACCAACACCATGAAATTTCTCAAACGGGCTCTGCCCATCGTGCTCGCCGTGTGCCTGCTCGCAAGTCTTGGCGCCGTGTCGGCCATCGACGCCGGCGAGACGCGCACCGTCATCGGCGCCGACCTCACGGACGACCAGATCAAGACCGTCTACAAGACCTTCGGCATCGAGCGCGGCAGCGTCAAGGAGCTGACCGTCACAAACAAGGACGAGCGGCAGTATCTCAGCGGCGTCATCAGTGACGCGCAGATCGGCACCAAGTCCATCTCCTGCATCTCCATCGAGGTGCTCGACGCCGGCAAGGGCATGACCGTCAACACGTCGCACATCACCTACTGCACGAGCCAGATGTACATCAGCGCGCTGGCCACGGCCGGCATCACGGACGCGAAGATCACCGTGACCGCGCCGTTCGACGTCTCGGGCACGGCGGCGCTGACGGGCGTGTACAAGGCGTATGAGGACATCACGGGCACGAAGCTCGACGAGACCGCCAAGGCCGTCTCCTCGCAGGAGCTGGCCACGACGGCGGAGCTCGCGCAGGCCATCGGCGACTATGATTCGGTCGAGATCGTCAACGAGCTCAAGCTCATCCTCAACGAGACGAAGGACATGACCGACGCGGAGCTGCGCGCCAAGATCAAGGAGATCGCCGCCGAGTACGACGTCACGCTCACGGACGACCAGATGACCCAGCTCGTGAACCTCTGCCGCTCGCTCGAAAAGCTGGACACGAACGCCCTGCTCTCGAAGGTGCAGGCCGTGCAGGACACGCTCAAGCAGCTGGCCGGTGCGAAAGACAAGGTCGCGTCCTTCACCGGCAAGGTCAAGGACGTCATCACCGCCATCGGCGATTTCTTCAACCGTGTCATTTCCCTCTTCCACAAGTAACCCCGGATAGAAAGAACCCGCCCGCAGGCTGTGCCTGCGGGCGGGTTTTTGCGCTTATTTTTGCGCCTCAGCCGCGCAGCGACCGGTCCGTGTGCACGAGCACCGGCACCGTCACGACAAACGTCACTACCTCGGCCGCCGCCATGAAATACAGCACGCCGTCGAGCCCGAACCACACCGGCAGCAACAGCACGAGCCCCACGCCGAGCACAATCTCGCGCAGGAGCGACAGCGCCGTGCTCGTCCACGCCTTGCCGAGCGCCTGCAGGTAGATCATCGCGCCCTTGTTCACGCACGAGAGCGCGGCCGCACCGAGAAGCCACCGGATGCACCGCACGGCGAAGTCCGTGTAGTACGCGCTCTCGTTTTTCGCGCCGAAGAGGTCGGCAAACACGCCCGGGCAGCTCTCAAACAGCACCGTCGCCGCGAGGCCCACGACCGCCTCGGCCAGCAGCAGCCGGTGCAGCAGCGCCCGCGCCCGGTCGCGCCGCCCGGCACCGATGTTGTACCCCACGACGGGGATGCACCCGGCCGAGAGCCCGATGGCGATGGAGATGACGATCTGGAAAAACTTCATGACGATGCCCACGACCGCCGTCGGGATCTGCGCATACTGCGCCTGACCGAACACGGGGTCGAGCGCGCCGTACTTCCGGCACATATTGAGCACCGCCGCCATGGAAAACACGACGCTGATCTGCGATAAAAAGCTCGTCATGCCCAGCGGCAGGAACGCGCGCAGCAGCTCGCCCCGCAGCCGGAAGCTGCCGCGCTGCAGCCGCACGGCCTTCATGTGCAGCAGATACGCCGCCGCCAGCACGGCCGAGAGGATCTGGCCGATGACCGTCGCGATGGCCGCGCCCATCATGCCCCACCCGCACGGGAAGATGAAGATGGGGTCGAGGATAATGTTGCACACCGCGCCCGCCAGCAGCGACAGCATGGCATAGCGCGGGCTGCCGTCGGAGCGGATGATGGGGTTCATCGCCTGGCCAAACATGTAAAACGGGATGCCGAGCGCGATCCAGAAGCAGTATTCGCGCGAGAGGGCGAACGTCTCGGCGTTGACCGTCGCGCCGAACGCCGTCAGGATTGGGTCCATGAAGATGAGGTACACCGCCATGAGCACGACGCTGACGATGAGCGTGAGCACGATGGCATTGCCGACGCTGCGGTGCGCTTTCTCCGGCTCCCCCGCGCCGAGGCGGATGCTGACATAGGCGCAGCAGCCGTCGCCGATCATGGTGGCGATGGCGAGCGCGATGACCGTCAGCGGGAACACGACGCTGTTGGCCGCGTTGCCGTAGGAGCCGAGATAGCTCGCGTTGGCGATGAAGAGCTGGCCGACGATGTTGTACAGCGCGCCGACGAGCAGCGACAGGATGCATGGCAGCGAGAATTTGCGCATCAGCGCGCCGACCGGCTGCTCGGCGAGAAAGGAATTGGACTGGGATTCGTTCATGCTTGCCTCCGATTTTCCGCCCAAAGGCAAAAAAACGGCACACGCCGCGCGTGTGCCTGCAAACCTCGGAAGCCGACACACACCACGCTCGCATACCGTTTCGTATCCGAATGCTGTGCATCCGTGTATCGTGCCTTCAAGCCAGATTTGAAATTTTACGGGAGTTATTATACCAGCCCGCGCCCGAAAAAGCAAGCCCCCGCATACCCGGCCGGGACGGATAAAGCGCGGGCGGCGCTGCTGCACCGCCCGCTGCGATCCATGCTTTTCTTACTTTTCTGCCTGCCGCTTTTTCCGGCGCTTTTCGCGCGCCTTTTTGCGCTTGGCTTTCCACTTCTGCCAGTCGCGCGCCCGCTTCTCCTTCGCACGTGTGTAGGTTTCTGCTCGCAACTGAAACATGGGTTTGTACCGTTCCGGAAGATATTCGCTGAACACCGCCGCATCCCGCATCAGGAACTGATACTTGATCAGCCCATCGCCGCTTCGGATTTTATCAATGCGCTTTTTGGGAAGCGATTTCGAGGATAACAAGAGGTACATTTGCCCGGTCCCATAAAGATCAGGGACAACATTTCCCTCGTCGAAATGGCGTATCTCAACATAGCGAAGCTCCGAATACGGAATTTTGACGCTGCGCATGAAGAGTGCGTGCCACTTCACATAGTCTGCTGTCAATGTCAATTCGCCAAAAATAAGTGGCCATAAATGGAATGCTGCGTATCCACCTAAAATAAAAATCAACGCTAAAAAAGAATACATCAACCCGTTCTCAAAATGCAGCCCATTCTGTATCACATCTTCCACGGCCCAACATATTAACACGAGAGAAAAAACGATTCCGGCCAGCCAAAACAATCGTGCAACCAGCAAAATCACATGTGGATATAATGTTTTCCGCTTCTTTCGCGCGGCGGTTTGTCTCTCCGTTGATGGCGTCATTTTTCCAGCGCGGCGAGCTTCTCGCGCCGGATACGGTCGGCGTCCCGGCGGACGAAGTACGCGGGGATGAGGATGAACACCGCGCTCACGGCCGCGGCCAGAAACAGCTCATACGGGTAGAGATAGCTGCCGGCATAGCTCGGGTACTTGGCGAGGATGGCCGCCGTCGGCTCGAGCGCGACGGCCCGGATGATGAGCGGGTCGATGATGCTCGCGAGCACCATGGGCAGCATGATGTAGATGACCATCTTCACGCTCTGCGACGCGCCGGCGCGCCCGGCGGGCGTATAGTCACGCGACGAGGCGGTGAACAGCCCCGCCATGGCGAGGTTGCCGGCCATGATGCACGTACCGCCGACGCACAGCAGCGGCATGGCGTGGCCGACGAACTTGATCGAATAAGCGATCAGGCCGCCGAGCACCTGCAAAATTGCCACGGGGTAATAAAACTTCTCCTTGCCGAAGCGGTCCATGACCTTGCCCGCGAGGACGGACAGCACGGCCGAGGCGAGCACGACGATGCCGATGGGCAGGATGTAGTTCTCAATGCCGAGCGTGACCTCGACGAGCGAGATCATGTACGGCTGCCACAGCTGCATGGCAAGGCCGGAGAACATCATGCCGAGAAAACAGATGTAGATCATCTTATTGGCGCGGATGTTCGCCGGGCGGAAAGCATAGAGCACGTCGCGCAGGTACGTGTCGCCCTGCACGGGGCGCAGGGCCGGACTGTCGCGGAAGATGCACAGGCCGAGCACACCGGCCGCACTCGTCAGGCCGCCGAGCACGAGGAAAAAGCCCGTCCAGTTGCCGTGCACGGTCATGCCGTCAAAGCCCGCGAAGATGACGATGAGCGCGAGGATAGGCATGATGCTCAGCACGATGTCCACGACGCCGCGGTTCGTGACGTCGGTCACGTCCGTGACCCAGGCGGAAAAGGCCGAGTCGTTGGCCGTGCTGCCGATGGCGGACATGACGCAGTCCATGACGACGAAGAGCGTCACCGCGAGGCCGACGTCGCCACCGACCTGCCCGTTGCCGAAGAGCGCGAACGCCGCCGTCGTGATGCCCCAGAGGATATACCCCCAGCAGACGAAGGCGCGGCGCTTGCCCACGCGGTCCGACCACGCGGCGCTGAAGATCGTCGCGAGCGCGGCGGCGATGGCGCTGGCCGCGACGGTCGCGGACGTGGCCCAGCCGGCGGCCGTGATGTTTTTCTGAATGTAGGTGGAAAAGTAGACGTTCTCGACCATCCAGGCAATCTGCCCGATGAAGCCGAACGCCAGCAGACTCGCCCAGACGCGCGCGCCGAGCGGCGTCGCCTTTTTGACGACCAGATTCTCCTGCATGAAAGTTCTCCCCTTTGCAAGGCGTTATCGCCTGATTATACCATGTTCTCCCCCGCCCGGCAACCGGGAAACCGGCTTCCTGCCGCGCGGCGCGGCCGTGTCAAAAAATTTTCAAAAATATTTTTGCGCCCCTGCATTAAAAAAAGAAGCTGGCGCATTATTATGGCAGAACGGAAATGAAATAACTTTTCGTGAGACAGAGCTTGCTTTCCTCATAAGGTTGTTTACCGGTTATTTACAACTTTACCCCACACACACACAAACTTTTGCTTGCTCTGCAGCGCCTGCGCGACACCCGCGCGGGCGCATTCTCTTTTAAAAGACGTGCTCCCTTTTTCAATCATAACACAGCGCCCGGGGCTCTTTTCGGCTCCGGGCATTTTCGCGCCCTCCCCCTTTGCAGGACACAAACCGGTCACACAACGCACACTGAATCCGCTGTCTTTGAAAGCCTTCCCCTTGCGGGGAGGGCTCCCTCCCTGCAGCGATAATCAAAGCGCCGCCCCACATCGTTTCGATGCGGAGCGGCGCTTGACTCTGCTGATGCTGTACAGCCTTCACGCGGCCTTCGCGGTCTTGCCCGCGCGCCACGCCTCGAACTTGGCGCGCATATGGTCGTTCAGGCGGCAGAACGCCTTCATCACCGGCCACGACAGCAAGCCGAACACGATGAGGATGAGCGCGCTCTGCAGATTCAGCTTCTCCAGGCTGAAGAGCGTCGGGAAGCCGAAATACGCGATCACGAACAGTACGCCGAGCACGACGATCATCACCTTGCGGATGGTGTTGTACGGCTGGCACGTGCGGTGCACCATCATGAGGCCGACAATGCCCATGACGCCGGTGCAGATCGTGATCATAGCCGTGTCGTCGAGCTGGAAGGCGATATAAAACAGCAGGATGCCCACGACCATCGCCAGATCCGTCATCGCGGCCGGCAGCGCGCGGAAGAGCACGTTGCGCAAAAACTTCCCCTTGACGAGGCTCTCGTTCGGCTCCATAGCGAGGATGAACGACGGGATGCCGATGGTCACGGCGCTCACGAGCGTGAGCTGCGCGGGACTGAACGGATACGGCAGCGTAGCAAAGAGCGTGAAAAACGTGAGGAAGAACGAGAAGATGTTTTTGACCAGATACAGCGACGCGCTGCGCTCGATGTTGTTGATAACGCGGCGGCCCTCCGCCACGACCGACGGCATGGAGGCAAAGTTCGAATCCAGCAGCACGATGTGCGACACCTGGCACGCCACGTCGCTGCCCGAGGCCATGGCGATGGAGCAGTCGGCCTCCTTGAGCGCGAGCACGTCGTTGACGCCGTCGCCCGTCATGGCCACGGTGTGGCCGTCGGCCTTGAGCGCCTGCACGAGGCTGCGCTTCTGCGCCGGGGTCACGCGGCCGAAGACCGTGTACTTACCCGCCGCATCGCGGATGGCCTCCTCGGTCGTGAGCGTGCGCGCATCGACGAAGCGGTCGGCGTTTTCGATGCCGGCGCGCTTGGCCACCTCGGACACCGTGCGCGCATTGTCGCCGGAGATGACCTTCACGGCCACGCCCTGGCTGGCAAAGTAGCCGAACGTCTCCGGCGCCTCGGCGCGGATCTTGTTCGAGAGCAGGATCAGCGCGATGGGCAGCAGGTCGGCATTCAGCGTCTCGTCCGAGAGCGTGCCGTCATACATGCCCAGCAGCAGCACGCGGCAGCCCTTGGCAGAGTAGCCCTCGATCTGCTCCTGATACGGGTTTTCCCGCCCGGCGAGCAGCACGTCCGGCGCACCGAGCAGGTACGTCTCCTCGGCGTGGAACGACACGCCGCCATATTTCTTTGCCGACGAGAACGGCAGCGTCGCCGTCGCGTCCTGCGTCTTTTCGCCCGTGAAATAGCGCCGCAGAGCGGCCATGGTGTCGTTGTCGGCCTGCATGGCGTAAACGTAGTCGGACATGATCATGCGGATGTCCTCGAGCGTGAAGCGGTCGTCGCACAGGGGGCAGACATCCTCGACGATCATCTTGTTTTCCGTCACGGTGCCGGTCTTATCCACGCACAACGTATCCACGCGCGCGAGCGTCTCGATGCAGCCGAGCTCGTGCACGAGCGTCTTGCGCTGGGCCAGACGCACGACGCCTGCCACGAGCGCAAGGCTGGTAAGCAGGTACAACCCCTCGGGGATCATGCCGATGATGGAGCCGACCGTGCTCGTCACGGCGATAGGCACCGAACGGTCAAGCCACACGAACTCCTTAATGAACATCACCACGCCGAGCGGGATGACGATAATGCCGATCCATTTGACGAGGTTCTGCAGCGAGCGCATCATCTCCGACTGCTGCGGCTTCTTGGCGCGCTTGGCCTCCTGCGTCAGGCGCGAAACATAGGAGTCTGCGCCGACGTCCGTCAGCTGCGCGCGGCACATGCCGCTGACGATGAAGCTGCCCGACAGGAGCTTATCGCCGGGGTTTTTCTTGATCTCGTCCGATTCGCCCGTGATGAGCGCCTCGTTGACGTAGCAGCTGTCCTGCGCCACGACGGCGTCGGCATAGATCTGGTTGCCGGCGGCGAAGACGACGATGTCGTCGCGCACGAGCTGCGCGGTGTCGACAGTCACGCGCTTGCCGTCGCGCACGGCGACGGCCTTGGGTGAGGCAAGGATGTTGAGCTTGTCGAGCGTTTTCTTCGAGCGGATCTCCTGAATGATGCCGATGGCGGTGTTGACGATGATGACGCCCATAAACGTCAGGTTCAGCCACTGCTGCACCGCGATCACGCACAACGCCAGCAGGAAAAACAGCATATTAAAATAGGTAAAGATGTTGCTCAGGACGATCTGCTTGACGGTCTTGCCCGGCGGGTCGACGGGCGCGTTCGTCCAGCCGGCGTCCGTGCGCTCACGCACCTGCGCGCTCGTCAGGCCCTGCTGCGGGTCGGGGTGCACGATGGGCACGTCCCGCCGCTCCGGCGTCTCGGGCTCGGGCGCGCGCTTGTCTTTGATTTTTTCGATCAGATTGGCCAAAGGTCTGCCTCCAAAGTGAGAATACCCAATATTATAGCGTCTCGCGCGGTGGAAAGGAACAACTGTTTGTGAATATTTGCTTAAAAATGGCGCAAATTTTCGGCAGCCTGCACGGTGTGGCGCAGCAGCAGCGCGGTCGTCACGCTGCCGATGCCGCCGGGCACGGGCGTGCAGACGGCGATGGCCGCGGCCTCGGGCGCCACGTCGCCGCGCAGCGTGCCGTCTGGCAGTGCGGTCGCACCTGCGTCGAGCACGATCTGCCTCGGGCGCACAAAGTCAGTCGTGATGAGCCCCGGCGCGCCCGCCGCGGCGAGCAGAATGTCGGCATCCCGGCAGCGGGCGGCGAGATCGGGCGTTTTCCGGTGGCAGAGCGTCACGGTCGCGTCCGCGCGCGTGAGCAGCAGCGCGGCCGGCCGGCCAATCACCAAGCTCCGGCCCACGACGGTCACGCGCCTGCCTGCGGGGTCAATGCCGTGCGCGCGCAGCAGCTCCATACACGCCTCAGCCGTGCAGGGGACGAAGCCCGCCGCCCCGGTCACGAGCGTGCCGAGCGATGCCGTTGTCATGCCGTCCACGTCCTTGCGCGCATCGAGCGTGTCGAGAATTTCCTGCGCGCGCAGCGCCTCCGGCAGCGGCCGCAGCAGCAGCACGCCGTGCACCGCGCCGTCTGCACTCAGGGCGCGCAGGGTGTCGGTCAGGGCTTCGGGCGCGCAGTCCGCCGGCAGCGGCACGGGGCGCACGGCAACGCCGCAGCCGGCCGCCGCCTGAGCGATGCTGCGCAGATAGGCCCGGTCGTCCGGCTGCGCGCCGACGGACACGGCCGCGAGGCAGGGGGGTGCATCGAGTGCGGCGGCATGCTCACGCACCTGCACATAGATTGCCGCGGCGGCGGGCGTTCCGGTCAGGGTGTTCGCCATGGATCAGCCCTCCCCGCGCAGCGCGGCGAATACCGCCTCCACGGTCCGCGCGCAACACTGCACCACGGCCGTGCGCAGCCGCGCGGCGCGCGCCTCGGTCTCGGCGCGGTCAGCGAGCGCGAGCAGGCCGGTATTGACAAAAACGTTCATGGCCGCGGCCTCCGCCGCCGCGCGGCACAGGGCCGCCGCACACCCGACGTCCGAGCGCAGGAGCGGGCTGGCCGTCTCGAGCGCGGCGGCCAGCAGCAGCGCCACCTGCTCGCAGTGCGCCAGCATATCCAGCGGGGCCTGGCACGCCGTGCGCGCCGCGACCGCGAGCCGGGCCGCGCGCTCGGGGTCGGTTTTCGGGATGGCGTAAGCCCGCTGCAGCGGCAGGAAGCCCGCCGCGTCCGCGTCGATGAGCGTGAGCAGCGCCGTGCGCTGTGCATCACACGCGGCGGCCAGCGTCGCGAGCGCGTCCGTGCGCTCGGCATAGCGGGGGTTCGCTGCCGTTACGTTCGCGGCCATCGCGGCTAAACTCGCCGCCAGCGCCCCGGTGAGCGCGGCCGCACCCCCGCCGCCCGGCGCGGGCGACGCGGAGGCGAGTTGCGCGGTGAATTCGGAAAGGGTCCGGTCGGTCATATGAAAAACCTCCTTGGGGGGTGATGATCGTGTGGTGTCGTGTCCGTCCCGCACCCCTTGGCTCCCTTGTGTAAAGGGAGCTGGCAGCCGATAGGCTGACTGAGGGATTGATACGTTGATTCCTGCGCCGGCTTCGTATCTGCAACCCCTCCGTCACGGCGCAGAGCGCCGTGCCACCTCCCCTTACACAGGGGAGGCATTGCCTGCCTCGGATGAGATCTGGCATCGTCGGGTGCGTCACCGGCACACATATAATATTGTATTATACCGCGTGGCGGGGCGGTTGAAAAGTGGGCGTGTGGGCTTTTTGTGCGCTTTTTGGGCATACTGACCCAAAAGGGAGGAATGACCATGCAAGACGGTTTTCTGCGCGCGGCGGCGGCATCCATCCCCGTGGCCGTGGCCGATCCCCGGCGCAATGCGGCCGCGATCTGCGCGCGCATCGACCAGGCGCACCGCGCCCACGCTGCCCTGCTCGTGCTGCCAGAGCTGTGCGTGACGGGCTACACGTGCGGCGGCCTGTTTTTGTCCGCACTGCTGCTTGACGCGGCCGAAGAAGCGCTCATGAACATCTGCGCCCACACGCAAAACCGCGCCCCCGTCGTCGTGCTCGGCGTGCCGCTGCGCGCCGGGGGCAAGCTGTATAACTGCGCGGCCGTGCTGCACCACGGGCGCATCCTCGGCGTAGTGCCGAAAACGTGGCTGCCGAATTACGACGTGTTCGCGGAAAAGCGCTGCTTCGCCTCCGCCGCGGCGTACAGCGGACCCGGCTGCGTGCCCGTCGGCGGGCAGGACGTGCCGTTCGGAACGGGACTGGTGTTCGCCTGCGCGCAGATGCCGGCGTTTCGCCTCGGCGTGGAGCTGTGCGAGGACGTGTGGGCCCCGGTGCCGCCATCGGTGCGGCTGTGTCTCGCCGGGGCGACCGTGATCGCCAACTGCTCGGCCTCGCCCGAGGCAGCCGGCAAGCCCGCCCACCGCCGCACGCTGCTGCGCGCCGCCAGCGCGCGCGGCCTCTGCGGCTATGTCTACGCCAACGCCGGGCCGGACGAATCGACGGCGCACGCCGTCTTTTCCGCGCACCACCTCATCGCGGAAAACGGCACGATCCTCGCCGAGCACGCGCCCTTCGCGCCCGAATCCGGCCTGCTCATGACGGAGCTCGACCTGCTGACGCTCACGGCCGAGCGCCGCCGCAACACGACCTTTGTGCCGGAGGGGGAGTGCGTGCGCGCCGTGACGTTTTCCATGCCGCTGCGCCCCACCCCGCTCGGCCGCGCGGTGTCGCCGCACCCGTTCGTGCCGGACGATGCCGAGCAGCGCTTCAAGCGCGCCGGGCTCCTGCTGACCATGCAGGCGCACGGTCTGCGCAAGCGCCTGCTGCACACCGGCAGCCGGGCGGCCCTGCTGCCCGTGACGGACGATGCCGACAGCGTGCTCGCCCTGCTCGTGTGCGCGCGCACGATGGACCTGCTCGGCCGCGCGCGGCACGATGTCCTCGCCGTCACGCAGCCGGAGGGCGACCGGGCGCGCGTGCTGCGCCTGTGCAAGGCGCTGGGCGTGTCCGTGCGGCCGAACGCCGACCACGCAGGGCTGGCGCGGACGCACGCGGCGCTCCCGCTCGCCGCGGCGGACTTCACGGCGCTGCTGCTGGGCGAGGCCGTCTGCGCGCCGGATGCCTACGGCGTCAATGCCGCCGTGCCGCGCACGCTCGTGCGCTGGCTCATCGCGGCGGAGGCCGAGCGCGCCGAGGAACCCCTGCGCACGGAGCTGCGCGCCGCGCTCTCCGCGCCGGACGCCGACTGCGCCGGCGTCCCGTGCGCGCTGACGGACTTCTGCTTTTACCATCTCGTGCGCTGCGGCGCGCACCCGCGGCGCATCCTGCGGCTGGCCCGTGCGGCCTTCGGCGGCGCGGCCGCGGACGCGGACATTCTGCGCGCCATGGCGGCGCTCACGTGCTGCCTGTTCCAGCGGCCGGCAGCCTTACCTGACCACGTCACGCTCGGCAGCGGCGCACAGGCGCTGCGCTGGCCGCCGGACGCGGCGGGCTCGCTCTGGCTCGATGAGATCGACGCGCTGCGCCGGGAGCTGTCCTGACGGATATTCAAAAATCCATGCATAACTGCATATTCCGCCGCCGCTCCAAGCACCGGGGCGGCGGCGTTTTGCGCATGATTTTCGCCTTTTTGTGCATATCACCGAAAGAAAGCCGTTTCCGTGGTGAATTTTATTCAAAAAAGGGGTTGACATTTGCGTGAAAAAGGTGAATAATATGCACATCTTATGAATGATTAGTCAATGGAGGCAACCATTATGAAAAAAGAAGATATCAAAAAAGTCGTCCTTGCTTACTCCGGCGGTCTGGATACGTCCATCATCATCCCCTGGCTGAAGGAGAACTACAATAATTGCGAAGTCATCGCCGTGTCCGGCAACGTCGGCCAGGCCGACGAGCTCGACGGCCTCGAAGAGAAGGCCATCAAGACCGGCGCGTCGAAGCTCTACGTGCTCGACCTGACGGACGAGTACGTAGACGATTACATCATCCCGACCATGCAGGCCGGCGCGATGTACGAGGAGTACCTGCTCGGCACGAGCCACGCGCGGCCGTGCATCGCCAAGGGCCTCGTCGAGATCGCCCAGAAAGAGGGCGCCGACGCCATTGCCCACGGCTGCACCGGCAAGGGCAACGATCAGGTCCGGTTCGAGCTGGCGGTCAAGCACTTCGCGCCCGACATGCCCATCATCGCCCCGTGGCGGGAGTGGGACATCAAGTCGCGTGAGGAAGAGATCGCCTACGCCGAGGCGCACAATGTGCCCCTGAAGATCAACCGCGAGACCAACTACTCCAAGGACAAGAACCTCTGGCACCTGAGCCACGAGGGTCT
>ENA-UOJJ01004214-UOJJ01004214.1-human-gut-metagenome-genome-assembly--contig:-CS66-NODE-4214-length-13847-cov-5.758773_pt1 | contig 13847 bp, 11 predicted proteins | sample MGYA00242343_ERZ723890 | MGnify/ENA metagenome assembly ERZ723890 | reverse complement strand
TTGTCGAACCAGTAATAGGAATATCGCTCAGCTTCATCCGAATTATTATGAATAGTAAAAGAATGCTGTCGCCTCCCGTTCATTGCCTTCAACAGCACCCCAACACCGGAAGAATTCATAAAATACTCCTGATCTCTTCGGTGAATCCGTGCACCAAGCATCTCCAGACATGCTTCATACGGATATGACTTCATAGGTTCTATCACGGTACCTTCCATGCGGTGTGAGCGTATATACAGTGTATGATTCTCCGTGTTAATCACACCAAGAGCGATGTAATCATTATTATACATTGTTCGGTTAATAATATAATCTACATAGTCTCTGGTGACGTCCTTCCAGGTCACGCAGGCTTCCACATGGTTATTCTGAATATTCAACAGAAGCTTGGTTGTCATTTTATAGGCACAGATCTTATTTCCGTCATCAAATCCATGGACTAGCGAAAACTCCTGGTTTCCTGCTGTATATCGCCGCAGAAGCTCTTTGGACGCAAAATTCGTTCTGAGCTCCTCCCGCTTCTCCTCGCTGGGAATTCCTGGGAAGAGCACCGATTTCAGCCATACGTCAATCTGGTGTCCTTCAAAATCCGCAGCGCGGCTGCCGTTCTTCAGCAGCTGAAGAATCTCTCCGGTCATTACATCCATATACAATGCACAAATATTCTGCCCATCACCCTGAATCATGGCCTCCACGATTTCACGGTGAACTTCCCTGGAAGAGAGGGATTTCTGCTGACTGATGCCTTCCAGAACCACTGCCATCACCGGGCCCTCTTCCGTCTCGCCTGCCTGGAAAGCTCTCGACTGAAAATAGATCTTTCCTTTTGTCCGCGTCTGAAAACAGCAGGATGACTCTTCCGTCACAGACGGTAGCAGAAAATGATCGAAAGATACCGATACACTATCCCCCATGCGTTTCTCACTTACCGTCGCCTTCAGCATCAGTTCTCTGTATTCCTCATCGCTAATCCCACACAGCTCCGGGATCTTCTCCGAATAATAGAGGGAATGTACTGTATGATCTTTTTTTATCTGATAAGCAATTACAGTCTCCGGAATCTTTTTGATAAACTCAACGATATCCTTTGTAGAAAACTCCATTTCCATTCCTCTTTTTTCTCAAAAGATAGCCTAAGTCTAGCATGTTATCCAACATCTGTCAATGTTGTTGTTTTGACTAATAACGATATGCGGTTCTCTATTTTCTTTTAATAATATTTGGTGATTTTTTTCTGTTTTCTCTTGCTTTTTCAAAATATTTATTTTCCAACTTCCTCACATATTCGTGTTCACCTGCTCGTCGGCAAAATGTCGCAAAACACAAATCACAAATTCTGCAGAACACAAAAAGCTGCCCGGTTGCATCTCCGAACAGCTTTTCTTTTATTTCTTAATATGAAGGAAGAAATAACGTTATTTATTTTGCAAGAGAATCCTGCAGAACAGTTCCCAGACCATTTACCTTTGTATTGATATCCTCATACAGTGCCTTTACTCCATCCAGTGCAAGTACTTCGTCATAGAAAGAGTCATCATACTCGATAATAGTCATTCCGCCTTCTTCCAGCGCCTTCTTGCTGTCCTGATCAATCTGAGTCAGCTGAGGAGCAATTTCTGCCATGGCTTCCGATACGGCCTGATTGAGAGCTGCCTGATACAGAGGATCCAGTTCATTATAGACATCTTTGTTAATGCAGATCTGATTCAGATACAGGATATGGTTCGTGCATGCCAGATACTTCTGAACTTCGTTCAGGTTAGCGCCAAGGCAGGTATCTGCCGCATTCTCCTGTGCGTCAATTGTGCCGGACTGTAATGCGAAATATACTTCCGGCCATGCCAGAGGAGTCGGTTCCGCGCCAATTGCAGTCCAGAATGCCATATGATTCGTGTTTTCCATCGTACGAATCTGCATACCGGCAAAAGAAGCCAGATCCTTCAGCTCTACATTCGAAGTAGTCAGACGGTATGTTGCATTCTGCAGGAAGCCCAGTGCATGGAAGCCGGATGCTTCATAGGATTCCGCCAGCTTCTTATGAAATTCAGAATCCTCTCCATTCAGTACTTCATCAATTTTGCTGCCCTCATATTTAGAAAATACCATCGGCAGGTCAAATACCGCAAGATCTGATACGAAAGAAACCATCGGAGCCGTCTGACATACTACAATAGAAATATCCTTATTCTGACACTGACGAAGCACATCTGCATCTCCGCCAAGCTCACTGTTCGGATGATAGTCGATCGTCAACTGACCGCCGGTAATCGCATCTACTTTCTCCGCCACCAATTCCCCCAGCATCTGAGCGGCTGCGCCCTTACTGGAAGCATCCGCGCCGACCAGCTCCACCGGAGCCAGAGAAGAATAATCTGCTCCATCTGCGGCTCCTGCCGTGCTACTTGCTTCAGCCGCGGAAGTGTCCTCCGCTGCCGCTGTAGTGTCTGCCGAGTTTCCAGTTGCCGCTGCCGTCGTTTGTGCGGTATTTCCGCCTCCACAGGCTGCAAGTCCAACTACCATCGCTGATGCCGTTAACACTGCTGTCAATTTTTTCATTCGCTTTTCCTCCGCTTTTGAAAAATATTTTTTCGAACTGTCTTTATTATAAAATCTGTGCTAAAATATGTCTAATATTGATAACCTTTCACTTGATAAGTTAAAACTATTAACTAGAGGGAGGAGAAAAGCATGACGCTGAATCAGATTCTTTATTTTAATATGATTGTGAAAACAGGAAACATGCGACAGGCCGCTGAACAACTGTATATTGCGCAGCCCAGCCTAAGTGCTTCCATCGCCTGCCTGGAGAAAGAACTCGGAGTCAAGCTTTTTCACCGGCGTCATCAGCGCCTGCATCTGACACCGGAAGGAGAAGCCTTTCTGGAACATGCGGAAATAATCCTGCACGAGATCGAATCGGCCCGAAATCATATGGAGCAGATATCTGAGAAACGCGAAACTATGCTTCGCATCGGTTCTATCTCCACACCGTTCTGCAATTATTTTCCTGACATATTCTGTCAGTTTCTTGCGCTTCCGGAAAATAAAAATGTCCAGTTTACTTTGGATTCTGAGAATACATTGCGGCTGGTCTATGGACTTGAGAAAGGAATCTATGATATTATCCTGTGTTCCAAAACCAATGACCCGACATTAAAGCAATATCCGATCATCTCGAACCAATTAATTTTTCTCTGTCCCAGAGACAAATATTCAAAACCTGAGACCTGGGAAGCGCTCGCTGCCATGAATCTGATCGGCTATGAAAAGAAATCCGCTATGGATGGTATCCTGGAAGATATTGCGCTTTCGCAGAATGTTCATTTCAATTTTGTATACCGGGCTCCCAACGAAGAGTCTATTGTATCTCTAGTTGAACATGGGTTAGGCCCTGCCCTGCTTCCCAGGAATTCCTATATTAATCCTCAGTTGTCCGTCGAATATCCTCTCCCTTATAATACTGTAATCCAACGACAGATCTACCTGACGATTAAAAAAGATTTTCTCTACTATGGAGCCACCGGACGTTTTATCGATTTTCTTCTTCAGAAAGCCAAAGAAGACTCGCCTGACAAGTAAAAAAGGCGATGTCGAAACCGACACCGCCTGATATGCTTTCAATATAGCCCTACTCTGTTCTCTGCACTTTTCTATATCTGCTATATGCTCAGCCCCTGATCAGGTTTGCGATCAGCCTAAAAATACAAACCACAAGCAGGACAGGCAGCGCAATCGTCATCAGACCGGCGAATGCCGCTACAATTGCGACAACTGGAAGCACAACCAGAGAGAATACGATTTTCGTAATTCCCCAGGTTGCACGAATCGCAAGACGAAGCACACTTCCAATAAACCAGAGCAAAAGTGCGATAAAAAATATTGTAAACATTTTAGAATTTCCCCGCCTGAGCAGCTTCCTCGATCGATACTGCAACCGCGACTGTAGCGCCAACCATGGGGTTGTTGCCCATACCAATCAGCCCCATCATCTCTACGTGGGCCGGAACGGACGAAGAACCAGCGAACTGAGCATCTGAGTGCATACGTCCCATGGTATCCGTCATACCGTAGGAAGCAGGACCTGCCGCCATATTATCCGGGTGCAGGGTTCTTCCGGTACCGCCGCCGCTGGCAACAGAGAAGTACTTCTTGCCCTGCTCCAGGCACTCTTTCTTGTAAGTACCGGCAACCGGGTGCTGGAAGCGGGTCGGGTTCGTGGAATTACCGGTAATGGATACGTCCACCTTCTCCTTGTGCATGATGGCAACGCCCTCGGTAACATCATTGGCGCCGTAGCAGTTCACCTTCGCGCGCAGTCCGTTCGAGTAGGACTTGCGGAAAACTTCCTTTACTTCTCCAGTATGGTAATCCATCTCTGTCTCCACATAGGTGAAGCCGTTGATGCGGGAAATAATCTGAGCTGCGTCCTTGCCCAGGCCATTCAGGATAACGCGAAGGGGCTTCTTGCGAACTTTGTTCGCCTTCTCTGCAATACCGATTGCGCCTTCTGCAGCTGCGAAAGACTCATGACCTGCCAGGAAAGCGAAGCACTCGGTCTCCTCCTCCAGCAGCATCTTACCCAGATTGCCGTGCCCCAGACCTACCTTGCGGTGATCTGCGACCGAACCGGGGATGCAGAAAGACTGCAGTCCCTCGCCGATAGCGGCTGCTGCGTCCGCCGCTCTGCGGCATCCCTTCTTAATGGCGATCGCCGCACCTACCGTGTACGCCCAGCAGGCATTCTCGAAACAGATCGGCTGGATTTTCTTTACCTGATCATAAACATTCAGGCCGGCATCCTTTGTGATCTTCTCAGCTTCCTCAATAGAAGCAATACCATAACTGTTCAGAACCTTGTTGATCTGGTCGATTCTTCTCTCATAGGATTCAAATAAAGCCATTGTGCCGTCCCTCCTTACTCTTCTCTCGGGTCGATGATCTTAACCGCGTCGTCCACACGGCCATACTGGCCTTTTGCTTTCTCCCATGCGGTATTCGGGTCATCGCCTTTCTTGATAAAGTCTGTCATCTTGCCAAGGCTTACATACTGATATCCGATGATCTCATCATCCTCATCCAGAGCGATGCCCGTAACATAGCCTTCCGCCATTTCCAGGTATCTGGGGCCCTTTGCCTTCGTTCCATACATCGTACCGATCTGAGAGCGAAGACCTTTGCCGAGGTCTTCCAGTCCGGCGCCAATCGCCAGACCGTTCTCCGAGAATGCGCTCTGGGTACGTCCGTATACGATTTGCAGGAACAGTTCACGCATCGCCGTGTTGATCGCGTCGCATACCAGATCGGTATTCAGTGCTTCCAGAATCGTAAGACCCGGAAGAATCTCCGACGCCATCGCCGCGGAATGGGTCATACCGGAGCAGCCAATCGTCTCAACCAGCGCTTCCTCAATAATGCCATCCTTTACATTCAGGGTCAGCTTGCATGCGCCCTGCTGTGGAGCGCACCAACCAACACCATGGGTCAGACCAGAGATATCACTGATCTCTTTGGACTTTACCCAGCGGCCCTCTTCGGGGATCGGTGCCGCGCCATGATGGACGCCCTGGGCGACCGGACACATTAATTCAACTTCATGAGTATAAATCATAGACTCATCCTCCTACTCTTGTCTGCCATAAAGTGCTTTCCTTTCCCAACTCTCGCACTCACGACATCACTCTTATTATACATGTCTGCGAATTGTTTCGCAAGTTTTTTACTATAGTTATTTTTTACCGTTTCTGCAGTAAAGAATGACCCGTCATCTCTTCCGGCTGCACAAGTCCCATCATAGCCAGGAGTGTCGGAGCGATATCGCAAAGACGCCCGCCCTCCATCAGAGTGTATTCCGGATCATAGTTTATCAGAATAAACGGAACCGGATTCGTCGTATGTGCAGTAAATGGTTCTCCGGTCTCATAATCAATCAGCTGTTCGCAGTTACCGTGATCGGCGCAAAGGAACATCTGACCGCCTGCAGCAAGCAAGGCTTCCACTGTGCGTCCCACACAGGTATCCACGGTCTCCACTGCCTTAACAGCTGCGGAAAGTACACCGGTATGACCGACCATATCCGGATTGGCGAAATTCACAATGATCACATCATACTTTCCGCTTCCGATCGCTTCCACTAGACGGTCGCACACCTCCGGCGCGCTCATCTCCGGCTGCAGGTCATAGGTCGCCACCTTCGGTGACGGAACCAGGATCCGGTCTTCTCCCGGATTCGGCACTTCCACGCCGCCGTTAAAGAAGAAGGTCACATGCGCGTACTTCTCTGTCTCCGCGGTGCGCAGCTGCTTCAGACCCTGATCCGCCAGATATTCTCCCAACGTATTTACCAGCTCTTCCTTACGGAATGCGATCTCTGTATGAGGAATCGTCGCATCGTACTCTGTAAAGCATACATAGGAAAGCTCCTTTAACTGCGGGCGCTCAAATCCGGTAAACGCATCATCCAGAAAAGCTCTGGTAAGCTCTCTTGCGCGATCCGGCCGGAAATTAAAGAAGATTACGGAATCTCCGCTCTTCACGGTCGTCAGCGGCTGTCCGTCATCACCAGTCACAACGATCGGTTCCACAAACTCATCCGTCACACCTGTGTCATAACTCTCCTGCAGCGCAGCCACCGGATCTGCGGTATGCTTACCGATGCCTTCTGTCAATGCGTCATAGGCACACTTTACACGCTCCCAGCGATTATCACGATCCATCGCGTAATAGCGGCCAGTCACGGTTGCAATCTTTCCAACACCAATCTCATCGCACTTCTGCTGCAGCTCTTTCAGGAACTCCAGACCGGAAGTCGGCGCAGTATCACGGCCATCCATAAAGCAATGCACATAGACATTCTCCAGACCGTTTCTCTTCGCCAGCTCCAGCAAGGCATACAGATGCGTATTGTGGCTGTGCACGCCGCCATCGGAAAGCAATCCCCACAGATGCAGGGAACCACTGCGGAACTTCGCTGCGTGGCAGGCGGTCTTCAGATGATAGTTATCATAAAAATCACCGTCCTCAATGGACTTTGTAATCTTCGTCAGATCCTGATATACGATGCGTCCGGCTCCCATATTCAGATGGCCGACCTCGGAATTGCCCATCTGACCTTCCGGCAGGCCGACGCTTAAACCGCTGGCACTGCCCTTCACGAAAGGATACTCCTGCATGAGACGGTCCATATTCGGAGTCTTCGCCTGCGCAACCGCATTGCCTTCCGTGCAGTCATTCAGACCGTATCCATCAAGTATCATCAAAACTGTAGGTTTCTTCATATCTTCCTCCCGGGGAAGCCCCGTATTACTTATAATTTACAACCTTAGCGAAATCCGGCTTCAGGCTAGCGCCTCCTACCAGACCGCCGTCAATATCCGGCTGTGCGAACAGCTCCGCCGCATTGGAAGGAGACACGCTTCCGCCGTACTGAATCCGGATGGCTTCCGCCGTTTCCACGCCGTACAGCTCCCGGATCAAACTGCGGATTGCCGCGCAAACCTCCTGCGCCTGCTCTGCCGTCGCCACCTTACCGGTTCCAATCGCCCAGATCGGCTCGTAGGCAATGACGCAGCCTGCCGCCTGCTCCGCGCTGACACCAAGAAAAGCAATCTTGACCTGCTTGCGAATCCAGTCGATCGTAATGCCCTGCTCCCGCTGCGTCAGTGTCTCGCCGCAGCATACAATCGGAATCAGGCCGTGCTCCAGTGATTTCTTCACCTTCCGATTCACCGTCTCATCCGTCTCTGCAAAATATTCTCTGCGTTCTGAATGACCCAGAATCACATGGGAAACTCCAGCAGAAACCAGCATATTGGGAGCGATCTCGCCGGTATAGGCGCCGGATTCCTCATAGTGCATATTTTCCGCACCGATGGAAATATTACTGCCCTTCGCCGCCTGTACAGCAGGCACAAGATCAATCGCCGGTACACAACACACAACATCCGCATCCGCTCCTGCTACCAGAGGTTTCAGCGTTTCAATAAAGACAGTGGTCTCTGCGGGTGTCTTGTTCATCTTCCAGTTTCCCGCAATGATCATTCTCCGAGACATCATTATGTCCCCCTTCCAAAATTTTATGTTTATCTCAGTCGAGAAGACTCCCACCTCTTTCAGGTGGCGAGTGACAGCAAATTTGTCTCAGTGGGAGTCCAATCTCCGACTGAGATAAACGCTCCGCGAGGATGCGCAGTGATTCTGTAAAGAATATGTCAGCTTACGCTGACCAGAATCACGCGCCAAGTCTCGCGGCTGTTCGACTTGAATTTGTAATTATTCAGAGCCTCAGCTCGACCGCATGGTTCTGAATAATTACAGGTCGTCAGCAGCTGCCACGCCGGGAAGCTCCTTGCCCTCCAGGAACTCCAGAGAAGCTCCGCCGCCGGTAGAGATGTGAGTCATCTTGTCACCAAAGCCCAGCTGATTGACTGCTGCCGCGGAATCGCCACCGCCGATAATCGTAGTGGCATCGGTCTCCGCCAGAGCTTTCGCAACAGCGATCGTGCCCTTTGCCAGGATCGGATTCTCGAATACGCCCATCGGGCCATTCCATACTACCGTCTTCGCGGATGCAACCGCCGAAGCATAGAGTTCCGCTGTCTTTGTTCCGATATCCAGACCCATCTGATCCGCAGGGATTGCGTCAGACGGAACAACCGTAACCTCGATCTCCGCATCGATCGGATCCGGGAAAGCTTTCGCGATCGTCGTGTCCAACGGAAGCAGCATCTTCTTACCAAGCTTCTCTGCCTTCTCTATCATCTCGCGGCAATAATCCACCTTCTCATCGTCAACCAGAGAGGTTCCAACCTCATAGCCCCTGGCCTTCAGGAAGGTGTAGGCCATACCACCGCCGATAATCAGCGTATCGCACTTCTCCAGCAGATTGCTGATTACGTTCAGCTTGTCCGCCACCTTGGCACCTCCGAGGATCGCTACGAACGGACGTTCCGGATTCTCTACGGCGTTGCCGAGGAAATCAATCTCCTTCTGCATCAGATAGCCGACGGCATTCTCCTTTACGAAAGCGGTTACACCAACGTTGGAGCAGTGCGCGCGATGTGCCGTGCCGAAAGCATCATCCACGAAGACATCCGCCAGAGATGCCAGTTCCCTCGAGAATGCTTCTTCATTCTTTGTCTCTTCCTTGCGGTAACGGGTGTTCTCCAGAAGGATTACATCTCCGTCCTTCATCGCGTCCACAGCAGCTCTTGCGTTCGGCCCTACCACCTCCGAGTCAGCCGCAAATACTACCGGCTGTCCGAGAAGCTCGGAGAGCCGTGCGGCTACGGGTGCCAGAGAAAGCTCCGGCTTCGGCTCACCCTTCGGCTTGCCTAAATGGGAACAAAGAATCAGACGGCCACCGTCAGCAATCAGCTTCTTCAACGTCGGCAGCGCCTGTACCAGACGATTCTCATCTGTGATCTTTCCATCTTTCAGCGGGACATTAAAATCGCAACGGACCAGTACTCTCTTTCCTTTTACCTGAATGTCATCTACAGATTTCTTGTTTAACATAGGGTTCTCCTTCTGATCAGTTATTTTAAGTGTCTATACTTAAAGTTATTTTATCAAATTCGTGGCAAACAAGCAAGGTTTTTCAGAATATAAAAAATACCGCGGCAGACGAATCCCAATCATCTGCCGCGGCATTTGCGTCATAAAGTAAACCGAGAGTATAGGAATAGGAAAAGCTTACTTCACGATCAAATTTCACTTTCCGGAGCGCTCACCGGAAGCTGTAAAATAGTATATCAACTCCCGTCCGGCTTTGCAAGAAACTTTTTTCAAATTTCATTTAGAAAAAAATTTTACTATTGTTTTTTCTGTTTGTCCCCTTTTTCCCTATGTGTTTTCGCTTTATTTTCCATTTTTTTTCAAGTTTTCCCACATCTTGTGTCGTTTTTTCCCAGGAAAGCGATCGTTTGACGCTTTCTTTTTCTCCGCACTTTTGTAAAGTTTTTTTGTGAAAGTTGTGCTTTCTGTTCCGAATGAATTGACAGCACCGCTATTTTTTCGTATAGTATAAATGCTGCCCTGTTTCTGAAAGAGCTTTGGCAAAACTAATAAAAAAGGAGCGCGCATGTCCCCTACTATCCCGATTAAACAGATCAACCGTAATCAGATCTACCGATATATTTATAAGCACACGAAAGTATCCCAGCAGGATATTTCCTCCGACCTGAAGCTCAGTATGCCTACGATCAACCAGAACCTGAATGCCCTGCGCAGCATGGGACTGATCTCCGACCAGGACACCTTCGAATCCACCGGCGGCAGAAAGGCCAGAGCAATTTCCTGTGTGAAGGACGCCCGGATCTCTATCGGCCTTGATATTACTGCGAACCATGTCAGCCTTGTTGCAATTGACATGTACGCAAATATTCTTCACTATAACCGAATCCGTCATCGCTATACCGACAGCTTCTATTATTATGCGACGCTCGGCAAGCTGATCCGTTCCTTCATCGAACGGAATGAAATCGACGAGAAAAAGATCCTCGGGCTCGGCATCTGTCTGGCTGCGATCATCGACGAAGACGGCCGAACCATCCGCTCTGCCCGCTGTCTGGGAGCTCCCGCTGATCTGTATGAGAAATTGAAGCCGCACATCCCGTTCCCATTCCGCCTGATCAACGATGCAAACGCTGGAGGCTTCGCCCAGTGGTGGGATATGGAACAGGACCGCACGATCATCTTTTTGAACCTGAGCAACACGGTCGGCGGCGCCATGGTCAACAACCGCAAGCTCTATCTCGGCGATCATCAGCGCAGCTGTGAATTCGGCCATGTCACGCTCGTTCCCGATGGGAAACCCTGCTACTGTGGGCAGAAAGGCTGTGTCAACGCCTACTGCTCTGCGAAGAATCTTTCCGACATGACGGACGGCAAGATGAGCCTGTTCTTCGAGTATGTAAAGGATGAGCAGGAGCCGTATCTCTCCGCATTCCGGGAATACCTCGGCTACCTCGCCATCACGGTCAATAACCTCCGGATGCAATACGACTGTGACATCGTACTCGGTGGCTACGTTGGCTCCTACCTGACCGACCATCTTGAACTGATCCGCAGCATGGTCTCCGCGAGAAGCCGCTTCGAAGAGCCGGAGCCCTATATCTTCACCAGCAAATACCTCTTCGAAACAGCTGCCATTGGAGCCGCTCTGTATTACATCGACCGGTTTATCCGTTGCATCTGATGAATCCATGGTCCGAAGACTGCAATGTTAAATGCATTGAACATCGTATGAAACATTGCAAGCCCCACGGCGCTGCCCATCGCAGTCCCTGCCTGCGGCAGGAGATGAAATATCGCCGCCAGCACCGGCAGCGCCGCCATGGTTCCCACCACATTAAAAAACAGATGGAACCACGTTACTGATCGCGCCGCCGCCCCGGTTCCCACGCCAGCTGCCAGAGTGGTAACGCATGTGCCAATATTCTCCCCTAATATCATATACATTCCTGCCTGTGCAGGAATCACTTCACGCTCCGCCAGGACCTGAAGAATCCCGATTCCGGCCGACGAGCTCTGTACCATACAGGCCAGCAGCATACCCGCTCCCAGCGCTGCCAGCGAATTTTTTCCCAGCGCCGGCAAAATTCCATATAATCCGGGGAACACATCCATCACAGTCCCCATTCCTTCCACTCCCAGAAAGAGCGCCCCCATTCCCGAAAGAAGCATTCCGCCATTTTTCACTGCTGACCGCTGAAAATATTCCATCAACACACCCAGGCATAAAAGCACCAGAAGCACCGTATTTTCAGATTTCTTTTCTCCGCCGGATGCTCCCAATGCCACCAACCAGGCAGTCGCTGTCGTACCCAGATTTGCTCCCATAACCAGAAGAAACGCTTTCCGCTTCTCAAGCGCCCCGCTCTCCACCATACCAACTGTCACCACTGTCACTGCCGTACTGCTCTGCATCAGCATCGTAAGTCCGGTTCCCAGTGCAATCGTCCGAACCGTTCCGGCTGTCATCCTCCCAATCAGGCTCCGCAGTCGTCCTTTCATAAAGGTCTCCATTGCGGTACGAATCTGATACAGCCCGAACAGAAACAGTGCCAGTCCTCCCAGAAAAGCAAAAATATCCATATTCTGTCGTCTCCGACCTTCTGCGTCATAAATACTCTATTGACTTTACACGCTTTTTAGAAGCCCGATACAACATAGAACAAAATCAAGAATTTTTTCCTGCATTGACAAGCCAGGTGCTTTTCGCTATGATGGATTCCGGCGGGTTTTTGCCCAGACACGTAACTCTGTTTATCGTTAGGAGGTTCTATGTATTCTGACTTTCATCTGCACACCAGCTTTTCCGATGATTCCGATACGGACCCGGAGAAGCAGATTGAACGAGCGATTGCTCTCAGAATGAGCAGCATCTGTTTTACCGACCATATTGATATGGATTATCCGGAGGGAGAATTCACTTTCGAATTGGATATCGACGCTTATTACAACTGCTACCTGCAATACCGGGAGAAATACAAAAATAAAATCCAGCTTCTCTTCGGTGTAGAGTTCGGTATGCAGCCGCATCTCGGCCCTGCCTTCGAGGAATACACGGCTATTCATCCCTTCGACTTCGTCATTGGCTCGAATCACCTGGTTCGCGGCATGGACCCCTACTATCCCGAAGCTTTCGAGGGCTACACCGAGGACTCCACCTACCGACGTTATTTCGAAGAGCTTCTCACGGAAGTCACAAACTGCAGCAGCTTCGATGTTATGGGACACCTCGATTATATCGTGCGCTACGGTCCCAATCAGAACCGTTACTACAGCTATGAGAAGTACCAGGACGTCATCGATGAAATTCTGCGAACCGTGATCTCTAAAGGAAAAGGCATCGAATGCAACACATCCGGACTTCGCAATCTCGGTGTGCCGCACCCCATGCCTCAGATTCTTACCCGCTACCGCGAGATGGGCGGTGAAATCCTTACCATTGGCTCCGACGCTCACGTACCAGAGCACCTGGGATTTGGATTCGACCGGATCGGAGAGATCTTAAAAGCCTGCGGCTTCCGCTACTATACCACATTCGCCGAGCGAAAACCGGAATTTCATAAGCTGTAAGCAATTTTCAGTGAGACAGCTTCCACAAACTGATACATAATAATAGCCGATCTTTCGCAGGCCAACAGGCATACAAAAGATCGGCTCTTTCTTTACTCTCCTAGCAGCCGGATCATCTCCTCCTCCGATAGGATCGGCACGCCAAGTTCTCTGGCCTTCCGGTTCTTGGAAGAGGACGAATTCACATCATTATTCACCAGGTAGCTGGTCTTTCCGGTGACGCTGCCCGTTACCTTTCCGCCCAGCGCTTCGATTCTCTCCTGAAGTTCCTTCCGGTTCTGGAAATGCTCCAGCGAGCCGGTGATCACGAAGATCTGCCCGTCCAGACGCTTCCCGCCTTCTGACAATTCCGGCTTCTCCACATGAAGCACTGCCAGCAGGTGATCCAGAAGCTCATTGTTCTTCGGATCAGCAAAATAGCTACAGATTCCCTCAGCAATGACGTCACCAACGCCATCCACCTCCGTCAACTCTTCTTTCGTGGCATGACGAAGCTTCTCGATATCATAATCAAAGGCTTTGCACAGCATCTTCGCATTCGCCGGACCGATATTCGCGATACCAAGCGCATAGATCAGGCGGGGAAGCGTTGTATTTCTCGCTTTCTCAATGGCGGCAATCAGGTTGTCATACGATTTCTGACCGAAACCGTCCATGGCAACGATCTCCTCTTGATGCTCCGACAGACGGAAAAGATCCGAAAAATCATGCAGGAAACCTGCTCCGATAAATTTCTCCAGCGTCGCCTCGGAGAGGCCCTCCAGATT
>ENA-UOJJ01004193-UOJJ01004193.1-human-gut-metagenome-genome-assembly--contig:-CS66-NODE-4193-length-13910-cov-4.004547_pt1 | contig 13910 bp, 7 predicted proteins | sample MGYA00242343_ERZ723890 | MGnify/ENA metagenome assembly ERZ723890 | reverse complement strand
TATTTAATTATTTTTATCTTTAAATCTGATTTATCCCTATTTAGATCGCGGACAATTTAAAAAAGAGCGGAGCGACGATCCCGGGCATCCGTCCGGGCAAACCGACGGAGGAATACATCCGCAAATGGAGCGTCCGGATTGCTCTGACCGGAAACACCATTACAACAGCACTGATCTTAGCCATGCATGCGATTTGCAATAACAGTGGAATGGGAACCTTAAGCATTACGGGTACCTCCATCATCATCCTGGTCGGTGTAGTCGTTGAGGAAAAGAAGTTATTTGCGTCACTGCTTGCAGTCAGCAGACTCAGATACAAAAAGAAAGGAAGCTTGATCCATGCATAAAGAAAAGAAAGAGAAAAAAGAAAAGAAAGTCTGGGGGATTAGGGAGCTCGGACTGACCTATCCAAATAGAACGGATGTGATCAAAACAACTGCCCTGACCGCCGGTATTATGTTATTTGGCGGAGCGTTCATTTTCATCATTGATACAGCAACCATGTATTTGTTTGCTGTCATAGGGTAGCAACAATAAATATGATTTGTAAATTTATAATTATCGGAAATTGCAATACACAAAAGACGTTAATGCTCGACATCCCATCCGCAAAATCAGAAAGAGATGTCAGGCAGATAATTTATAAACTTGTTGCAAGACAGTATAGGAATTCTCTTTGTAGAAATGAGTGGTGTAGCACTACGTGGAATGGGCTATATACGTCTTTTATAGAAGGTACATATGCTACTGCACTTGCATTAATGGAAACAAGTGAAATTTTAAGATATTGTACGGATAAATGTACGGAAAATAAAGCGTATGATATTCTTATTTATGTAAAAGAAAACGAGGAAATTGATTATATCCAATCTTATGAAAACCTTATTCGTAAAGGTGAAACAGATATGTATGCTTTCTGTGAAAAGAAAATGGATAAGCCGCAATAAGTGATTGACATTAAAAAACAGCGAGGAAAAATACTTCCGCGCTGTTTTTTTGATGCCTCAGAGGGGTGTTCCAGGAGAACACCCTGAAATAATACTATTTGTTGTCGCCGGAGACTAACAAACCGCGGTGTAAAAGCTCATTAACCCAGCGCTGTTCTTCGACCGTATATACGTAGGAGCCGTCCGTTGTCTGAAACCGCGGACGCACAAACTCATCATACGCCTCCTGTGTAGCTGGCAGCTTAAGCTCCGGATCCCGGACCATGTGCATGCCAAGGTCGTAAGAACGTTTCTTTTCCGCATCCGTGATGAGCGGGAATTTGCCGGTCAGTTCATGTTCACGAGTGATCATCCGGAGCTTGCCAGAAATGATAATGGACGGATCCAGATAATATGGACAACTGCAGGTTTGTGTTGCCTCGTCGCAGACTAATCCGTCAAACATTTCCGGATGTTTATTCATCAGCGCTTCCGTATCAGAGTATAAATCAGGGATAAAGTGATAGCGTCCCCTTTTCACGCCATTATACTGTACAACGGACGGCTTGTCCGCTGCTTTTGTTTCCTGAACCGTACCGCGGATATCATCCGCACGGCGCACCTTCTTCATGCCGGCCGGTAGCTTGTGAAGACATGGTTTCTGATTTTCTTCGTACTGAAGACTCCGTAACGGATCCACGAGCAGCCCCTGTTCGCGCAGGTACTGTTCCGCCTCATATCCCTGGCGCTTAGCCGGGGTATAGCTGCGCCCCATGTAAGGGTCACCCGCTACAGATGACGGCTGATCGGCGCAGACGGAAATATGAATACCGCCATGGACATCCGGCATTCGCAATTCCGTGGAGGCGGAATCAATGATCGAACTGTGGTCATGGATAAAGGAATAATCGATCGCCATGGAATACATGATTTCATCAATGTCAGCCTTATCTTCCAACTCACAGACAAGGACTAATTCTGCAGAGTTACCGTTACAGAGAAGAGGATGGGTTGCAAACCGGATTCCGGACTCTTTTAACCGAGTCAGATACTCGTCACGCGGCAGGCAGTAGAAAAGATAGCATTCCCCAGAGTGGACCAGGTCCAATGCCCATTGTTCTTCTTCTGCAGTAAAATATGTGTTAACAAATGCATAAAGGTATAAATATCCGACGAAATATGCCAGTTTGGCTGGATAATATATCAGCTGATCATTATACAGATCCGCAATCTGATGCGCGTAGGACGTCTGAAAGTTTTTAATCGTGGAATCATATAAGAGTTTCTCTTTGGGCAACCGGTATGGGATCTGATGCAAGTCCAACAGATGTAAAAAAGCGTCGAGCAGATGGGGGCGGATCCAGCCATGTTCCAAATATGGATTGAGTGCATAATCTTTGGTGTATGTAAACAACCGTTTCTCCCATTTTTCCGGATGATGAAGATATTTTTTGTCTTTCACGGGGTCCGCGCCGACGCAATAAATGCTGTTGGCATAATCGATCAGTTTGTAATTCCGATCCGTCGGACGGAGGGAAATCTGCGTCATGCAGCTGAATAAAAACTGCTGTTTTAAATGATCCCAAGCTTTTTCCTGAGTCGTACGAGAACGGGTATCGTTTATTTCCGCATAACAAACAGCTATATGATTTCCAAAACCGCCGCCCCAGTCAAAATAATCCGGCATCGGACGATGAAACCTTTTTGCTAACTGATGCACCGTTTCCAGCCGGTTCATCTGTTCCAGAGCCAGAGAAAACGTACTATTCATACCACCGCAGGCAGCTAAATCGCTGGAACCAAGGCTGACGACGTTATACCGTCTGCGAAGGATGGTAAAATTATGAGAATTAAACAGGCGATGTTCCGAATTATATTCATCCGTCGCGTATAGTCGCGTAAAAATCTCGGTAAATGCGCCGGTTTCGATGAGCTCTTTATCGTATCCAAATACAAAAAAAACGTTGGAAATGCCAACAAAAAACGAACTGTATAAGCCGCGGTCTGCGGCGATCTGTGGTAAGGCTGCCAGCTCCGGCGTATTGCGGAACATACATTCACAAGCACGGGAACCTTCAACTTCGCGTGTAATCATATCGATACCTCCGTAAAAAATCTATCAAACATTGTCATGAATCCTTCTTTATAAAAATATTATACGAAATTTTTCCGGAAATTCCAATTTTTTACCATGAAAAACGCATCCGGAAAAAATGAAAGGATCCGACATACTGATAAAAGCCACGTATCCATTCGGGATAGACATAAGTAAGGAGGTCGGCAGATGGCATTAGAAGAGCAAGGGATGAGCAGTTTCATGCGGTCAGGCATGTACAGCCTGATGGGATTGTTTGAAATAATTCCGGCCCTGCAGGAAATTCGCCTTGAAAAGAAATATAACGAAGAAAAGAACGCCCGAGAGAAAGCAGCATTCCATCCGGAAATCATCGCAAGATATGGTAAACGCAATCCGATGGGATTATTATGGGCCAACCAGGATACCATCGATCTGTTCCGACAGCGGCTGATCGCCCAGGGGATTCCGTTCGTCATTGTGAGTGCGGATCAGATCAAAAGTCCGGATATCCATCCAGGCGGTCCGTTCGTATTTGTGGTGCGGGATATTGATCAGGAACGTGCCGCAAAGATCCTGCAGGACATCATAAAAGAACTGGAGCAGAGTCAAGAGCAGGATGGACAGGAACAGGAAGAGGAAGAAGACCGCGAAGAAGATTACGAGCGGGAGCGGACAACAGAAGATGGTCCGAGATCATCCAGCGAGGAAGAGAGAAAACCGGAACAGGAAGAATCCTGGGAAGAGTCACCGATTCCGGATGACGCGGAGGAAGACCAAGACGACAAGACTAAGAAAGAAAAAAAGAAAACAGCTAAACAAAAGCAAAAGTCTAAGCCGCAGAAACGGTCGTATCGGGATTCTCATGTTATCACACAGGAACAGATCCGGCGCCAGATGGATGATATCCGCCAGCTTGAAATCGAGCGCCGCGCATTGGACCGTGAGCGGTTATTACAGCGGGAATCAGCGGATTATTATAAAAAACGTTCTGAATTAAAGGAACAGGAACGGGAAAGCCGCCGCCGGGATGAAGCTGCGCACGAACAGCGAATTAAGGAGCTAGAACGCCGTGTGGAAGAACACAGAAAGATCACGGAGGCCAGAAACGATAAGTTTTCCAGTCAGGGCTATACCGGCTGGCGTGACTTTGCAGCGGATGCTCAGGAAAAAGTCAGACAAAGCAGTGACGATAAATTGAAAAACGGTGCCTGCTACCATGATCTGGAGGTGGACGATTATTTAAAGAAACAAGGATCCGGGGAAGCAGCATCGTACTGCGCTTACACACAGGAAGAGCGCACGAAGCACCTGGATCAGAAATACGGTACCGGGAGCGAAACAAAGATCCAGTTAAACGGGTATGCAAGAGACCGGGAAGCATTGGAAATTGCAAGGGAACGGGAAGAGATCGCAAAAGCCCGCGACCGATACGCGGAAGCCGTCCGTGAAAAACGGACGGATGATGCAAAAAGATACGATGCAGAATATCGGCAGGCATGCGAACGGAACAGGGTAGACGCAGAAAAGGCAAAAACCTGGAATACGGAGAAACTGCGTGTAGAACGAGAACGGCTGGAAAAAAGTGTCCAGACACGGTCGGAATACCTTGAGCAGCACAAAGTCAGCGGATACCGCGAATACGGCGAAAAAGTGGCAGAATGCGTCCGTACAGCCGGCGTCGAAGCTTATACAGCCGGCCAGTCGTATCCCATGCCGGAACCGGAAAGGATCACGGATGCGTCCGGGCACCAGCTGCATGATTTCCAAAAGGATGTCTACAACGCAAAAAGACAGGAGAGCCGTGCGACTGAAAAAGACTGGGTTACGAAAGAAGATCGGTTAAAGCCGCAGCAGACATACCAGAAGGTTGAGCGTCAGGCAGTTTATAGCACCACCGTCATACCCGGTTCGGAAGCACACCGAAAGATCTCATCCGGTACTGCTTATACCATGACCTGGAAACAGGTCCAGAATACTGTCAACGCAGAGGCAGCCCGTACCGCCATGGAAAATCCGGATGCCGTCATCAGGCAGAGAAACCCGCAGTACGGGGGCATGATCGCAGCGTCCGTAAATGCATACAATAACCAAACGGCATACCGGTTTGGCCGGGATCATGGAATATCACCATCCGATGCATCTCTTGCGCCGGATACACCGGTCACACAAAAAAACACCACTCCGCAGGCCGGCGGAGCGTTTCATGTAACGCCTGGGATGGAGCCTGTCAGACCGCAAAGCCGTCAGAGCCTCCACGAAAATCCTGATGAAATCGCAGTGCGCGCTCAAGGGCGCTCGGAGCAACGGAAAGATCATCTGGATATTTTAAAGATGAGATTTGCAGCAGAAAACGGTTCCAAGACGGAGCTGCTGAGGCAGGATATGTACAAAGTCCGTGCCCGTAATCAGTTAGCCAAGGCGATCAACAGCCGGTATTTTACCATGGCAGTTACTTCCGGGGTCGGCTACATGCTCCGCAATACCTATGAAGGCACGGAGGCTGCACCGGCAATTGACAAACTGGAAAGCGCAGTCCACTTTGGAAGTGTGATTGCGAAACAGAAGATCATGCAGACTGGAATCCGGGCATTGGAAGAAGAAAACGTGATCGTCCAGAGTTCTAAAAACGCCCTTCTGGAAGCGCGGACAAACATGGCCATGCGGATGGATAAGGAGGAACTGAAAAAATACGCAGACCAGTTGAATATCTCTGCGAAACAATTAGAAAAAGCTCAGACCGATGTCCATAAAATGGAAACGCTCTTGGAACTCAGCATGGCAAACCGCAACATGACGAAGGACGATATGCTGGAAATGGCACATGCCTTCGGTATCGCAGGAAGCCTTGCCAAGGATGGCATGTTTACAACAAAAGACGGGGCGGATTTCTTAACCAAAATGAATAGTGGTATGATCACCTCCGCCCAGCAGGCGCGCGCACTGGAAAGTACCATGGCGTCCATGGACTTTACAACGGCGGCAACAAGTGCAGAAGCACTCTTAAAAGCGGAAGGGGCTCTGGATGCAGAAGCCTTTAAAAACATGTTGAAACAGCATGGTTTTACGGATGAAAACATCAAGAACCTGGAAGGCAAATGGGGCGATAAGGATGCCCTGTTAAAAGCAGTCCAGGCAGAATGCACTGGAAAACAGGCCATGGCAAAGGCGTTGTTGGGAGGAAACCTGGATCCGGCAACGCTCCGGGAACTGCTTGTAAAAAACGGGGTTAACCAGGACTTGATCGATAAACTCGGCAAGAATTGGACGAAGCAGGCGGATGTTCTGGAGGCATTATCAGGTCTTGGCATATCAAAAGCAGATATGGCGCGCCTGGCAGGTGCCTTTAAAGACATACAGCTGCAGGACGCTTCTGCGGCGTTTGGCATGATGTTAGAATTAAACGGAGGCCGGGTTACGACAGAGTTCCTCCAGATGTTTGAAGATAACGGATTGCTAACGGAAGAATTATCGGAATTTCTGGCTGCTGGCGGCCGGCTCGAAGATATCAAACTGGAAGATCTTAAAAAAATGATCCAGGCCGGGGATCCGAATACGATCGCAGAGATGATCTCCAAAGGAAGCATGCAATGCGCGGTCAAACAAAGGATCCAGGATACCAGCGGAGCCAGCTTTAAATTCAGCTTGTTCGGATTGGCCGGACACCTGCGTTCCCTGTTTTTGAAACTTGGGAAAAGCAAAGACGCCGCAAACGGGTACAATATGGTCACTTCCCATGCCGCGATGATGTACATGGTGAAAAAAATCTGCTACCGGTTGTTATACAACGGACTGTTTAAACACCTGCACAAAATGGGAATTGGTCCACTAAAACTTATCAACGAGAATGTCCTTGCACATCCGATGAAAGCACTGACAAATAAGATGACGGGCGGAATGACACACCGGATGGCCAGCGTGTTTTCCAAACCACTGCACCGACTTACGCATAACCGTGTAGCAAGGTTCGCAAACCACGTCATGCATCCGGGCAGGACTACATATACACTCATCAACAAGCTGTTTATAAAGATCTTCCATAAATCTCTCGGACAGACATTACTTGGGAGAGTCGTCAAACAGGCAACCGTAAAGATAGCATCCTTCATTAGCAGCGGTGCACTGGTGACCATCTGTTTCTGGATAGTGGTAATTATCATCGCCTTAGCCATTTACGAAGGCATTGATACAGATAGTGGAGATCGTGCAGCCAATTCTTATTCTGCAGCTTATGTATCCGCTGCAGATGGCAAGGATGCATTTGCTCAGGAAGTCATTGATATGCTGCGTGGATACACGGATGATTTTATCGATGAAATCAACAACGCAAAATACAACCGTGGTATGTATTCCACAATGATTGACTACAACACGAATGAAAGCGTCGGCAACTATGAAAATGGTGCGTACCGCATTGTATTTCGTGGGCCAGATGGAGAACCGATTGAAAACATCAAGGACGTGGACTTAAATAACTCGAAGGATATCATCTCCATGGCTTCTGTGTTTATTCCAACGGTCTTCAATAAACCGGGTGAAGACGCATCCAGCGAACAAAAGGAAGCTTATGAGAAAGATAAGGAGCACTTTAAGGATTACTGCAGTTTCTTATGGGCCGCATCGCACCAGATCTCCATTGAAGAGTACCATCCGGGCAACGCGACAAATGAGGACGCAGATGATACATCCGGACTGGAGACAGATGCGACAACCGGTAAATGCCACATGGATTACGCCATGTTCGGGGACCAGGGTGCCGGTGTCAACTGGTGGCTTGGGACGGGCATGAGTACGAGCACATATAAACAGTGCAAGGCGGAGGCAAATGTTGCAAACGGAATCAGTTACGAAGACACAGACTATGAAACCCCGCATACCTGCGTGGAAAAACCGTTAGCGGATCCATGCACGCACGGGCACTGGATTACAGAAAATGTCGCGTATGTACATCAGGCATGCCGTGGGCATCACAGACGCGATGACTCTGATTATACCTGTGCGGAAGTTGGTAAGGACCCATGGTGCGTCCATGACAATGTTTACCGCAGGGTTTGGGTGTGCGACGGGCATATGGGCGCAGTCGTATATGTCACGATCGGAAAGATCTCCAGAATGCCAAACTTTGGCGCAGCTACAGATTGGGATTTCTCAAGTGCCGAATCGTTCGGAGGTTACGGAAGTGGTGGATTCGGAATCGGAATCAATGGTACGGAAGAACCGTTCACAGCGCAGGGATATCCGGAGTTGACAGAGCAGCAGTTAAACTATCTTGCTGGTATGTGTGTCAGCGAACAGGGCGCAGCAGCGACCAATCCTGTGACAATGCGATACCAAGCGTCGCTGATGGCGAATGTTTACGAATTGTACGCAAAGAGAAAAGGCTTGACAATTTGGCAGTATCTATCCTTGCCAGGAGGAAAGAGACAACCTACCATTAATGGCGTGCGCGGATGGTTTGCGAAAACATCCCATGACAGAGCCTGGACGAATTCGCGAGCGGTTTCCGATGAATGTAAGGAGGCCATTAGAGACGTCCTGGTGAACGGAAACAGAATCACACATGCGAACGAGCAGGGAACTCTAAAATCTGGATTTGTCAAAGCAGTTTACAATGGACAAACCTATACGGGAGACGATTTGCTGCGACCGGAAATTTGGGTCCCGGGCGAAACTTTGATCTATACGTCCGGAGGACAGGAATGTATTTTCCTTGCAATGCCGGGCGGAGCTCCGGGTCAGGTTGACCCATTTGCGCTGATTAAAAATTAAAGGAGGGATGCATCATGACAGAATTAAGTAAACATCATTGTAGCAAACGCATACAGGCATGGACGTCCGCATTCCTTCTGGCGCTTGCCATCATAGCAGGGCTTATCTGGAAGACGGGGCCGGTATACGCCGCCCCTGCAAGCGACGGCAGGGCACCGTATACGCTCCACTTCGTAGACCAGGACGGAAATCCGTTTCTTAAGAGTGACGGGACGGAATACTCAGGCATGACAAAAACGGTCAGGCCGGATAGGAAGATTACGGTACCGACGATCAAAAAGAAATGGCTGCCGGACAGTACCAAGGATGATGAATCAATCACGCCGGCCTGGTGGGTTCCGGACACAGACATTACCGAATACCCAGGCGACGAGATCTGGTATGATGAATTTGAAGACCAGGGAGGGGATCTGGTATTTTGCCTGGTGCCGGACGACAGTACCATTTCAGCAGATACGTCCAGTGTATTCTTTTATGATACGGACGGCATCGAGATCGAAAGCTATGCAAAATTAAACTGCAAGATCGGTAAAACGATCAGTCTTCCAGATCCGGCTCCCTACGGGGGAAAATACTGGAGCGTGGAAGATGATGAAGGGAACCCGCATCTTTATAAGAAGGGGGATTCCTACCGGGTAACCGATACATCCGGCGAGTTTACCGTGTGTGCGGACCGGTCGATCGCTGTAACATACCTCTATCCGGTCGACCAGGATTTGGCAGACGATCATAGCCCCGGCGATGTCTTTTACACGGAAACCGTGAAGGTCGGTGACTACATCACGGTCAAGAATTCCCCTGGAAATGTCGTGTTCGGATGCACGTTCCGCGGATGGACAGAATCCAATGACCTGTATTCAGGTGTAGTCACGCCGGGCCAAAGCTTACAAGTGCTATCAGATACAGATATCGAATTTGTGGCGTACTACGAGGAAGACCCGAACTGGGATCCGGGTGCCGGCGGTGAGGAAGGGATGCTTCCGGACGGACTGACCAACAGCACGACACAGCAGTTGCAAGAAAACGCCGGCAGCGGTGTGAACCTGACGTTAAACAACAACCCGAATGACGGTTCTTATGGAGGACGCCTGACTAAGGATGGCGGAGACACAACCAAATTCGAATCCAACAACAAGAACAATACGGCATGGAACGGAAATATCCAGAGCGGCACTAAAAAAGACCCAACCCTTACAAATCAAGAGGAGGATCAGTACGGTCGACCGATGGATGATGGTGGCGACAGTACGAAGCCGCTGGTGCAGGATGATTCTCTGTTTTCCATGGACATTTATGGCAATGCTTTCGCATACCCGTATTGGGAAACGGATGAAGGGAAAAGGAAGGAGATTGTTGAGAATCGCTTAAAACAATATAAGGGCAATTCCTGGGTAAACTTTATTCAGAAACACCCGGAACTCTCTGAAGCAGTCACCCGGTTCGAGGAACGCGAATTTGAATTATTAAAGGATGACTGCACGGATACACTGGCACAGGATAGACGTTCCTGGCGCGGCTGGATGGATTACTACTCCGATATTCCGGAATCCGTCATAGAAGCAAATACCGGGGAAGATGATACGTGGGTTAATAACCAGGACGGGGACTCGAACCGATTGCTGGCCAGGGTGAAATTTTCCAACGCGTGGGACGGATACACGTTTTATCAGTATTTCTATGACCCGACTTACTCGACATTCTCCAGTTATACGTTCGGCAGCATGGGCAATGGTGTGAACACAGAGAACCTGACCCTGATCTATAACCAGTTGCTCATGAAAGGCTATAGCGAGGAAGCTGCCTGCGCAATATGTGCCGTAATCTGGCAGAACACGAACGGCTCTTTCTCCGCGGAATACAACGGCGGCAACGGGAAAGGCATCTGGGCATGGAATGCGGAAGATGTGGATAAGGTGCGCAGCTTTATTTTACAGAATGAGGCCTTCGGGCTCGGAACGGAAGCGACAATTGATGAGAACTGGAAGGATGTCCAGGCTCAGACCAGGGCGCTGGATTCCTGGTTGTTCGTAAACCATCATGACGATTTAAACGCAGCGATCGGAAGGAAAGTCCAGTTTGGAAATACCTTTGAGTTCAAGAAGATCGCTAATACGCAGACTGCAGTCGATGCCTTATGCCAGGTATTCCGGACTGGCGAAGATACCAAGCAGGATGACGCCATTAAACTACCGGATGGAAAATACTATAAGGATGTAGAGCAGTTAAGGAAATATGCTTCGGAATTAAAAAAAGCGAAAACAAAGGATGCTTCCGGAAGTTATACCTTTGACTCTACCCAGTTAGAGACCATGGACTGCTCGGAGATCCGCAGAGCCATCTGTGAATTGGCGAAAGGCTGTGTAAATAATGTTCCGTATAAGTGGGGTGCGTCCAGTTTGGATAAATCTATCGGAACGGATTGCTCTGGATTTACAAAAGCTTTATACGCACAATTTGGCATAGATTTACCAAGAAAATCCTACACACAGGGACAAAACGGCGTTAAAGTGTCACGGGAAGCAGCGAGACCGGGAGATTTAATGGTATGGAATCATAAGCCAGGTGACGACGTGGGGCATGTGGCTATCTACATAGGCAATGGAATGGCTATCCACGCGCCAGGCAAAGGTAAGTTTGTAACCTACAAACAAGGAGAGAACTCTGGTGGGAAACAGTTCCTTGGCTATTATTCATTCTTCGACTGATCATGAAAGGAGGATCACACAACGTGTGCCGCCCGTAACCCGGGCGGAAAAAACAGCATGAGAAATTTTAAAACATTTCTCATCCTGTGCGCCAGTTTCTGTATCATGACGCCGGCAACTGCGTTTGCAGCTACCGGCACCGTGATCGCACAGAATAACACGCAGGATGAAGATCTAAACATCGAGGCCATGATCGACGGGGCATCCTACATCCTGTCGCCGGCCAATGAGTACCGTGCCACATTTACCAGCAACACAAACAGTCCCCAGGTAATTGCGCGGGTTATAGACGATCCATACGAGATTTATGCATGCACATGGGATGACACGATCGACTTATCAAGCAAAAACATCCTGACCGTCACCGTGGATTACAGTGATGGCATGGAGGGAGAGGAAGAAGACGACGGATCCGATACTGTGGATCCGAACAGTGTGGACTGGGATTCCATTAACTACGGAATACCGGATACACCAGCGGAAGAGATTGACTTAAGCAATGGCGCATCAGATGCCGGGACACTTATCATAAACTGTACACCGGTCTATGCATTTAAAACTATAACGTTAACACTGCAGGATGAACAGTATAAGGATTACAACATCACCCTGCATCTGGACCCGTACTTTTTTAAAGCGCGGGTAAAGCTTCCGACTGGAAAGTACCGGGAGACCGGAACGCCACAAATTGAGTTCCAGGATAATGCGGCAGCAAACGGGGAACGATACTCGTGGAACCGTACCGGGAAGACCGCATTCGGCGGCTTTATCACAGTACCGTCTGGAGGGGAAGTGTCCGTAACGGATTACGAGATTGTGGAAAATCATGGCAACCAGACGAGCGGTGCCAGTTCAAAAAAACTACTCCAGAGAACACAGCAATTGGAAGAAAAAGCCCTGATTGAAAAGCAAGATAAGGAATTTTACCAAAAAACCTACCAGGACCTGACGACAGAAACCACGGCAACACAGGAACCAGAACAAGGCTTTTCCATAGCCGGACTGTTAAAAGCCATTGCGCATTACCTCCCGGCAGCAGGCGGCCTGGTGATTGCGGTTATCACCGTGATCGTTATCGTCATCATTGTGAATAAGCTGGTTGCGCTGTACCGCGAAAATAACCGGAGGCATTAACCTGCAAGGCAGCGAAAGCTGCCTTGTTTTTTGCCCGGGAACACTGTCCGGAAAATCCGGAAAAATTGCCATACTGATACCGAAAAAAGAACAAAGGAGCTGATGCGCATGACAGAACAAAAACAGGAAGGATACCGGCTGATGCACCACTCCAGACCTATTCCGATATGTGCGGATACCAAGAGCGCAGCCCCTTATATCGCGGCCATAAAAGAAGATTTTACGATCCTTTACCCGGAACAGGCCCCAAAAGACCTGTACCGGTATGAACTTCAATATTATCAGGACACCTTCGCCGGATGGGCTGAAGAAAAAAAAGAAAACCATATCAAATCCAGACATACAAGGCGAATCCAGACCCCGCGGACGATCTATGAAAATCCGCAGAGGTGCCCGGAGGAACTGACGGTACAGATCGGTACACAGACAAGCAACCTGAAGGTGGACACTGTATCATCCTGCATGAACGATTACCTCCAGTGGATGCTCTCCCTTGCAAAAAACGGGGAGGCACCGCATATTCTGTGGGCCGCTATGGAAAAAGAAGCTCCGCACCGGATGATCGTCCGCAGAGTATGGACTTACCTGGATGAGAATGGAATCTACAAAATCTCACAGACAAAACTGTTAAATCGGATGGGATTTTATCCGGAAGGAGAGGGAGAAACAAAATTCCAAAACATCAAGATCGAGTTTGACCAGATAAGCCGGAAAATGATGGAGGAGATCTGCATGGCACATGGGATCACGTTGAAAGGGATTCCGCGGATTAGTACATTAAGGCAGGCCATGGACTGGTATCAAACCGTACAGGCAGAGTCCGACCGCGCAAAGCAACTTTTGACCAGCCTGACAAAACGCGAAGAAGAGATTTCCGCAGAGGAGTTGGAGGCATGCGCGGTATGTCAACCGAATGGCGGTGTCATGATACCGGAAACTGCTTACCGGATGTTGATCTTGAAACAGGTCCTGGGGGAGCTGTATGAGGTTCAGGAAGCAACCGTCACAGGAGAAGTAGAGGAGATCAAAAAGAAAGAAGCTGCGTCAGAATACCAAAAACACGTGGCGGAAGCCGGGTAATACGAGGCAAAGGACCGAAACGTAGCCTTAAGCCTGGGTTTTTTCGCCAGACAGGACGGACATAGCATAGGAGGTGAGTGACGTGAAGGTATCATACCATGCTTCCAAACAGCAGGGTGCAGCAAGCCATAATGACCGGACATTTGATTTAAACCTGGCCACACATATCGATCAGTCACGCCTCCATTTAAACCGTTACTGGGTCTGGGCGCCTGGCATGGA
>ENA-UOJJ01004190-UOJJ01004190.1-human-gut-metagenome-genome-assembly--contig:-CS66-NODE-4190-length-13912-cov-6.721440_pt1 | contig 13912 bp, 18 predicted proteins | sample MGYA00242343_ERZ723890 | MGnify/ENA metagenome assembly ERZ723890 | reverse complement strand
TGAGGGACGTTCGGTGTCGTCGCCGCCGGTGGCGGATTCAGACGATGCCGAACGGTCGCCGCAGGCGGTGGAAGGCGCTTTAACCTCTCAAAGCCTTTCCTTCCTCCCCTTGCCTCCCTCCTTGAGGGAGGTGGTCGCCGTAGCGACCGGAAGGAGTTCACGTCGTCGTGATGTAAAGCACGGTTCCGCTCAGGGTAAACGTCACCCCTGCCGGTCCTTTCGGGCCTTGCGGCCCCGTGTCGCCTTTCGGCCCCTGCGGACCGGTTGCGCCCGTCGCGCCCTTCTCCCCCTTCGGCCCCTGCGGTCCGGTTGCGCCCGTTGCGCCATTGTCGCCTTTCGGCCCCTGCGGCCCGGTTGCGCCTGTCGCGCCCGTGTCGCCCTTTGCGCCCTGCGGCCCGGTCGCGCCTGTCGCGCCCGTGTCGCCCTTCTCGCCTTTCGGGCCTTGCGGCCCCGTATCGCCCTTCTGCCCGTTTTGAATCTGCACCTTGCGCGTCTTGTCTGCGCTCGTGATCGTCACCGTCGCGCCCGTTTCCGTCTCTTCAACGTCCACGGTGGAGATTTCCGTCTTTTTTGCATATCCGGAGAGCTTTTGCATCAGCCTGCTCCACAGATAGCGCACCCCATCAAAATCCAGCTTGCCTTCCGGTTTGTTCATGAGTTCAGTCCTCCGCAATCGTCCACTTGCCCATCAGGGTCAAGAACTGGCCGCTTTCGCTTTTCAGCGTCGTCGTGGCAAAAAGCTCCCCGTCGTCGTCCCAGTCGCCTTCCGTCTCGTCCTCGCCGCCTTCTCCAGGCGTCCCCCTTTCGCCGGGGTCGTCGTCTCTTTGCGCATCCTCCAGCAGATAATCCTTCGCAGCGTACCCGGCCTCTCCGCTCTCCGTCTTGAGAAAAACCCAGCCGCTTCCGGCTTCCCGGATGACGTTCACCCTCTGTCCAATTTCGAGCGTGCCAATCACCTTGCCCCGCGTGCTTGCGCCCTCGCGCAGATTCAGATACCCGCTCGTCACGTTGACCGTCGCGTTGCCAAAGGCATGGTCAGACATGGTATTTTCATCCTCCTTTTCCCCGTCGTCCACCGCAATCAGCCGGTGTTTGCCCAGCCCGTTCCAGCCGCGCTTTTCCGTCAGCTCGGTCTCCACCGCCTCGCCCCGGCTCTTGCTGGAATGCAGCACCGTGCCGCGCTCCGTCACCAGCCCGACGTGGTCTACGTCGCCCGTGCCCACGCCCATGAACGCCAGCATGCCGGGCTTCGCGCCGGAAATGCCCGCCTGCTTCCACGTCAGATCACGGTATCTGCCGCTCTTCCCGTCGCTGTTCCAGAGGTCGTTTGTGCCAGCCGTGGTGTACTTGACGTCGCCGCCCGGCGCTGTGCGAATGACCTTCTTGATGAGGTTGATGCAGTCCAGCTCGCTGTAAGGCGTCCCAATCAGCCCCCGCGCCGTGCGGATGGCCTCATTCGCTTTTATCATCACCATGCGCCTCCCGCGCGAATGAACCGGCCAATCAAAATGCCCAGCACAATGATGCCGGCCCCAATCAATGCCGCTTCTCCCATTGTTCGTCTTCCTTTCTATCGCCTGTTTTCATTTCAAGCGATAAAAACATGTTTGCCGCAGTCTGTAAAGCTTCAAAGCCTTATACGCGCGGGCAATCTTCGTGCAATTTCCCGATAAGTAAAAAAAGGGCCGTCCTGCCCGCTTTTTATCGCCAACGGCAGGACGGCCAGTCGTTTACTCTTCCGCCAGCTCCGGCAGACCCGCGTCCACCAGCAGTTCCCTGACCTGATCCTTGAGCTTGGCCGGAACGTCCTTAAACGCCGTCTTGCCCAGAATCACGCGCTGCGCAAAAAACATCGCCATCATTGTTTCACCCTCCTTTCCCAAAATCTTCAGCATCGCCCAGACGGTAAGATCACGCATACACGATACCCGCCATCTCGGCCACGCAGTCTTCCAGAAAATCGTTTCGGTCGCTGAGCGCCTGAATCTGCGCCTTGAGCAGCGTGCGCTCCTTCTCTTCCTCGGTCGGTTCAGGCGTTGGCCGTGCGGCGTAGTCCGCGTCCATCTCGGCCTGTGTCCGCTGCACGACCAGCCCATCCACGAGCTTGTAGCGGTACACGCCTCGCTCGTCGGCGAGCGTGTGCGTCAGGTAGTTGTTCTGCGCGTGCCGGTATCGGTCGCCCTCGCCCTCGTCAATCTGCGTCCAGCCGTCGCCGCTCACAAACGCGTCGCTGTTGATCGCCGTCACGCGCCCCGCGTCGTCGATCCGCACCAGCACTTTGCAGCTCTCTGTGTCCATGTCATCCCTCCTTTACAGGTCGGCAGAAATGTCAATATCTCCCTGCGGCGATATCGTACCCGTCAAAATACCTGTTTCAGTGATTGCACATTTAATAATTGCTCTGTTGACGTTTGCGCTGTGCGCTGTTGCAGTTGCGGTTGTCGTTCCTTGCTTATTGCCAAGAGTGTAATAAAATTTCCCTGATGGTACAAGTGACGGCTTAATGCGCATTGTTTGCAATGGAATCATGCAATAAGATACACCGTTTGCACAATAACCCGCGAACGTTTCGTTCGTCGCCGTTATCCTCCGATAATATCGCAAACATTCGGCCAGTTCCGCCGCGTATCCCTTCGGCACATACGGCGGCAGGGTCTCCGCCGTGTATTCGCCCTCGTAGAGCGCCGCCCAGCGGACGACCGCCGCCGTGCCGGTGCTGCCCGTGTCCGGCGAAATGTACAGGTTCACCGCTTCGTCGCCGGTCAGGCCTTCGGGTTTCGTCAGCTTGAGAATCAGCGTGCGTTCCGCCGCTTCTCCTTTGAAGTAAGCCGTTCCAAAATTCACGGTGCCGCTGCCGATGTACGCATACAACCGGCACTCCACCGGGAAAACGCCGCGCACCGCAAGCGTCATCACGTCGGTAAACCGTTTCGCCTCGATTCGCTGCCTGATGCCCGCGACCCAGTTTGTCTTGTCCGATACGATTTTTAGTCCGTTTGCATCAGCGGATACCGTCGCGCCGTCTGTCCTGACCCAGCGGTCCACGGCATATGCAGCCGCGCCGTGCAGCCCGCCAATGCCAGCTTGCGCAATCGGATGGGTGAAATCGCTGTTGTCCAGCAGATTGCGCGGCGTAGCCTGCGCGCCGATCGCCGATCTGATTTTGCGCCACAGGTACGACAGTCCGCTTCCGTCCAGATAGCCCATGCGCGCCCTCCGTTTTACTGCGCCTGTGCAATCAGCGCGTCGATGTCGTCGGTCGTCAGCGTCTCGATGTCCGCCTGCGTGTCGCCGATGTGCTCAAGCTTGCCGCTCACAAGCATGTACTCGTCATAGGCGTTGTCGCCGTTGGCCGTTTTCTTGGCGACCATGTAAATGACGTTATCGGCAGCCGCGCTGGCGGCGGGCAGGCTCTCCACGATCTGCTTCTTGATGTGCCCCGCATCCGCAATCTGCTTGGTGACGTCTTCCTTCGTCGCATACGTGCTCGCCTCGCCGAAAGCGTCCAGCTTCTTCTTGTCGGCGGTGCTCAGCAGGCCCGCCGTGCTCTGCGTCGCGTCCTTGTAGGTCGTGTTCGTCGGGGTGCCCCACGTGCCGTCGCCGCGCAGATATTTCGCCTGAGCGCCCGCCGCCGGAGCCGGAACGAGGCCGCTCTTGCCCGCCGCGCTGGCCGTCGCAGCGCCCATGTTTTCATAGGTCGTGTCCGTGTCCTTGTAATACGGAACGCCGCCGATAATGGGAACAGGGGTGTAGCCCTTCGCGTCGCTCACGTCGCTGGTCGTCTTTACGCCGCCCAGCGCGCTTCCTGCGGTCGGCAGGGTGTAGTTGTTCGCGCCTGCCGCGATGCCGTCCAGCTTGTTTTTGTCGTCGTTGGTGAAGTCGTTGGTCGAAAGACCTTTGCCGTTCACCTTATCGACCTTCGTGTCGTCGTGCGGGTGAATGTGATCGCCGCGCGCAAAAGCGGCTTCCTTGCCCGCGCTGGCCGTGCCGTTCGCTTTCGGCACGGTGTTGCTCGCCGCCGCGCCTTCCGGCACGTCGGAAAGGGTGATGAACTTGCTGTCGTTTTCCAGTTCGGAAACCTTCTTGGGCAGCGCGCCGGTAACATAAGTCTTGATCTTGCCCCACAGGTACAGCAGGCCTTCGTTGTTCAAAAATTTGCTCATGATGTTGTTCCTCCATATCGTCGTTCGTTTTTTGATTCAGGGGCTTACCCGTCGTTTCTCCCGCCCGGCGGCCATACCAGAATCAGGGCGTTTCGCCACAAATCCGCAGCCATTTGCTTTTCCTCCCTTACGTTGTGGAAATGGCTTTGTCGATGTCCGCTTCCGTCATGGGCGACAGATTTTCTCCGCCACCCGTGTCGCCTTTGGGAATGGTAAAGACAAGCACCGGCTCTTCCGGCGTTCCGCTCTGCTCGACTTTGGCTTCCGTTCCCGCGTCGCCCATAACCGCCTTGACCTGGATTTTCGGCGTTTTGCCGTTTTGAACAGAAACGCGTTTCGTTCCGTTTTTGTCCGTAATTTCAAGCGTCACGCCGTCCTCTGTCGTCTGCGCGTCAATCGTCGGGCTGAACCCGTCCGCGCCCGCCGTGCCCCCCTCCGCATTGAGAATGCCTTCCTCCATGCGGTTGAGCTGTTCGGCGGTTAAAATATCGCCGTCTCTGAAATTCTGTTTGCTGTATGCCATATGCTCACCCCAATTTTACTTGTCCGATCACGGCCTGCCCCAATATGGCCGTCTGCGTCTCTTCCCCGTCGTCGCCCGCCTGCGCAATGGCCAGTTCGATTTCTTCCCGCGTCAGCGCGCTCGACTGCGCCGCGCCGGCCCGCACAAGGCCAATCAGCATGTCTACCGCGATTGCGTAATGCAGCAGCGCTTCTTCTGCGCGGTTCAGGTTTTCCGCCGAAATCGGCGTTCCTTCCTGTGTGACTTCGCCGGGCGCGTCGGTCAGCGTCTGGCTTCCGTCTGCGTTGGGCGTCAGCACATAGGTGCGCGGGCGTTCTACGCGCCTGTCCTTCCAGTGAATCCGCCTGTATGCCAATACGGTTTCCTCCCTTCTTAAACTTCGTCTATGGCAAACATAAACCGGTAGGGCAGGCCGTCTTTGGCGTCCTCTCGCGTGATGTTTTCCTTCTTGCTTGCCCATAACGTGTCGCGCTTGTCAAAGAGCTGCACCTCCGTCACCGCCGCGCTGCCTACCGTGGCGTAGTCGATAATGAAGGTCACATAAACCCGCCCGTCCGTCATGGTGCCGCGCGTTTCAATTTCCGCTCTGGTGTATGCGCCGCCGGAACGGTACTGTGCGTAGGCAATGCTTGTCAGCAGGTAAGCGCGCATGCTTGCCATCGCCGCGTTTGTCATCATGCCCGTTTCCTCCCTCCGTTACAGTGTCGTGCCGCACAGCAGTTCGCCCGCGCGCGGATAGCGGAATGCGGCCATCGCCCCGCCTTCCGCATGAATGGTGATTCTCGTGTGGTTGGTAAACGCCAGATCGTCCAGCACGCTGCGCACATTCTGGCTCTGCCTGATCGCCATGCGCGTCCATCGCTCGTTGCGCGCGTTCCATTCGCCCGATACCGTCACCCGGAAATGGAACGCGCTTCCGCCGTAAAGCCAGTTTTCCTCCAGCTCGACCCGCTCGAAGAAACCGCGCAGATAGTTGTAAATCGCCTGCGGCGTGCCGTTCATCGCGGCAAACGGTGTCGATTGCCGAATCCATTCCCGTTTGACGTCCACGCTCGCGCTGTAATCATACAGGCAGCCCAGTTCCCACGCCATTTCATCCAGCCGCCATTCCGGCATGGCGTTCACATCCCGCACGCAGGCCACGCCCGCATCTACCGTTTCCTGCATGAGGGTCATGCCTCGTAAAAGCGCGCAGGCCAGCGCATAGCCGTTCTTGTCGTTTAGCAGAAAGCGCGGGAAAAAATCGCTCAGCTCGCTCATTCGTCCACCACCTCAAGCTTGACCTCGCCCGTGCATCGCGTGTCCGCGTCCACCTGCGTATAGGCGATTGCCCCGCCGTCAAATGCGCTTTCTTCTTTCCATGTCACGCGCAGCGCGCCCGCCTGATAGAGCATCGCCATCAGCTTGTCCGGGTTAAACGCCCGCCCGATGGTGTTGTTCTGCCAGTCGAGATAAGCCTGCGCCGCGCTCAGAAGCGCTTCTTTGATGTTCTGCCCGTTTTCCTGTACGCACAGCGCCGAAAGCGCGTATGCCTTTTCCTTTGCGGCCGCTACCGTCACATGATCGGTCAGCGGGCGCACGTTTTGCGCGCTCAGGGCGTTGTAAACGCCCTCCACAATCGCCTGTGCGCCGCTCTCGTGTGCCAGAATCAGGTAAACGCCCACCTCGCCCGCACCCAGATTGAGCGCCCGCGCATCGATGATTTCGCTGCTCACGTTCTTGGCGACGCTTTCATACTGACTCTGCGGGCCTGTCGTCGTGCTGGCCAGTCCGTAGGTGCGGATTCTCTCGCGGTAAGCGTCGTCGCTCTCCTTGGCCTGTCCGCCTGTCGCTTCCTCTGTCGTCACAATGGCCACAGCCGCGATGTTCGGCGTGACAAACTGCATCTGCGTTCCCTTCGGCAGTCCGTTTCCAATCGCGCCCGTTTCCTTGCAGGTGATGCCCGCCTCCACCTCCTGCTCGTATCCCGTCTTCTCCACGTCTTCATCCAGCAGATAAATCCGCTCGCCGTCCGCCGTCAGCGCCGTGCCAGCCGCAATCGTTCGTGTGATGCCGTCCGCTTTGAAGGTGATCTTCACCCGTCCTCTGGCCGAGCTGGCGGCAAGCCTCACGCAGTTTCGCTTTTCGCCGTAGATATCCAGATAGTCGCCGACAGCGTATCGCAGCGTGTCCATTCTCAGTGCCGCGTCCACGCCCGCAAAAACCTGCACAATCATGGCCTGCACGCCGCGCAGCAGCATTTCCTTTTCGTCTCCGGGGTAGAGAATGTCGCCGCCCGCCTGAATATAGGCCAGATTCATCTCCTGAAAGATTTCCTCCGGGTCGTAGGTCAGATAGTGAATTTCCGTGTTGTCCATGTCTCATCCCCCCTTCATTCCGCAATGCCGACTTCGATGACGACTTCAAGACGCGTACTGCCGTCCGTCTGCCGCGTGGCTTTGGCCGAAACCACTTCCACATCCGGTTCCCACATCATCACGCGGTCAAGTTCGGGCAGAAGTGCCTCGTCAAATTCCTTCTGCGGCAGGTCAAAAAGTCCGTGGTTAAATCCCCTGTATCGGTCGTATGGAATTTCGCCCATGCGGCACAGCAGCAGATTTTTCGCGTTCTGCACCGTGCGGCGCACAAGGCCGTTTCCGTTGGTCAGCGAAAAATCCACGCTGTATGGGTCGTTGGTGATTTTGTATTGCGCCATATGCTCACCTGTCTTCTACAATCAATCCCTTACCCAGCGTGCTGCTCAGTTTTCTTCTGCTCGCCGCTTTTGCATTGTTTGTCATCCGCTTGATGTCGGCGCTTGCCGAACTGAACGTATTTTTCGTTTTGCTCAGCGTCAGACCGGCTGTCTTCAGGGAAAGTTCAAAATACTCCGGGTGAGACGACGCCAGCGTTTTGCGCATTGTGTCAGTCGCTACGCTCTTCTTTTTTCCGCTGCCGCTCCGCCCAAGCTCTTCGTCCGTGGCTTCATAACCCGTGCTGGACCCGCTTTCAACCTTGTGTCCCTCGCCGCTCTCTCCGTCGAACTTGCTGCTCTGCTTCATGGTCAGCTTGACTTTGCAGCCGACCCATACGCCGCCCGCGCCGATTTCCGTTTCCGATACGCTTGCCTCGGTCAGCATCAGCTGACAGGTCATCAGTTTCGTGCCGCCGATGTAGAAATAGTCCTGTTTGCCCTGCCGCGCCTCGTCAATGAAGGTCATCGCTTCCGTGCGCACGTCAACGCCAAGAAGCCCGGAAAGCGGCAGGGCGAAGGAAACCTCTGCCGCCTTGCCCGCCTGACGGGCGACATAGCGCTGCTTGTCCGCCTCCATGTCGTCGGTTTCAATGCCCGCTTTGACCGTCAGCGTATTCAGGCTGCGCACAATCTGGGGCGTCACTTCAAAGACGTGCCCGCCCCATCTGGCAATCTCGCCCATCCGCTCACTCCTTCCACGGCGCGTCCGTCAACCCGCTTTCGCTGCTTTGCGCCAAAACAACCGGAATGGCGATTTCTTCCCCGCCTTCAAAGCGCGCCGTCCGCGCCCATTTCGGGTTGGCGTCCATCAGGTCGCAGGCGTATTTTTCGTTTCCGTAAACCGCCAGCGCGATCATGTCAAACGTTTCCCCCGCGCTGGCGGTCCAGACAAAGCCGCTCATCTGTGCCATCCGTATTTCCCCCTTATCCGTAAACCGCAATGTCCTCGCGCAGCTGTCTCGCCGTCCACCAGCGGTCAAGGCGTTCCTTGTCTTCTGCAAGCTTCTGCTCCACGCCCGTTGCGTCGTTTGCAATGATGGTCGGGCTGTATACAATCTGCGTGGGCGCGTGTCCCGCGTCCGCGTTCAGTCCGCCGCTCATGGCCAGCAGTTCCGGCCACGAAAAGCCGCTCGCCTGCCGCGCCGCGTCCAGCAGCGACGCCGTGCGCGCGCTGTGCTCTTCGGGGATTGCCCACTCCGGCCCCGCCTCGCCGAAGATGCTCGCTTCGTCCGCACGTCCGCCTTCGGCATATTTGGAAAAGGTGTTGCCCGACCCTTTTCCTCCGCCCGCAACGCCGCCCACCTTCGCGATGAGAATCCGCTGCGTAATCGGCGTTCTGAATGTGTCGGCAAGCCCCTGCTTGAGCGCCGCGCCCGCACCGCCGTCCGTCACGTCAATGTCCTGCGTGACGGCTTCGCCGAAAACCGGTTCAATTTCGCCTTTCGCCTGATCGGCGGCTTCCTTCGCGCCTTTGATGGTGACCGTCGCGGTGATGACCGGCTCGCCTGCCGCCGCTTCTACGCTGCCCGGCTCGACGATTGGCTCAACCGTTGCGGGCAGGGTCTGCTCAGCCGTCGCTTCGCCGGGGGCTGCTTCCACGACCGGCTCAACCGTCGCGGGGATGGTCTGCTCGCCCGCCGCCGCTTCCACGCTGCCCGGCTCAACGACCGGGTCAACCTTCGCCGAAATGCGGTATTGTTCAGCGTTTTCGCCGCTTCCCAGTACCCACGCAGCCGAGCGCTGCAACCCTGCGCCGCCGAGCATCTGTCCGATTGCCTCAAGGTCGTAGTTCCGGCCAATCCAGTCAAACGCGCTGCTCAATTTGGCCTGGTCCAGCGCCTCCAAATCGCTTCTCTGGTTAAACAGGTCGTCCGAATCTGCGCCCGCGTTGAGGCTGCTCAGATAATCTTGAAGCGCGGGAGAAGATGCAATCGACTGCCGCGCCTTTTCTAGCGAATACTCGCCGATGGTACTGCCGATGAAGTCCTCAAACGCCTGCCGGTATTCGTCAAGGTGCAGGTCGCTTCGTCCCGGCGTCGTAAGCGCTGTGGATTTCACGCCCGACGGATTGAAAATGTTGCCGAAAAAATCATCCTCATCCACGAGGCTGGTTTGCGCGCCGTTGTTGTTGATGTAGTCCATGGCGTACAGCCTGCGGAAATAAGCCGCCGTCTGGCTGTCGCCCATGCTCTCGTAATAGGCCACTTTGTCCAGCACGCCCTGATAGCCGCCGTAACTGGCTACCTCGTGGGCGAGCACCTGCGCCAGCTGGCTTCTTTCGCTGTTCTTGCTTCCGCCTTCACCCGCGAAGTAGTTTTTTCCGGCCGTTTCGCCCAAAACCTGCGTCGCCTCTTCGGCTGTAAACTCGCCGGAAAGCACGCGGTCGGCCAGCTCGCCCAATGTGCCATAGGTGTCGGAAAGCCCACTTTCCCGCAGCACGCTGTCCCACAGATTGTTCAGCAGCCCGTCGTAATCCGCGCTGTATTGCGCCCTGTCCTTTTCGTATTGCTGCGTGATCGCGGCCAGTCCGTCGTCCATCTGCTTCTGGGTCATCGTGCCGTTTTCGACCGAACGCCGCATCGCGCTTTCCGACGTAAAATAATGGGTCTCGTACTGTTCTTCCAGCCAGTTGAGATTTTCGTCCCGGCTGCTCTGAATCTGGCCGGCATAGTCGTACACTTCGTCAAGACCCGCCGTCTGCGCTCTGCGGAGCAGCTTCTGCATCTCGGCGTATCGGGCGTCCTCTTCGGCCAGCCTCTGCGCCTCCAGCATCGCGTCGTTCATTTCCTTGACGATGCTCTTGATGTTTGCAAGCTCTTCCGGCGTCAGATGGCCGTCCGCAAACGCGGCGGTCAGTGCCTCGCGCAGTTTTTCGCCCAGCGCCTGCGCGTTGGCCGTCGCGCCCTCGTAGCTCTCGTTCAGCGAGGCGATGATGTTGGCGTAGTTGGGGTCGTTTTCCGCAACGCCTTCGCCTCCGAACAGCACTTCAAGGTAGCTCATCGTGGACGCCGTCGAGTGGGTGATGCCGCTGAGCACAGCCTGCACCATGTCGTCGCCCAACCCCATCAATTTGGTCATGTCCTGCTCGGTCAGCTCCGCGCCCGTGAGCATTTTGGTCATCAGGTTTGAGGAAAACGTGCTGCTGGCCTCGGTGTAATCCTCCATGCTCTTCTCAAGCGCCGTGTTGTAGGCGTTTACGCTCTCATAAGCGCTGCTAAAGCTGTCCCCGATTGTCTGCACGGCGGCGCTCAGCTCGTCCTCGTCGAGGTCCATGTTGCCGAACTTCTCTTCAAGGTTCGACTTTTCAATTTCGCTTACCGCCGTCGCAATGGCGGGAATGGCAATCGCGGCGGCGGCCAGCGCGCCGCCCGGCGTCGCCAGCGCGCCGATGAGCTTAAATGCCGAACCCGCAATCAGCAGCCCCGGCCCCGCCAGCGCAATGGCCTCCGCGCCGCTGACCAGCGCGTTGAAACTCGTCTCGTCCATCCCGTTGATGGTGTCGAAGATATCACCGGCCCATCCCGCCAGCGACGTAACCGTCGGGGACAGGGTTTCGCCCACGCGGCGCTGGGTTTCTTCGGCCTTGCTCGCCAAAATTTCCAGCGCGCCCGTCAGGCCGCTCATCACCACGTCGCTCTTTTCCTTCGCGTAGCCGTCGCTGTCGCCCCAGATGGCCTGATAAATCGAGTAAATGCTTCCGTCTTTGACGGCGTTCAGAAACGCTTTGGCGTAAGACAGCGTGCGCGTGGGGAAAATCGCCGCCAGCAGCGCGTTTTGTTCCTGCTCGCTGGGAAGCTGTTCAAGCGCAAGGTTCAGATCGGTAAAAATATCGATAAACCCGCGCAGGTTGCCGCGCTCGTCGTAGGGGGAAAAGCCCATATCCTGAAGCCGTTTATAGGCCGCCGCGCTGCTCTCGTCCACATCCGCGAAGATTTCGTCTAGCTCTTCCTCCGTCAGCCCCAGCTCGTCCATGGCTTCGGCGGCTTTCTGCGTCGGCGCAACAAGACGCATCATCGTGTTGCGCACGCCCGTGCCCGCCGTCTCGCCGACGGTGCCGACGTTGGCCAGAACGGCCAGCATGGTGAACAGCTCTTCGTTGTTTTTCGCAAACTGCGCCGAAGAACCCAGCCGCAGGAAGGCGCTGCCCAATTCGGGAATATCCGTCGCCACCAAATCGGCGGCGCGCGCCCATTCGTCGATGAACCGCTCGCTCTGATTAAACGACGTGCCCGTGCTCGCCATCATTTTGGAGAGCATGTCCACGCTGTCGGTCAGCTCCATGCCGCCCGCCTGCGCAATGAGCATCGAAGCGGGCAGGCCGGAGATGATCTTGTCGTAGTCCCATCCGGCATGCGCCGCCGTCGCCATCGCGCTGGCTACGTCGTTGGTGTGGAAAATCGTAGTCGATGCCCACGCCTGTGCGTGCTCTTCAAGGCTGCTCATGGCCTTGTTCAGCTCGCCGCTGGAACTGTATTGCCTGGCCAGCACGCTGCGCGTTTCCAAAATGCCGTCTTCGTAATTTTTGTAAACGTTCAGGCTTTCTTCGCCGTATTGCGCAAGCTGCGAGCTGACGCCGTTGACCTTGTTGCCCAGCTGTGTCAGTTCGCTTCCGATGATGCCGAAGCTGTTGTCCACCCGGCCGCTCAGAACGACGATGGTTTTAAGCGTCTGCTGCCCGCCCGCCATGGTTTCTCCCTCCTTTTCCGTCAGTCAAACGCCGCCAGAACCGCGCCTTTTCCGTCGTCAAAATAGAAAAAATAAACGTTCTCGCCCACGTCGTAAGCCGCGCCGAAAAGCGCGGGAATCGGCGCTGTGACATAACTGCCCGCAAAGGGGCAGACGCGGTAGCCGCTTTCAAGCTTTTGAACGATCTGACCGCGCTCGATGGTCGTCCGCGTTTCGCTGATTGCTTCCATGGTCTTCTCCTGTCAAAACTTATCGAATGGTGGTCACGCATCTGCGAAGCGTCGCGCAGCTCTTCCCCCGCATCAGGTCGTGCGTCGCCGCGTCCACAATCCACGCGCCGCCCATGTCCGTATCGCTCTCCACGTCAATACGGGCCATCGCGTAAAACGCGGCGTCAAACGCCGTGCGAACCTCAAGGCTCTCCGCCTGCCTGTTCAGGTAAAGCAGCATGCCGCGCGCCCAGCGCCCGCCCGTCGCCGCGTCCGTCGCGGGCAGGCTTAACGTTTCGTCCGCGCCTTCCGCCGCCGCTTCGTCCATCGCGGTGCATGCGCAATAAGGCGTCCGAATGGTCAGGCTGGATTTTTTTACGTTCAGCCTTTTCGTGTGCGTCACGTTTCTGTCGCCTGCCGTCAGGCGCAGCGTCCGCGCCGCCGCTTTTTGCTGTATGCTCTCCATGCCGATGGCGGCAAACCGGCCGCCGACCGTTTTAAACGCCGCGCCTTCGTAGGAAAGCAGCCGCGCCATAAACGCAGGCGCGCTTTGCGCAAGCCGTCTGATGTGCGGATAGACAACGCCCCCGTCCATCCCGTAAACCGCGCTTTTCATGCCGCATTCCGCCGCGTTCAGGGCAAGCAGGTCCGCAAGGCTTGTCTGCTCGTAAACCGCGCTCGCCCGGCGCGCCGCGCCGCTTTTCATGCTCGTAGCAATCAGGCGCATGCGCTCTCCGTCCTTTTGCATCGTGTTGAGATACATTTTCCCCGTGCGGTATGTCCCCTGCACGGCTTCCATTTCGTCGTCTCTCTGCGGCGCCCAGCGGTACCAGTCCCGTATATTGGCCGTCTCGATTTCCAGCATGTCGCCGCTTGAGCCGAATCCCTCCCGGCATATGCACGCCGTCAGTCCGGCCCGGCTGGTGATGTCCGTTCCGTTGTAAAAAAGCTGCATGCCGTCCCTTCTTTTTCTCTTTTTTCAAAAAAAGCGGGCAAAGCCCGCCTGCCGAGCCGAAACGCGCCGTGCCCCCGGCGCGTTCATCCCTTCGACCGCATTTCTTTGAGCACCTGAGCAATCGCCTCCGCAAAGTCGTAAAACCTTGCCAGCGTCATGCCCATGAAGGTGTCTACGGGCGTGCGCGTCGCCAGCGAAGCATCCACAATCCGCTTTAGGAATTGCGTTTTACCTCCGGTGTCGAAGTGGTCAGAAAAACCATGGCCTGCTCCACGGCGGTCTGGGCGTCTTCCACGCCCAGACGTTCGCGAATGTCCGTCGCATCCACACCCTCGTTGGCCTTGCCCGCCGCCGCGGCGAACAGGCAGAGCGCCTGCTTGCGCGTGATTTTGTAAATGTTGCCCGCGCGCGGGTCCATATCCATGGCGTCCGCATATTCCCAGCCCGTCAGCTTGCCAAAGTCGTAGGCCAGCTCGGTCACGTCGCGCCCGCCCGCGCGCAGGGGCGTTTTCAGTGTGATTATGCCGCTTTTCGCGTCCTCGTGCATTTGGGCGCGCAGCTGCTGCACCTTGTCGTCTGCCAACTTTTTGTACTTTCTTGAAAAAAGAAGTCAAATTCTAAAACGTTTGCGCATTTGACTTC
>ENA-UOJJ01004188-UOJJ01004188.1-human-gut-metagenome-genome-assembly--contig:-CS66-NODE-4188-length-13925-cov-15.798774_pt1 | contig 13925 bp, 18 predicted proteins | sample MGYA00242343_ERZ723890 | MGnify/ENA metagenome assembly ERZ723890 | reverse complement strand
GCCACGGCATCGTCTGCTGGCATCGGGACGGGACTTGTTTGCGGACAGATATGGAAGAAATAGGACGGAGGCAGAAGCATGATTCGAGCAGTTTTAAGTAACCCGTCTCACCCGGAATATGGCGTGGCGACCATCCCGTTCCCTATTCCGCATGACCAGTACGCACGCTGTATGGAGCTGCTGGAGGCGCTGGAGATTGGCGACGCGGTCAAGACCGACTGTAAGGTACAGGCAATCGACAGCTTTTACACTGTGCTCAAGCGCACAGAGATGCTTACCGTCAATGTGGAGGAACTGAACTACCTCGCCAAACGGCTGGATGGTTTCGACACCGGCGAAGCCGCACAGTTTCAGGCGATGGCCCACAAGCTGGAGCTTTTCGAGCTGAAGGATCTCATCAACCTGACCTTCTGCTGCCAGCAGGCCACGGTCATCACCGACTTTTCCGACCTCGCCGCTGTTGGCCGTGACCACTACATGAACCTGCACGGCGGCAGCGCAAGCGTGGATGAGCTGAACAAACTGGATGGCGAGGAAACCGCGCGGCGGCTCATTGAAAGCGGCAGCGGCACGATCACTCCCTACGGCGTGGTCTACGACAACGGCATGAAGTTAGAGCAAATCTATGACGGTCGGTTCTTCCCCTGCTATTACTATGAGCCGAACACAATCACCGTTGCGGTGACTGCCAAGTCTGAGCCAGAGGACACGGAGCATATCGCATGGTTGTTCCTTCCTATGGTGCAGGAGGAGATCGACCGTGCCCTCCGGCGCACAGGCATTACAGATCCGGCGGATATCCGCCTTCGGCTGGAGAATACTGAACTGCCGAATGAAGTGGATGTGCTGCTGGATATGGAACAGGAAAGCCTTACGAATCTCAATGCTCTGGCGCAAGCCGCAGATGCGCTTTCCTCGGATGATATCAAAAAGCTGGGCGCTGTGGTGACTATGGCAAGGCCACGCACGGCGGAACAGATCAAAAATCTTGTGGAGAATCTTGACCTGTTTGATTTCGCGCCCGGTGTGCATACACCGGCGGAATACGGCAAGTACATGATCCAACAGTCCGGCCGTTTCGAGTATGATGAAAATCTGGATGAGTTCTATGATTACGAGAAGTATGGCCTCCAGCGCATGGGCGAGGAGGACGGAATGTTCACCGACCGGGGCTATATCGCATACAAGGGCGATATCAGTCTGGCGGAGATCATGGAGGGCAGTCAGTGCAGCTACATGGAGATGGGAGGTATGGTATGATCATTCAGGCAGAACTGAAGCGAAAGCAGTCCGAGTATGAAGGTGAAGAATGCAGTGTTGACAAAGTAATCGAGTTACCCGCCCAGCGGTTCCAGCAGTTCAGCCGCGCACTGCTGTCAGACTGTGATTTTATCGCGGAGAACAAAAGCGCCATCCGGCAGGATACGGATTCACGACACTGTCTGCTTATCCTCGACGTAGACGGGACGGACGGTTTCCTCGTTGACCCGCAGGGCTACAATTACGCCCGGTACAGCGCCTTCGTTCCGAATGCTCGAAGCTTGCTGACGCCGGATGTGGCAATCGACCGCAGTTATATTTCGCCAGCAGAGCCTTGGCGAGATGAGAGTCGGGATGAAATGCTCCGCATGACATTACATGTCGATGGGAAGCCGGACTACACCCTCGTCCTCCCTGTTGATGAAGAATACCTCGATGCAGTGAAGGATTACCTTGATATCGACGTTTTCGCAGATGCGATGCTCCGTGATATTCGTTTCAAGGTGCCATACATCGGAGAACTGATCTGCGACACGGATTGCCCCGCTGTAGAGGATTACAACGACTATGCGGAAGCGTTGGAAAAAATCTGGCAGGAGGACGGAATGCTTCTGACCTACGCGGCCATTCTGGATGCCGAGCGGCCTGATACCCTGCACCGGGCGCGTGAGCTCTTGCAGGAGATGGATAACTACCAGCGCATCGTCGACACCTACGGCTACGGCCAACAGCGCTTGCAGGAACGGCTGGGACTGGATGACGAGAGCATCGCGGAGCTGGAGGACTACATGGACTTTGAACGCTACGGTTCGGACTGCATGGAGCATGACGGCGTGGTGGAAACGGAGTTCGGTCGGCTGCGGCGACTGGAGCCGCCGTTTCCGGAGCAGACGCAGGGGCAGCAGATGCTTCAGTAGCTACCGCAGGAAGTGTAGGAGGCTTACCATTATCAGATAAAGAGGAGAAAATATTATGGCTGTAAATGCGAAAACAGAAGTGTTTGATCACGTTGAGTTATTTGGAAAACCTGCGCTTTTTACCAACTTCCGCATTGATCGTTCTACCGTGCCGGAAAACTGGTACTGCTACGACTTCCGAGGCTCAGACAACGATCCTGGCAAGCTGAATTATGTGGAGCTGCGGGTTGGTGTCAATCATTCCGGTGCTGTACTCCTGCCGGAAGAACTGGATCTGAAAGGAAAGGATTACCGCCGTGTGCGTGGGCAAATCAACTTTCTTGGCAGCCGAATGACGTTGGAGACGTTCTGCGAGGTGCATGATCTCCCATATCCCGCAGAGGAGGAAAAATTTCATATCCGGCCCGCCCGCCCTGATGAGGCGGGCTTATTTTATACCCCGCACCCCGAAGAAGATAAGCGGCTGGGTACCATTGGCCATGTCCGTATGGACTTCGGACGCAGCGGAAATGAGTTCTGGCACACATGGTGGCCGCGAGGGCCGGAGGAGCTGAACAATCCCACATTCAAGGCGGAACTCCAGCAGGTCGTGGACAAGCTACGGGAGAGTGTGCTGAAAAACCGCTTTGCCATGGAGCGATTCTGCTATGACCACGGCGGAAAGATTGCCGGCGGCTATGTGCAGAACTACGGCTACATCGTGGAGACGGGGCATTACCGGTACTGCCTGCGCTGTAATCCCTCTCCTGGAGATTACAACGCATACCTGACCTGCTTTGACCTCGATGTCCTGCGGCAGAACATGGAGCAGAGCACCGGCCCCGATATGACAATGGGAGGCATGGTATGAGCGGGCGATTTGCCTCCCCGCGAGGCCCTCCCCCTTTTCTTTCCTGAGTTCCGCTTCTTTCCGTTGACTTGTCAGAAGTTGTGTGGTAGTTGTTTGTGCTACCAAAACGAAAGGAGAACGCACAAATGAAGAAGATCACACTACTGGCGGCCAGTGCACTGCTGCTTCTCACGGCCTGCGGGCAGGTGGAGAGCAGCCCAGCAGAGGTCGTACCACCACCGGCAACCGTGGCACAGGAGGATGTCCGACAGCCACAGGTAACGTCTGAATATGTCACGGCAGTGCAAGAGCCAGACACGGTATCAGGTACGGCGCAGGAGCAGCCCCAAAAGGAAAAAGCTCCACAGACGGAATCTATCCCACAAGCAACTCAGCCCCTTGAGCCGGTCAAAGAACCCACACCCTCAGAGGACATTCCCTCCGAGACTGTCCATGCCAAGACGGGCTATGTGGAGCCGGAGCCTGCACCGAAACCGGAACCTACGCCCGAACCGACAGCACCGGCAGACCGGCAGGCGGCCCTCGATGCGGCTAACGCTTATGCGGTGACGCAGTACGGGGTAGTTACGGACAGTGACCTGACGCTGGACAATAGCGCCTATCGCTTCCCCGCCGCAGTGCCAACGGACGCCTCGCAAGAGACGTTGGAAGCCAAGGCACGGGACATGGTGGACTTCACCTTCCGCCAGCTCATGATGCAGGTGGGCCGGGACAGTGTCGCGGATGCCGGATTCCACTGCAACGTCTGCATTGTGGAGGATGGCGGGAGCCTGCTGATCTATGTCCTCTACGATGGTTGAGGTGCGATATGCAAGATCTGTTGAAAACGCTATACCGTATGCCTTTTCTGGATGGAAGGTCTCCTATGTTAATAGCAGTTATCCTAAGTACTGGTAATATCCAGAGCTTGCTCCGTGCAAGCAAGTCCATGGGCCGCTGAGATACAGCGGCCCATGGACGACAGCATCGTACAGATATAATGCTAAAAGCAATCTGTGTGAAAGAAAAATAATTCCATATACAGCAGCAAAAAAGCGCGACGAACCAACCGTGGTTCGTCGCGCCTTTTTTGCTGTCGAAAGACGTCGGTTTTTATTCATTGTCGAGGCCCGCCGTTTCCGTCATTTGCGAATTTTTCAAAAATGACGAAACGGAGGAAGTAAAATGCACTTTGACCGAAAATCATATGGGACAAGGATTCGGCAACTGCGGATTAGCAAGGGACTCACGCAGGAACAGCTTGCCGAAAAAATAAGCATCAGCAGGACATACATAGTCAAAATAGAAAGTGGCCTACAAATCGGGCCGATTGAAATTGCCATCGAACTGGCAAAATTCTTTAATGTTTCACTGGATTACCTTTTGCTGGGAAAGGATAACCAGCGGATGGAAAGAAAGCAGTGCTTGCAAATGACGATTGCCTTCTTAGCTGAATTAGAGGCAGAACTGTGAGATGTTCCATTTTGGGTATGTAATGTTCCAATCTGTTTCTGTTATGCGGCTTTTCTGCGAGGTACAATTACACCAGAGCTAACGATAACGGCTTGATTGTACTTTGAAAAACGCCGCACTCGGCCATATCCGGCAACTGGATCACATCAGCAGATGAGCCTCCTGAACAGAGGACAGCGATGCGGAGAACGCGCCATGACCACCTGCACGGGAGTATCCCGTGTCAATGCAGGCCCCGAACCGGAAGGTGCCCAGCGATACCCGTTCATCCAAAAGCAGCCGTGGCAGGCTGTCTCGCCATGACCTCATCTGCCTATAATGGTACTTCTGCATAGCGATACTTTCAAAACATCGGTGCAGCTCGGAGCGATCCTCGGAGGGGTGCAATTCCCATGTGCGGCGCCAGCCGCTGACCAGTTGACCGCCTGCCAGTCCGGGAAGTAGTGTCGAATAGGACTGAACAAATGATGGAAACGGCAGGGGCCGCTCCAACACGCCTTGGAGCGGCCCCGCCATAATGCTTTTGCCTGATGGCAGAAACGCGGACACTGGTTTCTCTTCTCTCCCCTTTCGTTTTACTGCGTCTGATTCTTCTCTCACCACCCACCCTACGTCTGACAGTGTCCGTGTTTGTGCCATCAGAAAACGTATAAAAGGAGACTATCATGCAGGATAAGAACGTTGATTTTTGCGGTATTCTGAATCTTCTGTCAGCACTGAAAAAAGCCGGTTTTCCCAAGGCAGAGCTGGAGCAGGTCGCTGTGCGTATCGCAATGCAGACCGGTGCAACGATCCCTATTTCTTTCTGAATTTCTTTGCAAAAAGCAGTAGCTTTAACGAGATGATTGTGGTATGTTGTGTTGCTACAAGGAGGAGGTGAGCAGCCACGGAAGAGAAAAAGATCAATGGAAACCTTGCCCTGAACGGCAAAGAACGACGGGTCATCAGGATTGAAGCCAACCATGAGCGGGATGCCCAGAAACTGCGTGTCGCCGCTTACTGCCGGGTCAGCTCCTCCTCGGAGGATCAGCTCAGCTCCTTTGCGGCACAGAACATCCACTATACGCAGTACATCACCGAGCATGAGGACTGGCGGCTGGTGGACGTCTACGCCGACGAGGGCATCACCGGCACCTCAATGGAGAAGCGCGAGGATTTCAAGCGGATGCTGGCCGACAGTGGGCGCGGGCTCATTGACCGCATTCTGGTCAAATCCATCTCTCGCTTCGCCCGCAACACGGCGGAGTGCCTAGAGACTATCCGGCAGTTCCGTGCCAACGGCACGACCATCTTCTTTGAGAAAGAGAACATCGATACGGCGCGGGTATCCTCAGAGCTGATGACCGCCCTGTACGCAGCCTTTGCACAGGCAGAAAGCGAGTCCATCTCCGGCAATATACGCTGGAGCTATCAGAAGCGGATAGAACGTGAGGAGTTTAGCACCTACAGCGCCCCGCTGGGCTATGACCTTGTAAATGGTAAGCTCGTTATCAACAAAGATGCCGCACCAGCGATATACTTTATATTCCACAGTTATATAGGCGGGACAAACCCGTCTGAGCTTGTGCGGATACTAAATAGCGCAAATGCGCTGAACCGGAAATGGAACACCTATCGAATCAATTACATCTTGCAGAACGAACGCTATGCAGGAAACGCACGTCTGCAAAAAACATATACGACCGATACCTTTCCACGCGCTGTGAAAAAGAATCGCGGAGAGCGCCGTATGTATCTGATCTACGGCTGTAATCCTGCCATCGTATCGCAGGAGGTCTTTGATAAAGCACAAGCGTTGCGGCATAGCCGAAAGATAATCCAAACACCAACGGATCGTCCGTTTCAAAAGGTGCTGCGCTGCACCTGCGGCTCCTGGTGCAGAAGTCGTTGTGTTCATGGTACATGGTATTGGGCTTGCCGCCGTCACGATGAAGATAAAACAGCCTGCCCCATCACCCAGATCCCCGAAGCACAGATCCAGCAAGCCTTCCTCCGTCTGTATTATAACCTCAAGCATCAGGGCAGCCATATTCTGCCTGACCTCATTACCAACCTCCAGTCCATCCGGGAACGGAAATTCCTCTGGAGTGTGGATGTCATTGAACTGAACAAACAAATAGCGGGACTTACCAGTCAGAATCAACTGCTGGCCACTCTGAGAGAAAGCGGCTGCGTTGATCCTGACATTTTCATATCCAAGAGCAATAAGCTGACCGAACAGCTCCGCGCCGTCAAGCAAGCCAAAAGCAGGATCCTCAACCAGGACGGTGATGATACCATCCCCTGCACCCAGGAGCTTATCACCATCCTCAAAAGAGGGCCTGAAACGCTGCACGACTTTGACGGGGAGCTGTTCGGTCAGCTTATTGACAAGGTCATTATCGAGAGCAACACCAGCCTGCGGTTCCGCCTGAAAAACGGGCTGGAGCTGCGGGAGAGCATAGAAAGGACGGTGCGGTAATGGGCAACAGGAAGCTGCCCTTCGGGTACAAAATGGTCATGGGCGAAATAGTCGTTCATCCGCAGGAGGCCCAAGCTGTGCAGGGCATCTATGCCCGCTATCTGACCGGGGCATCCTTCAACGACATCACCGACCATCTGAAAGAAAAAGGCCCGCCCTACGACGCGGACAAGCCCTGGAACAAGAATATGGTGGCTCGTATTTTGGAGGACAACCGCTACGCAGGTACAGAACGCTTTCCGGCAATCCTTTCTGCAGAGCAGCTACAGGAAGTAGCCCGGCGCCGGTCAGAGCGCAAGCCTACGGTGCAGATAACCGAGGCGCAAAAGTCCCTGCGCCGCCTGTGCAACGGCAGGCCCAGCGCGGCGGTAGAATCGCAGGTGCTGTCCCTGCTGAACAGCCTTGCGGCATCGCCGGAACAGATCAAGCCACAGCCACAGACAGTCAACCGTGGTGAGCAGGCTGAAATGGAGCGGCGATTTTCCGCAGCACTCACCACCAGCCCGGTGAATGAGAACAACGCTAAAGAGCTCGCCCTGCGGCTGGCAGGACTGCAATATAACGCCATCGGCAGCAGCGAGTACGAAAGCCAACGACTGCGGCATCTGTTCATCACCGCCGTACCAATGGCAGAGATCGATGCCGAATTGCTGAAAAGTACCGTGTCACAGATCTATGTCAAAAAGGGGCAGGCCAGCCTGTTGCTGAAAAACGGCCAGATCATCGAGAGGAGCCAGTGAACGTGGGAGAGAACAAGCCGAAGGTGATCGTGATACCCGCAGCGCCAAAGAACACAGAACCTACCGAGCAGCGGCAGCTCCGGGTGGCGGCCTACTGCCGGGTATCCACCAAAGAGGAGGATCAGCTCAACAGCTACGAGGCGCAGAAAAATTACTATACCGATAAGATCGTGGAGAACAAGTCGTGGACGATGGCCGACATCTTCGCGGACGAGGCTGTAATAATAGGACTAAAAACATTAAGGCTCATAAAGTGCCAGAAACACGGTGCTTTTTGAGCCTTTTCACATAAAATCTGCGAATAGAACATAGTGCGTCTGTTTACCCAAAGTGGCGCTTGGGTCGGCAGACGCGCTTTTTTCATGCCCTGACGCAGTAATATGGCACGGAAAATCGGTATTACATAGCACATCCACTTGCTCCACGACGGAGCCGGAGGGTGTGCTTTTTTATTGCCCGGTATGGGCGGAAATGGAGGCGAAAGCAATGAACGGACATACAGAGGACAAACCAAAAAACTGCCGGTACTGCTATTTCTGGAAGCAGGCAGAGGGCTGCACCTACCGCGGCAAAACCGGCTGCTATTATATCCCGGCACAGAAGCCGCTTGCTGCCGTCAGCGAGTGCGACGGCTGTCCGTATGGGCGGGCGTCTCCCTGCATCGGCTGGTGTACAAAAGAGCTGCTGCGCTCTATGGGCCTTTGGAAAGGGCGTGAAGATACATGACACTGGACTATTACTACGGGGATCAGGCGGAACAGTTTTCGTTCTACCGTATCCCCAAGGTGCTGTTCACGGACAGCCGGTTCAAGGACATTTCGGCAGAAGCAAAAATCCTCTACGGCCTGCTCCTTGACCGCATGAGTTTGTCTGCCAAGAACGGCTGGCTGGATCAGGTGGGGCGCGTGTACATCGTCTATACCGTCGAGGACATCATGGACGCGCTTTCCTGCGCTTCGCAGAAGGCCATGAAGCTGCTGAACGAACTGGACGATAAATGTGGGCTTATCGAGCGCAAGCGACAGGGACTCGGCAAGCCAAATCTCATTTACGTCAAGAATTTCGTTGCCACGCCGGAATCAAAATTCAAGAATGGTGAAAATCAAAATTCTGGACTTTTGAAAATCGAAACTCAAGAATTTCCAAAATCAAAAGGTAGTAATACTGAGAAGAACAATACTGATTATAGCGATACTGAGTCTCTTCCCTTCCCTTCGTTCAGAGATGGTCAAAAGTGGGAATCGAAAGGAACCGATGCGGAGCGAAGAGCGCAGTACAGAGGGCTTATCATGGAGAATATCAGCTATGATGTTCTGCTGGTGGACTTGCCGTATGACAAGGAGATCGTCGAGGAAATTCTGGAGCTTATCGTGGATACGGTCTGCACAACAAAAGAGACCGTGCGCATTTCCGGCGACGACAAGCCTGCGGAGGTGGTCAGGAGCCGGCTCCTGAAGTTGGACAGTGAGCACATACGCTTCGTTGTGGGCTGTATGAAGGAGAACACCACAAAGATCAAAAACATCCGTCAATATCTGTTGGCGACGCTGTATAACGCTTCGCTTACCATAAGCAGCTACTACGCAGCTCTGGTTCAGCACGATATGGCGGAAGGACACATTTAGACGCTGCTGGCTGTATGGCCTGCGGCTTTTCACATGTTACGGAGGTGAACGCCATGCCAAAGAAAGCAGAGCTAAAGGACACTCAGAGTACCCAGCCGGAGCAGGTGCAGCAGGTACACATTTCGGATATCCACCCCTTTAAGAATCACCCGTTCAAGGTGGTGGACGATGCACTCATGCAGGAGACGGTAGACAGCATCATGCAGTTTGGCGTACTCAATCCCACCATCATCCGGCCAGACCCCGGAGGCGGCTATGAAATGGTCGCCGGACACCGGCGCTTGCACGCAAGCGGACTTGCCGGTAAGGACACGATCCCGGCCATTGTCCGCAATTTGACAGACGACGAGGCGGTGATTTTGTTGGTGGATACCAATTTACAGCGCGAGAACATTTCTCCTATGGAACGCGCACAGGCGTACAAGATGAAAATGGAGGCGCTGAAGCATCAGGGACAGCGGACAGATTTAACTTCCACCCAAGTTGGGCGGAAGTTGGAAACAGCCGAAATTATTGCGCAGCAGACCGGCGAAAGCAAAAATCAGGTACGCCGCTTTGTGCGGCTGACAGAGCTTGTGCCGGAGCTGCAAACGATGGTGGATAAAAACGAGCTTGCTTTTAACCCCGCTGTTGAACTGTCTTATCTCAGGCCGGAGGAACAGAAGGGCGTTCTGGATGCGATGGAGTATTCCCAGAATACCCCTTCACTCTCGCAGGCGCAGCGGCTGAAAAAGCTCAGCCGTGAGGGAAAATGCACGCAGGACGCCATGTACAAGGTCATGTCTGAAGAAAAGAAGGACGAGTTGGATCGCGTGACACTGAAAAGCGACACGCTCCGAAAATACTTCCCGAAAAATTACACGCCGCAGCAAATGGAACAGGTCATTATCAAGCTGCTGGAACAGTGGCAGAAAAAACGGCAGCGCCAGAATGAGCGCTGAAAGAAGTCCAGAAAAGCTGGCCATCCAGTGCGGAGGAAGGAGCAACGACAATGCGCAGCTTTATGAGTTCAGGGAAATGCATCCGTCGCTTTCGCCTGAAACGAGGGATGACACAAAAAGCATTGGGGATGGCTGTGGGCTTTCCGGCAAAAACCGCCGACATCCGTATTGCGCAGTATGAATCCGGTGCAAGAACGCCCAAACACGATCTGCTCTGTGCATTAGCCCAAACATTGGAGGTGCCGGTATCGGCACTGGAAGTTCCGTATATCAAGAGCCGTGATGAGTTAAAGCAGTTGCTGCAAGCGCTGGAGGACGAATACGGACTGACGGTAACGATCACGGAAACCCACGACTGATTCAAATATCGGAATAAGCAAACGACAGCGCCAGAATGGGCGCTGAGAAAGGATTACATCATGGAAAACTTCACGGTAAACATCACAGGTGACGTCAACATTATTCTCCCGCACAAGAAAATTCCTCGCAGGGTCAGGCTCAAAAGCGACGGCTACGCACCCGTCTCTGGCTTCCAGCTCACCCCGAATGATGAGGAATACGATGAAAGCAATGTTTCGGTTCTACTGGCTGTGCCCGGCCAGAAGGCCAAATCCATGCGTCTGCTGGACGCGCTCATTGCGACCGGCTTCCTCTGCACGCATGTGCGGCAGGTGCCGACCTTCGACCTGTACATGGCTTATGAGCAGAAAGCAGTCGTGACCGTCAGCGGCGAAACGTACCTGACCGGCCCCGCCATTGTGTTCTACTGCCTCGATGATGAATTATGGGATATCTCTTCGGGGGATGCCGGTCTGGTGCGGCGGCTTTTTGAAGAGCGTACTGTGCAGCTCCGTCACGGAGACGAAACGATCCCGGCCATTGCGCTGTAAGCTGTGCGCCAGTGCATACTGCGATCATCACGGAAGGAGGCGTTCATAATTGCAGGAAGAGGTTGAAAACAGGACAGTGACCCTTGTAATCAGCGCAACGAAGCTCACCGGACGGGTGCTCAAGGCGGCGGTTGCGAAGTTCCTGGCACATCAGAAAGCAAAAATTGCAGAGAAAAAACGGGCTGGCCCCGTAAAGCCCACCGGCAAGCAGACGGTCAAGCAGCTTGTCGGTCAGAATCAGGGCGTTGCCAACATCGAGATCAGCGATAAAAACATCAAGGATTTTGACCGTGTGGCAAGGAAATACGGCGTGGACTACGCTGTAAAAAAGGACAAGACCCTCTCGCCGCCCAAGTACATGGTGTTCTTCAAGGCGCGGGACGCGGATGCCCTCACAGCGGCCTTTGAGGAATATACCCGCAATACGGCAAGGAAGCGTCAGAAACCCTCTCTCATCCAGCATCTGCATGATATTCAGGCGGCAAAGGACATCATCAAGCCTGCGGTCAGACACAAGGATAAGGGGCTGGAGCTATGAAAAAGCCTGTAAACATCAAGAAAATCATTCTCCCCAATCTCCCGTATCTGCTGTTTGCCCTGCTGGGAACCAAGTGTGGGCAGGCTGCGCGGTTAGCACCGGGGCTGGACTTCTCTCAAAAAGCCCTGCATATTCTGGATGGCTTTCGGCTGGCCTTTAAGAGCCTACTTCCGAGCTTCCACCCCACCGATCTGCTGGTCGGCCTCCTGATCGCCGCCGTACTACGGCTGGCGGTCTACGTCAAAGGCAAGAACGCCAAGAAATTCCGCAAGAATATGGAGTACGGCAGTGCCCGCTGGGGCACGCATGAGGACATCGCGCCGTATATCGACCCGGTATTCGAGAACAACATCATCCTCACGCAGACCGAGAGCCTGACCATGAACAATCGTCCCAAAGACCCGCGGACGGCGCGGAATAAAAACGTGCTGGTCATCGGCGGCTCCGGCAGCGGCAAAACGCGCTTTTTTATCAAGCCAAACCTCATGCAATGCCAGTCGAAAGACTATCCGGTTTCGTTCGTCGTCACCGACCCAAAAGGCAGTATCGTGGTCGAGTGCGGCAAACTGTTGGAGAAGAACAACTACCGCATCAAGATATTCAACACCATCAATTTTTCCAAGAGTATGCACTATAACCCCTTCGCCTACATCCACTCGGAAAAGGATATTTTGAAACTGGTCAACACCCTGATCTGCAATACCAAGGGAGACGGCAAATCCGGCGACGATTTCTGGGTGAAGGCAGAGACGCTTTTGTACTGTGCCCTGATCGGCTATATCCATTATGAGGCACCCGAAGAAGAGCAGAACTTCGCCACGCTCATTGAGCTGGTGAACGCGATGGAAGTCCGCGAAGACGATGAGACCTTTGAAAATCCTGTGGATATCGCGTTCAAAGAGCTGGAAAAGGACAAGCCCAACCACTTCGCGGTGCGGCAATATAAAAAGTACAAATTAGCCGCTGGCAAGACAGCGAAGAGTATCAATATTAGCTGCGGCGCACGCCTTGCTCCCTTTGATATCGCAGAGCTGCGGGAGATCACCATGTATGACGAACTGGAGCTGGACACGCTGGGAGACAAGATATACGACAACCCGAATGCCAAAGATGGAAGCTTCAAAAAGACGGCACTGTTTCTCATCATGAGCGATACCGACAGCACCTTCAATTTCCTCATTTCTATGATTTACAGCCAGTTATTTAACCTGCTGTGCGAAAAAGCGGACGACCAGTATAAAGGCCGCCTGCCGGTGCATGTGCGCTGTCTGATCGACGAAGCGGCGAACATCGGGCAGATCCCGAATCTGGAAAAGCTCATGGCGACCATCCGCAGCCGCGAGATCTCCGCCTGTCTTGTTTTGCAGGCACAGTCTCAGCTCAAGGCGCTGTATAAGGACAACGCCGATACGATCATCGGGAATTGTGACACCTCGATTTTCCTCGGTGGCAAGGAGCCTACCACGTTGAAAGAGCTGAATCAGGCGCTGGGGAAAGAGACCATCGACACTTTCAACACCGGCGAAAGCCGTGGCCGCGAGGTCTCCCACAGCCTTAACTACCAGAAGCTCGGCAAAGACCTCGCTACGGTGGATGAGCTTGCCGTGCTGGACGGCTCCAAGTGCATCTTGCAGCTTCGCGGCGTGCGGCCGTTTCTGTCCAATAAGTTTGATATCACGCAGCACAGGAATTACAAATACCTGTCGGATGCAAACCCCAAAAATGAATTTGACATTGAAACGTTCCTCTCTCACCGACTCAAGCCGAAACAGGACGAGGCTTACAATGTTTTTGAGGTAGATGTGTCCGAAGCGGATGAAGCAGCGGGTGAACAGCCCGCTTTTTCATAAAGATTTATCAAGGCAGGAGGCTTGGTACACCATGACAGACAGAAGACGCCGGCTCATACTGCAAGGCCGGAACGAACAAAAACAATTAAAAATTGAAAGGAGACGCCGGAATCGGGAGCCGCACAGCGGTTTTCGTTCCGGCGCTTGCATTGTGAGAACTCACTTCTAACCCAATATCCCGCATATTCCGGCATACACATTTATGGATTTCTTTAACTCTGCTGTCGATGTTCTTCAGACCCTCGTCATCGCACTTGGCGCAGGTCTCGGAATCTGGGGCGTCATTAACCTGCTGGAGGGCTACGGAAATGATAATCCGGGGGCTAAAAGCCAGGGCATGAAGCAGCTCATGGCTAATTAAAGGGAACAAAAAGAAAGGAAAAGCACAATCCAGACGGTAT
>ENA-UOJJ01004177-UOJJ01004177.1-human-gut-metagenome-genome-assembly--contig:-CS66-NODE-4177-length-13958-cov-5.389700_pt1 | contig 13958 bp, 15 predicted proteins | sample MGYA00242343_ERZ723890 | MGnify/ENA metagenome assembly ERZ723890 | reverse complement strand
AGGGTCAAAAGGTCAAAAAGTCGATGCAAGCTCGCTTGCAAGAGAATTTTTGACCTCTTGACCCGCCAAAAACATGAGTAAGTAGCCATTTTTCGAAGAAAAATGAGCGGATTACGAATGTTTTTGAAGATTGCGGGAGTGCAAAGCACGTAGCAATCTGGTATCAAAGGGGTCAAAAAACCTTTTGACCCCAACATCATAGAATGAATATAAGAACGATCTGTCACAGGAAGAACTTGGTATGGATATAAATGTTGGTTCCTGCCTGGGAACCTTGCTTCTGATCCTGGCGCTTTCTGCAGACCTTTTGACCGCCAGTATGGTTTACGGTGCCGGACACATTGGAATCTCCTTCGGCTTGACAATTCTGATCAGCGGACTTGGCAGCGCGATTCTGGGAACTGCGCTTTTTATCGGCCAGTTTCTGGGAGATTATTTTCCTGGAAATCTTCTGGCGGTCGGCAGCGGCGTCATCCTGATCGCACTCGGCACTTACAAGACCGTGGATTTTCGCATCCGCCGCTGGCGAAAGGAATATGTGAAGCCCCAGAAAAATCTGATGCTTTCTCTGGGCGGTCTGCGGATTATTCTGAATATATACGGCGATCCGCTGTCTGCGGATGAAGATGATTCCCGTACGCTGTCGGTGGGAGAAGCGATCCTTCTAACAATTGCGATGTCACTGGACGGCTTTGCCGCCGGCGTCGGGTACTCGATGAACGATGTATCTGTCGGCGCAGTGATTACGGCCTTTTTTCTGGCCAGTCTGATCTCCATTCGTCTGGGGCATTTTCTTGGATGCCGGGTCGTAAAAGAGAAGGATTATTCCTGGATCGGCGGCGTACTTCTGATTTTTCTCGGATTCTTCGGAATTCTTCAGGCAACATTAATGAAGTAGGCTGCTTAGCTGCTCCGGCTGCAGCACTTCAATCTTCCGATAACTGGTACGGATCAGGCGTTGCTCCGCAAACGTCCGCAGAATCCGGCTAACCGTAACGCGGCTGCTGCCGATCATGGAACCGATTTCCTCGTGCGTATAAGAGACCTGACGCACTCCGCATCCGGACTCTTCCACCAGAAAGCGGGCCAGCCGCTGTTCCGCCGGGAGAAAAGAAATCTCATTGATCTGTGTGGAAAGCATACGGACGTTGCGGGAGAGCGAGCAGATCATGGAAAGCGCCAGATCCGGCTGCTCCCGGAAACAGGTGAGGATGCTTTCCCGGTCAATGACAACGACACGGGAAGCTACCAACGCGCGGGCGGACGTTGTGCGTGGGCTTCCATCGAAGAAAGCGGCTTCTCCGAACAGCGCATGGTTCTGATAGACAGTGATTGTTTTCTCGATCCCCTCCGGCGAAGTCATATAGATCTGAACCTTCCCATCAATCAGACAGTAGAACTGACCGGCGTCCTCCCCGGAATGATAGATAACCGCCTGATTCTCATAGCGTCGTCCCGGCTGTGCTTCCGCCCAGTGGAGCAGGCCGGCGGCCGGTGCAAAATGATCAATAGAAGAAACGGAATCTTTGGTATTCATAAAAATCTCCCCCGGAAACCACTTAATAATAAAAAGTAAAATATAATGTTAACTTAAAAATAATAACATTTATAAGATTGTATCACATGATACATTTTATGGCAAGGGTTTGTGCTATGATAAAATCATTCAAAAAAGAGAAACGTTCATAACCAACATAAGGAGGAATTCTCATCATGGGAAAAGTGTTCAAATTTCATAATGATCTGGATACCGACCAGATCATCGCTTCCCAATACCTGCTTCTGCCGACAATCGATGACATGAAGAGTCATGCCATGGAGTCTCAGGATCCCACCTTCGCAGAGCGCGTACAGCCGGGCGATTTCGTTGTAGGCGGCAGCAACTTCGGCTGCGGCTCTTCTCGCGAGCAGGCGCCTAGCGTCCTGAAGGCACTGGGTGTTAAGGCAGTCATTGCGAAGTCCTTTGCCCGCATTTTTTACCGCAACTCCATTAATATCGGAATGCCCGTTATTGTCTGTAAAGAGCTTTACGACGCTGTAGAAAATGGGGACGACATCGAACTGGATCTTCTGGCAGGTACGATTCAGGCAGGCGATAAGACTATCGCCTGCACAAAGCTGCCGGAGAAGATGCAGGAAATTCTGAATCAGTGCGGCCTGATCGCATCTTTGAATAAGGAGGAAGCGTAATCATGGGAATGACGATTGCAGAGAAGATTATTGCGGCTGCTGCCGGAGTTGACAGCGTAAAGGCCGGAGATATCCATACCGTAGAGCTGGACCGTCTGATGAGCAACGACGGAACAACACATCTGACCATTGACATGTACAACAATAAACTGAAGAATCCGCATATCGCGGATGTGAAGAAGCTGGTATGGATCATTGATCATAACATTCCTTCGGATAGTCCGAAGACAGCAGCTTCTCATAAGAAGATGCGCGACTTTGCAAGAGAACACGGTATTGACTTCTGGGAAGGCAAGGGCGTCTGCCATCAGATCATGATGGAGAACTATGTACGTCCCGGTGAACTGATCTTCGGCGCGGACAGCCATACCTGCGCCTATGGTGCGCTTGGCGCATTCGGTACCGGCGTTGGCTGTACGGATTACCTTTACGCGATGGTAACCGGCAAATCCTGGCTCCTGGTTCCGGAGACGATTCGTTTCAACCTGACCGGCAAGCTGAGAGAGGGCGTATATGCCCGGGACCTGATCCTTACAATCATCGGAAAGATCGGCGCAGCCGGAGCCAGCTACATGGCCATGGAATTTGTCGGCGACGGTATGAAGAACCTGACGATGGATGATCGTATTTCTATGTGCAACCTCTGCGTAGAGGCCGGCGCGAAGACGGCCCTTATGGAAGTCGATGATATCGCGCTGGATTATCTGCATGCCCGCGGTCGTGAGCCGAAGCACTGCTTCAAGAGCGATGAGGATGCTGTCTTTGCCGCTGAGTATGATATCGATCTGGCTACCATTGAACCGATCGTTGCCCGTCCCGATTTCGTGGACGATGTAATTCCTGCAAAGGAAGCTCTCGGCGTAAAGATCGACGAAGCATTCCTAGGTTCCTGCAACAACGGCAGACTTAGCGATCTGCGTGTCGGCGCAGACCTGATCCGCGGCAGAAAGGTACATCCGCTGGTTCGCTTCCTGGTAGTACCGGCCAGCAACGAAGTCTATGAAGCTGCCATTAAGGAAGGAATTATCCAAACCTTTATGGAGGCAGGAGCTATCGTGATGAACGCGAACTGCAGTGTCTGCTGGGGCAGCTGCCAGGGCGTCATTGGCGCAGGCGAGACCCTGATCAGCACCGGAACCAGAAACTTCAAGGGACGTGCCGGACATCCGGATTCCAAAGTATACCTGGCAAGCGCGGCAACTGTCACCGCGAGCGCTATTAAGGGCGAGATCACAACGGCTGATAAGCTGTAAAATTCCTGATAAACTGTAAAATTTCGGATAACAGGATTAACAGGAAATCAGGAAGTTCGCCAGCACAGAATAAAGTAACCTGTGCACATACGATTAATCAGGAGGATAACAATGTCAGAAACATTTACCGCCAGAGTATGGGTCCTGGGCGATGACATCGACACCGATATCATCATACCGACCGAGTACCTGGCATTAAAGACCATAGACGATATGAAACAATACGGATTTTCCCCGCTCCGCCCGGAGCTTGCCGCACAGATTCAGCCCGGCGATGTTATCGTAGCCGGTAAGAACTTCGGCTGCGGCTCTTCTCGTGAGCAAGCACCTGAGATCATCAAGGCTCTCGGCATCAGAGCAGTCATCGCGAAGTCCTTCGCACGGATTTTCTTCCGCAACTCCATTAATAACGGACTTCTTCTGATCGAGAACGGCGACCTGCACGATGCGGTAAAAGAAGGCGACGAGATTGAGGTCACCATGGGAGAGAGGATCGTGGCGAACGGCAAGGAATTCCCGATCGCGTCTCTGCCGCAGAACCTGCTGGACATCATTAACGCCGGCGGTCTGGTAAAGGCCATGCGCAAGCGTAACGGTCTGGATTAGGAGGAGATGGACATTATGGGAAAGACAATCATTGAGAAGATTATTTCGAGAAATACTGGGATTGAGAATGTAAAGCCCGGCGATATTGTAACCGTAAATGTGGATCGTGTGATGATTCATGACATCTTTATTCCGTTCGTGGCGGACAAGTTCGAGGAGATGGGCTTTACGAAGCTCTGGGATCCGGATAAAGTTGTTCTGATCTACGATCACCTCGTACCGGCCAGCCAGATTGACGATACGCGTCACTTTCAGCGGGGCAATGCCTTCGCCGCGAAGTATGGCATGAAGAATGTTCATCGTTCCGACGGAATCTGCCATCAGCTGATGACAGAAGCAGGGTATGTAAAGCCCGGCAACGTCGTATTCGGAACCGACAGCCATACAACAACCTACGGTTGTGTAGGCGCTTTTTCTTCCGGTATCGGATACACCGAGATGGCTAGTATCCTGGGAACCGGAACGATGTGGATCAAGGTTCCTGAGACCATTAAGGTTACGATCAACGGCAAGCTTCCGGAAAATGTAACCTCCAAGGATATCATCCTTCGCCTGATCGGTGATCTGGGCGCAGACGGTGCGACGTACCAGGCGCTGGAGTTCACCGGCGATACGGTAGCCAACATGACGGTGGCCAGCCGCATGACCATGTCGAACATGGCCATCGAGTGCGGCGCAAAGTGCGCACTCTTCACGCCGGATGAGAAGACGGCGGAATACTGCGAAGTCGAGCTGACCGATGAGATGAAGGATCTGGTGGGAGACGCGGATGCACACTATGTACGTGAAATCACCTACCGTGCGGAAGACTTCGTGCCGGTTCTGGCATGTCCGTCCCAGGTAGACAAGATCCGCCCGGCTTCCGAGCTTACCGGCACGAAGATCGATCAGGTATTCATCGGCTCCTGTACGAACGGACGCCTGGAGGATCTGATGCGCGCGGCGGAGATCCTGAAGGGCAAGAAAGTGGCTCCCTTTGTAAAGTTGATCGTAACTCCCGCCAGCCGCAAGATTTATCTGCAGGCGCTGGAGAACGGAACTCTGGAGACTCTCTCCGAGGCAAGAGCTATCATCACGCACCCGGGCTGTGGTCTGTGCTGCGGACGTACCGGCGGTATCCTTTCCGACGGCGAGCGCGTCGTAGCGACCAACAACCGCAACTTTCTCGGCCGTATGGGAACCTCCAAGGTTGAGATCTATCTGGCAAGTCCCGCGACGGCAGCCGCCTGCGCCATCGCCGGTGAGATCGTAGTGCCGGAATAAACAGTATCCATTCCGGACATGCGGGTCCGATGCCTTCTGTGAGGTATCTTTATGAGTATGAATGTCGCTTCTCATGCGACCATTTTTCTGTAAGAAAACGCTATACTGTGGCTGTGAGGTGAAAAACCTTGCAGCCACTTTTGTTACTTATATTTCATTTTCAGGAGGAATGGTATTATGAGAAAGAGTTTAACGGAAATCGTATTTATCCTTGACCGCAGCGGTTCCATGAGCGGACTGGAGGCTGATACCATCGGCGGCTTCAATTCCATGATTGAGAAACAGAAAAAGGAAGCGGGCGAAGCCCTGATCTCCGTCGTACTTTTCGACAGTCAAAGCGATGTACTGTACGACCGGGTGAATGTACAACAGATCACTCCGATGACGGATAAGGATTATACGCCCTGCGGATGCACCGCGTTGGTAGACGCCATCGGCGGCGCAATTCATCATATCAGAAATATTCACAAATATGCCCGCCCGGAGGACGTGCCGGAGCATACGCTGTTCGTCATCACGACAGATGGGATGGAGAACGCCAGCCGCCGTTACAGCAGCGATCAGGTAAAACGCATGATCGAGCATGAGAAGAAAAAATACGGCTGGGAATTCCTGTTTCTGGGCGCAAATATCGACGCCGTAGAAACCGCTGGATATCTCGGCATCGATGCCGACCGCGCTGTGAACTACCGGAGCGACAGCGAAGGCACGACGCTGAACTATCAGGTGGTGAGCGAAGCTATCAGCGTTGTCCGCGGCAGTGCCACTTTGGAGGCTGACTGGAAGAAGCGCATCGATGAGGATTATAAGAAGCGCGGGTGCGGAAGAGAGGATCGGAAGTAATACTGAAAAACCAAATGTCATCTGCATTAGGAATGTAATACGCCCGAACCATCCCATTCAGGAACCGGTTCAGGCGTATCTGTATTTTATGGTATACTTGTAGTTGAAGTTAATATGCCCTGCAGATTCATATGGTAAGCTGGGAACTCTGCTTTAAATTGCAATGACACTTCTATGGCAGAGTTAGCAGTTCTTATTATAGATCAGATAGAGTCCCTTCAACAGCAGGGTATCATCGCAGACGATCTTATGTTTGCAGTGAGGTGTGATGAAAGGCGCGATGCCGCCAGTGGCAACAACCGTGGCATCTTGACTAAGCTCCTCCTCCAGGCGGTCGATCATGCCGTCCAGCATGGAAGCAGAGCCGAGTACGCTGCCGCTCTTCATACATTCAATCGTGTTCTTGCCGATTGCCTTCTTCGGCGCTTCAAAGCTGATGCGGGGAAGCTGCGCGGTACGGCTGACCATAGAATCCAGCGCGACACGCACACCGGGGATGATAACGCCGCCCAGGTAATTACCGGCAGCATCGATGGCAGACATCGTAGTCGCAGTCCCCATATCGATGATAATCAGCGGGAGAGGGTACTCGGCAATACCGGCAACGGCATCCACCACAAGGTCGCTGCCAAGCTGCGCCGGGTTATCAATCTTAATATTCAGTCCGGTGCGGATGCCAGGGCCTACAACCAGTGCTTTCTCACCGGTCAGCTTCTCCAGTGCGCGGTTAATCACGGAAGTTACCGGAGGAACCACGGAGGAGATGATGCAGCCTTTGATCTCGTTCGTAGTGATCCCGTGAATCTCCATCGCGGACTTCAGCAGGATCGCGTATTCCAGTTCCGTCTTCTTGTGATCCGTGGACATGCGCTCTACGAAGAGAACACCCTGGCGGTTCACGGTTCCAACGACTATATTGCTGTTACCGATATCGATTGTAAAAACCATAAAAAAGGCTCCTTTATCTTTAATCTTTATCTTACTGTTCTGCTGTCTGACTCGGAGAATCCGGGTGGCAGCATCTCTTTCTCCGCCTATTGTAACACACAATAAAGTCCGGGTCAAAAGTATTTTTTTAAATGATTTCCGTTTACAAACAGGACGTATCTGTTGTATACTGATAAAGTATGCCCGGAGACAGATTATGGGGAGACAGACAAGGAGGAAGCTTCATGACAATCAAGGGGAAGAATATCCTGCTGGGAGTTTCCAGCAGCATCGCCTGCTACAAAGCGGCCGGTCTGGCACGCACTTTGTACAAGATGGGAGCGAATGTGCAGGTCATCATGACGAAAAATGCGACGCAGTTTATTTCTCCGCTGACATTTGAGCAGCTCACGGTCAGAAAATGTCTGACGGATACCTTTGACCGGAATTATGAGATCAAAGTGGAACATGTTTCCCTGGCGTGCTGGGCGGATGTAGTAGTCGTAGCTCCGGCGAGCGCGAATGTGCTGGCCAAGCTGGCGCATGGCATTGCGGACGATATGCTTACGACGACAATTTTGGCCTGCAACTGTCCGAAGCTGGCAGCTCCAGCGATGAATACGCACATGTATGAGAACCCGGTTACACAGGATAATCTGAAAGCACTTCGCCATTATGGATGGGATATCATTGAACCGGCAGATGGTCTGCTGGCCTGTGGCGCTATCGGAAAGGGAAAGATGCCGGAGGAGGACGAGATTATTGATCATCTGCTTCGCGTGATCGCCTGCGAGAAGGATCTGACCGGAAAGAAGGTTCTGGTAACGGCGGGACCGACCCGTGAAGCGCTGGATCCGATTCGTTATATTTCGAATCATTCGACCGGTAAGATGGGATATTCTCTGGCAAAGATGGCGATGCTGCGCGGTGCGGAGGTAACGCTTGTCACAGGACCTGTAAATCTGGAACCGCCGCGCTTTGTGAATGCGGTTCCCGTACACTCTGCAGAAGAAATGTATGAAGCGGTGATGAGCCGGGCGACGGAGCAGGACGCGATGAGTATGGCTGCGGCAGTCGCTGATTACCGGCCGAAGAATGTCGCTTCCGAGAAGATCAAGAAGATGGAGGGCGATGCAGCGATTCCGTTGGAGCGCACGAAAGATATCCTGGCATCCGCCGGAGCCAATCGTCGTGAGAATCAGTTCCTGTGCGGTTTCTCGATGGAGACCGAGAATATGCTGGAGAATTCCAGGAAGAAGTTAATCAAGAAGAACGTGGATATGATTGTAGCGAATAATCTTCGCCAGGAAGGCGCAGGCTTTGGTACAGATACGAATATTGTGACGTTGATTCAGCGAAACACGGAGGAGGCACTTCCACAGATGTCCAAGGACGATGTCGCGATGAGAATACTGGATATTATTGCAAGGAGTTTGAAATAAATGAGCACATTACAAGAAGAAATCAACAAGCGGCGGACGTTTGCGATTATTTCGCACCCGGATGCCGGTAAGACAACCCTGACAGAGAAGTTCCTTCTCTACGGAGGAGCAATCAATCTGGCTGGCTCCGTGAAGGGCAAGAAGACAGCGAAACACGCTGTATCCGACTGGATGGAGATCGAAAAGGAGAGAGGTATTTCAGTTACATCGTCCGTTCTGCAATTCCACTATAACGACTACTGTATTAACATTTTGGATACGCCCGGACATCAGGACTTCTCGGAGGATACCTACCGTACACTGATGGCGGCGGATTCCGCTGTTATGGTTATCGACGCCAGCAAGGGCGTCGAGGCGCAGACGATTAAATTGTTCAAGGTATGTCTGCTGCGCCACATTCCGATTTTTACGTTTATTAATAAGATGGACCGGGAAGCCAAGGATCCGTTCGAACTTCTCGATGATATTGAGAGTGTGCTCGGTATCGATACCTGCCCGGTGAACTGGCCGATCGGTTCCGGTAAGAACTTCAAGGGCGTTTACGAGCGCGACCTCGGCGCGATTACCACGTTCGTAGCGGAAGGCGCCGGTCAGCGTGAGATTGAGACGCATCTGCTGCAGATGGACGATCCCGATACAGAGAAGAAGATCGGCAGCCACTATATGGCACAGCTGCGGGATGAGATCGAGCTTCTGGATGGAGCCGGTCAGGAACTGGACATGGATCTGGTGCGCTCCGGTAAGTTAAGTCCGGTATTTTTCGGTTCGGCGCTGACGAACTTCGGCGTCGAGACTTTCCTGCGCCATTTCCTGAAAATGACACTTCCTCCCACGCCCCGTGTGGCGGATACTGGAATCATTGATCCAGTGGAGGAGCCTTTTTCCGCATTTGTCTTCAAGATTCAAGCGAATATGAATAAAGCGCACCGCGACCGTATCGCATTTATGCGCATCTGCTCCGGCAAATACGAAGCCGGTATGGAAGTCAATCACATTCAGGGTGGCAAGAAGATCCGTCTGGCACAGTCCACGCAGATGATGGCGCAGGAGCGTACCATTGTTGATGAAGCATATGCGGGCGATATCATCGGTGTCTTCGATCCTGGTATCTTCTCCATCGGTGATACTCTGTGTGCCGGGAATAAGAAGTTCCAGTATGAAGGTATTCCGACGTTTGCGCCGGAGCATTTCGCACGCGTGCGTCAGGTCGATACCATGAAGCGCAAGCAGTTCATCAAAGGAATTTCCCAGATTGCACAGGAAGGTGCGATCCAGATTTTTCAGGAGTTCAACACTGGTATGGAGGAGATTATTGTCGGCGTTGTCGGCGTCCTTCAGTTCGATGTACTGATGTATCGCCTGCAGAATGAGTACAATGTAGAAGCGCGTCTGGAGCAGCTTCCTTACGAGTATATTCGCTGGATCGAGAATGAGGAGATTGATGTAGCGAAAATTCAGGGTACGTCTGATATGAAGCGCATCAAGGATCTGAAGGATCGTCCGCTGCTGCTGTTCATCAACAGTTGGAGCGTAGGCATGGTAGAAGAGAGAAATCCGGGATTGATTCTGTCGGAATTCGGAAAGAACTAACTGCCTCCCGCATAAAATAAAACGACACCTCTTTCCCGGAGGAAATTATATGCGGATCTGTAATATGCGCGATAAAGAAGTCATCAACGTCTGTGACTGCCGCCGTCTGGGCTTCGTCGAAGATATCGAGTTTGACGTATGCACCGGGGTGATACTTTCTCTGATTATACCCGGTCCGGCGCAGTTCTGCGGATTTATCGGCAGAGACAGCGAGTATATCATCCCATTCTCCTGTGTGCGTCAGGTGGGAGAGGATATCATTCTGGTCGATATTCACGTGGATGAATGCCTGGTAAAATGCTGAAAATAAAGGATAAGTGGGGGAAACAGGAAAAATACTTGTATCTTTTCCTGTTTTCTGCTATGATAAACTATATTCCGCAGAAGGAGAATATAACGTATGAAGTGTCCGTTTTGCAATGCCGCAGATACTAAAGTCATCGACTCCCGTCCGGCAGAGAGCAGTATTCGCCGCCGTCGGCAGTGCGAAGTATGTGGCAAGCGATTTACTACCTATGAGAAAGTGGAGACAATCCCTCTGATGGTAGTAAAGAAGAACGATGTCCGGGAACCTTATGATCGAAGCAAGCTGGAGGATGGTATCCTTCGAGCCTGCCACAAGCGGCCGATTCCTGTTGATACGATCAATGCCATGATTGACGATATCGAGAACCAGATTCTCGGCAGGGAAGAAAAGGAGATCGCAACTTCCGTGATCGGCGAGATTGTGATGGAACACCTGCGGCAGCTGGATGATGTCGCTTATGTGCGTTTTGCTTCGGTGTATCGCGAGTTCAAGGATGTAGAGACATTTTTGCGTGAGATAGAGAAACTGGCGAAGAAGAAATGAAAGTAAGATTATATCCAGGTGAGAGGATCGCGTCTGTCTATACAATTTCCTATCAGAAGCTCTGGGATCAGGGCATACGCGGCATTCTCTATGATATTGACAACACGCTGGTTCCGGACAACGCACCGGCGGATTCCCGTTCGGAAGCATTATTCCACCAACTACATGCAATTGGTTTCCGCACCTGTCTGGTTTCCAATAATAAGGAACCGAGGGTGCTTCCCTTCGCCGAAGCTGTACAGAGCGAGGCTGTATGCCGGGCACATAAGCCGGCTGCAGCAGGCTATCTGGAGGGCGTTCGCCGGATGGGGATTCATCCAGAGCAGGCACTCTTTATCGGCGATCAGATATTCACGGATATCTGGGGCGCGAATAATGCCGGAATCCGGAATTTTCTGGTACGTCCGGTAGACCCGCATGAACGGTTTCGCATCCGTCTGAAGCGGATTCCGGAAATGCTGATCCTGTTTCTTTATGAATTGTCCTGTAAAATCGGCCGGAATAGAAAAAAATAGTTGAAAAATGCAATAACATGGTTTAGAATAGAAACGATGAGTTCACATTCGATCGGAATATGAGACAGACACCCCAAGGAGGATTTGATTTATGGCAATCACAGCAGGTGATATCAGAAACGGTAAGACACTTGAAATCGAAGGAAGTATTTTCCAGGTTATTGAATTCCAGCATGTTAAGCCCGGCAAAGGCGCAGCATTCGTTCGTACTAAGCTGAAGAACATCGTCAGCGGCGGCGTTGTTGAGAAGACCTTCCGCCCGACCGAGAAGCTGGAAGAAGCTACCATCGAGCGTAAGGACATGCAGTACTTATACAGCGACGGCGATCTGTACCACTTCATGGATACCGAAACTTACGATCAGATCGCGCTGAACTCCGATCAGATCGGCGATACCCTGAAGTTCGTTAAAGAGAACGAGATGGTTAAGGTTTGTTCCCATAAGGGCAACGTATTCTCTATCGAGCCTCCGCTGTTCGTAGAGCTGCAGATTACGGATACCGAGCCTGGCTTCAAGGGCGACACCGCTACCGGCGCTACCAAGCCTGCTACTGTTGAGACAGGCGCTCAGGTAAATGTACCGCTGTTCGTAGAGCAGGGTGATGTTATCAAGATTGACACCAGAACCGGTGAATATCTGTCCAGAGTATAAGATACAAGCACAAGGGGATATGCCGCATGGTGTATCCCCCTTTTCACTTTTAAAATAAAACCAGGGAACTGGATTCAAAGAATGAAAAGGAGAAAAGCAATGGAACGTAAAAATGCATGGTTAAGCTATTCCGAGGAAGAGCGCGCAAAACTGAATCAGGTGTGCGATGATTACAAGGCATATCTGAGTATTGCCAAGACAGAGCGTGAGTGTGTAACAGAGGCGGTGCGTCTTGCAGAGGCGAAGGGTTATCGCCGCATGGAAGATGTCATGAAAGCAGGCGAGACGCTGAAAGAGGGCGACCGTGTTTACCGCATCTGCATGAATAAGACGCTGGTTCTGTTCCAGATCGGTTCTGAACCGATTGAGAATGGTATGAATATTCTGGGAGCGCATATCGACTCTCCCCGTCTGGATCTGAAGCAGAATCCTCTGTACGAGGACACCGACATGGTTCTTCTGGATACTCATTACTACGGCGGCGTCAAGAAGTATCAATGGGTAGCAATGCCTCTGGCGCTGCATGGCGTGGTTGCGAAGAAAGACGGCACAAGTATAAATGTTGTGATCGGTGAAGATCCGGAAGATCCGGTACTTTGCATCAGCGATCTTCTCCCTCATCTGGCGGCTGACCAGATGCAGAAGAAGGCCAGCGAGATCATCGACGGCGAGGCAATGGATGTCCTGTTCGGAAGCGAACCGGCAGCCGATGCGGATGAAAAGGAGAAAGAGCTGGTCAAGAAGAATATTCTGGCGCTTCTGAAAGCAAAATATGATATGGAGGAAGAAGACTTCATTTCCGCGGAGTTGGAGATTGTTCCGGCAGGCGCTGCTCGTGACTGCGGACTTGATCGCAGCATGGTAATCGGTTATGGTCAGGATGACCGTATCTGCGCATACACTTCCTTGGCTGCTCAGCTGGATATGGGACCGGTAAAACGTACTGCTGTATGCCTTCTGGTCGACAAGGAAGAGATTGGAAGCGTCGGTGCGACCGGCATGCATTCTCGTTTCTTCGAGAATACGGTAGCAGAGCTGATGAGCCTGGCTGGACAGTATACAGATCTTGGCGTACGCCGCGCGATAGCAAACTCCCGCATGCTCTCCTCTGATGTCAGCGCAGCCTTTGATCCGAACTTCGCAGGAGTTTTCGAAAAGAAGAACAGCGCATATTTCGGGCGCGGTCTTGTATTCAACAAGTACACTGGCTCGCGCGGAAAATCCGGTTCCAATGATGCAAGTGCGGAATATATGGCAGCAGTACGCCGTGTAATGGATGACAATGGCGTATTCTGGCAGACGGCAGAGCTTGGCAAAGTGGATCAGGGCGGCGGCGGAACCATCGCTTACATCATGGCCAATTATGGCATGGAGGTTATTGACAGTGGTATCGCAGTCCTCAGCATGCATGCACCGTGGGAGATTGGAAGTAAGGCAGATATTTACGAAGGATACAAGGGCTATATGGCATTCCTGAAGGATGCCTGATTCCCATCATTTATACCTGAGAGAACGGAGGATGTTCTATGAATCATGGTTTTATAAAAGTTGCGGCCATTACACCAAAGATCCGCGTGGCGGATCCTCTCTACAATGCAGAACAGGTGATTGCCGCTATGCGGGAAGCAGCCGGAAATGGCAGCCGGGTTCTGGTCTTTCCGGAGCTCGTACTTACCGGTTATACATGTGGAGATTTGTTCCTGCAGCAGCTGCTTCTGGAACAGGCAGAGGAAGCGCTTTACCAGGTTCTGCGGGCCTCCAAAGAGCTGAATGCGATCAGCTTCATCGGGACAGTCTGGAGAGATCACGGATGCCTGTACAATGTTC
>ENA-UOJJ01004174-UOJJ01004174.1-human-gut-metagenome-genome-assembly--contig:-CS66-NODE-4174-length-13979-cov-19.613617_pt1 | contig 13979 bp, 9 predicted proteins | sample MGYA00242343_ERZ723890 | MGnify/ENA metagenome assembly ERZ723890 | reverse complement strand
TTTCGGGACCCAAATCGTGATCATAAAAATCAGCCACTCCTTTTTTCCGTTCCAGAACCTCCGCAAAGCGCTGGATGTATTCGGTCGGATACTTAAAGTTGAAGATGCGCTGCATCCGTTTTCCGCCGTCGGCCACCAGCTTGGTGCTGCCGCCCGCGCCTGCGGAAAGGATGGTCTGGACTTCCTCCATGATATAGATGTTGTAATATCCCTCGTGGCCCGGCTTGCACCAGCCCACGTTTTCCAGATTTTGCAGGGTGTTCTTCTGGCGGTAGAGGTAGTAGGGCCGGTAGCCCGCCTCTGCCAGCAGATGGCAGCGCTCCAGCATGGCGGCCACATCGGCATAGTCGTTCTCCCTCTGGTCCTCGATGACGATGCGGGAGGCCCGCTTGAGGGTCAGGGTGTGGACGGTGATGTTCTCCGGGTCGAGCGCGATGGCCTGCCGCAGGCTGCGCTCAAAGCCCTCCACGGTGTCGCCGGGCAGGCCCGCGATGAGGTCCATGTTGATGTCGTCGTGGCCCGCCTTCCGGGCGTCGGCGAAGCAGTCCAAGATGTCCTGCGCCGAGTGCCGGCGGCCGATGCCGGCCAGCACCTCGTCCGAAAAGGTCTGGGGGTTGATGGAGATACGGGTCGCCCCATACTCCTTGATAACGGCCAGCTTTTCGGCGTCGGTGCAGTCGGGGCGGCCTGCCTCCACCGTGTATTCCACGACGCGGGAAAGGTCAAAGCACTGCCGCACGGTGCCCATCAGCTGGCGGAGCTGGTCTGCCGAAAGGCTGGTGGGCGTACCGCCGCCGATGTAGATGCTGCACAGCTTCAGCCCGGCCTGCTCTGCCTGCGCCCGGATCTCCTCCACCTCGCGGCAGAGGCAGTCCACATAGGGCTGCACCAGCTTGCGGTCCCGGTCGAGATTGCAGCTGACGAAGCTGCAATAGCTGCACCGGGAGGGGCAGAACGGGATGCCGATGTACAGGCTGTAGGTCTTCGGCTCGCTGCCCAGGCGCAGGATCGGCTCCTGCAGATCGGCAATGGCTCTGGCCATCTGGTATTTCTGCTCCGAGCAGTCGAACCGGCCCAGGAAAAAGCGGTCGATCTCCGCTTCGCTCCAACCGGCGGCGCGCTTGTCGTGGATGAGTCGGACCGGGCGCACACCGGTCATCTTGCCCCAGGGCGGGCGGATGCCCGTCCAGCGGCGCAGCAGGTCATAGGTCAGGCTGGCAAGGGCAAAGGCTTCGGTCTCGCCGTCCGGCCCCGGCAGCGGGGCGGAGACGGCCTCCTGCCCGCCGTGCTCCCGCACCAGCGCCAGCAGACCGTCCGGCTTCCGCTCGGCCCACACACAGTCCTCCCCTTCTTCGGGCGGAGTCAGGGTGAGCGGTGCCATTGGGTAAAACAGCCGGACCAGATGCTCGACCTCGTAGCCGGATGCAAGCCCTGTGATATAGATCTTCATGTGTTCCTGCCTTTTTATGCGTTCCGCAGTGCGGCTTTGATATAGTAGTTGGTCTCCAGCTCCTCGCCATAGGTCGAGAAATCCCCGTGGCCGGGCAGGAGCTGGGTCTCTTTGGGGATGGGCAGGCCCGCGAACTTGCGCAGGCTCGCCTCCATCTTGCGGTCGCTGCCGCCTTCGAGGTCGGTGCGGCCGATGCTGCCCTGAAAGACCGTATCGCCCACAAAGAGATACTCGCTGCACAGCAGCACCACGCTGCCCTCGGTGTGGCCGGGGGTGTGCCATGCGGTGAAGGTCAGCTCATCCACCGAAAGGTTGGTCCCCTCTTCATAACCGAAATCGGCGCTCTTCAGGGGGAAGAGCTGGGTCCCGGCGCAGTCGGCGGCTTCGCACCAGATCTTTGCGCCCCACTCGCGGCTCAGCACACCGGCGCTGCCCACATGGTCGTAGTGGCCGTGGGTGCACAGGATGTGCGTCAGCACGGCGCCGTGGTCCCGCAGGATCTTATCGTACTCCTGCACCTCAGCCGCCGGGTCGATGATGACCGCATGGCCTGCCTTGGTGAGCAGCAGAAAACTGTTGGTGTAAAACGGCGCAGAGCCGAGAAGATGAAATGCCTGCATGTTATCCCTCTCAATCCTTCTTTTTCCACTCGTCGGTGTCGATGACGATGGTGCAGGGCCCCTCGTTGACCAGAGCCACCTGCATATCCGCCCCGAACTCTCCGTGCCGGACCTCCCGGAGGCCCTGTTTGTTCATCTCGGCCAGAAACAGCTCGTAGGCGTCCACTGCAAGCGGGGCTTTGGCTGCGTGGATGAAACTGGGCCGGAAGCCCTTTCGGGTGTCCCCATACAGGGTGAACTGGCTGACCACCAGCGCCGAATACCCAAGGTCTTTTGCGCTGAGGTTCAGCTTGTCGTTCTCATCCTTGAAGATGCGCAGGCCCGCGCACTTTTCGGCCAGTTTGGGCACGATGTCCAGCGAGTCGGTGTCGCGGACGCCCAGCAGGATGACAAGGCCGGGGCCGATGGCGCGGGGCTCGCCCCCATCGACCCGGACACTGGCCGACGAAACGGCCTGAATGACTGCACGCATGGTTTAACTCCTTGTGACCTTGAGCACATCTTTGACCTTGGACAGGCGGGCCACCACCCGGTTGAGATGCTCGGTGTTGTTGATGCCGATGGTCAGGCTGACCACGGCGCAGTTGTTTTCCACCTGACGGGCGTTCATCGTGTAGATGGGCACCCGGATGTCGGCCAGAGCGCTCAGCACATCCCGCAGCAGTTCGTTGCGGTCCAGCGCCACGATCTCAAGGCCGGCCTTGTAGCTGTCCTTGACGCTGTCGGCCCAGTACGCCTTGACCCAGCGGGGGGCGTTGGTGGGGTCCTTCATGCTGGAAATGGCGTTGGCGCAGCTCTGCTTGTGGATGGAGACGCCGAACCCGCGGGTGATGAAACCCACAATGGGGTCGCCGGGCAGCGGCGAGCAGCACTTGGCGAACTTGATGGGGGTGTTGTCGAACCCTTCCACCACAACGCCGTCGGTGGCATGGACCTTGCTCAGGTCCACTTTGGCCAGCTGTTCGGTCTTGCCTTCCTCGGCCTTGAGCTTCTGCCACTCCTCTTTCAGCTTGGGCAGGCAGTTGGCGATGGTGATGCCGCCGTAGCCGATGGCCGCATACAGCTCCTCGGCGTTGTTCTGGCGCAGGCGGCGGCAGCAGCTGCCGATGAAGCCATCCAGCTCGTCGTCCGGGATGAAGATCATCTCGCGGCGCAGTTCGCGGGCCAGCGCATCGCGGCCCTGCTGGATGTTCTCTTCCCGGCGCATCTTCTTGAACCAGTTGCGGATCTTGCTCTTGGCCTCGCTGGTGCGCACGATCTTGAGCCAGTCGCGGCTGGGGCCCTTGTCCGCCGGGCCGAGGATGACCTCGATGATCTCGCCGGTGGACACGATGTGGTCGATGGGCACCATGCGGTTGTTCACCTTGCAGCCCACCATGCGGTTGCCCACCGCCGAATGGATGGCGTAGGCAAAGTCGATGCAGGTGGCGCCGGTGGGCAGGTTGATGACATCGCCCTTGGGGGTAAAGGCGAACACCTCTTCCGGCAGCAGGTCGCTCTTCAGATCGTGGAGCAGGTTGCCGGAATCCTCGCTCAGGCGCTGGTTTTCCAGCAGCTGGCTGACCCACGCCAGACGGTCGTCCAGCTTATCGTGTCCTTCGCGGCCCTCCTTGTACTTCCAGTGGGCGGCAACGCCGTACTCGGCCTGCTCGTCCATTTTGCGGGTGCGGATCTGCACCTCAAAGGGGATGCCCTCGTGCCCGATGACGGTGGTGTGCAGGCTCTGGTAGCCGTTGGGCTTGGGGGTGGAGATATAGTCCTTGAAGCGGTTGGGCAGCGGGTGGTACATATCGTGGATGAGGCCCAGGGTGCTGTAGCACTCGGCCAGCGTATCCAGAATGATGCGGACCGCATAGATATCGTAGATCTCGTCGAAGGACTTGTTCTGCATGATGGTCTTGCGGTAGATGCCGTAGATGCTCTTGACGCGGCGCTTGATGGTCGCACCCTCGATGCCGCTCTCTTCCAGCCGCTGCTCGATGACGCCGGACACGCTGGCCAGAAACTCCTCGCCCGCGCGCTCGCTCAGCATCTTGCTGATCTCGTTGTAGCCCACGGGGTCCAGATAGTGCAGGCTGCGGTCTTCCAGCTCTTCCTTCACGTTCAGGATGCCCAGACGGTTGGCGATGGGAGCATAGACCTCCATCGTCTCACGGGCCTTGTCGCGGCGCTTCTGTTCGGGCCAGGCGTCGCCGGTGCGCATGTTGTGCAGCCGGTCGCAGAGCTTGATGATCATTACGCGGACGTCGCGGCTCATGGCCAGCAGCATCTTGCGCAGGTTCTCAGCCTGCAGCTCTTCGATGTTGGAGAACTGGATCTTGGTCAGCTTGGTGACGCCGTCCACCAGCAGGGCCACCTCCTCGCCAAAGGCGGCCTTCAGGTCGTCCAGGGTGGTGGGGGTGTCCTCGACCACATCGTGGAGCAGGGCGGCGGCGATGCTCTCGGTGTCCATGCCCAGGTCCAGCACCAGCCGGGCCACGGCCAGCGGGTGGCAGATGTAGGGCTCGCCGCTGCGGCGGCAGACGCCCTTGTGGGCGTTGTTGGCCAGGTCATACGCCTTTTGGATCATCTCCATATTGTAGGCTTTGCCGCTGGCCTGGATGGCCTCCACCAGCTTTTCCCAGGTGATGATCTCCGGGCGCACCTCACTGGGCAGCGCCCCTTCGGGGGCATTGGCAGGCAGAGCCGTGGCTGCGACCGTCGCCATTTCCGGCGGGTTGCTCACGGCCTGATGCAGGTGTGTTTTTGCGGAATAGGAATCCTCCGGCTTGACCGGGTCCAGCATACTTTTTCCCTCTGGCATTTACTCTTCCTCCAGACATTTCAAGATCGGTGCGTCGGCAAGATTCTTCTTGCCCTGTGCGGGCACCAGTTCCCAGAACTTTGCCCCACCGCATTCCTGCACCGCGATGAGCCCCACCTGTTCGAGGGCGGTGAGCGCGACCAGGATCTTGCCGGTGTTCTGCTCCCCCAGCTTTGCGAACAGGGGCTGCAGATCCTCAGCGTGCCAGCGCCGGGCCTGCAGTTCACGGTACACTGTGATGATATCGCTCCGTTTGGGCGCCACGGCTGCTTTCTGTTCCGCCGTGAGCGGGGTGCCGCGCCGGAGCGCCTGCACCAGCGCCGTCTGCTCGGCGGCGGCATTGCCCAGCCCCGCCGGGTGCAGCTCCAGGATGCGGCCCGAAAGCTGTGCCCCGCGCGGCGCATCGTAGACCGAAAGGTTCAGCGCGGCGTCCACGACATCGCCCATGGCATAGGGCAGCTGCTCCGGGTGCATCCCGAACCAGACGGCATATATGCTGGCGCTGCCCTGCCGCAGGCGCAGGCGGCAGTGCCTGCCCTCCGACACCGGGTAGATGCCGTCGATGACGGCCTTTTCCAGCACAAAAACGGGGGTGGGGTTCTCGGCTCCGTAGGGAGCCAGCTGTTCCAGCCGCCGGACCGACTCCACGGTGATGCGGTCCAGATGGATGGACAGGTCGCATTCCAGCGGCGGCGTGAGGAGCACGGGGCACTCCCGCGCGGCCCACTCGTTCAGGCGGCGGCGCAGCTCGTGCAGGTTCTCTTCCCGCACCGAGAGGCCCGCCGCCATGGCGTGGCCGCCGAAGCGGAGCAGGATGTCCTCGCACGAGGCGATGCAGGCGTGCAGGTTGAAGCCCTGCACACTGCGGCCGCTGCCCTTGCCCTCGCCGTGTTCATCCACCGAGACGACGATGACGGGGCGGCCGGTCTTTTCCACCAGCCGGGAGGCTACGATGCCGATGACGCCGGGGTGCCAGTCCCGGCCCCAGATGAGGATGACCCGGTCTTCGAGGATGGCGGGTTCCGCATCCAGCTGCTCCTGCGCAGCCCGGACGATCTCCTGCTCGGTCTCCTGCCGGGCCACATTGATCTCGTTCAGCTTATGCGCCAGCTCTTCGGCGCGCTCCTCCTCCTCGCAGAGGACGAGCTGCAGCGCGGTGACGGCGTTGTCCATCCGGCCCGCCGCGTTGATGCGGGGCGCGATGGCATAGCTGACGTTCTCGGCCGTGATGGGCCTGCCCGCCAGACCGACCTCTTCCAGCAGGGCCGAAAAGCCCGGCCGGTCGGTCTGCTGCAGCAGTTTCAGGCCCGCCTTGACGAGGGTGCGGTTCTCGCCGGTCAGCGGCATGACGTCCGCCACGGTGCCCACGGCGGCCAGGTCGCCGCAGTAGTCCAGCATCTCTTCCGGCGGGCAGCCGTCCAGCGCCGCACAGAGTTTGAAAGCCACCCCCGCGCCGCACAGGCCCTTGAAAGGGCTGTGGTCGTCGGCGCGGCGGGGGTCCACGACGGCCACTGCGTGGGGCAGGGTGTCGTGGGGCAGGTGGTGGTCCGTCACGATAAGGTCCACGCCCAGCGAAGCTGCAAAGTCGGCTTCTTCCAGCGCGGAGATGCCGTTGTCCACCGTGACGATGAGCTGACAGCCCTTGTCGTGGATGGACTGCACGGCGTTTTTCGAAAGGCCGTAGCCGTCGCCCTCGCGGCTGGGCAGCATACACTTGACGTTTGCGCCCATCCCCTTGAGATGCTGGTACAGCAGGGCCGTGGCCGTCACGCCGTCCACATCATAATCGCCGTAAACAACGATGGTCTGTTCTTTGTCGATGGCTTCGAGGATGCGGGCACAGGCTTTGTCCATGTCCGTCAGGAGCATGGGGTCGCTCAGCTCTTCCTCGCCCGCCAGCAGCGTCAGCGCCTCGGTGGGGTCGGTGATGCCGCGCGCGGCCAAGACGCCCGCCAGCAGACCCGCTTCCTTCTGTTGTGCCGCCAGCGTGGCGGCATATTTCTGCTCGCTCCAAGGCTCGTCGTCCAGAGCGTTCTGCTCCAGTTCTTCGGTGTTCTGTTCCGCAATGGCGGCGGTCAGCTCCTTGAGGGCGGTGCGGTCAAATTCTTTTAAGGTCCATGCCCGGCAGGTCATCGCAATCCCTCCCCGGTCAGGCCGTCGTTGGCCAGCATTCCCTGCAATGCTGCGATCTCGCTGGAGACATCCAGCGCCACATCGCTCAGCAGATTATCGTAGAGGTTGTCATACGCCTGATTGAGCGTATGCAGGATGCCCGCGATGTCCCGGCGGATGCTCTCGGCATTATCGCCTTTCTGGCCCTGCACATCGTTGTAGGTGTGCAGCAGCTTGAGGGTGGTCGGGATATAGTATTCCGCGAACCGCCGTGCTTTCGGCAGGCTTTCGGGGTGGGCTTCCAGCCAGTCGCAGATGGCCTCGGTGGTCTTCTGCATGTGGGCCAGTTCCTCCACGCCCTGTGCATCCTGCATGAGCTGCTGCTCCTGCGCCAGCACTTTGGCGAAGCGGCGGGTCGTTTCGAGGTTGAGCGGGGTCTCCTGGGGTTCCGCCTGCGGTTCGGCCTTGGGTTCCGGCTCTGCCTGCACGGCGGCTCTGGCCTCCTGCGCGGCGCGGTAATCCTCCGCCGTCAGATAGAGTGTTTCCGCTTTTTCATCCAGCCATCCGTTCAGCCAGCCTTTGCGGATGTATTTTTGCAGCTTCTTCAGCATTTTTTTCCGGTTCTGGTGGACGAGGTCGGCCAGCATCCGGACCGAAAGGCCCTTGTGGTAGTCGGTGGTATCCGCAAGATCGGCGAACTGCCCCAGCTGCTTTCCGGCTTTCACCCAGGCGGAACCGCAGGCCGTCATCCAGCCAAAGCCCGCCGTGACAAGGGCCAGCACGCTGCCGACAATGCCCAGCGCGTTGTAGGCGGTGTTCATAACGTAGTCCGTGCCCGTCATCAGCACACTGCCGTCCTCCGTAGCCGTCATCACAACGTCCGGCGACACAACGCCCAACCCAATGAGGCAGCCCAGCGTTCCCAGCCCGAAGATCACCATGAAGGTGATGCCCACGGCCAGCAGGGCTGCACCGCCGTTCTGGCGCTTTTTGCCGTCTGCACGCAGCAGGTCTACGGGGGTCTGCTCCCCTTTCAGGCCAAAGATCTGTCTGGCCCACTGGGGCATCCCGCCCGCGTTCTGAGGCCCGGTTTTCTGTGCCTCCTGCTGGGCTTTGTAGTATTCGTTCCGGCTGTTCCGGAGGGCTTTTCCCGCTTCCGAGATGCCGAAGTTGGCCGCATGGACGGCCGCTTTTCCCACATCCCAGGCCCGGTCTCCGATCTCCATGCCCCGGCCCTCAAAGCCATAGCGGAACGCATCGGACATGGTGTCGCCAAACTCACGCAGCTGGTCTTCCAGTTCCCGCTGCACCTGCTGGCCCTCGGTCTCCTTCATCCTATCGTTTTCACGATCGTTCATCAAAATCTTCTCACCCTTCTGCCGGACGATACCGGCCGATGATCGCGCGGGCGACCCGCAGGCCGTCCACGGCGGCGCTCATGATGCCACCTGCATAGCCCGCGCCTTCTCCGCAGGGGTACAACCCTGCCAGCTGGGCCGATTCCAGATCTTCTTCCCGCTTCAGCCGCACAGGGCTGCTGGTGCGGGTCTCCAGACCGGTCAGGACCGCGTCCGGCGCGGTGTACCCGGCGATCTTGCGTTCATACGCCCGCAGACCGGCCCGCAGGGTGTCGGCCAGCTCCCCAGGCAGCAAAGCGCCCAGGTCTGCCGCCACGACGCCCCGGTCGTAGGTCGGCTCCACCGTGCCGATGTGCAGTTCTCCCCGGCCTTCGAGGAAGCTCCGGACGTTTTCCGCCGGGGCCGCATAGGCTCCTCCGGCGCGACCCGCCTGATAGGCGTTGGCTTCCAGCTCCCGCTGGAACGCGATGGCCCGGCGCGGGTCATTGCCGAAATCCTCGGCTCCCACGCTGACCACCACCGCCGCGTTGGCGTTTTTGCCGCTGCGGGCGTGGTAGCTCATGCCGTTGGTCACCACCCGGCCCGCCTCGCTGGCCGAGGCCACCACCTGCCCGCCGGGACACATGCAGAAGGTGTAGACACACCGGCTGCCCACATGCTGGGACAGCTGGTATTCCCCGCGCGGCAGCGCCGGGTGGCCTGCCGCCTCGTGGTAGAGGCTCTTTTCGATCGCACTTTGCAGATGCTCCGCCCGGAAGCCCACGCTGAACGGTTTGCACTCCAGCACAAGGCCGCTGTCCATCAGCATTTCAAAGGTATCCCGCGCCGAGTGGCCGACCGCGAACACCAGCGCCTCGCACGGGAAGCTGCCCTGCGTGGTCTGGACGCCGACAAGCCTGCCGTCCTTCCGCACAAACCCGGTCAGAGCCGTGTTGAAGTGCACCTCGCCGCCCAGAGATTCGATCTCTTTCCGGATGGAGGTGATGACGCCCCGGAGCAGGTCGGTGCCGACATGCGGCTTCTGCTTCCAGGCGATCTCCGCCGGGGCACCATGCTGCAAAAATACTTCGGTGACAAAGCCGCACAGCGCATCGCCGATGCGGGTGGTCAGCTTGCCATCCGAAAACGTGCCTGCGCCGCCCTCACCGAACTGGATGTTCGCGTTCTCGTTGAGCTCACCGGTGGCGGAAAAATGCTCCACCGCCTTCACCCGCTCGTCCAGCGCCGGGCCGCGCTCCAGCACGATGGGCCGGTAGCCCTGCCGGGCCAGCAGCAGCGCCGCGAACAGCCCCGCCGGGCCAAGCCCACAGACGATGGGTCGGTGGGCCAGCGGCTCGGTGCCGTTCCGGACGGAAAAATCGGTCCTGCTGCGGAGAGCAACGCAGGGCGAGGCCCCTGCAAATGCAGATTCCTCACCCTCGTCCTTGAGCGTTACCGCAACGGTATAGACCAGTCTGGGCTGGCCGTGGCGGGCATCCACCGACAGCTTTGCCACACCGAGATGGGCGGCTTTGCTGCGGGGGATGCGGGCCAGGTGCAGCGCTTTTTCAAAGGCCTGCGGCTCCCCGGCGGAAAGGGGGAGCCTGATGTCTCTTACCAAAATCATACGATGATTGCTTTCTTTTTTCATTGCCGCCCCCTGCATACAGTATGGACGGAGCGGGCTGCGTTTTAGTTGCTCTCGATCTTGCACTGGATGACATAGCTGCCCAGCGCGAAAATTTTGCCGTTGGACGGCACATACAGTCTGCATGCGATGTTCTGCTGGCCGATGGCCACCGCGAAGTCGTCCGCGTCGATCTCAATGACGACCTGCTCCGGCGTCAGGGCCTCCATCGCGCCCGCCGGGCCGCAGAGGGTCACGTTCATCAGCCGCTCGGTCTCCACCGTCAGGGTATAAGTGGAGGGCAGGTTGACCACCTGCACACACGCGGCGGGCAGATTCAGGGTCTTGGTCTCCAGTTTGGAGGAATCGAAGCTGACGGTGATGGTGGAGATGTTGTCCAGCAAGCGGATATCGCTGGGCAGCTCGATGGGCATTTCATAGACCTTGTTCAGCGAGAAGGTGGACAGGTCGATGGTGCCGACGGACAGGGTGGACAGCTTGTCGATCTGGCTGGCCGGGCCCGCCACGTTCAGGGTCTTCTTGCTCAGCGTGTAGGTCAGCACCGAGTCGTCAAAGTCGCGCGGGGCGTTGATGAAGCTGACGCTGACGGGCAGCGTGGCCATCTTGTAGACCTGCAGCGTGACCTCCACGCTCGACTCTTCCAGCGTGGTGTACGCGAACTCGACTTCGCTGCCGCTGTTGGTGTAGAACCGCAGGGCGGTATCGAGGGTGACGGATTCCGTCAGCTCGCCGTTGTGGGTCACCTCGGCGGTGCAGGTGGTCACCTTGTCGATCTCAGTACTGGGGCCGGAGAGGGTCACACTCTCCTTCGAAAGCTCCGTCCCATACAAAATATATCCATCGGCAATGGTCAGGTAGTTGGTGGTCACCGTGATGGGGACCGTCTTTTCCTCCACCACATCAAAGACCACGTCCACGCTGTTGTCGCCGCCCTCGATGGAGACGGTAACGCCGTTCAGCAGGCCGTTGACGCCCCGCACCTGCAGATGCAGGGTCTTCTCGCCGCTGTCGCGCACACCGGACCAGTCCGGGTAGACGACGAAATCGGATGCCGTGAGGCTGCCGATGGCGTAGCCGTCGCCGGAAACTTTCAGGGTGACGTATTTTTCCGGGGCGCTGACAATGCTCAGGCCGCGGGAGGTGTACGCGGCGGAATCGTAGGTGAAATCCACCGGCACATTGGCGATGGTTTTGGTGGTGCCGGGCTGGACCACGATGGTGACGACCATCCAGGCCACGATGGCACCCACGACGGCCAGCAGCAACCGGATGCGGCGGTCGTCCAGGATGCTCTTGCTGTGCTGGATGGCAGGCTTTGTGCCGCTCTTGTTCGGCTCGTTGCTCATGACTGCTCGTCCTCCTCTTTCTGGTTCACCCAGCTCAGCAGGCGCTTGACTCTGCCCTTCCAGCTGTTGTCGGTCTTTTCGCTGGCGGTCTCCTTGGGGATCATCTCATCCACCAGACGGGTGTACAGGGTCTGGCGGTCAAAGTGGCGGATGAGGACGCCGTTCTTGGCCATGGAGATGATGCCCGTCTCTTCGCTGACGACGATGGCGATGGCGTCGGAGTTCTCCGCGATGCCCAGGCAGGCGCGGTGGCGGGTGCCCATATCCTTGCCAAGGTCCAGGTTATTGGACAGCGGCAGCACACAGCCCGCCGCCTTGATGCGGCCGTTCTCGATGATGGCGGCACCGTCGTGCAGGGGGGTGCCCTCGTAGAAGATGGTGCCCAGCACTTCCAGGTTGACCGCGCTGTTCACCGGTGTGCCGGTGCGGACGATCTCAGAAAGATTGGTGCTGCGCTCCAGCACGATGAGCGCGCCGGTCTTGGTCTCGGAAAAGCGCTCGGCGGCGTCGCAGATGGCGATGATGGCGCTGCGCCAGGCCCCCTTGAAGCTGGGGTCGTTGTAGCGGCCCTTCACATTGAAGAGCTTCGAGGCCCACTGGTCGGTCTGGCCCATCCGTTCCAGCGCACGGCGGATCTCCGGCTGGAACAGCACGACCAGTGTCAGCAGGCCGACCTGCAGCAGCGAGTTGAGCAGCCAGGTGACCGTGCGCATGTTGAGCACGTTCGCCACCAGATAGACGGCCAGCACCAGCAGGGCACCCTTGGCCAGCTGCCCGGCGCGGGTGCGGTTGATGATGCCCAGCAGCTGATAGATCAGAAACGCGATGATGATGATATCCAGAAGGTCCGCCAGCTTGAACGTCTGGAAATTCGCGATGATCGAGTTCAGAGTCATGAAAGTTTCTCCTGCTTACAGCGTTTCGATCAGAGCCACCGCATGGACGGCGATGCCCAGCCCCTCGCCGGTAAAGCCCAGATGCTCTTCGGTGGTGGCCTTGACGCTCACGGCGTCCAGCGGCATCCCGAAGGCTTCGGCCAGCTTTTCGCGCATGGCGGGGATGTAGGGAGCCAGCTTCGGCTTCTGGCAGAGGATGGTGGAGTCGATGTTCTCGACCTTCCAACCGTTCTCCCGGACGATGCGGGCCACATGGCGGGCCAGCATCAGGCTGTCGGCCCCGGCATATTCAGGGTCGGTATCCGGGAAATGCTTCCCGATGTCGCCCAGAGCCGCTGCGCCCAGCACAGCGTCCATGACGGCGTGGGCCAGCACGTCGGCGTCGGAATGGCCCAGCAGGCCCTTCTCATACGGGATCTCCACACCGCCCAGGATCAGCTTGCGGCCCTCCACGAGACGATGAACATCATAACCATGACCAATGCGCATAGGTTCTCCTTCCTTCTGCTGCGGGCGGGGCAGGTCCTCCCGCGTGGTGATCTTCAGATTGGCGTAGTCGCCCTGGGTCAGCTGCACCGGGCGTCCGGTCAGCTCGAACAGGCTGCAATCGTCGGTGACGAGGCGGGCCTTTTCTGCGTCCAACTCTTCCAGTGCAGCCAGATAGGCGGCACGGTCGAAGCACTGGGGGGTCTGCACCGCATACAGTGTGCTGCGGTCGGGCGTTTCGGCCACCATGCAGGCCTCCGGCACGGTCTTGCCGTCGCCGCGCACAGCCCGCTTGACGGTGTCCTTCACCGGGACCGCCGGGGCCGCGGCCCCGCAGGCCGCTGCGGCGTAAACGGCCGCCTCGATGACGGCTTCGCTCACAAAGGGGCGGGCTGCATCGTGGACGGCCACGAGGTCGCCGTGCGCCGCCAGCACACCGTTCTTCGCGCTCTCGGCGCGGGTGGCCCCGCCGGGCACTACCTGCACCGGCTTTGGGCAGGCCGCAGCCTGCTGCTCCAGAAAGGCGCGGTTCTTACCCGCCACCAGCACGATCTCATCCACCAGCGGGCACTCCGCAAAGGCGCGGATGCTCCGCTGGACCACGGTCTCCCCGCCCAGATCAAAGCTGAGTTTGTCGAACCCCATCCGGGTGGAGGAACCTGCGGCCACCAGGACCGCCGTCACACGTTTTTCCACTTCTGACACCTACCCTGTCTCCCGTTTTTCGTGCCTTCCAGAAAGCACAGAATGATACATTGAATATTATAGCGTATTGCCCGGCAAACTGCAACTGCACCGGGCAATAAAAAATGGAGCCGTTGAAGAAACTCCCCCAGTCACGGCTTCGCCGCGCCAGCCCCCTCTGGGAGAGGGCCTGAACGCTGCGGTCAGCTATGAAGCCTCCCTCTGTGAGGGAGGTGGCATCGCACAAGCGATGCCGGAAGGAGTCCTGCAACAGCTCCAAAAATCGTTTGCTTTTACTTCAGGATCGGCTCAATGGCAGCAGCCAGAGCGTCCTTCTGGGCCTGTGCCTCAGCCAGGTCCTTGCCCAGGGTGGTGAAATAGGTCTTGATCTTCGGCTCGGTGCCGGAGGGACGGACCACGACGGTGGCACCGTTCTCCAGCGTGTAGATCAGGACGTTTGCGGCGGGCAGGCCGGTCTCTTCGGGCTTCTTGTAGTCGGTGACCTTGACGACCTTGTGGCCGGCCAGCTCGGTCAGAGGCTCGTCGCGCAGCTTCTGCATGATGGAAGCCATCTTCTCCATGCCGGTCAGGCCGGGG
>ENA-UOJJ01004169-UOJJ01004169.1-human-gut-metagenome-genome-assembly--contig:-CS66-NODE-4169-length-13989-cov-7.651069_pt1 | contig 13989 bp, 10 predicted proteins | sample MGYA00242343_ERZ723890 | MGnify/ENA metagenome assembly ERZ723890 | reverse complement strand
GGAGGGAAACCTTTCTCCAGAAAGGTTTCCCTCCCCCACATTTCTTCTTCTTTTTTCCTATTGTTTCACCGGAACCGTGGAGATCGCGTTGAAGGGCGAGCCGTCCACGAGGCGGCGGCTGACCGCGAGATAGACGAGCGTGTTGCGCTTGGCGTCCCAGATGCGGGTGACGCGGGTGGCCTTGAAAAAGACCGAGGTCGATTCACGGAATACGTTGGCCTGCTTGGGGAGCTTGGCGGGAATTTCGATAGGGCCGACCTGGCTGCACGAAATGGCGAAGTTGGACGGATCTTCGGCAAGCCCGAGCGAGCCGGAAACACCGCCGGTTTTGGCTTGGCTGATGTAACAGGCCACCCCCGGAATGTCCGGATCGTTGAAGGCCGAAACGCAGACCTTGTGATTGGCTCCGAGCAGTTTCCATTCCGTGGTGACGCAGCCCACGTCCGAATCGTCCGCATGGGCGAAGGAGGGGAGGAGCAGGGAACAGAACAGGGCAAGGCAGGCGTATGGTTTAAGCATGGCGTTTTTCCTTTTGGTTTAGCAGTCGGGAAGGGCAATGGCTCCTGAAATGTTGCGCAACGCACCGGGCGTGAGCTCGCAGGCGAGCGTGTATTCGCCGGGAACGCCGGGGTAGGAGATGGAAGCGGCGGAATGGAATCCGAATCGGCCATAATAGCCGGGATCGCCGATGAGCACGGCGGAAGAATGCCCCAGTGCGGCGGCCTTGGCGAGGGCCTCGCGGATGAGGGCCGCTCCGATGCTCTTGGCGCGCCATTCGAGCGCCACGGATAGCGGGGCGAGGAGCAGCGTGCCGAAGCAGCCTCCGTTTTCACGGATGGATGCTCCGGTCAGCATGATGTGACCGATGAGTACGCCGTCCTCTTCGGCGACAAGTTCCAGCTCGGGGATGTAGCGCCCCTTCCGGAGTTTAAGGACGAAATCCTGTTCGCCGCCGTCGGAGACTTTCGCTGTCTGGAATGCCGTTTTGACAAGGGAATAGATGGCATCGAAGTCTTTGGGGGTTGCTTGTCTGATGGTCATGGTAAGCCTCTGGAGGGCGGAACGTTTTTGATTGGGGATGGTAAAACGGACGGTCAGAATCTTTGATACTGTAATGTGCATTACTTCATGCCGTTCAAAAGGAAATCCGCTCTAGCTGGAGCGGCACCGTGATATCAGCGTTCCAGAACGCCGCCGAGCTGTTCCAGTTGCTTCTGGACATGCGTGTCGTAGCGGGAAACGTCGCTGCGGATTTTCTGCATCACGTCAAGGAACAGGCGCAGGTGCACGGACTGGTGGAACAGGCTTTCCAGGGCGGGGGCAAAGCCGCGTTTGACCTCGAATTCGTACGCCTTGCCCAGATCTTCGCGGACCACGGCAAGTTCCTGCCGGAGGGCGCCGCACACCCGCTCGGCGTATTCCTCGGCTTCGCGGCGGCGTTTGTCGAGGAATGCGGCCTTGCGCTTGTCCTCGCGCCCGAGGTGGTAGAGCAGGCCCGCCGTCCCGGCCACGGCCGCGAACACGGCGGCCGCAAGGGGGCTTGCCGCTGCCAGCGCGATAATGTTGCCTGCGGTAACAAGTATCGAGATCGGCCCGAGCGCGGTGAGGCGGCCCACGGTGAGCCCGGTGGTGAATACCGCAAGGTTCTTCATGTGCCGGTGCGTCTGTACGAGGAAGTGCGTGGCCGTCGAGGAGCCGCCGTTCACTTCGCCCGGATCGTCTTGCAGGCCGTCGATGTTGGAGCTCAGGCGGGCAAGGCATTCCTGTGAAAATTCGTCCATGCGCGCGGAAAAGAGGCGGAGCTTGTCTTCCCACGTGTGGAGGATGCCGCGCTGTTCGTCGAGGAATTCATCCACGGCGCGCCGGGCGATGGCCCGGGCTTCGGTAGCGTCGAATTCCTTCCAGACGGAATCTTTGGCGAACTGATGCCCGAGCTCCGCCACTTTGCGGTTCACGGCGTCCATGAGCCGCAGCACCAGCGTTTCGTGGAATTTTTTCAGTGCCTTTTCCGTGGATTCGTCCCACGCGTCCAAGTCCTTGGCGGCGGCGTTCACGACCTGCCGGGCCTGCTCCAGCGAGGAGAGGGCGGAGGCGGAAAGCTGTTTGGCGTGCGCGTCCAGCATACCGAGCAGTTCGGGGTTCGGCAGGGATTCGCGATACTCCTGCACATGCTGGCGGAGCCGTTCGCGGGCGGAGTCGGCAATCCGGGAGTAGGCTTCCGCGATTTTGTGGCGGTATGCCTCCTTGCCCGCATCCCTGTCCATGATTTCCCGCAGGAGGGCAAGGAGCTGCTCAAGCTCTCCGCAGCCGGACACGGAACGCGACACTTTGGACAGCGTTTCCGAGAAGGCGGAACCTCCCCGGCAGCGTTCCTCGACGGCCTGCCGGGTATTGAGGGCCACGACACCGGCGAGTTCCACATGGCCGGAGCTCCGGCAGGCTTCGCGCAGCACGGTGCGCGCCTGTTCGCGGGCCACTTCGAGGCTGGCGGCGCTGTTCAGGCGGTCGATGTTGGTCAGCACGCCGATGATGCTGACCGTGCGTCCGCTGCGGGCCAGCTTGCGGAGCAGGGACAGTTCGGAATTGGAGCCCGGATCGCGGGCATCCATGACGAAGATGACGCAGTCCGCCTCAAGGCTTTCCTCATAGGAAAGATAATCATGAAACTGATCGGTATCATTGAGGCCGGGCGTGTCCACGAGCACGACGCCCGCCCGGAGCGTGTCCAGCGGCAGCCCCACGCTGACGCGGGCCACGAATCCTGAGAAACGCCCCTCAAGGCTGATGTAGTCGGACAGGTCGTCCCAGCAGGTGATGCCCGAAAGCAGCTTGCCGGGGATGAACGTGCCGTCGGACACACCTTTGCGGATGTGTTCGATTTTGCGGGTGAGCAGCAGGTTGTCCTGCTCGTTTTCGAGATAGTCCTCAAGCCGGGCGAACTGGCTGGAGTCGAGGAACCGCACGCTGTAGTCCGGGGCGTGGGCGTATTGGAATTCCACCACGGTGGCGGTTTCCGGCGTGGACTCGCGCACCGGGGACAGCTCCTGTCCGATGATCGCGTTGATGAGCGAGCTTTTGCCGCGTTTGCGTTCGCCCACGATGACGATTTTGAACGGCTGGCGGCGCAGCATCTTGCGGAAAATATACAGCTCTTCGCGCAGGTCCATGTCGTCGAGCGTCCACGCGATGCGGTCGAGCGAATTGGCGAAACGCTCCATATCGGCGTTGAACTGGCTTGTTTCGGGCGCGAACCAGCCCGCGATTTCCTTCCGGGAAGGCAGGACGTTGGTTGCCTTGCGGTAGAGTTCGCCGAGGCTTTCCCCGACGTTGAGCCCAAGGCCGATGCCCCGGCCCGCGCTGCGTTCGAGGCGGGATTTGCGGAAGGCCCATTCGATATCGTTGACGAGCGACCGCGCCTTTTCGTCGATCCGTTCCTCCTGCCCCCCGATGCGGGAGAGCGCCTTCAGCATGGTGTCCACGAATGTGGAGGAAACCTTTTGGGCGTCGGCCTGGTTCGCCATGTCGCGGGCGATGTCGGCGGGATCGGACGGCGGGTTCAGGAGCGCGTAGTGGAGCTTGGCTTGCAGTTCGGCATGGAGGGCGCGTTCCCCGAAAATGGCCTGCGCCGCCTCCTGTACGAGCTGGTACTCCCGATAGGTGAGCATGTCGTCCGTCGTGGCGACCGCCGCAAGCAACAGCAGAATGCGGTCGTTGAAGGAGTCGCCGGGGATCGGCTGGATGGGTTGGGGGAGCATGGACAGCATGGAGGCTGAGGTGGGACGGGAGGACATGGGGAGGCTCCTTTGCTGGTCGGTAAACGGCCCGTACCTTTTGTACCTAGCCGCAACGCCTTTTTTTTTCAATGGCCGGGAGGGCGGCCCTGCCGGGCTCTCATCGTCTTGACTGAAATGGGATCCGCTTTACATATGATCAGTTAAGGCCGCGTGAAGAGTGAGGGCGGCCTTGCGCGCACAGACAGGCGTGTCTATGAGGAGGCTAAAGTATGAGTGTCGAATATAAGGATTATTACAAAATATTGGGTGTGGGGCGCGAAGCTTCCAAGGATGAAATCGCAAAAGCCTTCAAGAAGCTCGCCCGCAAGTACCACCCGGATCTCAACCCCGGAAACAAGGAATCCGAGGAAAAGTTCAAGGAAATAAACGAGGCGTACGAAGTTCTCAAAGACGAGCAGAAGCGGAAGATGTATGACCAGCTCGGGCCCAACTGGCAGCAGGGCCAGCAGTTCGGCGGCAATCCGTTCGGCGGGGGCAACCCCTACGGCGGCGGTACGCGCTTCACGTTCAACGGGCAGGAATTCGGCGGTCAGGGGTTTGACGGCTCCGGGTTCAGCGACTTTTTCGAAACCCTGTTCGGCAGCCGTCAGGGCGGGAGCGCCGGCGGCCCGTTCAGCGGCTATACGTCCCGTCCCCAGCGGGGCCGCGACATCGAGGCCGATATTTCCATCACGCTTGAGGACGCCGTGAAGGGCGGCGAGCGCAGTCTTACGCTTGAGGGCGGGGACGGCACCAAAACCCTGAAAGTGAATATCCCCGCCGGGGTGAAGGACGGCGCCAAGCTCCGCCTTGCCGGGCAGGGCTACGATTCGCCCAACGGCGGGCCGAAGGGCGATCTGTATTTGCGGATACGTTTCGCGCCGCATTCGTTGTTCCATGTTGACGGCACGGACCTCACCTACGAGGTGCGGATCGCGCCGTGGGAAGCCGTGCTTGGGGCGAAGGTCAAAGTCCCCACCCTTGACGGGAACGTCGAGCTTTCCATTCCCGCCGGGACCGGAAGCGGGAAGAAGATGCGTCTGCGCGGCAAGGGCCTTGGCCCGGCGAAGTCGCGCGGCGATCTGTATGTGCGGGTCGGCATCGACGCGCCGAAGGATCTCACGCCGAAGCAGCGTGAACTGTGGGAAGCCCTTGCGGCGGAAAAATAGCGCCGCGTTCCGTTTTTGAAGGACAACGTCAGGGGAGATGATTGTATGGAACTTTTGCAGAATACAAAGGATGTGCCGAGCCGCTCGACCCTTATCGTCTGGGGCGAATTCCTGGAACTGACCGGGACGACCCCGGATCGCCTTTCCGAACTGATGGACATCGGGTGGCTCAAACCCACGCGCACGGCGGAAGCCGCATTGTTGTTCCGGCAGGATGACGTATACCGTATCCGCAAGCTTGAGCGGCTGTGCAGCGATTTCGAACTGCACACGCTCGGCGGCTCCATAGTAATGGACCTGCTGGACCGTATCGCAACGTTAGAGTTGCGTATTCGTGAGTTGACAGATCGTTAGTACGCCTTATTGTTAGAGAGAAAGCGATAGTGATATCACTTTTGCAGTTGTGTTGCGTTCGGTCATTTTGTCTTGGACGCCGCTGCTGAGCTACAACGCAAAAGAGGTGAACCATTATGGATATCAACAGATTTACCGAAAAATCCCGTGAAGCGCTGACCACGGCGCAGGGGCTTGCCGCCCAGTACGGTCATCAGGAAGTGGACGCCGAGCATTTGGCGCTCGCTCTGGTGAATCAGGAAGACGGCTTTGTCCCCCGCGTTCTGGAGCGCGTCGGCGTCGCCCCCAAGGCGCTGGTCACGGCGCTGGAGGCGGTTCTGAAGAAGCGTCCTTCCGTGCGCGGGCCGGGCGCGGAAATGGGCACGATCACGATTTCGCAGCGGGTCGCCAAGGCTATCGCCAACGCCGAGGCCCTCGCCAAGCGTCTGCGTGACGAGTACGTCAGCGTGGAGCATATTTTTGCCGAACTGCTGCGCGAACCCGCCTCCACAGGGCTTGGCCAGGTCGCGGCGGATGCCGGCTTGTCCGCCGATAAGTTCACCGAGACGATGATGGCTGTCCGCGGCCCGCACCGCGTGACCTCCGCCAACCCTGAAGAGAGCTATGAGGCGCTCAGCAAGTACGGGCGCAACCTCGTCGAAGCCGCCAGCAAGGGCAAGCTCGACCCGGTGATCGGTCGTGACGCGGAAATCCGCCGCGTCATCCGCATCCTGTCGCGCCGCACGAAGAACAATCCCGTGCTCATCGGTGAGGCGGGCGTGGGCAAGACCGCCATCGCGGAGGGCCTCGCCTACCGTATCGTCAAGGGCGACGTCCCGGAAGGGCTCAAAAACAAGACCATTTTTGCGCTGGACATGGGCGCGCTCATCGCGGGCGCCAAGTACCGCGGCGAATTTGAGGAACGGCTCAAGGCCGTGCTGTCCGAAGTGCAGAAATCCGAAGGGCAGATTATCCTGTTCATCGACGAGCTGCACACCATCGTGGGCGCGGGCAAGACCGACGGCGCGATGGACGCGGGCAACCTGTTGAAGCCTCTTCTGGCTCGCGGCGAGTTGCACTGCATCGGCGCGACGACCCTTGACGAGTACCGCAAGTACATCGAAAAGGACCCGGCGCTGGAACGGCGTTTCCAGACCGTGCTGGTGGAGGAGCCCTCCGTGGAGGACACCATTTCCATCCTGCGCGGCTTGAAGGAGCGGTTTGAGGTGCACCACGGCGTGCGCATCAGCGACTCCTCCATTGTGGAGGCGGTGGTGCTGTCCAACCGGTACATCACCGACCGCCAGCTTCCCGACAAGGCCATCGACCTGATCGACGAAGCGGCAGCCATGATCCGTACCGAAATCGACTCGCTGCCCACGGAACTGGACGAAGCCAACCGTAAGGTCATGCAGCTCGAAATCGAGCGCGAGGCCCTGCGCAAGGAAACCGACGACGCGTCCCGCGAGCGTCTGGAGAAGCTGGAGAACGAACTCCGCAACCTCCAGATGACGCAGGCCGAGCTCAAGGGCCAGTGGGAAAACGAGAAGGGCGTCATCAACGTTGTGCGCGATCTCAAGGGCGAGATCGAGCAGACGCGCCTTGCCATTGATGATGCGACCCGCCGCGGCGATTTGCAGGCAGCGTCCGAACTCAAGTATGCGAAGCTGCCTGAGCTGGAAAAGCGTCTCCACGAAGCCGAAAACGGTCAGGAAGCGCCGCGCCTGCTCAAGCAGGAAGTGCGCCCCGACGATGTGGCGGATATCGTGGCCCGCTGGACCGGCATTCCGGTCAAGCGGCTGCTCCAGTCCGAACGCGACAAGCTCATCCATCTGCCTGACAAGCTCCATGAGCGCGTGATCGGGCAGGATGAGGCCGTGCAGGCCGTGTCCGACGCCGTGCTGCGTACCCGGGCCGGGCTGTCCGACCCCTCGCGTCCGCAGGGCTCGTTCATTTTCCTCGGCCCGACGGGTGTGGGCAAGACGGAGCTGTGCAAGGCCCTGGCCGAAGCGCTCTTTGACAGCGAAGAGAACATCGTGCGCCTCGACATGAGCGAGTACATGGAAAAGCATTCCGTGGCGCGGCTCATCGGTGCGCCTCCCGGCTATGTGGGCTACGACGAAGGCGGCCAGCTGACCGAAGCCGTGCGCCGCAAGCCCTACAGCGTCATCCTGTTCGACGAAATCGAAAAGGCGCATCCGGACGTGTTCAACACCCTGCTGCAGCTCCTCGACGACGGCAGGCTGACCGACAGCCAGGGCCGCACGGTGGACTTCCGCAACACCATCGTGATCATGACCTCGAACATCGGTTCGTACAGGATGCTCGACGGCATCAATCCGGACGGCTCGTTCGCCTCGGACGTGTACACGGAAGTCATGGGCGAGCTGCGCCAGCACTTCAAGCCCGAGTTCCTGAACCGTGTGGACGAGACGGTGCTGTTCAAGCCGCTGCTCCCCGAGCAGATCGGCCAGATCATCGACCTCCAGCTGCGTCGGCTCCAGAAGCGGCTTGAGGAGCGCAAGATCGCGCTGGAACTGACCGAGGCCGCCCACGAGTTCATTGGGGATGCCGCCTACGATCCGCACTACGGGGCCCGTCCGCTCAAGCGGTACCTGCAGTCCCACGTCGAAACGCCGCTTGCCAAGTTCATCATCGGCGGGCAGGTGCGCGACGATCAGCGGGTGGTCATCGACGCCACCGAAAAGGGATTGACCTTCGGCGTGAAGTCGGGCGACACCGTGCAGCCATTGTAACAAGATCGGAAGAGGGCGGAAGCGGAGGCGTTTCCGCCCCTTTCCTTTATGAACCTGAAAGGGCCATCAGCGGCGTTTGTCATGCTGATGGCCCTTTTCTTGACGGCGGTACTCCGCTGGTCGCGGATGCGCCTATTGCTTTTCCACAATCCCGAACGTGCCGTCGTCGTTTGCCGTGACCTGCAGTGAAATGATGCCGCTTGTGTTGCGGGCGATGTAATCCTTGCAGCCCCTGACCATCACGCTCAACACGCCGGAAATATCCTCGGAGTCGTGCGTATGGTAGATGCTGGTGCTCCAGAGCTCTTTGTTCGTTTTGCTGCTGGCGGCGCTCAGATGAAGGAAGATGTCGCACTCCGTGACTTCCTTGGTTTCATCCTCATACCCGACCGTCCCGTAGGTTGGGGTCGTCGTGGTGGTTTTGGTATAGCGGCCCGTGGCCTTGTCATACGTGCCGTGCGTCTTTTCGACGGTCCCGGTTTGTCCGTAAATCGGCTTTTTGACGGTGATGTGCTTTGTGGATGTTTTGGCGGTGTAATCGATGGAAAGGAGTGCCGTGCCCCGGTTGCGGTCTTGCGTGAGCGAGAAGCCCGCTTCAGACAGGGTGCTTTTTACGTCCTGCTTGAGAAGCTGATAGGTCGGGTCGCTGTTTTGTTTTTTCGATGAGGCGATATAATAGGTATACTGGTCATTGGGGTAGGCGTGCCCGTCGGTTTCGGAAATGACCCGCATGGAGTACTGGGGAGAGCAGCCCGCCAGCAGGAAAAGGGCGGCCAGCAGGAAGAGGCGGGGGCGCGGGGGGATCTTGGCTGTGCACATGGGCTTACTTCCTTTCTTTGAGGCTGAGTGCGCCATCGTCGGATTCGCTGACGTCGAGCCAAGTGTCGCCGGGGGTGGTTTGGGCGAGGTAATCCTTGGCGCCCATGACCATCATGTCCAGCATCTTGCGGTTGTCAAACGAGTTCCCGGTGTAGGTGACGATCGTTTCCCACATTTTTCTCTTCGTTTTGAGCGAATCGGCGGCAAGCAGCAGAACGATCTTGTTTTGGGCCACTTCCTTTCGGGTGTTCTTGTAGCCCGTGATGCCGTAGGAAGGCGTCGAGACGGAGGTCTTGCTGCCTCGCCCCGTCCCGGTTGTTCTGGTTTCGACCCGCGTCACGCCGTAGACGGGTTCGGGAACAGTAGTCTGCCGGGCGACCGTTTGGCTCTTGTACCCCGCGAAAAGCACCGCCGTGGCATGGGGGAGGCTTTTGGTCACTTTCAGGCCCGCTTGGGGCAGGGCGCTTTCGAGGTTCCGCTTGAGTTCCAGAAAGACGAGATCGTCCTCTTGGCCCTTGACCGCCATGATATAGTAGACGTCCCCGATGCCGGCTTGGATGTCGCCGTTGGTGATGGCGTTGATTTTTATGGCGTACTGGTTGGCGACGCAGCCGGGGAGCAAAAGGCACGCCGCAAGCAGGGCGTACAGGCAGGGCCGTGGAAACGTCATGGATATGGCCTCCGGGGGAATGCGGCGTTGCCGCGTTGTCGAGCCTTGGCAGCCTCCGGAATTCCGCCTTGGGCGGGGTTTTGTTCCGGGAGGGATGGGGGTACGCTGCGGGGATGCCTTGGCGTCACCTGCGGCTGGGCGGGGCGCACAGGGCTCCGCCTTTGCGAAAGGCTTTCGCTCCTTACGCTCGGCCCTCTCTATCATCCTCTCATGCCTGTGACAATCAGGCGGGGAGGGCGGCGTTTCCTCCGCGTTCTTTCTTGACAACCGCGCAACCTTGAAGCACAATTTTTCGATTACACTTTGGTGTGGATATATAAGGAGCCTGTCCATGAGCGATTACAAAAAGAGCCTGAATCTTCCCGATACATCCTTTCCCATGAAAGCCAATCTCACCCAGCGTGAACCCGAAATGCTGCGCTGGTGGGAAGAGAACAATATTTACGGAACCATGCTGGAAGCTTCGGGCAGCCGGGGCTCTTTTCGTCTGCACGATGGCCCGCCCTACGCCAACGGCCATCTGCATCTCGGCCATGCCCTGAACAAGATCCTCAAGGACATCACCATCAAGTCCCGCAACATTCAGGGGCAGCAGTCCGTGTATGTGCCCGGCTGGGACTGCCACGGCCTGCCCATCGAATTGAAGGTTGAGCACGAGCTTGGCGAAAAGAAAAAGGAAATGCCGCCGTATGCGGTACGCCGCCGCTGCCGCCAGTACGCGGACAAGTTCATCGATATCCAGCGCAAGGAATTCAAGCGCCTTGGCGTGCTCGGCGACTGGGATCATCCCTACAAGACGATGCTCCCCGAATACGAGTCCGCCACGGCTACCGAGTTGGCGAATTTCGTGGAAAAGGGCAATGTGGTCCGCAGCAAGAAGCCCATCTACTGGTGTTGCTCCTGCCAGACGGCCCTTGCCGAGGCCGAAGTGGAATATGCCGACCACAAGTCGCCGTCCATTTACGTCCGTTTCCCGCTGACCGACGACAGGCTCAAGACGGTCTTCGAGAACGCCGATCCGTCCCGCGCCTATGTGATCATCTGGACCACGACCCCGTGGACCCTGCCGAGCAACATGGCCGTGGCGCTGCATCCCGAATTCGAATATTCGCTGGTCGAATATGAGGGGAGCCAGTACGTGCTCGCCACGGAACTCGCCGAAAGCGTCGCCAAGGCGTGCGGCTGGGACATGGGCGGCGTGAAGGCCGTGGGGACCGCTACCGGGCAGCAGCTTGAACTCGTCAAGGCCCGCCATCCGTTCTACGACCGCGAGTCTCCGTTGATCCTCGGCGGCCATGTGACGCTCGATGCCGGTACCGGCTGTGTCCATACCGCTCCCGGACACGGCCGCGAGGACTACGAAGTCTGCCTCCAGTACGGCATCGACATCTATTCCCCGCTCAACGATCGCGGCGAATACCTCGACAGCGTGGAGTTTTTCGCCGGATTGCAGGTGCAGAAGGCCAACCCCAATGTCATCGAGAAGGTCAAGGAAGTCGGCAACCTGATGGGGCAGGCCGACATCACGCACTCCTATCCGCATTGCTGGCGCTGCAAAAAGCCCGTCATCTTCCGCGCCACGACCCAGTGGTTCGTGAGCATGGAGGCCAACGAACTGCGCCAGAAGGCGCTGAAGGCCATCCGCAACGACGTGGAATGGATTCCGAGCTGGGGCGAGGAACGCATCTACAACATGATCGAGCAGCGCCCCGACTGGTGCATTTCCCGCCAGCGTCTGTGGGGCGTGCCGATTCTGGCCCTGTTGTGCGAAGACTGCGGAGAGGCATGGAACGATCCCGAATGGATGCGCGACATTGCCGCCCGGTTCGCCAAGCATCCCACCGGCTGCGACTACTGGTATGAAGCCGATATGAAGGACATCGTGCCCGAAGGGTTGAAGTGCCCCAAGTGCGGCGGCCAGCACTGGAAGCGCGAATCCGACATCCTCGACGTATGGTTCGACTCCGGGACCAGCTTCGCGGCGGTGCTCGAAAAGCGCCCCGAACTGGGCTTCCCCGCCGACCTCTACCTTGAAGGCTCGGACCAGCACCGCGGCTGGTTCCATTCCTCGCTGCTCGCTTCCATCGGCACGCGCGGCGTCCCGCCCTACAAGGCGGTGCTCACGCACGGCTACGTGGTCGACGGCGAAGGCCGCAAGATGTCCAAGTCCATCGGCAACGGCATCGAGCTTGACGAGATCATCAGCAAGCACGGCGCGGAAATCATCCGTATGTGGGTGTCTTCCGTGGATTACCGCGAGGATGTGCGCATTTCGGCGGAAATCGTGAACCGCCTTGTGGACGCCTACCGCCGTATCCGCAACACCTGCCGCTACCTGCTCGGCAACCTGAAGGACGTCACGAAGGCCGACCTCGTGGACGTGAAGGATATGGACCCGCTGGATCGCTATGCCCTCGACGTCGCCGCGCGCACGCACCAGCGCGTGCAGGACGCCTATCGGGACTATGAATTCCATAAGGTCTTCCATTCGCTGCACAACCTGTGCTCCACGGACTTGTCCGCGTTCTATCTGGACATCCTTAAGGATCGCCTGTATTCCTCCGCGCCCGCGAGCCGCGCTCGTCGTTCCGCCCAGACCGCGCTGTACCACATCCTGCTGATGCTCGTGCAGGACATGGCCCCGGTCCTGAGCTTCACGGCTGAGGAAGTGTTCCGCCACATCCCCGAAGCGCTGCATCCCGGCGCGAAGAGCGTGTTCGCCTTCCAGCTCATGGACGCGGATGCCTTCCTGCTGGACGATGCTGACCGCAAGCGCTGGGAAGCCGTGCTCGCCGCGCGTACCGAAGTGACCCGCACCATCGAGCCGCTCCGCAAGGCCGGGACTGTGGGCCACGCGCTGGACACCGCCGTGACCCTGTACGCCTCGCCGGAACTGCTGGAAGTGCTCGGCGGCATCGGCACGGACCTGCGCGCCGTGTGCATCGTGTCCCAGCTCCATCTGGCTCCGCTGGCCGACGCGCCCGCCGATCTCGCTCAGGCCGACATTGCCGAATGCGGCAAGCTGGCCGTGAGCGTGGCCAAGGCCGTTGGCGAGAAATGCGAGCGCTGCTGGATCTACAGTGACGAACTCGGCTCCGATCCCGAACACCCGACGCTGTGCCCCCGCTGCGCCGCCGTTATGAAGGAACTTGCATAGTGGCAGAGCCGGGTAAGGATACTCGTTATAGAGTTGTTTTGGGCGTCGGCGTCGGCGCGCTTGTGCTCGACCAGCTGACCAAGTTGTGGGTGATGGCGTCACTGCCCTATTATGGGGCGGTGACGGTCATCCCCGGCTTCTTTGATTTGGTGAATATCCGCAATCGCGGGGCCGCGTTCGGGTTCCTCAACCGGTCGGACATCGAATGGCAGTTTTGGCTGTTCTTTGCGGCTACGCTGGTTTCGGCGGGCGTGATTTTCATGCTCGCGCGCTCGGCGCAGCGCGGCGAAAAGCTGCTGTTCTGGGGGCTTGGCATGGTGCTCGGCGGAGCCGTGGGCAACCTTGTGGACCGCATCCGGTTCCGTGCCGTTGTGGATTTTCTGGATTTCTATGTCGGCCAGTGGCATTGGCCCGCGTTCAACGTGGCGGACATCGCCATCTGTTGCGGCGCGCTGCTCGTTTGCCTCAGCATGTGGCTGAAAGGTCCGTCCGGGAGGGCTTCGTGAGTCTGTTTTCGCTTGAGTGGTGGCAGATCGCGCTGCTGTTTCTGCCCGCGTTGCTGAATTTGTGGGGCATCTGGCACGCCTTCAACCATACCTTTGAAACGCCGCTCGAGCGGGTGCTGTGGATGGTCGCGTGCGTGTTTGTTCCCGTCCTTGGCGGCGTGGCCTATGTGCTGTTTGGCTGGCGGCGTGCTCACTGACTTGAGTTCTCCCCGCAAAGGGCGTATCTTTATTATCCAAATCCTTCATTTCAGGGTAATACAATGAAAAAGCCGTATATCTTCCCCCTGCTTTTGGGTTCGCTCGTTCTGACCGGCTGTGCCAATGGCCAGATAGACGCCATGCAGATGCGTCTGAACCAGCAGGAGCAGCAGATCCGCCTTCTGAATAGCCAGCTTTCCGGCGTGCAGCCAGCACAGGCCGACACATGGGCGCAGGTTCAGTCCCTGCGTCAGGAAATGAGCGCCGTGAAAGGGCAGATCGACGACTTCAACAATGCGACGGCCGCCGCTGGCGGCCTTCCCGGTCTCGCCCAGCGCGTGAACAACCATGAGGCCGCGTTGCAGGCCATCGCCACGCAGTTCGGCATGGAACTGCCCGTGGCCGCCGTTCCGGGCGCTCCCGGCGCTGCGCCCGGCATGCCCGACGCCACCGCCGCGGCCCCCGTGCCCGCCGCGCCCGTCATGCAGCCGCAGGCGGCCGCTCCCGCCCCGCAGCAGGCCGCCCCGCAGACGGAGGCGGAGGGCGCCAGCGCCGAGGCTCTCTACGGCAACGGCGGGCAGTCGGTGCACGCCCGCCGCTACCGGCAG
>ENA-UOJJ01004153-UOJJ01004153.1-human-gut-metagenome-genome-assembly--contig:-CS66-NODE-4153-length-14059-cov-69.030063_pt1 | contig 14059 bp, 8 predicted proteins | sample MGYA00242343_ERZ723890 | MGnify/ENA metagenome assembly ERZ723890 | reverse complement strand
CCGCAGCCGCCGGAGCGGTGCTTAAGCCGTAAGGCGGGAATTGTGCGGTGTTGCCGTAGAAAGAAGCACGAAAGAAGCCGCAGGTATTGTGCCTGTGGCTTCTTTATTTTATATATCATACAACAATATTAGAATTGACAACAGGTACTTAAGTCGGAGAATGGTGAAAAAGTTTTTATATCGGTATCGGAACATAAATTATGCTGCTCTTGTGTAATCGCTTCCAATATTAAATAAGCATTTGCAACTGCAACAACAGATTCAAGGAACCTGTCCACAAAAGCCGTCTCGATGGCCTTGTAGGCGTCCACCACATAATTTTCGACACCTTTATATGTGCTGACGGTCGCGCTCTCGATTTTCTTGTGCGTGTCAATCCTCAAACTGCACGGCCACGCTGCACAGCTGGGCGCAGACGTCATAGACTTCTGCTGCTAGGCGGATGGGTTGCTTTTCCAGCTTGTTCAGCTTGAGTATGATAAAATGATCAGGAGCCGTTTCCAAGCTGATGTAAGCAAAGAAATGGCTCCGGGTTTTGTCCTGTCTGCGCTACAAAAGATATACATCGCATATTAAGGTGCTAATTTGTGAATAATTATCCTTGTTCTGCAATTTTTGTGTTCGCATCTTCGCACGGTTCCTTTATAATATAGGTAATACAATATAAAGGAGTCCCTTGACGATGCGAGCAATAAACCTTAAAACCAACCATCTGACAGCGCCTGTCGGTATTGACGCCGGGCCGCTGTTTTTGTCTTGGCAGTGCGCTGACGGCGTGCGCCAGACGGCATATGAAATTGAAGTAACCGCCAACAACAAAACCGTATGGCAGAGCGGCAAAGTACAAAGCAGTGCCATGCACGCCGATACCCCCGCCGTGGCCGATTCTCGCGTGCGCGGTGCATGGAAGATCCGTCTGTGGGATGAAAACGATGTCCCCGGCGCGTGGAGTGAGGCACGCTTTGAGACCGGCCTTGCACAGTGCGACTGGGTAGGGGAGTGGGTGGACCCCGAGACCGAGCCAATCGACATCCCCGGTGACGATGCCATCAACGCCTTTGCCCGCCCCAATTGGGAGCGCAAGCAGGCAGAAAAAGAAGCCGCGGGCAAGGGTGCAGCCGAGTCGTACAAGCCTCATCGTCCGGCATCGTACCTGCGCAAAAGCTTCATGGCGTCCAAGGGCGAGGCACGGCTGTATATCACGGCCAAGGGATTATACGCGGCATGGCTGAACGGTGTACGCGTTGGTGATATGGTTTTGGCCCCCGGCAGCTTTACCGGGAACAAGCATCTTGGTGCGCAGACCTACGATGTGACCGCGCTGCTGCACGAGGGCGAGAATGAGCTTTTAATTGCTCTCGGTGATGGCTGGCACCGCAGCACGGGCGGTGTGGATGGCGACCGTGATTTGTTCGGTGATACCCTGGGCGTACTGTTTCAGCTGGAGGTGGACGGCAAACCGGTCTGCGTTTCCGATGACACGATGCAGGCAACGCAATGCGGGCCTATTCGGCAGAACGATATGCAGCAGGGCGAGGTCTACGATGCACGACTTGAGGGCGAACTGACCGGCTGGCACGGTGTGCGCACCTACCGTGATGATCTGCCCATTACCGGTATGAATACCGTGCCGATTCTGGAACACGAAGCATTCCCCGGCAAGCTGCTGCAAACGCCCAACGGCGAGACGGTGCTGGACTTTGGGCAGAATATCGCCGGTTATGTGGAGATAACGCTGATCGCCCACACCGGACAGAAGGTCAAGCTGACTTGCGGTGAAGCGTTGGACGAAAACGGAAACTTTACCCAAGAAAACTTTCAGGACCGCAACCGCCACAAGGAGGGCGGCACCGCCCAGATGCTGGAGCTTGTCTGTAAAGAGGGGAAAAACCACTTTAAGCCCAGCTTCACCATTATGGGCTTCCGCTACGCCAAGGTCGAAACCGACGCTGATTTGACCGATGCCGTGTTTACTGCCTACGCCGTCTACTCCGATATGGCGGTGACGGGCGCGTTTACCTGCGGAAATGACGCGGTGAACCAGCTTGTCAAGAACAGCGTCTGGAGCCAGAAGGGCAACTTCTGCGATGTCCCCACCGACTGCCCGACCCGCGAACGCGCCGGCTGGACAGGGGATATGGGCGTGTTTATTGAAACCGGCTTGACCCTGATGGACTGCTACCCCGTGGCGGAAAAATGGCTGGCGGAGTGCCGCCTGAACCAGTACCCGGACGGTCGCATGGCAAACATTGCCCCGCCGAACGCCCGTCCCGGCTATATGACCCCGATGCTCTGCATGTCGGCAGGGTGGGGCGATGCAGCGATTTTGGTGCCGTATGCGATGTACAAGCACACGGGTGACCGCAAAATTCTGGCGGACAACTATGAGATGATGCAGCGCTGGTACGCTTTTTTGCTGGGGCGCGCACAGCAGACGACCGATGAGCAGCAGGGCGGTGACTACGCCAAGTTCACCGTTTTAAACGGCATAGACTACGGCGAATGGTGCGAGCCGGGCATCACCCCCATGCAGGCAATGATGAACCCGCGCAAGAGCGTGGGAACGGCATATCTGGCCTACTCTGGGCGCTTGCTGGCAGAAGTAGCTGATGAACTGGGCAAGGCGGACGATGCTGCCAACTACCGCGATACTGCCGCCAACGCAGTGAAAGCCTACCGTGCAGCGTTTACCGAGAACGGCGTGATCCACTCTGACCGCCAGTGTGAGTATGTCCGCGCCATTGCCTTTGCCCTGCTGGGTGAGGAAGAAAGCAAAGCCGCCGCCGAAACGCTGAACCGGATGGTTGCCGAGAACGACTACCACCTGAACACAGGCTTTTTGTCCACGCCATTTTTGTGCGATGTGCTGGCAAAATACGGCTATGCGGACACTGCCTACAAGCTGCTTTTGCAGCCCGACGCCCCCGGCTGGCTGTATGAGGTCGGCAAGGGCGCCACGACCGTTTGGGAAACCTGGACGGGCATTGACGAAAACGGCACGCCGCACGAATCCCTGAACCATTACAGCTACGGTGCCATCTGCGGCTGGCTGTTCGGCGGTGTGTGCGGCATCCGGTACACGGACGGCGCACTGACGATTGCACCTACGCCCGACAAATCGCTGGACTGGGCAAAAGCCACCTACGATTCCCCAGCCGGGCGCATTGTAAGCGGCTGGCGGTATGACGGCGATGTGGTAACCTATGAGTTTGAGATCCCTGCCAATCTGACCGCCGATGTCACCCTGCCCGATGGGCGTAAGTTTACCCTTGCCCCCGGAAAGCACACAGTATAAGAAGAAAGCGCCTGCCCTGCCGTAAAACTTACGGCAGGGCAGGCGCTGTTTTTGATAAACTGGAAGTTGTCAGCATCCTTCTTTTTTATCTTTTATATCGTCTTTTAACGATTTGATTTCTTCCAGAATGAGTTCAGTACAAACGACTATAATACCTGAAAGAAGAATAATTCCACCATAAATCGGATAAATAAAGGATTCTCGGACTCCACCGCCAATGATGCCAGACAAGAGCTGCCACACACCGCTGAACGGCCAAACAACTAAAGCAAATACCACAATCATCATAATAATAGCTTTTTTCATTGTACTTTGCCTCCTTAAATGCGATTTCTCAGTTTCAAAAACTGGAACTTGTCGGAGTGAAACTCCTCCATCTTGCTGACGCAAGACCGTTCTGTCGTTTGAAAGCCCCACTGGGGCTTTCATTGCTTCACTTCGTTTCGCAAACGCGAACTTGTCGGGGCGCAGCCCCTCCATCTTGCTATCGCAAGACCGTTCTATCGCTTGCACACCCCACTGGGGTGTGCATTGTTGAACATCATTCAACAAACGCGAAGTTGTAAGTTTCTTTACTATCATATCTTTAAAACTTGTTTTGCTTTCGCATTAACAAATTGGATAATTGGGCCTGAAATGATAACTGTAATAAGCGTGCATACACCAAACTTTCCGCCAAACAAAACACCTGTAACAACAACCAAAATATCCAATGCCATTCGGACAAATTTAATCTGCCAGTGATTTTTTTCTGCTAAAGCAAAAGTGACTGCCTCATAGGAGCCTCTACCAAGGGATGCCGACGCATATAGTCCTGTTCCGACAGCAAACAAAACCACTCCTAACAACATAATTAAAAAATTGATCCACTTATAGGTACTGTAAATATGGCAGTTAGCAAACAAATCTACACAGGTACTGTATACAATCTGGTACAACACAGTTCCTATATGAATCTGACTTTTATCGTAAATGAGCGCAAACAAAATCATTCCCAATGCTACAACAAAAGATGCTGTGCCAATGCTTATGTGAAATGTTCTTGCAATCCCCTGCCACAGCACCGCAAGCGTAGCTCCGCCAAATCCAGCATACAGTGCAAGTGTAATTCCATAAGCCGCAATTATAGAACCTATTACAAGGATTGCCAATTTCTTTAGTGTTTTTTTATTGCTATTTTTCATTGACTTTTAATTCAAGTACATCCGGACGGGCATAATGTCCGATTGTATCATGCTCCATTTTGCAGGCGGCAGGCAAATTCATATCAAGTTCTGCGTAAATGATAGTTTCTTTATCCATGGCTTTATTATATCACACTTGGCGGTATCTGGCACTCTTTTCTGTGCGGTATTGCCTTAATACCAGCAAATTACTCTCCTCCACAAATCCCGATTTTCTGCCCTAAGTATATCACACAAAAACCGAGTTTCAACGCAGGAAAAGCAAATCCCCTGTCCTTTCGGGCAGGGGATTGCGGTTTAGCCATGCTGTTTGAGATATTCGGCGCTGAGTTGCAAACTCTTTATGGGGGAGTTATCCACCCAGTTGCGGTGGCTTTCCAAAATCACGGCATCTACGCCGATAGTAAGCGCCTGTGCCATCAGGCTGTCGAGATCCATATTGCCGGTACCCAGCTCCATGCTGTCGGTTTTCAGAATCGGCGTCACGGCGCTGCCCGAAATGCGGGTGCCGCGGTCGTTGATATGCCACAGCTTCATGCGGGTCCCCAGACGCTGCATCCACGCAAGGGCGTTGGCGCCGCCCTCGGTAAACCAGTAGCTGTCAAACTCAAAGTTGACGAACTGCGGGTCGGTTTCCTCCAGCAAAATGTCGTAGGCACGCTTTTTGGCGTTGACATGACGCAGCTCACAGTTGTGGTTGTGGTACAAAAGCTCCACGCCCTCGGCCTTCAGCGCCTCACCCGCCTTGTTCAGCCGTGCGGCAAGGTCGTGCATCGTGGCTTCATCGCCGTAATCAAAGCGATACATTCCGGTAATAACGGCATACTTCGTGCCAAAGCTTTTGGCTTCGTCCGCCACCGCTTTGGCATCGCGCTCCAGACTGCCCAAATCGGTGTGCAGGCTGACGACCTGCAGCCCCGCTTCTTTGACCAAAGCGTGCCAGTCGAGATTGCCGCCCTTGCCCACGGGCATACCCGCCGCCTTGGTCAGCAGCCGCACCATAAAGCCGATGGGGTGGATCATAAACCCGCACAGCTCAATGCCGTCATAGCCTGCGGCTTTCATGGCGGCAAGCGTCTGCCGTGCCTCGTTTTCGTTGCTTAAAACGGTTCCCAGCATAAATTGCTGGACTGCCTTTGTGGGCATGATTCAGCCCTCCATCTTGATGATTTCTCCCGTTGTGATGCCGTTTTCGTTAAAGCTGTCCACGCAGACGTAATAGTCCTGCCCGGCCATCAGGGTAGACAGCGTGACCTCATCGGCATCGTAGACGAGCCAGCTCTGGTACAGTTTATCCGGTGCAATGCCGTAACGCACATTGCAGCCCTGCGCGTTCTCGATGTGCTGCCAGCTGACCTTGCCGTCCAGCGCATCCACGCGCACGGCCTTGGCGTCGGCTTGGGCGGGGCGGTCGCCCTCGCCGTTGCCGAACACCCGCAGCCCGCTGACACGCAGCGTCTGGCCGTAGGGCAATTCGCCGCCCGTCACGCGGACATACCGCGCACGGATGCCGTCAGCATATTCATAATAGCCGTTGGAGCATTCGCGGGCGACATCCTCGCGCAGCGTCCAGGTCTCGCTGTCAAGACTGGTTTCCACGGTATAGCAAGAAATCTGCAGGCGCGTCTCGATATGCCGCGTTTTGCGGTCATCGCCGTAGCTGTCGGCAGGGAAGTCCACGACGAGTTTTTCATCGGCCATGTTGACCTGAATCGCGCGGACATCATAATCACGGCCTAAATCCACACACAGCCATTCGCCGGGCTGGTCGCTGCCCGCGCTCCACCAGCGGCGGCAGTCCTCGTCCACGGTATTTACCGGGTCGCTGCCCTCAGCGGTGGAGGATGCCGTCACGGCCTTGCGGTAGCTTAACAGCATCCACTTGGGCTGCTGGCTGGCGGCGTCGAATTTGCCTGCCGGAATTTCGTGCGGGTAGTCGGCAAAATTCTGGTTGCAGTACAGCACGCCGTCCTTGTCAAACCCGGCAGGGAACAGCCCCACGCGGCGCTCAAAGTCGTGGTTGACCGAAATGCGCATCGTGGACGCGTGCCAGTAGTTGCCGTATTTGTCGGCAATGGTGCTGCCGTGGCCTGCGCCGGTCATAAATCCGCCCGGCTTGGAGGAAAACGGATTGGATGCCTGCAGCGTGAACGGACCCAGCGGGGACTTGGAGGTGTACACACCATCTGCGTAGGTGTTGTACTGGGTGCCGGGGCAGGCGTATTGCAGATAATACGTACCGTTGTGCTTTGTCATAAACGCACCCTCGATATAGGGCTTGTCGACAGCGTTAAACATGGCGGTCAGAACCTCGGCGTTCAGCCCCGGCACCTGCGCCATCTGGGGCGGCAGCTCCAGCTTGCCGGTTGCTTCGTTATAGAACGGCTTCATGGATTTGTAAAGCACGCTGCTCTCTTTATCCACAATGCCGTTGTTGCCGGGGCGCTCATAGCCAAGCTCTTTTTCACGGCCGAAGATCAGTTCTTTCTTTTCCCCGATGGGCGTCATTGTCTCCGGGTCAAGCTCCACGCCCCAGATGGGGGACATGTTGGAGCAGCCCCAGTAAAAGTACACGCGGCCGTCGTCATCGCAGAACATATCGGGGTCCCAGAAGTCGAACGGGGCGCTGACCTCGGTAAACGGCTCCGTCAGCGGGTCGGAGGTGCGCAGGATCGGGCAGTTGCGGCCCTTGCGGCTGGCAGAAAAATAGAGATACCCGCCGACCTGGCGCACGTCGGGGGCGTAGTCGTAAATCAGCAAATCGGGGTCGGCGTGGAAATCCCAGTGCAGCAGATCGTCCGAGTGCCAGAACCCTGCCGACATCGAAACAAACAGGTAGTATCTGCCCTTGAAATACACCAGCGTCGGGTCGGCGCCCTCGCGGAAACCGGCGATGCGCTCACCCTCCTTCATGTGCTGGTAGCGGTAGCCCAGATCCAAGGGGTTGCAGTAGTTTTTCATCGTATTACACCTCCTTTTTGATGCCCTGCAAAACGCGGTTCAGCTGGCGTATGCTCTCGGCATCTGCGCCCGCCTGCTTGAGCATACCCTCCACGGTCATGCGCTGCATGGCGCGCTCCATCATGGCAACCAGCGCCGGGTTGTCCTTGACGGCAGCAGCTACATCACCGCGGGCGGCAGCCGCCTTGTCAGTGATGGCTTTCAGGACGGGTCCCACCTTGGCGTCCGCCATGGCAGCTGCCATATTGTCCTTGACGCTCCAGCAGGTTTCGTCCAGCTCGCCGTCAAACCAGTTGTTCACGACCTGGCGGTTGGACATCGCGTAGGCGGGGTTCGGCTCTGTAGCCTTGTTGACCAGAATCACGCTGGAATACGCCCCCGCGCGGGCCTCAATGCTGTGCTTGCCGGTGATGGGCACATTGAAAACAAACACTTTGTCGCCTTTTTTCGCTTCGACAAGGTGCCCGTCCTTGTACAGAGAAACCTCCGGCAGGTTGGAGTATACTCTGACCTCGGTCACATCCTCCGTGCGGTCCACATAGCGGCTGCCGCAGGTATGTACAAAGGGCTGCTTGCTCCAGTAGGCCTTGTACAGGTAGAAGGCGTCCTTCTTGATTTTGCGGTCAAAGGTGACAAGTCCTTTCTGGTTCTCGCCGTTTTTGCCGCCCTCATCGCGGCCATCGGCAGCAAAGTCGAACATATTCCAGACATGGGTCGCCCACAGCCACGGGCGGTCGGCAATCATTTTTGCCATGTGCTCGTGGTAGACACACTGGTAGGTTTCGGTATAGTCGCCCTTTTCGGGGTGGGCGCTCTGGTAGGCGGGGTTTGCGTCCGCGCCGTACTCCGAAAAACCGATGCAGCGGTCGGGATATTTGGCGTGGTAGGTATCAAAAAAGTCGTCGTTCTGGTCCAGTTCACCCAGATACCAGCCAAAATACAGGTTGTAGCTGTTCACATCGGGGATTTCCAGAATCGGGCTGGTAATCTCCAGCATAAAGACATTCGCCATCGTGGTCGGGCGGGTCGGGTCGAGCTTGTGCGCCAAATCATTCAGGGCGCGGTGGTTTTCCAGCAGCTCCTCATTGACAGCCGATGCGGCAGTAATTTCGTTGGACAGCCCCCAAACGGCAATACAGGGATGGTTGTAGTTCTGAACAATCAGTTCTTCCATCTGGGTCAGCGTGTTGGCGCGCCCGTTGTGCATATGCATCGTGATGTAGGGGATCTCGGCCCAGATGACAAGACCCTTTTCGTCGCACAGGTCATAGAATGCCTGCGCGTGCTGGTAGTGGGCAAGGCGGATGGTGTTGGCGCCCATCTCCAGAATCAGCGCCATATCCTCTTCCATCATCTCTTTGGTGATGGCTACACCCGCACCCTTGCGGTCCTGATGGCGGGAGACACCGCGCAGGGGATAGGGGTGGCCGTTCAAAATGAAGCCCTTCTGCGGGTCAATCTCAAACTTGCGGCAGCCGAAGCGGGCGGTCTCGGTCTCGCCATTGTCCAGCCGCGCAGTTACGGTGTAGAGATACGGGTCATCAAGACCGTCCCACAGGCGGGCGTGCTCCAGCGTGAACACAGCTCTGGCGGTGCCGTCCTTGACGGCGGCGCTCGTCTGCTGGCCGTCCAGCGTGAAGTTGACGCTCTGCGCGCCGACAACGAACGCCTCAACAGTCACCTCACAGCGGCGCTCGGCAAGGTCAGTCACAGCAGGCGTGACCTTGACGGGCACAGCGCCGTTTTCGGCAAGGGCAAAGTGTGCAGCGGGCACAACATGCAGCGTTACATCGCGGTAAATGCCGCCGTAGAAGGTGAAGTCGGCCTTCTGGGGGTAGACGGTGTCGTTGTCGCTGTTGTCAACAGAAACAATCAACTCATTTGCACCATCGTGCAGGGCATCGGTGATGTCCACACGGAAGGTGGAGTAGCCGCCCTTGTGCTCGGCCACTTTCTCCCCGTTCAGGTTGACAACTGCAGTCATAGCAACGCCGTCAAACTGCAAAACCGCGCGGTCGCCATCGGACAGCTCCGGTTTCTCCAGGTTACGGGTGTAGCTGCAGGTGCCGCGGTAGTAGTCGTTGCCGCCGTCCTGACCGTCTACAGCGTTCCAAGTGTGGGGAAGGGTGACCGGCTCGTCATGACCTTCCTTGGTAAAAGTCCAACCGGTGTTCAACAGAATTGCTTTGCTCATAGAATGACTCCTTATGGGTGGTTTTAACTTCAAAGAACCGAAAAGGCTGCAAACCCTTTCGGCTTTGGTTAATGGGCTTACTGAAGCTGTTTTTTATAGAACTCAGACTGCGCAGCAGCCTTTTTCTCGGCAATGCGCTTTTGGACGTTGACCATTTCCTCCTTGGTCAGCGGGCATTCGCGCATGGCAACCAGCGTAATGACCCAGCCGATGAGCGGCAGGCCGAACTTTAGGCTCAGCGTCATCCAGAAAATCGCGCTTGTGCAAGGGTCGGTGGGCTGAGGCATCGTGGTGGTGTAGCCCAGCAGCGCCACAGCGCCGGTTGCGATGACGGCGGCAAAAGAGGTGATGAGCTTATCGACCAGGCTGTAGGTGCCGGAGACAACAGCAGGAACATAACGCCCGCTGCGGTCCAGCTCAAAGTCAATGGCATCCGCCATATACGAGGTGTTGGAGGTGGTGATGCACATATTGGAACCGTTCTGCAAAAGGGTCAGCACAACATAGAGAATCATGGAGGGGCTGCCCATAACGCCGATCTGCGTGGGGTCGCCAAAGATAAAGAACAGAACCAGCGCGGCGGTGATGGTCATACTGACATAGGTCCAAGTGACGATGCCCTTTTTGCTGCCGTGCTTGCCGACATACTTGGCACCGAACGCCGCAAAGAAGATGGAGGGAACCATGCTGATGACGGTCAGAATGGTGGCCAGACCCATATTGCCGATCAAAATACCGTTGAACAGCGTGTTGATGATGGCTTGGCTGGCCACCTGCTGTGCCAGCTTGTCAGAAGCGTTGGAGGCAATGTAGCACTGCAAGGGTTTGTTGTGCTTGAGAACCTCGACAATGTCGGACATTTTCAGCGGTTCGGACTTTTTGGTGCCGACAAAGGTTTCCGGCTTATCGTAGGCAGAAACGCCCAGACAGACCAAAGCGGTGCCGATACCCGCGGCAAGCAGCGTCATATTGCAGGCAGCGGACAGGAAGGCCTGGTTGTAGGTGCCGCCGCATTTGGGCAGCAGCACAACATTGAAAATCATCGACATTGCCATCGGCACCAGATAGTTGAAGGCGGTTGTCCATACGCCGATGGTCGGGCGCTGGCGCGGATCATTCGTCATGATGGCGGGAATGGTCTGCGCAGTCATGTTGGTGATGGTGTAGCCGATGATGTAGACAATGTACAGCAGGGCAAACACCGGCAGGCCCAGACCCTTGGACGAGAAGCCGGTGAACATTCCGTAGAGGGCGAGCGCCTCAATCAGATAGCCGGCAACCAGCAGGATGCGCAGCTTGCCGAACTTGGTGTTGACACGGTCATACACAAAGGCAAGCAGGGGATCGGTGATGCCGTCCAGAATACGGGAGCAGGTCAGGATAATGCCAACGGCAGCGGTCGTGATGCCGTAGCCGATGCTGGCGGAATAACTCGCCATGCCGATGAGGGAATAGACGCTCATACCGACAAGACCGTTGCAGGCATAGCAGATGATTTGCCAAAGCTTGGCGCGGCGGTATTGTACGCCGTCAACTTCTGAAGCAGTGGGTTTCTTTTTGAACATTTTGTTTTCCTCCTAAAAATTCCGCAGTGATTTTTCTCACTGACACCACTATACCAGAAGCAAAACGGCAGCAGGGGATAAAAATCAGCAGATGAGGAACAAAAATTCACGCATTATTTCAAATAACACGAAATATTGTTCTGCTTTGCTAAATAATGCCCTCGTGGCTTGCGCTTGTTATGTTATGATACAGGTACAGAAGTTTCTTGATTTGCTTTAGACAGCACAGGTAAGGAGAAAATTATGCAGAAATTTGAAAAAGGTTTCTTTGTCGGCGCGGCCACTGCCGCCCATCAGGTCGAGGGTAACAATATCCATTCCGACTACTGGGCGCAGGAGCAACTGCCCCACACCAGCTTTACCGAGCCGAGCGGCATTGCCTGTGACCATTATAACAGGTATGAAGAGGACATCAAGCTGTTGGCAGACGCCGGGCTGAACGCCTATCGCTTTTCCATCGAGTGGGCGCGAATCGAGCCGGAGGAGGGCAAGTTTGACCCTGCCGAGATCGAGCATTACCGCAAGGTCATTGCCTGCTGCAAGGCGCACGGTGTGGAACCCGTTGTGACGCTGCTGCATTTCACCAGCCCCAAATGGCTGATTGCCAAGGGCGGCTGGGAGGCTGAAAGCACGGTCGAATATTTCAAGCGCTATGTCAGCTATGTGATGGAGCAGTTGGACAGTGAGCTTCACATCGTCTGCACCATCAATGAGGCGAATATGGGTCTGCAGCTGGCGGCTATCTCCAAGCGGTTCCGCCTGATGGCAGAGCAGGCCGCCAAGGCTGCTGCCAATGCAGGCAAATCCGCCGAGGGCAGCGTGCAGGTGGGCATGAACTTCCAGAAGATGATGGAGAATATGAAGTACGCTGCCGCTGAAAACGCCGCCGTGTTCGGTACGCCGCAGCCGAAAATTTTCGTCAGCGAGCGCACGCCGGAGGGCGATCTGCTGGTTCTACGCGCTCACGCCGCCGCGCGGGAGGCCATCAAGACAATCTGTCCTGAGGTTAAGGTCGGTCTGACCCTCTCGCTGCATGACCTGCAGGCCCAGCCGGGCGGTGAAGCCTTTGCCGCCGCTGCGTGGGAGGAAGAGTTCACCCACTATCTTCCTTATATTAAGGAGGATGACTTCCTCGGCGTGCAGAACTACACTCGCACGCTGTACGGTGCGCATGGGCAGTTGCCCGCACCGCAGGGGGCCGAGCTGACCCAGATGGACTACGAGTTTTATCCGCAGGCACTGGAAAATGTAATCCGCAAGGTGGCGCAGGATTTCCACGGTGATCTGATCGTGACCGAAAACGGCATTGCCACCGCCGATGATACCCGCCGCGTGGCGTTTATCGAGGCCGCATTGGCTGGTGTGCAAAACTGCATCGCTGATGGTATTCCGGTCAAGGGATACTTCCACTGGAGCCTGATGGATAACTTTGAGTGGCAGAAGGGCTATGCTATGAACTTTGGCCTGATTGCCGTAAACCGCGAAACGATGGGGCGCACCCCGAAGCCCAGCCTTGCGGCGCTGGGCGGATACGCCAACGCATAAAAACATCAGTGGTTGTCTGTACGGCAGCCACTTTTTTTGGTATACTGGTATAAAATGAGGGTGGTTCGATGGATGTTTTTCAAAATATGGAGCTGTTTTCTGAGCTGATCCAGTGCGGCGGCAACATTTATACATGGTGCTATAATGCCGATGGCAGTCTGCTGCAGAGCAACTGCCCGGAGGCGGGGTTCCTCTCCGGCGCATTTGAGATATTCGGCTGCAAGAAAAAAATGCTGGACTACGGCAGCCGGCACACAACGCCGGTCACGCTCGGCACGGCCATTGGCATGACATGGGCAGCTGCCTTTGAAAAGGACGGCAGTGTGCTGAAACGCGCCTGGGTCATCGGGCCGGTGTTTTATCAGGATGTTTCGCTGCGCGGGATTGAGCAGGGGCTGCAATACTATAACCGTCTGGAAACGAGCGTGGCATGGACCATGCAGCTGTACGAGGCGTTGAAAACCGTCCCTGTGCTGCAATGCACGGTCTTGCACCGCTACGCGCTGATGATGCACTATTGTCTGACCGGCAACCACCTTGCGATCAGCGACATCAACAGCGAGTTTTTGGCGCAGGTGCGCAATACAGTGCAGCAGCCCGCTCACGATCGCCACAAGGTCTGGATGGCAGAGCAGGGACTTCTGCAGATGGTGCGCACCGGTGACTTGAACTACAGGCAGGCCCTTTCCGCCAGTATGGGAATCAGCGCGGGTGTGCCGGTGCGCAGCGATGACGCTTTGCGCCAGAGCAAGACCAACATCATCGTGTTTACCTCGCTGGTATGCCGTGCCGCCATCGAGGGCGGGCTTTCGCCGGAGGAAGCCTACGCGCTGGGGGACAGCTACATCCAATCCGCTGAAAATGCAAAAACATTGGATGATCTTGAACCGCTCGGCCTTATGATGTATGACGACTTTGTCCGGCGCGTGCATAAATGCCGCACCAACCCGCACCTCAGCCAGCAGGTGCAAAAGTGCGTGGACTATATTGAGATGAATCTCGATAAAAAAATACGCGCTGCAGATATTGCAGCGCTGGTGGGCTATACGGAATATTATATGACCCACAAATTCAAAGAAGAAACGGGCTTGAGCGTGACAGATTACATAAAATTTGCCAAGATTGAGCGCGCCAAGGTTTTGCTGAAAAGCACCAACCAGACCGTGCAGGACATTGCCGCTGCACTTTCTTTTAGCACACGCAACTATTTCAGCCGGATTTTTCAGGAGGTCACTGGCCAAACCCCAATGGAGTACCGTGAAAAGTAAAGGCAATACCGCATAATTCTAAGTGCCGATACGGCGAGCGAGGTGCG
>ENA-UOJJ01004143-UOJJ01004143.1-human-gut-metagenome-genome-assembly--contig:-CS66-NODE-4143-length-14116-cov-37.352322_pt1 | contig 14116 bp, 10 predicted proteins | sample MGYA00242343_ERZ723890 | MGnify/ENA metagenome assembly ERZ723890 | reverse complement strand
TGGGGGAAAAGCCGAAAGAGGAAAAGGAGAAGCGGAAAGAGGATGAACTCGTGGCGGTGGCACGGGATATTTTCGGACGGCAGGACTTTATTACTTATGTGGATTTGGCGGAACAGATTCAAGCGATACTGGACGTGAAGGAACGCACGGCGAAAAGTTATATCAAGTTCATGCGGGAAAAGGAAATCATACGGAAAGACCCGTCGAACCAGAGTTATTATATCATCGGGAACTTAAAACAGGCGGGCTTATGATACCATTGGATAAAGAAACATTCGAGGCGTATATGGAACGGTTGCTCGAACAAGTGGAAAGAGTTGTAGGTGCACTGGACAAGAAGGACAAGAAGCCGCAAAATTACCTGAACGGGGAACGGCTGTACGATAACCAGGAGGTTTGCCTGCTGCTGAACATCAGCAAACGGACACTGCAACGGTATAGGGATAATGGGTTGAAGTATCATACGATCCTGCATAAGACGTATTATAGGGAGAAGGACTTGCACGAGTTTATACGGAGGTATTTCGATGGGGAGAATGTAGGGAAAGGCAAAACGAAAGAATGTAAGGAAGATGAACGTACAGAGGATGGTATGTTGTCCGATGGTGAGAACGAAGTAACAGAAGATATTTAGGTTGTTATAATTTCCATTTAAGCAGATTTAGCCGATAACCTGACGTTGTGTGTGTATCCCGTACTGTCGTGATGATAGGATGGGATATTTTTTCAAAGTTTTGGCAGTAACAGGTAAATACTGCCGAAAATTTGAAAATGAAAGTAGGAATACATGTTGTTAGGCATAAAATAATATAATTCATCTGACAGGTGTCCTTTTTTGAAAAATAAAAGCTATATTTGTGATAAAATCTCGAATAAAGCAATTAAAGTATGGTTATTCAATTTACAATAGGAAATTTTCTATCTTTCAAAGAACAATCTATATTGTCATTAGCGGCATCGGCTTTGAAAGAAGTACAGGTTCCGGCTGAAGATATAATCTTTAGTGTAGGGACTGCCGGATTATCGTTAATGAAGAGTGCGGTGGTTTATGGTGCCAATGCATCCGGTAAATCCAATTTCATTAAGGCTTTTGAGTTTTTTAAGTGGTATGTGATAAATTCGTCGAAAGATATTCAGGCAGGGGAACGTGTTAATATAGAAAGTTTCCGGTTAAACTCGCTTACTGCGGGTGAACCAAGTTATTTTGAAGCCATATTCTGTGATGAAGATAATCAATATCGTTATGGATTTGAAGCTGATAATTCTTTGGTACATTCGGAATGGCTCTATCAAAAAGTTAATAAAAAGAGGGCTAAGGAGGTGGAACTATTCTACCGGGAAAAAGATAGCTTCGATATTCATACCAAGTTTGTCGTTGGTAAAGAGCTTGCAGGTAAACGAATGGTGAGAGCGAATGCATTATTGCTTTCTGTTGCGGCACAATTTAATGATCCGACAGCAGTGGAGATAATGAAATGGTTGAACGATACCACTATTATTTCTGGTTCTAATGATGAGAAGATATGGAATACCGCCACTATCCAACTGGATGACATCAAAATGAAACAGAGAATTGTAGAGTTTTCACGCTATGCTGATTTAGGTATTGAGAATATTGAAAAAATTGATAATACTATTGTCAGTACGCATACGCAGTACGATGATGAAGGTAATGAAGTCAAAGCTGTTACTTTCCCATTCAGGAAAAATGAATCGGAAGGTACAATAAAGTATTTTTCTTTAGCATATCCTATTATTGATGCTTTGGATAATGGAAAGCGTCTGATTATAGATGAATTTGATTCTAAGATGCATCCACTTCTTACGTGTAGAATTATTGCCTTGTTTAATTCAAAAGAAACAAATCCGAAAAATGCTCAATTGATTTTCACTACTCACGATACTAATTTGTTGAGTGCTAATATATTCCGACGGGATCAGATTTGGTTCACACAAAAAGACCGTTATGGGGCAACCGAACTTTATTCATTAGCAGAGTATAAAGTTCGTAATGATGCTTCGTTTGAAAAAGATTACTTATCCGGAAAGTACGGAGCTATTCCAATTGTCGGAGATTTAACCCGTTTGTTTAATACGCAAGAAAAATAAACTATGGCGGCTACAAAAAGGAAAAATATAAATCCGCGTATCGAAAGAAAAATAACCCGTATCAGTGGTGTGCGTGAAGTGAAACAAACATTTCTGATTATTTGCGAAGGGGTTAATACTGAGCCGGACTATTTTAATGCTTTCCGCTTGACTTCTGCCAATGTGAAAGCTATCGGTCAAGGCATGGGAACATTAGCATTAGTACAGAAAGCTATCAATATAAAAGAGCAGGAAAGGCAAAAAGGAAGGACATACAATCAGAATTGGGTGGTCTTTGACAAAGATGATTTTCCAGAAAATGACTTTAACTCTGCTATACTATTAGCACGCCAAAATGGTTTTGAGGTGGCTTATAGTAATCAGGCCTTTGAATTTTGGTTCTTACTTCACTTTAATCTGTATCAAGGGGCTTTGCATCGTTCCAGATATGAAAAAATGTTGAGTACTTTGCTCGGATTTGCTTATACAAAGAAGTCGGGTGTAAGCTTTAAAATGTTTAATGCTTTATTCCCTAAACAAGAACAAGCTATTAATCATGCTAAAACTATCATGAAACAATTTGATGGGAATAACCCGGCACAACAAGAGTCTTCCACTACTGTTTATTTGTTGGTAGAAGAGTTAAACAGATTCATATAATTAATATCTTATTTTTATATGGAAAATATACAATTGTCAAATATATTGCATATACAAGAAGCAAGTAAACAGGGTAAGCTCGTTATGTTTGTGGGTGCAGGTGTGTCTGCGAATTCCGGTGTACCTATGTGGAGTGAATTAATTCAAGGACTTAAAAAAGAATTACCAGATTCTTTGAAAAATGAAACGGATGATTTGAAAATCGCACAATTGTATAAAGATTCAAGAGGTTATAAAGAATATATCGAGAAAATAAAAGAGTTGTTATTGCATGGAAAAAATTGCTCCTAATCCAATTCATGATGCTATATTAGAATTAGCTCCTTGTCACATAATAACTACTAATTATGATGATCTAATAGAGCAAAATATAGAACAAAAGTTTATGCAATATCACATAATAAGGAAAGATGAAGATTTGCCATATACTCAATATTAAAATATGCTTATTAAGATGCATGGAGATTTTAATGTTGGGAATATTGTTTTAACGGAAAATGATTATTATAATTATAATAATAACTTTCCATTAATCAATGCTTTTGTAAAGTCACTTTTTGCATCAAAATTAATCTTATTTATTGGTTTCTCTTTCAATGATATGAATCTTAAGATATTGTTAAATAGCGTAAGCAATATTCTAAAAGAAAATATGCAACGTATCTACTTGTTGACTAATAAAGATATAGATTCAATACAAAGAAACTATTATGAAAAAAAAGGAATTAATATTGTTGAACTAACTCCCGAATTTGTAAATGAAAAAATAAAAATGCAATCAATTAATATAGATGATATAGGATTGACTTCACAATATGGTATTGCTTTATATAAACAATTGGTTTTAATAAAACAATATAGACAAGAAAACGATTTGATTGATTATTTATATAAACGTATTAAATCATATGAAGATGAAATTAAAGTTTTAGGAAATGGACTAAAATATATTTTTCCAGAAGAAGAAATTTCCTTTTGGAATTATCATTCAAGTGGACTACAAATACACTCACCATATATAAAGAATCTAACAAAAAAATTACAAACATATACAGGAAGAAAAGAATTCATCAATAAATATAATGGTAAAATATTCTATTTAAGGAAGCAAGCTTACTTAAATAGAATATTCAAAATAGACAATCTTAAAATTGTAAATACAACATTTTATAGAAAATTGAAAAAGTTATTCTCTACAACAACAGGTATAGAACTTTTTTATGAGCTCGACTATATTAATTTATCCAATTACTTAAAAAAAATAAGGCATCAAGTAAAGAAATATAATATCGAAGATTTGGAATTGCCATATTTGCTATATAAATTAGGTGATTATTATCAAGCTTATCTGATGTACAAAGATTTAGCCAATGAAAATTGGAAGAAACAAAGATATATTTTGTACTTTATTTGTATGCATAATATTCATGCAATAAGATACGGTATAAAAATTCAATTGATGAATAGAAGTGATATTGATCATGAAAAAATTGTAAAAGATATTGAGAGGATTGATTTGCAGGATGTTTTAATAAAACTTCCAATAGATAAATCGATTAAACATGTTCTTGAAGATTTGCTTTCGTATCGTTTTCACAGTATAAATTTAGTTGAAAGTGATATTTTAAAAGAAGATTTATCCGGCCAAAGAGTTTCTGCTGAAAAAGGTGGTTTTTCCTCAAATAGCAAAATATTTCTTTTGGAACATAAATCATATCAGGAATTAGATTTTTGTAATGAGAATTTTATTATTTGCGACAATAATAATTATTCTAAAGACATATATTATAATGTAGCAGCAGGCATACTTATCAGTAATGTGACAAAATCAAATGGGGATAGGTTCTTTGGCCAAACCAAAATAGACGAATTAAGTAAAGAACATCTACTTATACTTATTTTTCATATTCAAAACGAAAATCTATTGAAAATTTACAAACGCTATAATATAGAAAACATAATATTGAGTGAAAATGGCTGTTCTTTTATAAATTCAATTATAAGGAATGCAAACGAGAGTATCAATAATAATAATAGTATGAACTATTTAATTATTAATAGAGATTCTGTTTGCAATATTATACAAAATATCATCAGCATAATTAATAAATCAAATTGTGAAAATATTAATTATTCTGATTTATATCCGATCATAAATCACATTTGGGATAATACTTATTTTATGAGATTTGGAAAAGATATAACAAATTTGATATATAAACATAAGCCCAAAATCAATGATGCTATATTTTTGATAAATAACATTATGAGTGTTCATAATGATGATAATTCGAATAATGCTACATTTCTTTTATGTAGCTATCTAAATGCGCAAAACGTAACTATAGACAATATAAAATCATTAAATGATATTAAGATTAATGATGATTATTTCTATTTGGCGTCATTGTATCCGGCATTATCAGAAAATCTTAAGAAAGAAGCTATATTATGGTTTAGAGAAAATCTAAATGCCCTGTATTATGCAGCTCTTATACATTCAAATTACAGAATACCGATTTTAGATGTAGCAACATTGTCTATGCTAATTGAGGAACCATTTAACAATGTTTCTAAATACAAACAAATAGAAGAAACTGTTTGTGCTGTATTAGTTCTTATTAGAAAAGATACTAAACAGCAAGAATTACATCCAATATTAGATCAATTTGGTACAGTAAATGAATGTTTTAATTTTTTGATAAATCCATTGCATTTTAAAAATAAACAAATGATAAAACCAACATGGTTGTGTCGTTGTGAAGATGATATATTAAAGGAACTTTTAAAGGATGAAGTATTGAGAAACAAAATGAAAACATATATAAAAGAAGACTATTGGGGGAAATTAGAATATGAACGAATATGGAAAATTTTGTAAAACGGATTATTGTTATGTAGTATAATTAGAGATTTTACACTTTATATGTAAATTATAATCAGAAAATAATATGAAACTATATAATAAGCATAGGCCTAAGAAGTATATGAATAACAAACAGATAGTCATTTTATTAGGAGCAGGCTTTGTGTTCCCATGGGTAAAATTAAGTTCATCAAGTATTAAAGAAGCATTTATTAAAGATGATACTTTTTCAATAAATGGGCAAACTATTGGAGAATTTATCTTTAATAAATTAGATAGTTTTTATGATTATGGAGAAGCTAATTTTGAAACATTCATAGCTGCAATAGAATCTATGATGAACTATATTATATCTTCTACAAACATAGGTAAATCTGTTAAAAACACATCTTTCACCCCTGTGATTTATGATTTGAAAGAAACTTTTTCTGAAATTTTTAAAGATAAAAATGAAGATGAACAAAGAATTTATATTCATAGTATTTATCAACACTTTATAAATCTCGTTTTAAATAAAATCAAAGAATATAATAAATATGTTTTAGACAAAAAGAATGAAAGAATAAACAAAAGTTTAATTGAATTCATAAGCTATCTAATGAACAAAAGATATTCTATTAAAATATATACTACAAACTACGATCGTTTAATTCCTCAAATTCTATCTCCACATTTTAAAGTATATGAAGCTTTAAAAGACAAAGCAAATGGGAATAAAGTATTTATTTATGATTTACAAAGATTTAGAAAAGTACATTTAAGCCATTTTAATTTGCATGGTTCTATATTTTTGGACACAGAGATTGATCCTGTTAAAATGAAATATAGTGTAATTTATAATCCCCAAGCTCCTAAATATATAAAAGCATTAAATCCTGATGGAGGTAATCCAAATGAGCCTTTATTGTTTTCTCCAATCATTACAGGTTATACAAAAACCCAAAGAGGCTTTAGTACCCCTTTTAACTTAGGTTTTAATGCATTTACTAATGATTGCAATGATTGTAGAGCTATAATTACTATGGGATATTCATTCTCCGACCCACATATAAATTCTATTTTATCGAATTTTACATGCTGGGGGAAATCCAAACTTGTAAATGTTACATTTACAGATGAAGAATTTCAAAAAACACCCGAAGGAATAGCTTTTGATTATGAGATTTATAATCTTTATAAAGAATACGAAGATAAAACATGGTTTCATAGCCAGAAAAGGAAAATACATGTTTATAAGAAAGGGGTTGAAGATTTTTTATTAGACAGAGTAAATTGGAAATATATTTTGGAGTAAGATGTAAAGCCGCTACGCTATTATTAACAGGTTGTAGCGGCTTTTTTTAGTTAAAGTTTAAAGCCTTTGGGCTTGTTAGTGTGGGCGGTGTCCGGGTCGTCCTTGTTGCCGGGCTTGGGAATGCCACCGATGACGAGTTTGCTGCCTAACGAGTTCATGGCATCTTTGATGCTGAAGCTGACGGGAGGCTGGTTCAGGTGCGGGGGCTTCTTTTCCGGAGGGGCGGAAAGGAAGTCGGGCGGCTGGTGGACGTAGGGCTTGCCGTCGGATGCGGGGGACGTTGTTGGTGATGCCGAAGGTGTGCCCGGTGACGGGGTGATGCCGTGACCTTTGTTCTCGGTTTGGCTCTCGTCCTTGCTGTTGCTGTCTTCATTCTGTTTGACGGGCTTGAGGGAGAGCTGGATCTTGCGGTCGAGGGCAGCAAGGTCGGATTTTCCAATTTTGGCACTGGTGCTTTTCCCACTCTTATTAACTGCACGACCTGATGTTATATCTCAATCTTCAGGAAGAATTGTTTTCTTCGTGCTGAATTGCTTGGTTTCTCCATCGACTGTGATACGTGCCATAATGGTCACTGTTCCGTCTTTCTTCGGTTCGTTCTTCTTTAAATAGAAGAGGATTCTAAATGTACTTTTCATACCGTAACGTTTTTAATTTGCAAAATTAGTTTTCTATGTTCGGAATGAAGCGGACTAACGAGTGACAATATGCGACATATCAATGACTTAGCGTTAAAATCGTTACGATTTTCTCCGTAACAAAATACCGTAACGATTTGGTAACGATTATTAGTCTGAAATTGGCTTTTGAAGTTCTTTTTACTGTCCGTATGGGGTAAGAAAAAAGCTCCCTAAACCGTTAGTTTAGAGAGCTTTGTCATACTTTGGCGGAGTATTGTCTTTTCTCCTAAGTGATCCGCTTGGGGCTCGAACCCAAGACCCCAACATTAAAAGTGTTGTGCTCTACCTGCTGAGCTAGCGAATCAGACCTTTATCGCTGTTAAGCGGGCGCAAAGATAGAGACATTTTTTGAAAAAGCAAAAGGATTTCTCTTTTTTTCTTATCTTTGCCAAAGTTTTGTGGCAGATTGCAAAGAGCGCTGCATAGTATTAAAGTAAATACATTATTAATATAATACACTTAAAACTTTATGGCAACAGTTGACGATAAAAAGATTATCTTTTCTATGGTAGGGCTGAACAAGACCATTCAGCAGAACAATAAACAGGTGTTGAAGAACATCTATCTTTCGTTCTTCTATGGCGCAAAGATCGGTATCATTGGTTTGAATGGTTCCGGTAAATCTACCTTGCTGAAGATTATCGCCGGGTTGGACAAGTCTTATCAGGGCGAAGTGGTATTTTCACCGGGTTACTCAGTAGGCTATCTGGCTCAGGAGCCTTATCTGGATCCTACAAAAACTGTAAAAGAGATTGTAATGGAAGGTGTGCAGCCCATTGTAGATGCATTGACTGAGTACGAAGAGATCAATCAGAAGTTTGGTTTGCCTGAATACTACGAGGATGCTGATAAGATGGACAAGCTATTTGCACGTCAGGGAGAGTTGCAGGATATTATCGATGCAACTGATGCCTGGAATCTGGATAGTAAATTAGAGCGTGCTATGGATGCCCTTCGTTGCCCGCCCGAAGATGCAAGCGTGGAACATCTTTCTGGAGGTGAACGCCGTCGTGTGGCACTCTGTCGCTTGCTGTTGCAGAAGCCTGACGTACTGTTGCTGGATGAGCCTACCAACCACCTTGATGCTGAATCTATCGATTGGTTGGAGCAACATTTACAACAATACGAAGGTACAGTAATTGCTGTTACTCACGACCGTTATTTCCTTGATCATGTAGCAGGCTGGATTCTTGAATTAGACCGTGGTGAAGGTATTCCTTGGAAGGGTAACTACTCCAGCTGGCTGGAGCAGAAGACTAAGCGTATGGAAATGGAGGAAAAGACAGCCAGTAAGCGCCGTAAAACATTGGAACGTGAATTGGAGTGGGTGCGTATGGCTCCTAAAGCACGTCAGGCGAAAGGTAAAGCACGTTTGAACTCTTACGATAAATTGATGAACGAAGACATCAAGGAGAAGGAAGAGAAACTGGAAATCTTCATTCCCAATGGTCCGCGTCTTGGTAATAAAGTTATCGAAGCGAAACATGTGGCTAAGGCCTATGGTGATAAGTTACTGTTCGATGATCTCAACTTCATGCTTCCCCCCAATGGTATCGTTGGTGTTATCGGTCCTAACGGTGCCGGTAAAACTACGCTGTTCCGTCTGATTATGGGATTGGAAACTGTAGATAAAGGTGAGTTTGAAGTAGGAGAGACCGTAAAGGTGGCTTATGTAGACCAGCAACACAGTGACATCGATCCGAATAAAAGTGTTTATCAGGTAATCTCCGGTGGTACGGAACTGATTCGTATGGGTGGACGCGATATTAATGCGCGTGCTTACCTGTCACGCTTTAATTTCTCTGGTGGTGATCAGGAGAAACTTTGTGGCGTACTTTCCGGTGGTGAACGCAATCGCCTGCATCTTGCTATGGCATTGAAAGAAGAGGGTAACGTACTCTTGCTGGACGAACCTACCAATGACATAGATGTAAATACCCTTCGTGCTCTTGAAGAAGGTCTTGAAGATTTTGCCGGATGTGCTGTAATCATCAGTCACGACCGTTGGTTCCTCGATCGTATTTGTACTCACATTCTTGCGTTCGAAGGAGACTCCAATGTCTTCTATTTCGAAGGTTCTTATTCAGAATATGAGGAAAATAAACAGAAACGTTTAGGAAAAGAAGAACCTACCCGTGTACGTTATAGAAAGCTGATGAATGACTGATAACAGTGAGAATCTGATAGCATAAATTATATTTTGATGACAAATAGAAAGCCCTGCAAAAAACTTGTAGGGCTTTATTGTTATAAAAAGTCTCAATAACTCCTATCTACTCTGAAATTTTGTAGCAGAAATGTAATACAAATCTAAATCTTATTAATTATATTTGCGTCTTAAAACAGTATTTAATACTTAATTAACAATTCTAATTAACACATTTAATTAACAAAAAACAGAAGTATGAAAAAACATCTAATTCATTTCCTGTTGATGGCAGTGCTGTCCGTATTTAGTGCTGCGGCATTTGCTCAGACTACAGTGAGGGGGCAGCTTGTTGACTCAGAAACAGGCGAACCGTTGGTGGGTACTGCCGTTATGGTAGAAGGCACTTCACAAGGTACGGTGACCGATATTGATGGTTATTTTAAGCAAAGTGTTGCTCAAGGTGGAACACTGCTGTTCAAGTATGTAGGTTTTAAAGACCTTAAGAAGAAAATAACACAGAAGGGGGCTTCTGTTGATTTGGGTACTATCAAGATGGAACCGGATGCAGTGATGCTGGCGGACGTTACGATTACTTCGTCGGTGGCTGTGGCTCGTAAGACTCCGATTGCCGTGTCTACAGTAGATCCGATTTTTATCGAAGAAAAGCTGGGTACACAGGAGTTTCCCGAAATCTTAAAATCTACGCCGGGTGTATATAGTACGAAAGACGGTGGTGGTTATGGTGACTCTAAAACTGTAATCCGCGGTTTCAAGCAAGAAAATGTAGCTGTTATGATTAATGGCGTACCAATGAATGGTATGGAGAATAATAAGGTATATTGGTCCAATTGGGCAGGTTTGTCCGATGTTACCCGCTCAATGCAAGTACAGCGTGGTTTGGGTGCTTCTAAGGTTGCTTCTCCTGCAGTGGGTGGTTCAATTAATGTTATAACTAAAAGCACAGAGGCTACGAAAGGCGGTTTTGTTTCCTACGGTATGGGTAATGACGGTTACAACAAAATTTTGTTTAGTGTTTCCTCTGGCTTGTCAAAAGATGGATGGGCATTTACTTTGCTTGGTGGTAAAACATGGGGTGATGGTTATGTTCAGGGTACTGAGTTTGAAGGGTATAACTACTTTATCAGTGTAGCAAAACGCTTCAATGATAACCATCAATTAACATTTAGTGCTTTTGCAGCTCCTCAAAAACATTATCAACGTAGCAATCAAGATGGGTTGACCATTAAAGAGTGGCAAAGAGTTAAAAATTACATGGGTAGTGATAGTCCTTATAAATATAATCCTACTTATGGTTTCGGTAAAAATGGTGAGCGCAAAATGACTCAGTATAACGAATACCATAAACCTCAAATCTCATTGAACCACTTGTGGCAGATTGATCAGAAATCAAGCTTGAGTACGGCTTTATATGTGTCTATTGGGCGTGGTAACGGATATAGCGGACAGACTGATAATGATCATAGAAATATGTGGTATGGTGCAAGTAATGGTATTGTGAATACGACTTTCCGTAATGCAGATGGAACATTTGCCTATGATCAGATTCAGGAAATGAATGAACAAAGTACTACAGGTTCTAAGATGGTAATGAGTAAGAACTTGAATAATCATATGTGGTATGGTTTACTTTCTACTTATACAACAAAGTTTGGAGAGTATTTAGATTTTTATGGGGGTGTTGATTTCCGTTATTATAAAGGATTGCACCAAAACAAGATCGTTGATCTTTATAATGGAGCATATTATGTAGATTATAATCGTGGTAATGTAAAAGCTGAGAATTATGCAGGAGCTGGTACCGCAGAGTTTAAAAATAAGAAATTGCAGGTTGGTGATGTTGTTTATCGTGACTATGACGGTTTTGTTATGTCAGAAGGTGTATTTGGACAATTGGAATACAATCGTGATAAGCTGAGTGCATTCGTTTCAGGTTCTGTTTCCAATACAGGTTACTGGCGTTACGACCGTTTCTATTATGACAAACAACATGCAAAGTCTGATACAAACAACTATCTAGGCTGGAACCTTAAGGGTGGGGTAAACTATAATCTGACGGAGAATCATAATGTATTCTTCAACTTGGGTTATATTAGTCGTGCTCCAATGTTTGATGCTGCTTTCATTAATTCTCAAAATAGTCATGCTTTGAATCCTGATGCCAAGAACGAAAAGATTTTCTCTTTTGAATTAGGCTATGGGTACCGTAGTCGTTTCTTCACAGCTAATGTGAATGCTTACTATACGAAGTGGATGGATAAAACAATGACAAGATCTCAAGACTTTAAGTATACTGGTGACAGTGGGCAAACTGTTAATGACCGTTGGACAGTGAATATGCAAGGTGTTGATGCACGCCACATGGGTGTGGAGCTTGATTTTGTTGTTAAACCATTCCAATGGATGGATGTTACTGGTATGTTCTCTATTGGTGACTGGCGTTGGGATTGTGACGCAAATGGTTATTTCTACAACACAGCAGGTGAGCCATTAAAAGACCTTAAGGGAGGCATTGCGTCTGGTATAGGAGCTTCAGATCATGCAAAAGCTAACTTCAAAATGGATAACATCCATGTGGGTGGTGCAGCACAAACAACGGCGGCTTTAGGACTCAATGTACGTCCGATGAAAGGAGTACGTGTAGGGCTTGACTGGAATTTCTTTGGTCGCAACTATGCTGACTATGCTATCAGTGCTAGTGGATTAGCGCCTAATGCAAAGATAGCAATTAATGAACCATGGAGAATACCTTCCTATAGTACATTTGATTTGAATGCCGGATACACCTTTGATTTTGGTAAAGTGCGTGCAACCTTGAGCGGTAATGTGAATAATCTGTTTAATCAGGAGTATATTGCTGATGCTTATGATGGATCAGATAGTAACTGGGAAACTGCATATCGCGTGCTCTATGGCTTTGGCCGTACTTATAACGTAAGATTGAAGTTCACATTCTAAACCTTTAAGAAGTACGATTATGAATAAAAAAATGATATTTAGTTTGTTTGCAATGCTACTTCTTTTAGTAGGTTGCGATTATAATGACAAGTATTTTGATGGATACGATGATAATCCAGTGACGGAGACAGTTCGGTATGAGGGTGATTTTACTGGCAAATACCCTTCTGAAGGCTATTTTGCAGATAAAGATGCACTTCAAGCTGCTGTAAGTTCTATGTTGTCTGAGATGTATCCTTATTGTGACAAAGGCTCGGCTAAGGTTAATGTGCTTTTTGGTGATATTACCAAAGGGTTTCAGAAAGCTGATGTAAGCTATACTTTGACTAATGAAGATTATGATGCTATGGGTGAGGGAGACGGTCAGCCGGGTAAGTATAATAACTTTGATTCCAAGATGGATGTTGATGTTTATCTGAAAGCATTTTGTGCTGAAAAATATGCAGATTTGACAGTAGGTAAGACTGTTTGCATTACCTATAAGTATTTTTCTGGCAGTGTTTCTAATTTGACAAAGACTTATGAAAAGACAGCTAGTGGTTGGAATGAAATAGAATTGGCTGCATTTGTTGCAGACAGTGACTATACATTGGTGGCTGATGACTATGATTCAATGGGAACGGCAAGTGGTCAACCTGGTCGATACGATAACTTTGACAGTAATATGGATGTTGATTTCTATTTGGGTGTATTTCTGAAACAAAAATTCCCTTATACGAAAACGGAAAGTACGTGTGCTGTTACATATCAATATTATTCTAGCGGTGGTACTGCTCCAAGAATAAGTCTTTATAAGTTTGACGGTACTAATTGGACAGCTTACGATCCGTATGAAGATATTGTGGAAGTTTCAACTAAGGTTGCTGAAATGGCTTATAACGGTACTACTTGGACATTAAGTCGTTTGGTTGGTGGTACGATGAAGATTACTTTTGAGAAGAGTGACTATGAGGCATTGCTGGATTGGGTATTTGCTAATAAGCCGGAATATAAAAGTACAAAATATGATAATGAAGAGTTTTACTTTGGAGTTTCTACCTATTATCCAAATGTTAATAATGTTTATAGTACTTGGAAGAATACTTATAATATAAATGATGAGTATACAGGTAAGACAGATGCTGAACTTCAGGCTATTATGGATGAACGCCTTGCTTGGGGGATCGCAGAAATTGTTCTGCCTCGACGTATAACAACTCCTGATACAGGTTTGAGTTACGCAGTTACTTATACCGTATATGGTGGACGTGGTTCTGGAAACTATGCAATGTCATTTATGTATAATGGAGGGACTGGTAAATATGAAAATGTTTCAGAACCGGTAGCTCAGTAATTTAATTTCAGTTATAAAAAGAGGTTGTGTCAAAACTCTGGCACAACCTTTTTTATGCACAAAGCCCGGA
>ENA-UOJJ01004119-UOJJ01004119.1-human-gut-metagenome-genome-assembly--contig:-CS66-NODE-4119-length-14239-cov-7.333122_pt1 | contig 14239 bp, 14 predicted proteins | sample MGYA00242343_ERZ723890 | MGnify/ENA metagenome assembly ERZ723890 | reverse complement strand
TGTGAGCTGTGATGGCAAGGCTGCAAAGCCCCTCAGGCCTCGTAAACTCGGCCAGCTCCCCTGGAATGGGAGCCTTTTTGCGCGGGCTTTGCCCGCGGGGAGCCTCCCCTCACAGGGGAGGTGGCGAGCGGATCGACGCCGGAGGGGCTTTGCGGCGTTACCCCTGCCACATTGCCACCGGCTGCCAGTCCGTGCTGCCGGCGGCGAACTGATCGGCGTCGATCAGGCCGTAGGCCGTGGTCCTGCCGGCGCTGTCTGCGCCGATGACGACCAGCCAGCGGCCATCGTGCGCTTTGCCGCGCAGGCTGACGGCACCGCTGCCGGTCTGCAGCGCCTGCGTCACAGGCGTGATCTGCCCTGTTTCAGTATCCAGCAGGGCGCGGGCGGCGTAGCTTGTATTGTAGTTATCTCTGTACAGCCAGATATAACGGCCGCCGTCATCACCCAGCACCCATTCCGCCTGCGGCCACGGGTCCCAGACGGTTTCGGTGCGGCCTGCGGCGTCCACCGCCGTCAGGACCGTGCGGCGGAAGCCGCTTCCCGGTATGATCTCGCGCTCCTCAAAGTAGGCCTTGCCGTTGTACACACCGATAAAGCAGCCGTTCTTCTCATAGTCGGCATTGCTGTAGGGGCGCTCGGTCAGGCCGGTGCGCGCGCCCGTGCGGGGGTCAAGGCGGTCGATCTCCACCGTGGCGCTCTGGATGGCGGCGGCATACTGCTCCGCATCGGTGGGCAGCGGCGCATCGGTCACATAACGGCAGGTCAGCAGTGCGCCGTCAAAGCCCGCAAGGTAATGCTCGGTGGGCTCCAGCACAAAGGTCTCCGCCTGCCCGGTGGCAAGGTCGATGCGGCAGGCGGGCGTTGGCCCGGTTCTTCCGGCAGACGCCTGCGAGCTGTACGGGGCGATCCTCTGCTCGCCGTAGAGCGTGCTGCCGTCACAGGCATCCATCGTGTAGTCACGGTAGGTCAGCGGCAGGTCGGTGCGGGTCTTGCCTGCGGCGGGGTCAACGGCGTAAAGGCAGGGCGGCGTGCTCTGCTCGGTCCAGATGCCGCGGTACTCGGCTTCAAATTCCGCATCGGTCATAGTATCAAAGGGTTCCCTATCCCTGACGCCGCTTGCCAGTTTTTCCGCCCAGTAGTCGTCCCAGCTCTGGTCGTCATAGAAATATGCGATGTGCCAGACATACACGGTGTCCCCCGCCGCGACCACCCTATAATGGCCGGCCCACCCCGGGAAATAAGCCGGGCAGGCGTCGGTGTCGTGGGCGCAGCCGGGGACAGTGCAGCAGACGGACTGAACCGCCGCGGCATAGTCGGTCTTGAGCAGCAGCGCGCAGCCGAGCCGCTGCGTGAACTCGTAGTAGGCCGTGCCGTCATCAAAAGAGCCGTTGTAGCTTTTCAGGGTGTAGAAATCGGCGGCAGCGGGGGCAGGCGTGGGGGCTGCGGGCGCTGCCGTTGGCTCCGGCGTGGGGGTGGCGAGGGGTGCCGGGTCGGGGGCAGCGGTGCAGGCCGTGAGGGTCAGGGTCATTGCGGCGGTCAGGATGATGGAGATGCAGTTTTTCATGGGGGACCTCCTTTTTTAATCTACGTCTGCGGTGCGATCTGCAAGGCCAAACTGTAATACCAGCGCTCCGCCCCATCGGCGGCGGTATAGCCGGTGTAGGTGTAGGGGTGGGTCGAGGCCGTGATGAGTGCGCCGCCGTTGGCGCTGTACAGGGCGCAGTCGTAGGGGCTGCTTTCGGGGGCGGCCCAGTCGCCCAGGCTTTCCAGCCCAGCCTGGGCCGCAAAGCTGCGCAGGGCATCCGCGCCGGGCAGGGGTGTTTCGGCGGCATCGGCGGCGGGCAGAGAGAACCACACCTCGACGATCATGCCGGTGCGGCCATCCATCGTGATGCTGTACCGGGTGAACAGCGTATCGTTTTCCCGGGCAAATTTGCGCACCGTCACAAAGCCCAGGCTGTCGGTGGTGCAGTAGGCGCTGTTCAGGTTGTAATATTGGCCGTTGGCATCGGTGTAGCTGCCGTAATCGACGGTGTCGCCCACAGTCTGTTCCACCCAGAACCGGGGCACTGCGCTGCTTTCCGCCAGCTGCCAAAGTGCGTTCTCGGCGGCGGTGGTGGCGGCAGTGTCCGCCCAGGTCATGGACTCGATGCTGGCTGATGCGCCGATGTACACCTTCGGCGTCTGCGGGGCGGCATCCTGTTCCTGCTGCGGGGTGGTCTGGCGGGCGGTGGTGTCCTGCCCGCGGGCGGCCAGCTGGCGCAGGATGTAATAGTCATCCGCCGTGGGGGTGGGGGCCCGGTAAGGGTCGGCTACCGCCTCCACGCGGCCAAAGTAGGCGGCGTCACTGGCGGCCAAAAATGCGGCGGGCGCGGCGGCGCAGGCTAGCACGGCGGCTATGCACAGCGCGGCGGCGGTGCGCGGGTATCTCCACAGGCTCATGCGTCTGCCTCCTTTTTCCACAGGGGCAGGGTCACGCTGACCCGCGTGCCCTTGCCCGGTTCACTCTCGATTTTCAGCGTGCCGTCGTGGGCGGCGGCAATGCGCTGGCAGAGCGCCAGCCCCAGGCCGCTGCCGCCCTGGCGGCGGGCGCGGGATTTATCCACCATGTAAAACGGCTCGGTCACGCGGTCCAGCTGGTCCGGCGGGATGCCGCAGCCCCGGTCGGCCACGGTCAGGGCAGCGGTGTCGGCATCGGCTGTGCAGAGCACGACCACCGGCGCACCGGGTTTGCTGGCTTTGGCGGCGTTCTGGACCAGGTTACACAGCAGATCCAACAGCAGATCCGCGTCGCCCTGCACGGTGGGCGCGGGCGCGGCGGGGGTGTGCAGGTTCACGCCCGGGCAGGCGGCGTGCAGCCGCGGCCACAGGGCGGCCAGCGGCACGGCGGCGGGGGTCAGCGGGCATTCGGCCAGGCCCAGCAGCGCCAGCAGCTTATGGCTCAGGGATTCCAGCCGCCGCCCCTCGTGGGCGATAGCCGCCGCAGCTTCGCGCTGTTCATCGGGGTCGGTCTGCATCGCGGCAAGGATATCCGCGTAGCCGATGATGCTGGTCATCGGGGTTTTCAGTTCGTGGGTAAACGCCCCGACAAAGTCCTCCCGCTTCTGCACGTCGGCTTCCAGGTCGGCAATTTTCTCCTGCACGGCGTCGGCCATCTTGTCAAAGCTCGCGCTCAATGTCTCGATCTCGTCGCCGGTATGCAGGGCGGTGCGGCGGGCGTAGTCCCCGGCGGCGATCTGCTGCCCGGCATCAGTCAGCACGGCCAGCGGGCGGGTCAGGCGGGCGGCCAGCAGGGCGGTGACGGCGGCAGCTGCGGCCAGCACGGCGGCTTCCAGCAGCAAAAAGCGCGTTAAGGCGGCGTCGCGGTCGCGGTACAGGCCGGTCAGGTCGTAGGCCGTGACCAGCCGCAGCCCGCCTTGCAAATCGCTGGCGTAGACGGCATAGACACTTTCCTCGGTGCGGACCGTGACGGTGGCGGCGTTTTCCAGGGAAAAGTTTTCCAGCCCCGGCAGAGTAGCACAGATGAGGGTATCCCCGCGCCAGAGGGCGGCGGGGGCGTCCCGGGCCTCGACGCGGGCGGTCAAGGCGGCATCATCCATGGTGGTGCCGCGGCGCTGCAAGTCGAGGATCTCCGTTTGCAGCAAGGTACAGGTCTGGGCGTGGGCCGCCGCGTTGGCGGTGGCCATGCGGCCGCGCTGCACGGCAAAATCGCTGTACAGCAGCACGCACCCGCCGACGCCGAAGGACGCCGCGAGGACGAGGACGAGCAGCGAGACAAGTTTTTGGTAGTAGCGCATAGGGTACTCCTTTTGTGGTCGTAAAAGCCTCCCTTGTCAAAGACAGACTCCCCCAGGTCGGGGGAGGTGGCGCAAAACGCCAGAAGGGGAGCGGTGGCCGAGCGTTAGCGAGGTCGGAGGGATTCTTGCAGCTTCGCGGGTACGCGCACTCTTCCGCATGGCCACAGATATCCCCCAGCCCGCTTTGACAAGGGGGCCTTTGTCACTCCTTCCGCAGTCGGTAGCCGATCTTAAACACCGTCTCAATCTGTTTATCTGTCCAGCCGAGCTTTTTGCGCAGGCGGGCGATATGGGTGTCTACGGTGCGCAGGCTCTCGGTGTCGGGCAGCTCGCCCCAGACGCGCTCAAAAATCACATCACGATAGAGCGCCGCGCCCCGGTTGCGCATCAGCAGTTCCAGCAGGTCAAACTCCCGCCGCCGCAGGTCCAGCGGCTCGCCGTTCTGCCTGGCCACCCGGTCCACCGTATCCAGCACGACATCATAGGCCCGCAGCTCCCGCCCGCCGCGGCCGGTGCGGCGCAGCACCGATTCCATCCGGGCGACGAGTTCTTCCGCCGCGAAGGGCTTGGTGATATAATCATCCGCGCCCAGCCGCAGGCCCAGCACCCGATCCTTCACCGCGCTTTTCGCCGTGATGAAGATGACCGGCACGCCCTGGGGCCGCAGGCTTTCCAGCAGGGCGTAACCGTCCAGCCCGGGCAGCATGATATCCAGCAGCGCCATATCGAAGTTGTTTTTCTCGATCAGATCCGCCGCCGTGCGGCCATCCTCGGCCACGGTGCAGGTGTACCCGGCGCGGGTCAGTGTCATCTCGATGAGCCGCGCGATCAGGTGCTCATCCTCGGCAATCAGTATGTTGTTCATGGCAAATCTCCCTCGTTTGGGTGCATTATAAACCCCAGTTGTTTCCTACTTGTGACACGGGCACTATAATTTTACACTTTTTTATTTATTTTTGCACATTCGGCGTGTTATAATGTGGGAAACCACCCATACTATAAAAGGAGAACCACCATGAACGTCGAAGAGCTTGTCAGCGCCCTGACGCTGGAAGAAAAGGCCGGGCTTTGCTCCGGCGCGGATTTCTGGCACACCAAGGCAGTGGAGCGGCTGGGCATCCCGGCTATCAAGGTCAGCGATGGCCCCCACGGCCTGCGCACCCAAAAAGAAGGCAGCACCGACCCCAACGATGCCATTGAGGCCGTGTGCTTCCCCGCAGGGTGCGCGGCGGCAGCATCCTTCGACCCGGCACTGACCCGGCGCATGGGCGCAGCCCTCGGGCGGGAGGCCCGGGCCAGCGGCGTGCAGGTTCTGCTGGGGCCTGCGGTGAACATCAAGCGCAGCCCTCTCTGCGGCCGCAATTTTGAGTATTACTCCGAGGATCCCTACCTGGCGGGCGAGCTTGCAGCCGGGTTCATCCAGGGCGTGCAGAGCGAGGGGGTCGGCACCTCCATCAAGCATTTTGCCGCCAACAGCCAGGAGACGCGCCGCCTGTCCGCCGACAGCCGTGTGGACGAGCGCACGCTGCACGAAATCTACCTGCCCGCTTTTGAGACGGCGGTAAAAAAGGCCCGGCCCTGGACCGTGATGTGCAGCTACAACCGCGTCAACGGCGACTACGCCAGCGAGAACAAGCCGCTGCTGACCGATATTCTGCGGGACGATTGGGGCTTTGACGGCTTTGTCATGTCCGACTGGGGCGCGGTGAACGACCGCGTCAAGGGCGTGGCAGCCGGATTGGAGCTGGAAATGCCCGGGTCCGGCGGCGTGTACGACCGCAAAATCATCGAGGCTGTGCAGAACGGCACGCTGGATATCGGCGTTTTAGACAAAGCCGTGGCCCGCATTTTGAACATTGTGCTGCGCGCGGCTGATCTGGCAAAGCTGCCCGCCGTGTTTGACCACGCGGCGGACCACAAGCTGGCCGTGGAGCTGGCGAAGCAGAGCGCCGTGCTGCTGCGCAACCTGGGTGCGTTGCCGCTGCACAAGGGGCAGAAGGTGGCCTACATCGGCGCGTTTGCCGACCATCCGCGCTATCAGGGCGGCGGATCCAGCCATGTGAACACGACGGCCATCAGCGCGATGGACGCCGCCATCATGAACAACCGCCGCGTCAGCTATATCGAGGGTTTCCCCGCAGACCGCGACCAGCGGGACGAGGCTGAGTTTTTGCGGGCCGTGACCGCCGCCGAAGCCGCCGATGTGGCCGTGATTTTTGCGGGCCTGCCCGACAGCTTTGAGAGCGAGGGCGCGGACCGCCGCCATATGCGCCTGCCCGACTGCCAGAACAACCTGATTGCCCGCGTGGCCGCCGTGCAGAAAAACACCGTGGTCGTGCTGCACACAGGCTCCCCGGTGGAATGCCCCTGGGCGGACGATGTATCGTCTGTTTTGTGTATGTACCTGGCGGGCGAGGGCATGGGCGAGGCCGCCGATGCCCTGCTGTGGGGCGACGCCAACCCCTGCGGCCGCCTGCCGGAGACCTGGCCCCTGCGGCTGGAGGACACGCCCTGCTACCTGGACTATCCCGGCGACGGCGTGACCGCCGACTACCGCGAGGGCGTCTATGTAGGCTACCGCTGGTACGACGCCCGCAAAATGCCGGTGCGCTGGCCCTTCGGCCATGGGCTGAGCTACACCGGGTACGTCTACCGGAATGCAGAGCTGAGCTGTGACACGATGGCCGACGACGGCGAAGTGACCGTGCGCGTGACCGTGAAAAACAGCGGCGCAATGCCAGGCGCGGAGGTCGTGCAGTTGTATGTGGCCGACGCCACCGGCACGCCGGTGCCGGGCGGCCGCGTGCCCCAGGCCCTGCGCGGGTTTGCGAAGGTGGACTTGCAGCCCGGGGAAGAACGCGTTGTGACGTTTACCCTGACACCACGGGATCTAAGCCGATACAGCGCAGAAATTCACGATTGGTACGCCGCGCCCGGGCGGTATGAGGTGCGCATCGGGCATTCCAGCCGGGATATCCGATCCACGCTGCCGCTGCATTATGCGGGGGCGAAGCTGCTGCCACTGACAGTGGATGAGACGACGCCGCTGGGCATTCTGCTGGCGGACCCGCGCACCGCGCCCATCGTGCGCGGGATGCTGGACGCTCAGGTCCAGGCCATGGCCAACGGCGGCGGCGACGGCCTGATGCCGCCCGAGGCGGTGGCCCAGATGTTTGACGGCCTGACCCTGCGGAACATGATCAATTTCGGCGGGCCGCAGGCCGAGGAACGGCTGAATGCCATGCTTGCAAAATTAAAAGAAGCCGTACAATAATTGCAGGGGGCGGCGTCCCTGACGGCCCGCCCCATAAAAAGAAAGGGTATATCTATGTCTATCAAACTCACCGAACAGAATTTTGACACCGAAGTTTTGCAGAGCGCCATGCCGGTCGTGGTGGATTTCTGGGCCGAGTGGTGCGGCCCCTGCAAGATGATGGGCCCTGTGCTGGAGGAAGTGGCCGCCGCGCACCCCACCGTGAAATTCGGCAAGCTGAACACCGACGAGAACCTGAAGCTGGCCATGGCCCGCAAGATCGACGCCATCCCGGCGCTGCTGCTGTTTAAGGACGGCCAGGAGGTCAGCCGTTCCGTCGGCTACCGCCCCGCTGCCGAGCTGGAAGCCTGGCTGCGGGAAAACGGAGCGATTTGACACCTGTATAAAAAGAGCCGCACCTGCCTTCGTCAAAAAGGGCAGGTGCGGTTTGTTTCATCTTATTTTAAAGCTTCCGCAATTTCTTCTGCGGTCAGCTGCTTTCTCACCGGCTGGGGTTCGCCCTCACCGTCCTGTAACGGCAGCACCCAATAATCCAAATCCAGCCATTGGCCGAACTTGTACCCGGTGCGCTTTTCGATACCCATTTTGGTGAAGCCCAGCGCCTTGTGGAAGTTGTTGCTCTGGCGGTTGCTGCCGGTTACGAGCGCAAAGGCGTTATAATACCCCTGCTTTTTCAGCAGGGCGATCAACGCGCGGTAGAGCCGCCCGCCCACGCCCTGACCGATGCAGTCCGGCGCACAGTAGGCCGTCGTCTCAACGTCCCAGGCGTAGGCCTCGCGCTCGTGCCAGAGGTGTGCGCAGGCGAAGCCCTGCAGCCGTCCATCGGCGCTTTCGGCCAGGAGAAACGGCGCGTTTTGCAGCGTGTGCGCAATATTTTCGCGGTATTCCTCCACCGTGGAGGGCGTGTACTGGAAGGTCTGCACGCCGTGGCGCACGTACCAGTTGTACAGTGCGCAGACGGCGGCGGCATCGTCGGGCGTCGCCATGCGCAGGGTAATTTTGTTGTCGGCGGCCCACTTTTCGGCCAGGGCCTCTTTCTCGGCCTTCGGCAGTTTTTTCAGCGCTGCTTCACGCTTCAGGGCCGCACTTTTGTCGGCGCATTTTTCGGCGTAGGCCAGGCGCACGGCGTCGCGGCCATGGCTTTTGGTGTACTTGGCCCCGCCCTTGCCGCTGCGGTGGGCTTTCAGGCGGCGGGCCAAATCATTGGTCCAGCCGCCGTACAGGCTGCCGTCCGGGCAGCGCAGCAGGTAGACCCAGGCGGGTGCCGGGGTCGGTTCGCGGTCGGCGGCGGTGCTGGGGGCCGGTCCGTAGATTTCGGATCCCTCTGCGCTCATTCGCTTACCTTCTTTCCGGCGGCCCGCAGTGTGCGGCGGCAGGCCTCAATGGCCGTTGCCTTGTCGTCGGCGGTAATCAGGAAACGGCTGGGGTGGCAGAACCTCAGGCCCAGGCCGCTGATCTGGCGCAGCTGTTCCTCCGGCTTACCGGCCCAGGCCACCGGGAACGGCTGCTTGCTGCGCTTGGTGCGGTGGTCGTTGACGCACTGGGCGCTGTACCCGCCGCGCTGGCTGGGGTAGACGACAAAAATTGCATCGGTCTTGTACAGACCGTTTTTCCACGGCATATAGGCAGGCAGTACGACGATGCCGTCGCGCATATTGGCGTAGGCTCTGCGGACGGTATCGTCGGCGCGGTTCACGGCGTTGGCGGCGGCGATCTCATTTTCGAGGATCTGCTTTGCCACCGGCACGGCGCGCCAGAAGCACTCGTCGGGGTCGTCCTTCGAGTCCCACAGCGGGTTGAAGCTGCCGATCGCGTCAGCCAGGGAGTTTTGCTCGCCGGTGTTGTCGTTTAAGTCAAGCGGCTGGATGAAGTTTTCGTCCAGCAGGCGGGCCTGGTGCTCGCCCACGAGCTGGGCGCCCACCACCCGCCACAGTAGGCCGAAGGCCGCGTAGGGCACGCCGTTGGGGCGGCACTCCCGCGGTTCGGAGTGGTGGTCGAACATACCGCCGCCGACGTCGTAGACGATGCCGTCGAAGTCATCGGGCACGACAAAGCCGCGGGTGACCTGGATATCCGGGCGGAGAATTTGCAGCAACGCGGTGGAAAAAACATCGTCCGCATGGAATTTTCCGCCATGCGTAAAACCTTTGGCAGGGATTTTCATGGGTGGTACTCCTCTATCTATAAATGGATGTGCGGTGGGGTCGCAGGGGGGGTGCCCCCTCTGCGGGGCGTCGAGCACGCCGCCCCCTACGCCTTGTTCTTTGCAGGGGCCGGGCATACCCGGGCCCTACGGGGACACGTTTACTTGGGGATTCGTGGCCGCGGCCGGCGGTTTCCACATAAACACGCCGTCTTTCAGCGTCATATACCCATGGGCGCTGTTCTCCTTGGGGATGGAGACGGAACCGGGGTTGAGGTAATAGTTATCATTGCCGAACGCCTGCCATGCGGGCACGTGGGTATGACCGTGCAGCAGGATATCCCCCGCTTGCAGCGGCGGCAGGTGCGCGGTGTTGTACACATGGCCGTGGGTGGCGTAAACCAGCCGCCGGCCCGCCGTGAACACCGCGTAATCGGCCAGGATCGGAAATTCCAGCACCATCTGGTCCACTTCGGTGTCGCAGTTGCCGCGCACACAGAAAATTTTGTCCTTCCGCGCGTTCAGCAGGGCAATGACCTCTTTCGGCGCGTAGTCGGGCGGCAGGTCGTTGCGCGGGCCGTGGTAGAGCACATCGCCCAACAGCAGCAGGCGGTCGGCCCCCTCGCGGTCCCAGGCGTCCAACAGCTGGCGGCAATGGCCCGCCGCGCCGTGGATGTCCGATGCGATCAACAGTTTCATAGCGTCCTCCTTACACCGTCACGTCGCCAACAAGCATACCGCCGGCGGAGTCGATGGCGTAGACCGTGTACTTGCGCGGGGTGTCGCCGCGTTCCAGCAGGATGCCGCCTTGGGCCGGCTCCACATAGGTGAACTGCCGGTGGGCGGTGGTGGCATGGGGCTGGGCGTCGGGCAGGCTGTATGCCAACACGCCGCCCCTGGCGCAAAAATCATCGGCCAGCAGGTGCTCCTCGCCGTTGATGTACATATGGTAGACGCCGGGGGCATCGGTGCCCACCGGGCGCAGCCATGCGCTGCACCGGGTGCGGCCCAGCGGTGAGGTATTGTTTTTGCGCTGGCGCATCAGCAGGGCCAGGTTGTCCCACGCGACCATGAAATCATCCAGCGGCATATCGGTCTCGCAGTCAAAATCGTTCCCGCTGGCCCAGGGGTCGCAGAGCAGCACTTTCGGGCTGCCGTCGATGGACGCAAAGCCGCGCACGGCGGCAAAGCGGCGCTCCGGTGCACCGGCGGCGATCTGTTCCGGCGAGGATTGCAGCCCCACCACCGCGCCGCACCCGGCCCGGGCCTCGGCACGCAGCAGGGCCAGATCGCCGTAGGCCACCCAGGCGGGGAAGCCCCACTGGGCGGCAGCCGCAGCGGCAAAGCTCAGGTTGCGGGGGTCGCAGTCGTCGGGGGCGCGCCAGTCCCGCAGCACCTGGGCAAATTCCTCGGGCAGCAGGTCGGCGCCCCAGCGGTTCGTCAGGCTGGCAAGACAGTTTGCCAGATCCATCCAGGGCCGCAGCGCGGGAGTGCGGCGGGCGGCAGCATAGGGCATCAGGTGCAGCCGGGCGTTGACCGGGCGGCCCCGGGCGGGGATGACATCCACCACATGGGTGCTGACCCCCAGCAGCGTGACAGCGGGGGTGGCCTTTTCATCCTTGGAATACAGGTAGATGCGCAGCTGGGCCTGGGTGGCATACTTGCTGTCCAGCTGCAGGTGGGCGGGCCAGCGCTGCACCGGCCCGCGCTCCTGATAGGCCGGGCTTTCGCGGTGCAGGTAGGGGCTCCATTTGCCAAAGCCCACCCAGGGCGTCCAGTTGCCGTCCACCAGTACGCGGGCCTGGGCCTCCACAGCCGTACCCCTGGGCGAGGCCGCGTTCCAGCTGACCCGCAGCGCATCGAACACCGGCATCGAAATCGGCGCACTGGTGTAGCAGCCGTAGGGAACATAGCTGCCCTGCACCAGATCCAGTACGATACTGTTCTGTGAGACGGTCACGTTGTCCAGTTCGCCGCGCATGAACGCCTCGGTCTCGCGCAGCAGAACGGTGTTTCTCTCCATAGCCCGGCCCCCTTATTTGTTGTGGAACGTCGGCTGGCTCTCGGCGATGCGCTCCTCGATTTCGGCGTCGCGGCGGGCGCTGAGGGTCTCTTCCAGCTTGAATACCTTGTCGAGGCCAGGGTACAGGATCATCAGCGCAATGACCACCGGCAGCCAGAAGCCGAAGGCCAGCAATGTGATGATGGTAAACGGCAGGTAGAGCAGCGTCAGCCCCCAGTAGACGGCCAGCAGCAGCGCCGCCGCCAGCGTGCGGGGAAAGAAGCCGAAGAACATCAGCCCGGCATTTTTGGCAAGCTGGGGCAGCGGCAGATCCACCAGCGGCACCTGGGCCAGCAGCCAGCTGAAAAAGCCTGTGCAGACAAAGATGCCCGCCAGCGAGGCGACCCACATCATCGTGCTGGTGTTGCCCGCCGCGGCCTGGGCGCGGAGCATCCAGCTCCAACTGCCGACAAACAGGCCCAGCAGCGCACCGGGCAGCAGACTCTGCTTCCAGTTTTGTTTCCAGGCGCGCTTGTAGGTGTGCCACCAGTAGCCCGGCTCGTCGCGCAAGGCGCGCAGCGTGGTATCGATCATACCGGACAAGAACGGCCCGCCGATCAGGCCGCCCAGCAGGCCGCCCAGCACGGTCAGCAGCGCTGAGCCGCCCATCTGGCCGAAAACCGCCAGCGCCGTACCGGGCAGAAAGCCCAGCAGGCACAGAAAGCTGGCGCGGTAGAACGCCCACAGGTCGCGGCCGAGCAGTTCAAAAAAGCGCGGCAGTCCGACCTTGCGCGGCGCAGGTGTATAGCCGGTGGCCGGCGTTTCGTTGGTTTCAGGTTGGTTGGACATGGTGGTTCTCCCTGTTTTCGTAGCGTAAAGGCCCCCTTGTCAAAGGGGGCTGTCCGCGTAAGCGGACTGGGGGATTCCTGCGGGCATAAAGGCAACCGTCACGGAATCCCTCCGGCCGCCTTCGGCGTCCACCTCCCTTTGACAAGGGAGGCTTTTCCTCTATACATTTATAAGCTTATCATACCCTGTTTTTACTCCTCTTGCAAGGCGTGGTCAAAATAAGTTTACAATTTTCCCGGTCGATTTGTGGTATAATAGGAAAGATATTATAAAGGGAGTGTATCCACACTATGGCTTGGGTCACGAAAGACAGCACCGAAACTTACAACCAGACGCCGGAACCCCCGCGCGAGTACACCAAAACCGAAAAGGCCGCCAACTGGTGGCACTACCACTGGGGCATCGTGGTGATCGTGGTGCTCTGCGCGTTCTTTGGCATCTGGATCATCAAGGATACCGTCTTTCAGACCCGGCCCGACGTGCAGATCGCTTATGTGGGCACCCATGACCTGCCCGCCGACACCGTGACGGCTTTGCAGGACGCGCTGACGCCCTTCTGCGAGGATACCAACGGCGACGGCAAGGTCGTGGTGCAGGTGGACACCTACAACGTGGATTTTGACGCCGACAATGTGAACACCGACGCCTACAACCAGATGGCCGGTGTCACCCGGCTGAGCGCCGAGCTTTCCAGCGGCGGCAAGACCTATATCTTCCTGCTGGAGGATCCCGCCGCCTTTGAGAGCAGCACCGGTGCGCTGCAATACCTGGACGGCACCGTGCCCGATGACCCCGACACTGCCAACCCCGATTGGACCGAGATGGTCTACCGCTGGACCGACTGTCCGGTGCTGGCCGGGCTGGAGCTGGGCGACTACGACGGCTACACCCTGGTGGACGACGCCACCGGCACGAACCAGAGCGTGCTGGCCACCCTGTATGTGGGGCGGCGCGGCGTCTGGGATGAAAATCAGGTAGCCACCTACGAGGGCTGCGCTGAGCTGTGGGACACCCTGACCGCAGGGGCTGTTTCCACCGCCGCCGAATGAGCCGGGCGCTGCCGCCCCTGAAGGGGCATCTGCGGAAAAAGGTGCAGCCCAAGCCCAGCACCCCGGCGCTGCCGGAAAACCCGTACAAGCGTTTTTTTACAAAGCAGCGCAGGTGTGAGGATTTGATCAACGAAAAGCGCAAAGCTCAGCATCGCTAAAAAATGTCGCATCCCACCCCGGGATGCGACATTTTTTATGCCCGCCGTACCTTACAATAAGGTCTGTAATGACTTTTTACGGAGGGAATTTTACTTATGCTGCAAACTTTGGAACGTACCAACACTTTTGACGCCCGCGTACTGACCGCCAGCCACGCCGGGGCACTGCGGGAGTTGACCGGGGATACCGGGCTGCCGCTGCTGCCCAGCCTGCATCCGGCGCTGGAGGAAGGTCAGATCGTGGGGGATTACGCCGGGCAGGGGGAATTGCAGGCCGCCGCCGCGCTGCTGCCACTCTATGCGGACGACCCGCTTCCCACAAGCCTGCGGGCCGCCGGTTATGGGGCCGACGGCCAGGGCGCGGTGCTGACGCCGCCGGTGCTGCGCAGCGATTACACGCAGCTGCGGCATTTTCTGCGGTTGGCGCTGCGCTGGGCCACCGAGCGCTATGCCAGCTACCACGTCTGGGCCGTGCTGCCGCTGGACTTGGAACACCCGGAGGCGTGTGATGACCTGTGTGCGCAGTATCTCTCCACTGGGCTGACCCTGCGCGGGATGCGCCCGATGGCCGGGGCCGACCAGATGTTGATTTTTTCAGCGCGGGGGTTAGCCCAATGGCGTGACCCGCTGCGCCGCTGCCATCTGGCCGACCCGGCGCTGCCCCGCGTGTTGGAGCGCGGGTATGCGGCCGCCGATTTCGGCTGGGGGAAAGACGGATTGGAGTTGGTGCTGAGGCCGGTGTGAGGTAAGGGGACGGCGGGCGGATATAGAATCCGCCCCTACGGATATGACCCGGGAGCCTTCCGCTGCCGCTCACTTCCTCTGCCCGCCGCGGAGGGGTCAAGACTCCTCTCTACAATGCAAATTATAAAAGGGATGCGATGAAAAAGCTGCGGGCCGGGCATGCCCGGCCCCTACATCCCCGCCTGACACAAAAAAGCGCCCCACGCGTTTCCGCGTGGGGCGC
>ENA-UOJJ01004115-UOJJ01004115.1-human-gut-metagenome-genome-assembly--contig:-CS66-NODE-4115-length-14255-cov-23.319718_pt1 | contig 14255 bp, 10 predicted proteins | sample MGYA00242343_ERZ723890 | MGnify/ENA metagenome assembly ERZ723890 | reverse complement strand
AAATACGCCGTGGCTACCTTTGGAGCGCATCTGTGCGCAGTACGGATTTGTTTTTTCCGATTATTTAGGGAAAAACAACATTCGTATCCAGCACAGCTTAGCGTCAAAGGGGTTTGCAAAGGGGAAAGCTTGGTTCCCCTTTGCCCTGTTTTGCTTCCTTTTGCAGGAGCAAAAGGAAGGCCCCCGCGGCGAGCGGTGATAACTATGCCTTTGCAAAAGGCCCCGCGACGCCGCCAGGCGACTACAGGCCATAATAAAAATTGCCCAAAATCCACCCCAAAGAGAAAGGAGGGACCGCTGTGATCCCGGATCAATTTTTACAGGAGCTGAAATACCGCAGCGATATCGAGCAGATCATTGGCAGCTATGTGAACCTGCGGCGGCGGGGGCGGACCCTTTCCGGGCTGTGCCCCTTCCACAGCGAAAAATCGCCCTCCTTTACCGTCTACCCGGAAAACCAGTCCTTCTACTGCTTCGGCTGCGGGGCGGGCGGGGATGTCATCAGCTTTATCCGGCGGATAGAGAACCTGGACTACATGGAGTCCATCCGCTTTTTGGCCCAGCGGGCCGGGATGCAGGTGCCGGAGGAGGCGGGAGATGACCGCTCCGCCCGGCTGAGAAAACGAATATTGGAGCTAAACCGGGATGCCGCCCGCTACTTCCACCGCAACCTGATGAGCGAGGCGGGCCGGCCCGGCCGGGCTTACCTCATCGGGCGAGGGCTGACCAAGGCGACCATCACCCACTTTGGCATCGGCTACGCCAGCGAGGGCTGGAACGGCCTGACCGACGCCATGAAAAAGCTGGGCTACACCAAAGAGGAGCTGCTGGCGGCCCACCTGGCCAATGAGGGCCAGCGGGGCGGTTATTATGATATTTTCCGCAACCGGGCCATCTTTCCCATCATCGATCTGCGGGGGAATGTCATCGCCTTTGGCGGTCGAAATTTGGGAGAAAAGGGCCCCAAGTACCTCAACAGCAGCGATACCCCGGTATTCAAAAAAAGCCGGAACCTCTTTGCCCTCAATTTTGCCAAGGGCAGCGACCGCAAGGAGCTGATCCTGTGCGAAGGATACATGGATGTGGTCTCGATGCACCAGGCGGGCTTTACCAACGCGGTGGCCACCCTGGGCACCGCGTTGACGGAGGAGCAGAGTCGGCTCATCGCACAGTACACCGGGGAAGTGGTGCTGAGCTACGATAGCGATGCCCCCGGCCAGGCAGCCACCCGGCGGGCCACCGGTCTGCTGGAGGCGGCAGGGGTGAAGATACGGGTGCTTTCCATCCCGGATGCCAAGGACCCCGATGAGTTTATCAAGAAATTCGGGGCGGAACGCTTTGCCCAGCTGATAGAGGGGAGCAGCTCCGCCACCGATTTTGCCATCAATAAGCTGCGGCAGGAAAACGATGTGACCACCGCCGAGGGCAAGGTTTCGTTCCTGAAGCAGTTTGCGGCGCTGATGGCCGGGCTGCCCAATCCCATCGAGCGGGAGGTATACCTGAGCAAGGTATGCCGGGAGCTGGAGGTGGATAAGGCCGCCATGGCCGGGCAGATCGCCCGGGAGCAGAAGCGCCGGGACTACCGCGACCGCAAAAAGGAGGAGCGGGATCTCATCGCGCCGCCGATCCGGGAGGACAGCGGCAAGGACCGGGAGGACGAGCTGCTGCTGCGGCAGCACCCCCGGGAGATGAAGGCCGCCGAGCGGCTGCTGCGGTACCTGCTGCGCAACCCCGACCGGGCCGAAGCGCTGCGGGACCGTCTGCCGGAGGGGTACTTCCTAAGCGAGAACGACCGGACGATGTACCGGGTGCTATTGCAGCGGGGGCTTTCCGGGCAGGAGCTGGATATCAGCGCCTTGGGAGAGAATCTCTCCCCACAGGCGGTGGACCGGCTGGCCAAATGGCAGCTGCCAGGCGCCCCGCCGGTGACCGATGAGGAAGCCGAGGACTGCTTGAAGTGTCTGCGGGACTACGCGGCCCGGATGAGCAGGGACGAGCTGGGGCAGCTTTCCGGCGAGGCGCTGCGGCAGTACATAGAGAATCTGAACCGGGAGAAAAACCGGCGAAAGGAATAAAAACGCCAAAAATGGCGCAGAACAAGGAGATGGCGCCTTTTCCGGGAAGTATTGCCGCCGGGAAGGCAAAAGCCCGCAGAACACGAATTTGCGGCGCTGGCAGAGGGATAGCTTGCGGAAGGGACAGCCCGCGGCGACGAGCGGGCACACCAGGCCCCGCACAAACCAACTAGGATCAGTAACGAAGGGGAGCTTTCCCCATAAGGAGGAGCAACAGATGGCGACACAGGATAAAAAACAGGTACTCAAGGAGCTGCTGGAAAGCGGCAAGCAGAAGGGCCGCCTGACCACCAAGGAGATCAGCGACGCGCTGGAGGAGCTGGACTACGATGTGGAACAGGTGGACAAGCTGTACGATACCTTTGAGGCGTACAATATCGAGATCGTGGAGGATGACGGCGGCGAGAGCATAGCCCCGGCCAGCAATGAGGAGCTGGAGAGCGTGCTGAGCGCCGACGGCATCAGCATCGATGACCCGGTAAAGGTGTACCTCAAGGAGATCGGCCGGGTGCCGCTGCTTTCCGCCGAGGAGGAGGTCGAGCTGGCCATCCGGATGTCGGAGGGCGATGTGGCCGCCAAAAAGCGGCTTTCCGAGGCAAATCTGCGTTTGGTGGTTTCCATTGCCAAGCGGTATGTGGGCCGCGGCATGCAGTTCCTGGATCTGATCCAGGAGGGCAATCTGGGCCTTATCAAGGCGGTGGAAAAATTCGACCACACCAAGGGCTTTAAGTTTTCCACCTACGCCACCTGGTGGATCCGGCAGGCCATCACCCGCGCCATTGCCGATCAGGCCCGTACCATCCGCATCCCGGTGCATATGGTGGAGACCATCAACAAGGTGAAGAAGGTGAACAGCCAGCTGCTGCACGAAAACGGCCACGAGCCCACCAATGAGCAGATCGCTGAAAAGCTGGAGATGCCGGTGGAGAAGGTTCGGGAGATCATGCGGGTGGCACAGGAGCCGGTTTCCCTCGAAACGCCCATCGGTGAGGAGGAGGACAGCCATCTGGGCGATTTCATCCCCGACGAGGACGCCCCCGCCCCCAGCGATGTGGCCAGCCATACCATGCTGAAGGAGCAGCTGGCCGAGGTGCTTTCCACCTTGACCCCGCGTGAGGAGAAGGTGCTGCGCCTGCGCTTTGGCCTGGAGGACGGCCGCAGCCGCACGCTGGAGGAAGTAGGCAAGGAATTTAATGTGACCCGGGAACGCATCCGGCAGATAGAGGCCAAGGCCCTGCGCAAGCTGCGCCACCCCAGCCGCAGCAAAAAGCTCAAGGATTTCCTGGAATAAGGGGAGGGAGAACGGTGCATATTACGCTGGAATCCGACTACGCGGTTCGGATCGTATACTGCCTGGCGCAGAACGGCGGGCGGATGGAGGCGGCGGCTATCGCCGAGCAGACCGGCGTGACGCTGCGGTTTTCGCTGAAGATTCTGCGGAAGCTGGTGGCGGGCGAGCTGGTGAAAAGCTACAAGGGGGCCGGCGGCGGCTACGAGCTGGCCAAGGACCCGAAGGAGATCTCTCTGTACGAGGTGATAGAGCAGGTGGAGGGGCCGTATGCCATCAGTCGGTGCCTGAACGAGGACGACTACACCTGTAACCGCAACCGGCAGGCCTGCATGGTGTGCAAATTCAGCCGCATCTACGCGGATATTTCCGAGATGGTGCGCGAGAAGCTGGAGGGCATCAAGTTTGGCAACCTGCTGGACGAGCCGTAAGCGGACGATAACATAGAAGAAAGGGCCCCTACGGGGGCTCTTTTTTTAGTACAGGGGGAAGGCGGGCGGCCTGTGGCCCGCTCCGCGCTCCGCGCAGGCCGGCGGGGATAAAAAAGCCCCCGGCCGGAAAGCCCGGTCGGGGGAGAGGCTATGTACATGGGAACAGGTGCCGTACGGCCCTTTCACCTCCCGTTATGCAGTGGGAGCGCCCGGTGGAATGCTGCTTCAGGGGGTCGGGGTTTCGCCGGATTCGGAAGCAGGGTTTTGTCCCTCACCGCCAGAGGGCTGCTGAGATGATTTCGCTGCTTCAATGGCAGCAGCCAGAGCGGCATTGGTGGGATAATCGTCTGCATTGATGCCGAGGCCGGAAGCGGTGCTCTCCAAACTGGCACGGGTGTTGTTTACCTCGTTCAGCTTGGCGCTGACGGCATTGGCATCGGCGTCCTTCAGGGCGGCGGCGGCATCGGGATCAAGCTTGGCGATTGCGGCGAGATTGGCCTGACGCTGCGATTCTGCTTTCTTCTGCTGTAGCTCCTGATTCTTGGCAACGAGCTGATCGTAGGTCATGCCCTTAAGGGCGTTTTCATCCACGCTTTCGCCCAGTTCGGCCGCCAGCGCCTTAATATCATTGATGAGGTTCTGCTTTTGCTGCTCGGCTTCCTGCTTGGCTTTCAGGTCGGCCACCAGCTGCTCCAGCGTCTTGTTGGAACCGTCATAGCTGGGATCATATTTCTGGATCTGTTTGATGAGATCCTCGCGCTGGGCTTTCTGCTTCTCATTGATGGCCTGCTGGAGCGCCGCATTGCTGGGATACTTCTTGATCTCATCGGCGGTCATACCGGCGGCCTTGGCGGAAGCCTCCAGGGTGGCGCGCTCCTGCTGGAGGGCAGAGAGCAGCGCCTTGAGCTCATCCAGAGTCATATCGGAAAGGGCCGTGCCGTTGGAGCCGGTGGCATTGGGATTGAGCACCTTGATATCGGCGATGGTCTTTTCAATTTCGGTCTTGTTCTTGGCCTTATCCACGGCCTTTTGCAGCTCGGAAAGGCTCATCTTATCCATTTCCGCCTGGGTCAGGCCGGCCTTCAAGCCCTCGGCCTCCAGTGCCTTGCGGGTGGCCTCGGCCTTGGCTATGGCGGCGGAAAGATCATGCCAGTTATTGTACTGGCCGATCTGCTCGGGGGTGAGGTACTTCTGGGCCTTCTGCTGGTTGGCGGTCAGGGAGTTCTTCAGGGTATCGCCGGAGATATTCAGGTTCTGAACATCGGTGATGGAAAGGTAGGTCTTCCAGTCCTTCTGCTTGGAGAGCAGCTCATAGCGGGCCTGCAGCTGGCTCCACTTGCTGGCAAAGAGGGTGTTATCATCGAACAGCGGTTTCTTTTCGCCGTTCACGGTCACCTCCTGCTGCAGGATATCCAGACGCTCCTGGCAGAGAGCGAGCTTCTTGCTGGCGGTGTTGCCGTCGGTCTCATCCTGGGTCAGCAGCATGGCAAAGAGCTTCTGACGGTACTCGATGCGCTCCTTGATCTGCTTGGGGGTAAGGCCCTCGGCCAGTTCCTCCGCCGTCATACAGCGCTCGGCCTGGGCGGCGCGCTCCTGCGCTTTCTCATAAAGCTCGGCGGTGGTCATATTGGAGGCCGCGGCGATCTCCTCTTCGGTGAGCCACAGCTCGATGTAAGCCTTCTGTTCCTTCTCCAGCTCCTCGGCGGCCTTCTTCTCCTGCTGCTTCTTGATGTACTCATACCACTGCTTGGGCATCAGCGGGTTGGGGTTCAGGGTGGCGGCATTGACATTGACCGCTTCGCTTTCGCCATCCCGCACCGCACGGCCGAATATGACCAGACGGGCGATGAGCTTATTGGTATCGGGATCACGGAAGGTATAATCGCAGGTGGAAAGGGTCAGCAGGCGGTCGCTGGCTTTTACATCCACGGTGGTCTTGATGATGGAGCGCTTCATGATCTTTTCGATATATTCATTCTTGGCGGCATCGCTGTCGCTGTCGATGAAATTGTGGTAATCGAAATCGGGGTCATCGGCCTTGCACACCACCACCGCAAAGATCTTATACATATCCTTGCGGTAGACGCTGTTGTAGCTGATGAGCGGGTGCTGCTGGTAGTAGCTGAGCTTTTTGTAGGCCTGCAGATAGCCGAACATGGTGCCATCGCCCATATTGTGGCCGTAGATGACGGTATTGTAGGAGGGCTTGGATTGGTCGACACGGAAATCAACATAGGGGATGCCCCAGTCATTGTACTTGCCGTCGATATCCGCCCGGTGGTATTTATCGTTATCCTCGGCCTGTACCACGGCGTAGTCCAGCTTGGTATCCGGAATCTTGACCCAGCCGGCGATATCGGGATTGCGTTGGTACAACGCCTCAAAGCCGCGGATGTAATCCTTGGGATAGCCATCCACTGAGATATCGGTGGTGCCATCGGGATCGTACAGGCCGGCCAGCTCATCGGAAAGGTTCTTGTTCTTGATGGACTGGAGCTTGTTATTGATGATATAGATGCCGGAGGCCAGGAACACGATGATGCAGACCGCCAACAGAATGATGCGGATCTTATCATTCTTGGTGATGGACTTCATCTTGATGCGCTGGATGAGGTTGGTGCCCTTCACGGCTTCAGCGGCGGGTTCGGCCGCGGCGGTGCGGGTCTTGGTACGGATTTTCTTTTCCATAGAGGCTTTCGGTTCCTTTCCGGAAGTATTTGCGGGGGATTTGGGAGCTTTGGCCGCGGAACAGGCAAAGAGCGAGCCGATCCCGGCACGCTTATCCAGCTCGGCGGGCTCTATGCCGCCGGGGAGCTGCTTGGGATACTGCGCGGTGTACAGCCGCAGGACATTCAGGGCCTGCCACACGGCGATCTGTTGGGTGTCCTCCCGGCGGAGCTCGGTGACCGAGAGCCGGCGGTTCCAGATGCGGTTTTTATCGGCCAGGGCCACATGCAGCTGGCCGCTTTCCGGCTGGCAGTAAAGGCCCAGGCCCAGGGCGGTGTGCCCGGCTTTGCGGCTTTGCTGGGCCAGCAGCCCCGCAATGAGCGCGGCGTTTTCGGCGGGGTTCTGCAGCACCCGGCGGGGGAGCTCCAGCTCCTGCCCGATGTGGGTGTCATCGTAGGAGGCACGGTAGCAGCTGTTTGCACCGATGACGGCGGAGAGCTGCTCCCGCAGCAGGTCGCCGGTGCCCCATTCCGCGGTGGAAAGGGTGAGCCCATGGCGGGTCATGCCGTCCACGGCGATCTGGGGGAGGGGACGATCGCCGATGCAGTACAGGTAGATGCCGAAGGTCTGCTGCATATGGGTGATGGCCCGCTGCAGATATTCCTCGGCCTCCTGCTGGGTAGCGCCGGTGGCCTCCACAAAGATGGTATAATCACCGCACTGGTGGCGGGAGGTGAGCTTGAGGTGGGGATTCTGGCTTAGGCGGGTGATCTCCTGCGGGACCGAGAACTGGTCCAGCTCCAGCACCCGCACGGTGGCGTAGCTGACCGCGAGCCCTGCCAGCTTGCCCAGCAGGGGGCGCACTGCAGAAGGATAAAGGGCGGAGAGTTCACCCGGCAGGGCGGGCAGCGCCATTAGCAGCTGCCGGCGCGCGGCGATAGCATAGCCCTGCACCAGGCCCTGCGCATTGGGCAGCTGGGTGGCCCCAGAGGGACAGGAGGCGAAATCCGCCAGCTGCTCATACCCCAGGGTAAGGCCCATGCGGGCGGCGCGGGCTTCCAGCTGCTTTTGCAGGGCGGCATCGGTTTTGGCGGTGCGCTCCAGCCCGCCGCAGACCACCCGCAGCGCCGTGGAAACGGCGGCGGGCTCCGGCGAAAGCAGCAGCACGACCGCTTCGCTCTGGCCCATGGCGTTGCGCAGGGCCGCAAACAACTCGGCGGCATCCGGGCGACAGATGGCGTAGGAAAGCTCCGCCGAAAGGGCGGCGGTTTCTTTTTTAAGATACTGGTAGGCGGTATCAAAGGTGGGCTGATACTGCGCCTCGCTGCCGACGGCAAGAATAGTGATCTTCATGGGACGGCGTTCCCCTCCTATGTATGGACACAATTAGTTAAGAATAGCATACCGCAAAGTTTTTTCGCGGCTGCAAATAGAATACGAATAAGCTGTGAATTTTGTCGGATGGAAAATATTTTTTCTGCAGCCGGGTGGCCGGGGCGCAGCCCAAACCGCCCTGCGGGCGGTTTCTGCGGCCTTCGGCCGCAGCGGCGGCTTTGCCGCCGGGGGCTGCGCCCGTGCCTGCCCTTTGTAGTCATTTATAAATTTAGTAGCGGATGATATTGAGCTCGGCCTGCTCGGCGGCCTCGGCCACCAGCTCCTCCGGAATGGCCATTTCAGCCTCGATGGCCTCCACGGCAGCTACGGTGGGCTTGGTCTTGGGATGGCGGGGGGTAAATACGGTGCAGCAGTCCTCGTAGGGCAGGATGGAGGTCTCAAAGGTCTCAATCTTGCGGCTGATGCGTACGATCTCCTCCTTATCCATGCCGATGCAGGGACGCAGCACCGGCAGCTTGCAGGCCAGGTCGGTGCAGCCAATGGCCTGCATGGTCTGGCTGGCCACCTGCCCCAGGCTTTCCCCGGTGATCAGCGCGCCGCAGTCCTCCCGCAGGGCAATTCGCTCCGCCACCCGCATCATGTAGCGCCGCATCAGGATGGTGAAGTAGTCCTCCGGGCAGCGCTCCCGCAGCAGCTCCTGCAGCCGGGTGAACGGCACTACAAACAGCCGGATGCGGCCGGTATAGGGGGTCAGTTCCTGGGCCAGGTCCAGCACCTTCTGCCGGGCACGGTCACTGGTGTAGGGGGGCGAGGCAAAATGCACTGCCGCGATCTCCAGGCCGCGCTTGGCCATCATGTAGCCGGCCACCGGGCTATCAATACCGCCGGAGAGCAGCAGCAAGGCCCGCCCGCCGGTCCCCACGGGGATGCCGCCCGCGCCGGGCAGCTGGTTGGCGTGGATATAGGCGCCCTGCTCCCGGATCTCCACGGTAATGGTGATCTCGGGCTGCTCCACCTTTACCTTGAGGTGATGGAAGCGGGAAAGCAGGTACCCGCCCAGCTCCCGGCTGATCTCCGGGCTTTTCATCGGGAAGGATTTATCGCTGCGCTTGGCCTCCACCTTAAAGGTGCGGGCAGCGGTAAGCTGTTCGGCAAAGTATTCCGCGGCGGCGGGGCAGATGACCGAAAAGTCCTTTTCCACCACGCAGCTCTTGGTCACGGCCACAATGCCGAATACCGTCTGCAGGCGGCGAACCGCCTCATCCATGTCCACGCCCTCGGTGAGGGGCTGCACATAGGTGGTGGATTGGGCATGCCAAATCTTGAATTCCCCCAGCGGCTGCAGGCGGCGGCGGGCGTTTTTGGCCATGATATCTTCAAAGGTGCTGCGGTTGAGGCCCTTGAGGGCGATCTCACCGCTTTTCAGCAGGATGATCTCATTCATGCGGGGAAAAACTCCTTATCTTCGTTTGGTCAGGGTGGCCTCGCCCTCCAGCAGGCGGCGGCAGAATTCATCGATCTCCCCGGCGGTGGTGGTATCGGTCATGCTCACCCGCACGGCGGAATCGATACGGTCACGGGAAAGCCCCATGGCGGTCAGCACGTGGCTGCGTTCCCCCTTGGCGCAGGCGCTGCCGCTGGAAACGTAGATGCCGAATTGCTCCAGATAGTGGATCATCACCTCGCTGCGAATACCCTGAACCGAGCAGTTCACAATGTAAGGTGCGGCGTCGGCGGGGGAATTGATGCACACGGCCGGCGATTGTGATAAATTTGTAATCATTCGCTGCCGCAGCGCCGTAAAATGCCTGAAATTTTCGACCCGGCGGTCGTTCATGCTTTGGGCGGCCAGCCCCAGCGCGGCAATGCCGGGGACGTTTTCGGTGCCGGGGCGCAGCCCCTTTTCCTGCCCGGAGCCGTAAAGCGGCGAAAGCAGGCGGGTCCCCTTGGCGATGTAAAGGGCACCGGTGCCCTTGGGGGCGTGTATTTTGTGGCCGCTTATGCTTACCAGCTGGATGCCCCACTTGGCCGGCTCGATGGGCAGGCGGCAGAAGGACTGCACGCAGTCGGCGTGGAAGATGAGGTTGGGGCTTTTGCGGCGGCAGGCGGCGGCAATGGCGGGCAGGTCATGGATGGCGCCGGTCTCGCTGTTCACCATCATGCAGGAAGCAAGGATGGTTTTTTCATTGCAGGCGGCGGCCATCGCCTCCGGGGTGATATGCCCGCTTTCATCGGGCGCCACGGTGACCACCTCGAAGCCCTCATTTTCCAGCGCCTTGCAGATGGCAAGAACGGAATGGTGCTCCACGGCGGTGGTGACGATGCGGTTGCCCCGGCGCTTCATGGCACGGGCGGCCCCCAGCAGGGCAATATTATTGCTTTCCGTCCCCCCCGCGGTAAAGATGATCTCCTCGGGGCGGCAGTGCAGCACGGCGGCCACCTGCCCCCGGGCCTCGGTCATGGCACGCTCCGCCAAAAAGCCCCGGCGGTGCAGCGAGGAGGGGTTGCCGTATTCTTCGGTCATTATGTGCAGCGCCAGGGCGGCCGCTTCGGGGGAAACGGCGGTGGTGGCGCTGTTATCCAGGTAACATTCCACGGGGTGCCTCCTACAAGGTGATGGTTTTCGGGCGGGCCGAACGCTGCGGCCCCTCATAGGGCCCCTGCAGGGTGCGGGTTCGGGGCGCAGCCCGCCCCGGCTGCGCCGGGGCGAAAGCAGGCATCGCCTGCTTTCGCCGCCTGCGGCGGCGGGGCTGCGCCCGCCGTCCGGCTGCTGCCGGGCCCTGTGGAGGAGGAGCAAAAAAGCCTCCCCCGGATGAGCGCAAACCAGCAGTCTATCTATCAGATAATTATAGCGCCGAATGAGGATAAAAGCAACGAATTAGGCGTTTTGTAATAGAATCGTAAATGGATTTGGGACTTCCCGTGGCTGGAATTATTTATGGCAGGACAGGAAAAATGTTCCCAGCGGGCAAGATGGGACCGGACCCCCTTTTCAAATGCCGGGAAATGCGGTATACTGGGGAAAAATCTACCCCGATACGGAGGACGAGCGATGAAGAAAATAATAGCGCTGCTGCTGGCTCTCACCCTGGTGCTTACCATGGTAGGCTGCGGCGGAAAAAAGGAATATCTGGCCGGCACGGTAAGCGATACCGGCGTGGTAGCCATCGGTGTACCGGGCCAGCCGGCCAATACCGACCCGGCCCTGTACGATGGCAGCCTGGCGGCCCGCGCCGTGCTGGGCATGCTGTACCAGGGACTGACCGCTGTGGATGAAAACGGCCAGGCAGTGGGCGCCGCGGCCGAAAGCTGGGAGATCTCCGCCACCGATGATGCCGCCAAGCGCCCGGTGTATACCTTTACCCTGCGGGAGGGTGCCTGCTGGAGTGATGGCACTCCTGTAAAGGCCGAGGACTTTATCACCGCCTGGACCCGCGTGATCAGCGGCGCGGTGGATAGCCCCTGCCGGTATCTCTTTGATGTTATCCTGGGCGCCAAGGATTACGAGAACGAGGAAAGCGAGCTGGGCCTGGAAGCCACCGAGGACGGCAAGCTGGTGGTAACGCTGGAGGGCGATTATTCCGGCTTTGCCCACATGCTGGCAGCCCCGGCGTTCTGGCCCATCAAGGAGGGCGAGATGGCCTATAATGGCCGCTACGCGCTTGCCGATATCACCGAAAATGTGGCTACGCTGAAGCCCAATACCGGCTACCGCGGGGAGAAACCCGCCGCCGGCCTCGCCCTAAAATACTACTACGGCGATCTGGCCGCGCTGGAGACTCTGGCCGCCGATGGCACCCTGCAGGCGACCTTTGGCTACGCCGGGGATGCTATTACCCCGGTGACAGGCAGTAATGGCGTGACCGGCTATTATGTGCTGAATACCGAAAAACTGTCCGAAGCGGAGACCCGCATGGCCGTAAAGCGTCTGCTGGCCGGGGAGGAGGGGACCGGTACCCTGCCGGAGAACATGACCCTACTGACCTTGAAGGACGCCCCAGCGGTGCCAGAAGCGCTGGCCAATGCCACGAACCTGACCGTAAATGCCCTGGATTATGAGGACTACAAGGCTGCCCGCGATGCCGGGGAATACGACCTGCTGTACCTGGCGGTAAGCCTGGACTACCCGGATGAGGCAGTGCTGCTCCATTGGTTCGCCAGTGCAAGCGAAAGCAACTACGCTAAGTATAATAGCGAAGAATTTGACGAAATGTTGTCAAAAATCGACACAGAAACCGAAGAATCCGCCCGAATCGGGCTGGTGAAGGGCGCCATGCAGCTGCTGGCCGAAGAGGCGGTGCTGCTGCCGCAGGATACGGGCAAGACTCCGCTGTACTGCCATGCCGCCCTTTCCGGCATCACCTGTGATGCCCAGGGCCTGTGGGACTTCGGCGATGCGAAATACACAGCATAATCGATAACAGCAAAATGAACTCCCGGCGGGCACCAACCTGCCGGGAGTTTTTCGTGGCATCAATTATGACTGGTTGTCATAATTACACATTTTTCCGCTATCGTATGCTCCAGCATCCCCTGTGATGCCCAGGGCTTATTGGCCTTTGGCAGCGCGAAATATACGGCATGACCAATCATGATGAAGCAAGCTCCGGGGAACATCCATCATAGCGCCATATCCTTGGCAGGATGCTCTGTATGCCAAAACCCTGCTTTGGCTGCGGTAGGGCAAAGCCCCTGCAAGGCGCGGGTTCGGGCCGCAGGCCCGCCCGCCTGCGGCGGGCGCCGCAGCTTCGCTGCGGAACCGTCCTTCGGACGGCTTCCTGCGGCCCGTACCCGCGCCTTGCGAAGGCTCAGTCAAGGAGCTGCTGACGCATGGATTGGAGAATGCGCTTTTCCCGCCGGGAGACCTGTACCTGCGTCATCCCTAGGCGGCGGGCCACCTCAGTCTGGGTCTTTCTGCGATAGTACCGCAGAAAGATCAGCTGCCGGTCCCGTTCCTCCAGCGAGGAAAGCAGCTGCTGCAGCGAAAGCAGATCGCTCAGCCGCTCCTCCGGGTCCTCCTCCGGCAGGTCTATCTGCCCGCTGCCATCCTCCTCACCCCCCGTCAGGGAAAGCGGCGGCGTGGTGGCGGCCAGGGCCTGGGCCACATCCTCCGGGGCACGGCCCATGCGTTCGGCTACCTCATTCACGGTGGCCTCCCGGCCCAGCTCGCTGCCCAGCAGCTCCCGGGTGCGCCCGGCGGCCAGTCCCAGCTCCTTCAGGCTGCGGCTCACCTTTACGGTGCCCCCATCCCGGAACAGCCGGCGGATCTCCCCCAGGATGACCGGTACGGCATAGGTGGAAAACATCACTCCACGGCCGGCATCAAAGGCCGCGGAGGCCTTCACCAGCCCCATGCACCCGGCCTGGTACAGGTCATCGTATTCTATGCCCCGCCCCTTAAAGCGATGGGCGCAGGCGTGCACCAGCCCCAGGTTGTTTTCCACGCTGGTATCCTGTATGGCGGTCGCCTTTGGTTCGGCGGTAACAGGCATTTTGGTCAAACCTCCCTTGTTACCGGGCTTTTTGGCTCAGGCGGCGGCGCAGACGCACGGTGGTGCCGCCCCCCGCGCGGGAGGTGACCCGCACCTCATCCATCAGCTCCTGCATCACCGCAAAGCCCAGCCCGGCCCGTTCGCTGCCGCCGGTGGTAAACAGCGGCTCCATCGCCTTTTGCACATCGGCGATGCCGCACCCGTGGTCCCGCACCTTGATGGTGACGAGATTGCTTTCCGAAAGGCTGGCAGCTATGTAGATCTCCCCAATGCGGTCCGGGTAGGCGTGAACGATGCAGTTGGTCACCGCCTCCGAAACAGCCGTTTTGATATCGCACAGCTCCTCCACGGTGGGGTCCGCCTCTGTGATGAAGGCGGCGACCAGCATCCGGGCCAGGCCCTCATTGGCGCCCCTGCTGGGAAAACTAACTTTCATGGTGTTTTTCGGCTTATTCATACGCGGCTTTCCTCCTCTATCTCCAGGCTGGCTATCCCGGCCACCCGCATTACCCGGCGGATGTGCGGCGGCATGGCCCGCAGCACCAGCTTTCCGTTCATTTCCTGCATCAGGCGGTAGCGCCCCAGCACCAGCCCTATCCCGCTGGAATCCATAAATTCCACCCCGGCAAAATCCAGCGCCAGCCGGGCGGGGCGCTCTTTTTGCACATTGCGGTCGATCTCCTCCCGCAGCTTTTGGGTGTGGTGGTGGTCCAGCTCGCCGCTCAGGCGCGCCACCATGGTATCGCCGTTGGTTTCTATTGTGACCGGCATTTTAACAGCCTCCTTTGGAGAAATTTGTTTGTAGTTTGTTTTCGCCTGACGGCGTTTTTTGACCGAGCAAAGCAGAGAAGCACGGTCGATGGAAAAGTCCTTTCACTAATACGGCAAAATGGAGCCTTTTTTGCAGTTGAGAGGTTAATATTTCACAACTTTTAATGGAAAGTTTACATTATGGGAAGATATTGGG
>ENA-UOJJ01004113-UOJJ01004113.1-human-gut-metagenome-genome-assembly--contig:-CS66-NODE-4113-length-14258-cov-5.714919_pt1 | contig 14258 bp, 9 predicted proteins | sample MGYA00242343_ERZ723890 | MGnify/ENA metagenome assembly ERZ723890 | reverse complement strand
CAGCAGTATTAGCAGGGAGGCTCTCATAATCAGCAATATTATCAGGGAGGTTCTCAGAATGGACCGTGTTATCAGCAACAGAGACCTACGAAAGAAGCAGAGTGGCTGAATCAGAAGAAGGAGGCTTTTGTATCGCGAGCCAGCAATATGTTCTCCGAGATCCTGCCGATTCTGAAGTCCCCGGCAAAGCATGTGAGAGATCTTGCGAATCAGAATACAATGGCGGTTGGTCTGGAGTTTATGCTGGCCCGGATGATCCTGGCAGTTCTCTGGGTACTGGTTCTGATCTTCAGTGTGAAGTCGAGTCTTGGCAGCTATTCGCAGTATGTGAAGCTTCCATGGATTCAGGGGATTGTCCTGGCGATTGTGTTTACAATCGGAGCAGATTTCCTTTGGGCACTGTTCCTGAAACTGTTTGCCGGCGCGTTCGGTGGTCATGTGACCTTTAACGGTACGGTTACAGTGGTTGGCTGTTCCGGCCTGTTCGACAGTCTGACGATGGCTATTGCCGTGATCTTTGGATTGTTCAGCCCGGTAGTCAGTATTGTGATCTTTTGTTGTGGCGCGTTTATTCGTCTCTACATGGAGTTCGGTTCATTTTTTACTTATGCACAGATGGATGACGACAGAAAGTCCTATGCCTATCTGGTGGCGAGGGTTTTATTTGGCCTTGTGTTCAGTCTGATCGGAGGCATTCTGGCAGGCAGTATGGTTGAAAGCTTCATCAATATGATTTTATAAGATTGTACAGATGAACAGGCTCTATAAAGCAATACAAAATAATATCGAAGGAATACATAGATGGCAAAGAATAGAAAGGATGAGGTCCCCGGCGCTTCGCGCGGCCGGGGCCTCGTAATAATATTTGGTATTTTAGATGTGTTCTGTGCGGCTTTTCTTGTGATCAGTCTTATTGCTTCTCCGGGTGGTCCGGTTTCCGCTTCCGTTCCGGTGGAGACGTTGCCTGCTTTTGAAGAAAACCTGGATCATTACGGTGCGGCAGCAGATAATAGTGAGACGTATACGTCAGGGAACTCAGTCGTTTATAATTCTCCGACAGCCCCGGAGACAACGGCAGCTGTGTCCGAAACGACTGCCCCGACAGTTCCGGCTGCAGAAGATTCCACACAGTTATACGCAGGATTTCTCTTTCCGGACAGCGCTACGGTTCTGATTACAGAAGCGGAGATTGCGGCCCGGGCGAATTCGAAGGAGCTGTGTCAGCGTGCAATCAATGAGATTTATGCCCGTCATGGTTATCAGTTTACGAAGCAGGAGAATCTGGATTATTTTAACCAGTATGCCTGGTATGTTGGTATGCCGAAAGTGACAGATCAGGAGATTATATCTCAGCAATTGAATGGGATTGAGAAGACAAATGTAGCGACGATTACGAATTATATGACGGCGCGCAACTGGGGATAAGAAGGAGAATAAGGAAAAGATGTTTTGTCCAAACTGTGGAAATAAAGTGAAGGATGGCTCACTCTTTTGTGGAGAGTGCGGTACATCACTGAAGGAATACTGGGAGGATATGGCGCCGGATGAAGGAGAGCAGGAGTTCTTCGATGGTTTCTCACAGGCAGACGATCTGGATGATATTTCCGTGAAAATGTCGGAGACGGCAGGTCTCTCAGACCCGGAGGACGAGATCCCGGCGGATCGGATCCGCGTGAAACTGACGAAGGAGAGCGAGCCGGATCCGTCTTACGGCAGGCAGGAACCGTTTTACGAAAACGACAGGCAATCTATCTATGAAAACGATACGCGATCTTTTTATGGAAATAGCACGCAGTCTGTTTATGAAAATCAGAGTCAGCCGTATGGGGATAACAGCCGGAATTATGGCGGAAATCCGCAGGGGCAGCCCTATGGGAACGGAAATGCAGGTCAGCCATACGGTGGCCAGAGTCCGTCGTATGGTCAGGAAACTCCGGATTATATTACACGGTCGGAACCGAAAAAACCGGTGAATAAGAAGATTTTCGTGGTAATCGGAGAAATCGCGGCGGGAGTTGCATTGATTGCAGGCGGTATCGCGATTATGAACAGTAAGTTTTCAGCGGAAGCCGCTGTGAAGAATTACTGGGAAGCAAAAGCCGCCTGTGACTGGCCAGCCGTCTATGACAGCTGTGAGTTCCCGGACAGTGAGATGCTGAGTCTCCAGGAGTTTGTGAATGCTCATGCAGATGATAATACACGGATTGATTATAAATCGGTTATGTATAACAGCCAAAACCTCAGTTCCGGCTCTCTGGTTCCGGATGATTCACAGATGAATGACTGGATGACGGATGTGGCAAATTCTGTTCAGCGTGATGATATGGAGACCGTCTACGTGTCTTATACGGAAAAAGGAGACTCTTCTTCTCAGACAGAAAAAGTTGTCGCGGTAAAGACCGGTGAGAAGAAGTTCCTTTTTTGGAATGAGTGGAAAGTCATTCCTTCAGATTATGTAGTGCAGAATATTGAACTGTACGTTCCGAACGAGACGATGGTAACGCTGAACGGTCAGGATGTCCGGTCGATGGCGCAGGAAGTGAGCGATGACGGGGAAGATCAGCTGACGATTCCGTATCTTTTCGCGGGAACATATCAGTTTGAGGTTTCTCAGGATGGTATGGAGCCATACCGGGCGCTTCTGGATATTGAGTACAACGATGATTATTTCTACAGTGCGGATCTGGTGCCTGCGCAGGAGACCGTGGATGCGTTGAAGGAGCAGGCGGCTGAGGATATGCAGACGATTTTCAATAATATTCTGAACGGTCTGGGTTATGACTCCGTGCAGAACCTCTTCGTGAATGGCGTGGGAGACGGTAACTGCCAGGAGGATTATGAGTATGCGCTGCAGAATTTCCAGGAGGCGAACCTGATCAGCTTTACGCTGGATCAGATGACGGTGCAGTTGGATTCCGCAGATTCGGATACCATCACGTTCGAAGTGGATTTCCATTATTCACAGACGTATTATAATGGATATGAGAATGCGGTGGATGAAGGGACAGACTGGGGATATCTCACTTATCAGAGGGACAGCAGCGGTGCATGGAAGCTTCTGACGTCTCCAGTTGGATAAGAGCCGGATTGTTAAGAATTATGAAGAAAAGCTGTGGGGTTGCCCTGAGAAAACTTTTATGATACACTACAGATGGGTAATTTTGCCCGCAGGAGGAAATTGATGGCATCAGTTGACCAAAGTAAAATCAGAAATTTTTGCATTATAGCACATATTGACCATGGAAAATCCACACTGGCCGATCGCATTATTGAGATGACCGGCCTTCTGACAGCCCGTGAGATGCAGGCACAGGTTCTGGATAATATGGATCTGGAGCGGGAGCGCGGCATCACGATCAAGTCGCAGGCAGTGCGCACGGTTTATACGGCGAAGGACGGATCCGAATATATCTTCAATCTGATCGACACGCCCGGCCATGTGGATTTTAATTATGAAGTGTCCCGGAGCCTGGCGGCATGCGATGGCGCGATTCTTGTGGTGGACGCGGCGCAGGGCATTGAGGCGCAGACGCTGGCGAATGTATATCTGGCGCTGGATCACAACCTGGATGTATTCCCGGTGGTGAATAAGATTGATCTGCCCAGTGCGGATCCGCAGCGGGTGAAAGATGAGATTGAGGATGTGATCGGCCTGGAGGCGCAGGATGCGCCCTGCATCTCTGCCAAGACAGGCCTGAACGTGGAGGACGTTCTGGAAGCCATCGTTCACAAGATTCCCGCTCCGGTGGGGGACCCGGAGGCGCCTCTGCAGGCGTTGATCTTTGACTCCGTGTACGATTCCTATAAGGGTGTAATCGTATTCTGCCGGATCAAGGAAGGTACCGTGCGCAAAGGCATGGAGATTCTTATGATGGCGAGCGGAGCAACCTGTGAGGTTGTTGAAGTCGGTTATTTTGGCGCTGGCCAGTTTATCCCGTGCGAAGAACTCTCCGCCGGTATGGTTGGCTACCTGACTGCAAGTATTAAGAATGTAAAGGATACCCGCGTGGGTGATACCGTAACAGAAGCGGAGCGACCCTGCAGCGAGCCGCTGCCCGGATATAAGAAGGTACAGCCGATGGTGTACTGCGGACTCTATCCGGCGGACGGCGCAAAGTACCCGGATCTGCGCGACGCGCTGGAGAAGCTCCAGCTGAACGATGCAGCTCTGCAGTATGAACCGGAGACAAGTGCGGCTCTTGGTTTTGGCTTCCGGTGCGGCTTTTTGGGGCTGCTGCATCTGGAGATTATTCAGGAGCGTCTGGAGCGAGAGTACAATCTGGATCTTGTTACGACGGCACCCGGCGTAGTCTATAAGGTACACAAGACGGACGGCACGGTAATTGATCTGACGAACCCGACGAACCTGCCGGACCCGACGGAGATTGAGTACATGGAAGAGCCGATGGTGAGTGCCGAGATCATGGTGACGACGGAGTTTATCGGAGCGATCATGGATCTTTGCCAGGAGCGCCGCGGTGTCTATCTTGGTATGGAATATATGGAAGAAACGCGCGCACTGCTGAAGTATGAGCTGCCGCTGAACGAGATCATCTATGATTTCTTTGATGCGCTGAAGTCCCGTTCCCGCGGATATGCTTCCTTTGATTATGAGATGAAGGGCTATGTCCGCTCAGAGCTGGTGAAGCTGGATATCCTGGTAAATAAGGAAGAAGTGGACGCCCTGTCCTTTATTGTATTTGCCGGAAGCGCATATGAGCGCGGAAGGAAGATGTGTGAGAAACTGAAGGAGGAGATTCCCCGCCACCTGTTCGAGATACCGATTCAGGCGGCTGTCGGAGGAAAGGTAATTGCCCGTGAGACTGTGAAAGCGGTGCGTAAGGATGTACTTGCCAAGTGCTACGGCGGAGATATTTCCCGTAAGCGCAAGCTGCTGGAGAAGCAGAAGGAAGGCAAGAAGCGCATGCGCCAGATCGGTAATGTAGAGATCCCTCAGAAGGCATTTATGAGTGTACTGAAGCTGGATGAGGACTAAGGAAAGGCGTTCATATGTCTAAGACAGACCTGGGAATCTATGTGCATATTCCCTTTTGTGTGAAAAAATGTGATTACTGCGACTTCCCTTCCGGTGTTGCCTCCCTGGATGAGCAGGCGTATTACATCCGTGTTCTGAAGAAGGAGATCCGCAGCTTTGAACCGCTGGGAAACCTGTATCGGGTGAAGACATTGTATTTCGGCGGCGGCACTCCGTCGATTCTGGACCCGGTGCAGTTGCAGCGGATTGTGGATCAGCTGAAAGATCAGTATGAATTTGCGGAGGATGCGGAGGCGACGATCGAGTGCAATCCGGGGACTCTGAATGAGGAGAAGCTGTCTGCGTACCGGGAGATGGGGTTCAACCGCCTGTCGATCGGTCTGCAGTCCGCGAACAATGAGGAACTGGCGATTCTGGGAAGAATCCATCGCTATCAGGAATTTGAAGATAATTATAAGTTGGCAAGAAAGTTGGGATTCGACAATATCAATGTGGATCTGATGTCGGCACTGCCGGGGCAGACCATGGATCTGTGGAAGAATTCGCTGGAGAAGGTCGCGGAGCTGGAGCCGGAGCATATCTCGGCATACAGTCTCACGATCGAGGAGGGGACTCCATTCTATCAGAAGTATTCTACACTGGATGGACAGCGGATGCTCCCGACGGAACGTGAAGATCGGGGGATGTACCATTTTACGAAGGAGTTTCTGGAGGAGAAGGGCTATCACCGCTATGAGATCTCGAATTACGCGAAGGAGGGAATGGAGAGCCGTCATAATATGACCTACTGGAACGGCGGTTCCTACGTTGGCTTCGGTCTTGGAGCTGCCTCCTACCTGAACGGGAAGCGCTTCTCCAATACGAAGGATAAGCATGAGTACTGGGAGGATGCGAAGAACGCGTACCAGAACTATCGTCTGACGGATGCACAGACGGAGCAGGCAACCATGGAGGAATTTATGTTCCTGGGGCTTCGCATGATGAAGGGAATCTCACCGCAGGAATTTGAAGAGAAGTTTCATCAGGATTTTGGCACAATCTATGGAAGAGCTGTGGAGAAGCTGAAGATGCAGGGGCTTCTGGAGGAAGAGGGCGGACGCATCCGTCTGACAGAGAGAGGCATCGATGTGAGCAATCAGGTTCTGGTGGAGTTTCTGTTGTAGGGAGTAGAGAAGATGAATCAGAAAGAAGAAATGTTCCGGAAGGGACTGGCGGAGATTCGAAAAAAGGCTGCCGGGAACTTCAACCATATTACCGTGGAGGAGATTGTTAAGAGCTTCCCGGGAATGGAACTGACGAAGAAACAGATCGATATGATCCATCAGTATTTGAAAGAAGAGCATATCATTCTGGAGGAATATCACACGCATGATACGCGCTCAGTTACTGTGGGCAGCGGCCCGGAGAAGCTGACCGGTGAGGAAAAGGCGTATTTTCAGATGTATCTGGATGACCTGGCAGCGATTCCGGAGCTGACGGAAGAGGAGGAACGAATTCTGACAGGTCACCTCTTAAGCGGCGATGAGAGTGCTCAGAACCGGTTGATCGAGGGCAATCTTCACCGGGTTCTTGCGATGGCGAGACGCAGAGCCGGCAACGGTGTCCTGATCGGTGATCTGGTACAGGAAGGAAATATGACTCTGATTACAGCGATCGAGGAATACCGCGGCGCCGGTGTGCGCATGCAGGGTGGCTCCCTGGCAGCATTTCTGGAGAATCGTGTGGATGAGGCGCTGAAGGCTCTGATCGCTGAGCAGGGCGGATTCGACCATACGGCGGAGAAGCTGGCGAGAGAAGCGAACCGTCTCCTCCGCATTACGAAGGACTTCGAGGAGGAATTTGGCCGGGAGGCGTCGTTAGCGGAGCTGGCGGAGGAGATGCAGATGACAGAGGATGAAGTGGAAGCTGTCATGCGCACATCCTACAGCGCAATGGAGATCGGCGACAGCGCCGACGGTGCACCATCACAGGAAAATTAAGTGTTTACGATAGATAAAATGGTCTGCCTCGGGGCGTACCGCCCCTTTGCATCATAAGCTATGAAAGAGAAAGGATAAAATCTCATGAGCGTAAAAAGAATCTACGTCGAAAAGAAGCCTGCCTATGCAGTACAGGCACAGAATCTGAAGTCTGAAATCGAGACTTTTCTGGGAATTACCGCAGTGACCGGTGTCCGTATCCTGATCCGCTACGATATGGAACACATCAGCCATGCTACGTATGAAGCAGCCAAGGGGCTGATCTTCTCCGAGCCTCCGGTAGATGATCTATATGAGGATACGTTCCCGCACGCGGAAGGCGTGGCTGTATTTTCCGTAGAATATCTGCCCGGTCAGTTCGACCAGAGAGCCGACTCCGCAGAACAGTGTGTGAAGATGCTGGCGGAAGAGGAGAACCCGATTATTCGTTCCGCAACAACCTACGTCATTGAGGGTGAGATCAGCGAGGACGATATCCGTGCGATCCAGTCTCTCTGCGTCAATCCGGTGGATTCCCGCCTTTCGGACGGCGGCGTTCCGGAGACTCTGGAGATGGTATACGAGGAGCCCGCGGATGTAAAGATTTTTGACGGTTTCTGCGAGGCGGATGAGACCGCGCTGAAGGAATTGTACGATTCACTGAATCTGGCGATGACCTTCCGCGATTTCCGTTTTATTCAGGATTATTTCGCAAATGAAGAGAAGAGAGATCCCAGCATGACAGAAATTCGTGTGCTGGATACTTACTGGTCGGATCACTGCCGCCATACGACGTTCTCGACGGAGCTGGTGGACGTCTCTTTCACGGATGGCGAGTATAAGGAAGCCATGATGGAGACTTACGAGCAGTACCTGGCTGACCGCGCGGAAATCTTCGCTGGAAGAAAGGACAAGTTTGTCTGCCTGATGGATCTGGCGCTGCTGGCGATGCGCCGCCTGAAGAAGGAAGGCAAGCTGGCGGATCAGGAGGAGTCCGATGAGATCAATGCCTGCAGCATCGTTGTTCCCGTAAAGATTGACGGCGTAGAGGAAGAATGGTTGATCAATTTCAAGAATGAGACCCACAACCATCCGACTGAGATCGAACCTTTCGGCGGCGCGGCTACCTGCCTGGGCGGATGTATCCGTGACCCGCTGTCGGGACGCGCTTATGTATATCAGGCCATGCGTGTAACCGGCGCGGCGGATCCCACGACCCCGGTAGCAGAGACTCTGGAAGGTAAGCTTCCGCAGAGAAAGATCGTGACCGAAGCGGCTCGCGGCTACAGTTCCTACGGCAACCAGATCGGTCTGGCCACCGGCTATGTAAAGGAGATCTATCATCCCGGCTATGTGGCGAAGCGTATGGAAGTAGGCGCGGTTATGGGTGCGGCTCCCAGAAAGAATGTTATGCGTCTGACCTCCGATCCCGGCGATCTGATTCTTCTGATTGGCGGACGCACTGGTCGTGACGGCTGCGGTGGCGCAACCGGTTCCTCTAAGGCGCACACCACGTCCTCCATCGAGACCTGTGGCGCAGAGGTTCAGAAGGGTAATGCGCCGACCGAGCGCAAGATTCAGCGTCTGTTCCGTCGCCCGGAAGTCAGCCGCCTGATCAAGAAGTGTAATGACTTCGGCGCCGGCGGTGTATCCGTAGCTATCGGCGAACTGGCGGACGGCCTTCGCATCGATCTGAATATGGTTCCGAAAAAATATGCTGGTCTGGACGGCACAGAGCTTGCTATTTCTGAGTCCCAGGAGCGTATGGCAGTTGTGCTGAACCCGGACAACCTTCAGGAAATGATGAAATATGTAAAGGAAGAAAACCTGGAGGCGGTTGTTGTCGCTGAGGTTATGGAAGAAAAGCGCCTGATCATGTACTGGAGAGACAAGGTGATTGTAAATATCAGCCGTGCTTTCCTGGATACCAACGGCGCGCATCAGGAGGCATCCGCAGTCGTTACGGTTCCTTCCGTGGAGGGCAATCCTTTTAAGAAGAGCGTGGCAGCAGCTGATCCGAAGGCAGCATGGGAAGCTGTCCTGGGCGATCTGAATGTATGCTCTCAGAAGGGACTGGTGGAGATGTTCGACTCCTCCATCGGCGCAGGTTCTGTACTGATGCCTTACGGCGGAACGTATCAGCTGACGGAGACACAGGCGATGGTAGCGAAGCTTCCGGTGCTGCAGGGCACGACGGACACCGTAACCATGATGAGCTATGGATTTGATCCCTATCTGTCCAGCTGGAGTCCTTATCACGGAGCCATCTACGCGGTGATCTCCTCCGTGGCGAAGATCGTGGCAGTTGGCGGCGATTACAGTAAGATCCGCTTCACCTTCCAGGAGTTCTTCCAGAAGCTTGGTACGGACCCGAAGCGCTGGGGCAATCCTTTCGCGGCTCTCCTGGGCGCTTACAATGCGCAGCTTGGCTTTGGACTTCCCTCGATCGGCGGTAAGGACAGTATGTCCGGTTCCTTCAATGAGATCGACGTACCTCCGACTCTGATCTCTTTCGCGGTAGATACCGGATCGTATCATCATGTAATTAGTCCGGAACTGAAGAAGGCAGGCAACAAGCTGGTATATCTGCCGATTCACAGAAATGACAAAGATCTGCCGGATTATGAACAGATCAAGAAGCAGTATGCAGCTGTTCATGAGGATATCAAGGCAGGACGCATCGTATCCGCTTACGCGATCGAGCGTCACGGCCTGGCGGAAGCGCTGGCCAAGATGGCATTCGGTAACCATATGGGCGTAAAGGTAGACGCTGCAGAGGATAGGGTATTCTTCGGCGCAGGCTGGGGTAGCCTGGTGGCGGAAGTTCCCGCAGATGCAGTGGACGATCTGACCGCAGAAGCAGTTGTGATTGGTGAAGTTACTGCGGACGGCGTGCTGTCCTACAAGGATGCAAAGATCACGATGGATGAAGCTCTGAACGCCTGGATGCCGAAGCTGGATGGCGTATTCCCCGCAGTGAAGAGCGCGGAGCCGGTATCCTGCGAGAAGCCTCTGTACTACAAGGGACAGATTGCGATCTGCACTCATAAGATCGGTCAGCCGACGGTATTTATCCCGACCTTCCCCGGCACGAACTGTGAAGTGGACAGCGCGAAGGCCATGGAAGCAGCTGGAGCCCGCGCAGTTGTGAAGATCATGCGCAACCTGAGCGCGGAGGATATCCGTTACTCGGTCGAGGAGTTCGCAAAGGGTATTCGTGAAGCACAGATCATCATGTTCCCCGGTGGTTTCTCTGCCGGCGATGAGCCGGACGGTTCCGCCAAGTTCTTTGCGACGGCCTTCCGTAACGCGAAGATCAAGGAGGAAGTAGAGAAGCTCCTGAACGAGCGCGACGGTCTGGCACTCGGTATCTGCAACGGCTTCCAGGCGTTAATCAAGCTGGGTCTGGTACCGCACGGAACCATCGTTCCTCAGCAGGCAGATGCTCCGACGCTGACCTTCAACACGATCGGACGCCATATTTCCCGTATGAACTACGTGAAGGTAGCGAGCAATAAGTCTCCCTGGCTGCAGCTGGCGGAGCTTGGCGGCGTTTACTGCAACGCGGCTTCCCACGGCGAGGGACGTTTCGTTGCCAGCGAGGAGTGGCTGCAGAAGCTGTTTGAGAATGGTCAGGTAGCTACGCAGTACTGCGATCCGGAAGGTCATGTAACTATGGACGGCCACTGGAACACGAACGGATCCTATATGGCGATCGAAGGTATCACCAGTCCGGATGGACGTGTACTTGGTAAGATGCTTCATAACGAGAGAACCGGAGAGGCAGTAGCCATGAACATCTACGGCAATCAGGATATGAAGATCTTTGAGGCCGGCGTGAAGTACTTTAAGTAATCGTTACAGCAATTGAATATTTTATAGAAAGAGCGGGGATGTGCGGACGCATATCCCCGTAGGTGTTATATGAAGAAGAAAATCAAAGCTTTTTCCGTGCTGGCAGTGATCCTGCTGGCGGCCATTTATTACTATATCTATCTTCCGGCAATTAATATCCATGCGGCCGGGTTCTGGGTCTTCTTTATCGTAGTGGCGCTGCTGGTGGCGGCGTCCTTCGCGATGCGAAAGGTAAAGAAGACCGGCGATATCCGTTCGCCGCTGGATTTCTCGGAAGCGAAGAAGGATAAGCGTGTAAAGATCAGTCTGGCAGTTGCTGCTGCTTTTATCGTAATTTTTCTGGTCGGTTCGATTCTGTCCTCGCCAATCATCAATGCTTCGAAGTATCAGCAGCTGCTGAACGTACAGACCGGTGATTTCGCGGAAGATGTCGAGCAGATCAGTTATAATCAGATTCCGCTTCTTGATCGGGAGTCTGCGACGATCCTGGGCAACCGCAAGATGGGTTCCCTGGTGGATCTGACCTCGCAATTCGTGGTAAGCGATTTGTACAGCCAGATTAACTATCACGGCAAGCCGGTGCGCGTATCGCCGCTGTCCTATGCCAGCCTGATCAAGTGGTTTACAAATGCGGGCGATGGTATCCCTGCCTATATCCGCATCGATATGGCGACGCAGGATACGGAGCTGGTGCGCCTGGACGAAGGTATGAAGTACACGCCTTTCGATCATTTTCAGCGGAACCTGTACCGTCATCTGCGGTTCCAGTACCCGACGTATATCTTTGATAATGTAAGTTTCGAGATTGACGAGGAGGGCACGCCTTTCTGGGTATGTAGTGTAAAGAAATTTAACATCGGTCTCTTCGGTGGTCAGACCATTGGTCGCGTGGTTCTCTGCAATGCTGTGACCGGCGAGTGTGAGGACTATGCTGTGGAGGATACTCCGAGCTGGATTGACCGCGTATATTCTGCAGATCTCCTGGTCAGCCTGTACGATTACTATGGTACGCTGAAGCATGGATTTATCAACAGCGTCTTTGGTCAGCGCGACTGTCTGCAGACGACAAATGGCTATAACTATCTGGCGATCAATGACGACGTATGGGTGTACACCGGCGTGACTTCCGTGACGAGCGACCAGTCTAATGTCGGCTTCGTACTGATGAATCAGCGAACCATGGAGAGTCGCTATTACCAGGTCAGCGGCGCGATCGAGGACTCTGCCATGTCATCGGCGGAAGGTCAGGTCCAGCACCTGGGTTATGATGCAACCTTCCCGCTGTTGCTGAATATTGCGGGAGAGCCGACATACTTCATTGCTCTGAAGGATGAAGCCGGACTGGTAAAGATGTATGCCATGGTAAATGTAGAGAAATACCAGATTGTAGCGACCGGCGACTCTGTTACCGAGTGCCAGAAGAATTACATGGCGCTGATGAAGGAGAACGGAATCTCGGCAAGCGCTTCCGATGAAGGAGCGAAGCAGGTGACCGGTAAGATCGCGAAGCTGTTCGACGCGGTAGTGGAGGGAAATTCGCACTGTTATGTCATCCTGGAAGAATCCGACCAGATCTACGACGTATCGGTTGCAGATTATATCGCTATTGTGCGTTATGAAGTGGGTGATACGATTACTCTGGAATACACCGAAGACGGGGAAGCTGCAACGGTACTTGGCATTCAGTGATAGCAATTAATACAGTAACATTTATAAAAATCAGAAGAAGGACAAGGAGAATAAATAGATGAGCGTAATCGAATCAAAGAAGAGACTGGGCTTTGGTCTGATGCGCCTGCCGCTGCTGAATCCGGACAATCCGGCGAACATCGATGTAGAGCAGGTGAAACAGATGGTGGATACTTTCCTGGAGAGAGGCTTCACTTATTTTGATACCGCATGGATGTATCACAGCTTCCAGAGTGAGAACGTTGTGAAGGAAGCGTTGGTGGATCGTTATCCGAGAGACAGTTATACGCTGGCGACGAAGCTGCATGCTGGTTTCATCAAGACGAAGGAAGACCGTGACAAGGTATTCGAGGAGCAGAGAAGGAAGACCGGCGTGGAGTATTTTGATTACTATCTGCTGCACGATATCGGCTTCGATCACTACAAGACCTACACGGACCTGGACTGCTTCCGCTGGCTGATGGATAAGAAGGAGAAAGGTCTGGTGCGTCATATCGGATTCTCCTATCACGATAATGCCGAGTTCCTCGACAAGGTTCTGACCGAACATCCGGAGTTTGAGTTCGTGCAGCTGCAGATCAATTATCTGGACTGGGAGAGTGAGGGCATTCAATCACGCAAGTGCTATGAAGTCGCGGAGAAGCACCATGTTCCCGTAATTGTCATGGAGCCGGTGAAGGGCGGCACGCTGGCGAATGTTCCGGATGCTGTGACGAAGATGTTCAAAGAGTATCATCCGGATATGTCGGTTCCGTCCTGGGCGATTCGATTCGCTGCCAGTCATGAGAATGTGGCGCTGGTGCTCTCCGGCATGAGCAATATGGAACAGCTCCTGGATAACCTGAGCTACATGGACGAGCTGGTTCCGCTGAATGAGGAGGAAAATGCATTGATCCGCAAGGCAGTGGAGATCATTAACAGCACGATTGAGATTCCCTGCACCGGATGCTCCTACTGTACGGACGGATGTCCCATGAACATTGCGATCCCGAAGTACTTCTCCCTCTACAATGCGGACAAGCAGGAGATTAAGACGAAGAGCTGGATGCCGCAGCAGGAGTATTACAGCCGCCTGACCGGAACCTTCGGCAAGGCGAGTGACTGCGTTGCCTGCGGCCAGTGCGAGGATGTATGCCCCCAGCATCTGCCGGTCATCGATTATCTGCAGAAGGTTGCGGAGTATTTTGAAAAGTAAGCAGGAAGTTCCCGGCAGGGAAAATTCCGGTAACTATCTAAATACTCAGTTCACTTAAGAAAAGTAAGAAAGACCGTCGAAACAGAACTACCTGTACCGGCGGTCTTTTTAGCAAAATCCGGAGTTCGGTTCATATATTTTGTCGCGAAATTTTGTGGAGCAGATAGTTTGTACTTTGTGAAAATATCTTTCGGAAACTGACGAAGAAAAAACCGGAAAAAAGAACGAAGAAAATAGCCGGATTTCCGTTAAAATAAGACAAAATCTGTGAAAAAATAAACAGGGAAGTGCAAAAAAGAGAAAAAAATGCGCCGAAAGGCAGAAAAATATTTATAATAAAGGACGGGATCGGAAAGATTCTTCTTTTTCTTAAATGATAAAAAAATTTGTCCGTGGGGAATGGACAAAGAAAAAATCGCATGTTATAATGTGAAAGGTTAAGAAACTTAAGTTACAAAATCAGTCAGGCAGAGTGTCTGATGGGATAAATAGGAGGAATTAAGAATGGCTAAATGGGTTTATATGTTTAGCGAAGGCGACATGACCATGCGTAACCTGCTGGGAG